>VYKU01000029.1_pt1 | contig 77364 bp, 70 predicted proteins | sample 5114491 | NCBI WGS metagenome assembly VYKU01 (sample SAMN12291796, study PRJNA351875) | freshwater metagenome | isolation source: freshwater lake | place: USA: Michigan, Gull Lake | collected 2011-07-05 | reverse complement strand
GGCGGCAAAGAGGGCGGCGGTGGCGGTGGCACCTTTCAACAGACGGCGACGGGTGGGGCGGATCGTCATCGAGCGTTCTCCTGCGGTTGCTTGGTTGGCTTGAGGGGGGTGGCCGGATCGAATGTTTGGCCGTCGCAGAACAGGTCGGCGCCGAGGACGACGCCGTCCTCGACATGGCTCTGCGCGTGGGTACCTTCGGTCTTGAAATCGACCGACGGGGCTTTGATCCCGAGCCGGCTTGCGGCGGCGCGATAGATGTCCGGCCGGTAGACGGCATCGGCGACGGCCGCAATGTCGGTGTCGGGCCCGAGTTGGCCCCAGCGCTGCATCTGGCCGAGCGTCCAAATCGCATGGCTGCGCCACGGGAAATTCGCCGCATAGCGATGGAAGATGTGGAAATCGGGCAGCACCAATTGCTTGTCGCTGCCGTCGACGCGCAGCTTGCCCGCAAGCGTGGCGGCGATCAGCGCTTCGGGGGCGTCGACATATTCGGCGCGCGCAAGCCAGCGCGCGGCCGAGACGTGGTTGGCTTGCATGTCGAGCCATTGGCAGGCTTCGATCAGCGCCATCACGGCGGCAAGATGCGTGTTGGGATAGCGCTCGGCCCAGGCGCGCGTGACGCCGAAGGCTTTTTCCGGATGGTTGTTCCAGATTTCATAGGCCGGAAGCGCCAATTGCCCGACGCCGAGATCGACCGCCATCTGGCCCCAGGGAGCGCCGACGCAATAGCCGTCGATCGTTCCCTCGGTCAGATGCGCGAGCATCTTGGGCGGCGGCACGATCGACAAGGCGACGTCGCGGTCGGGATCGATGCCGGCCGCCGCAAGCCAATAGCGCAACAGATAATTGTGGCTCGAATGCGGGAAGGTGACGGCAAAGCGCAAGGCGGGTTTGCCCGCTGCCTTGCGCGCGATGACGACCTTGCGCAGCGACGCACCCGTTTTCGCCGCGTCGCCGAAGCCGCCTGCGAGCTCGATTTCGGCCGCAAGCGCGCTTGCGACCGTGACGGAGTTTCCGTTCAGATCGAGCACCATGCCCACGACCATGTTGGTACGAAAACCGCCGAGCCCCAGCGCCATGCCGAGCGGCATGGCCGCCAGCATTTGGCCGCCATCGAGCGCTTCGACCGCAACCTTGTCGCGGATCGTGGCCCACGAAGCTTCGCGCGAAAGCTCGACGCGCAAGCCCCGACGCTCGAAGAATCCGAGTTCGCGGGCCACAACCAACGGCGCGCAATCGGTCAGCGGCACGAAGCCCAAGCACAGCTCCGTCTTCTCGAGTCCGCTTTCGGGCACCGCGTGAAGCACCAACGCAACCTCCAAAACGAAAATGGCGCCCGCGATCATGGTGTCTTCGGCGCAAGCCGAGACGAACCATCTTCGCGGGACGCCATTGTCCCTTCAAAATCCGCTGCGATTTCACCCACCGGCGCCGTTGCCGATTTTGCGTTCAACCGCAGCCCGCACTCTCGTGCGGATGCACCTCGACAAAGCAACCGGCATGCCAAGTTCGGAAAAACCGCTTCAGGCGCTTGATTCGATTGGCCGAGAAAGCGTTCTGCGCCGGTTGCATCCGGCGCTGCAACGGCGCCCTACTGCAACAAAAGAAGGCGCCGCGACGGTGCGGGCCGCTTACCGTTTGAGCAGCAGCGCAAAGTCGACGAGTTCGCGCGCGACGTCGGCGAGGCGCTGTTTGCGGTCCATCGCAAGCTTGCGCAGCATGCGATAGGCGGCATCTTCGCTGAGGCCTTTGCTCTCCATGAGGATGCCCTTGGCGCGATCCACGATCTTGCGCCCCTCGAGCGATTCCTGGGCGTCGACCAAGGCGCGTTTGAGGCGCTGATGCTCGCGAAAGCGCGCGATGGCCACATCGAGAATGGGCTTCACGCGCTTGGGCGCAAGACCGTCGACGATATAGGCCGACACGCCCGCACGAATGGCTTCGCGCGTCGTGGCGGCGTCCGACTCGTCGACGAACATGACGACCGGATGGGCGCCATCGGCCGTCAGCGTGCGCATGGAATCGAGCGTGTCGCGGTCGGGCGAGTCGATATCGACGATGACGAGGCCCGGCTTGTAGCGGCGCATCGCCTCGGCAAGATCGTCGTCCGGTGCGAGGGCCGCGACGATGCGATAGCCGGACCCGTCCAGCGCTTCGCCCACAAGGCGCGCGCGGGCCGGGTCGGCATCGACCAGCAGAATATCGATCGGTTCGGCGGTTTCGTCCATGGGCGCTGGACGATGCAGGGTCTATGCCGAGGCTGCAGCCGATCGACGCCTGCGGGCTAGCGCGGCGGCGGCGGCCCCCGCTGCCGGGCGCCGAGAATGCGCCCGGTCGATGCGAAGCTGGCAGTGACGTCGAAAAAGACTTCGCGATCCCCCGCCGGCGTCGCCACCGTCCACACGTCGTAGCTGCGGCCGTCTTGGCGCAGCGGCCGGCGCGTTTTTGGCTGCATGTCCCTTTGGGCGCGGAACCACGTGTATTGCTCGTTGACCATCACCACGCGCATGGCGGTGGGCAGGGTTTTGCCGTCGCCGCTGCGGTCGATGGCGATCAGCACCGCGACCCCATAGGCGCGATGGTAGATCTGATCGGCGTCGCGCCCTTCGGCCCCAGCGACGGCCCCCAACAATTGGTGCAGCGGCACGTACGGCACGGTGCGCAAAGGGCCGAGATCTTTTTCGAGCGGCTGCAAAGCCGCGCGCACCGCCGCACCGCTTTGCGGGCCTGTGAAGGCCGCAGTCGCCGCATCGACGCCCTTGCGCAGCATGTCTTCGATTTCGAAGGTTGCGAGCGTCGGATGTTCGGCCACCGCGGTTCGTGCCTTCTCGACGTCCGGCATCACGACGGGGATCAAGGCCATTACGGCTGGCTGGGCCGCGAGCGTCGTCGGCAACGCCGATGCCGAGGCCAATGCCGCGATCGTCGCCAAAGTCCGGATCGAAAACCGCACGACCTTCTCCCGTCCGATTGCCGCGTTGCAACCATAGGCGAAGCGAAGGGGCGCAGTCAATTCTGCGGCGGCTCAGACCAAAAGCCGCTTGCGACGTGCAGCACCGCAACTTCGCCAAGGGTACCCCAACACCCCATCACGCGCCGTTGGCGTGGGCGGCGAAAAGAACGTACTTTTGTGCGTACAACCGCCGATCTGCCCGCTTGACGGCACTGGGCGGCAATCCCGCCGCCGCCGAAATGTTCGACATTGAAATTGCCGACAATCGACAGCACGCTACACACAACACAACGCGTTCAAAAAGACGCGCGATTTGGGAGAAACGTTCGAAAATGCCCGCTCCGCAAGCCTCGGCCGCGCTTACGCGCTTTACCGTTCTCGATCTGACGCGCGTCCGCTCGGGTCCCACATGTGTGCGACAGCTCGCCGATTGGGGGGCCAATGTCGTCAAAATCGAGATGCCGCCGCATCTGGAAGAGGGCGACCCGATGGGCGGTGCGCGCGACGGCGCGGATTTCATGAATCTGCACCGCAACAAGCGTTCCCTAACCCTCAATCTCAAATCGCCCGAAGGGGTCGCCTTGTTCCGCCGCTTGGTCGCCAAGGCCGACGTCGTGGTCGAAAATTTCCGGCCCGACGTCAAAGATCGTCTGGGAATCGCCTATGGCGACCTTCGAAAGATAAATCCGCGCCTCGTGTACGGCAGCATCTCGGGCTTCGGGCAGGATGGCCCTTATGCCAAGCGGCCCGGTTTCGACCAAATCGCCCAAGGCATGGGCGGCTTGATGTCGGTGACGGGCCTGCCGGGCCAAGGCCCTGTGCGCGCGGGCATTCCGCTTGCCGACCTTACGGCTGGGTTGTTCTGCGCGCTTGGCATCCTGACGGCTCTCCTGGAGCGCGAAGCGTCGGGCCAAGGCCAATGGGTGCAGACCTCGCTGCTGCAGGCCCAAGCCTTCATGCTCGACTTCCAGGCCGCGCGCTATCTCGTCAAAGGCGAAGTCGCCAAGCAGGCGGGCAACAACCACCCGACCATCATTCCGACCGGCGTGTTCAAAACCCGCGACGGCTATCTCAATCTCGCGACCACCGGACAGGCGATCTGGGAGCGCTGCGCCAAAGCGCTGGGCGCCGACGCGTTGCTGGCCCGCCCCGAATACGCCAATGCCGCGCTGCGCTCGCAGAACCGCGACAGCCTCAACGAAGAGCTGCAGGTCTGTTTCCTGGCCGACGACACGCAGAATTGGGTCGAAAAGCTCAACGCCGCGGGCGTGCCCTGCGGCCCCATCTACGCGATCGACCAGATGTTCGCCGATGCTCAGGTCCGGCATTTGGGGATCGCCGCCAAGGTCGCCGACGCCGACCTTATGCTGATGGGCCAACCCGTGGCGCTGAGCCGCACGCCCAGCCGCCTCGACCGCGCGCCGCCCGGCCAAGGTGCCCACAACGACGAAATTCTGGCCGAATTCGGCCTCAGCCCTGCCGAAATCGCGACCCTCAAAACGGCCGGAACGATCTGAAGGAGACCACGCGTATGACCGAGAAGATGCTTTCGCGCAAAGACGGGCGGGTCGGGATCATGACCTTCAACAATCCCGAAAAGCACAACGCCGTGTCGTTCGAAATGTGGGAGGCGGCCGAAAAAATCCTCGACGCTTTTGTGGCCGATCCCGAGATTCGCGTGATCGTGCTGACCGGCGCCGGCGGCAAGGCGTTTGTGTCGGGCGCCGACATTTCGAAGTTCGAAAGCGAGCGCGCATCCGAAGAAGCGGTGCAGAAATACAATGCGCTCGTCGAAAAGGTCTATATGCGCATCTACCAGATGCCCAAACCCACGATCGCGATGATCCGCGGCTTCTGCTTCGGCGGCGGTCTCAACCTTGCGATCTGCTGCGACATGCGATTTGCCACCGAAGCCTCGAAATTCGCCTTGCCGGCCGCCAAACTGGGGCTCGGCTACGGCTACAACGGGCTGCGCCGCTACATCGAAACAATCGGACCCGTCGCCACCAAAGAGATCTTCTATACCGCCCGGCACTTCACGAGCGCCGAAGCCCATCGCTGGGGCATGGTCAATCGCGTGCTCGCCGACGACGCGCTCGAGGCGACGGTCATGGAAATCGCCAACACGATCGCCGACAACGCGCCCCTTACGGTGGCGACGATCAAACAGAGCACCGTCGAGATTCTGAAAGACCCGGCCAAACAGGACATCGCCAAATGCGACGCGATGGTCGCCGCGTGCTTCGCCAGCAGCGACTACAAAGAAGGCCGCAAAGCGTTCATGGAAAAGCGCAAGCCGCAATTCACGGGCTCTTGAGGCCGCATCATGGACACGCCCGCCGTCATCGCCCTGATTCGCACCACCTCGCTCTCGAATCTGGTCGAGGCGGAGGTCATGCGGCCCATCCTGGCGGGCGTGCTCGACGGCGGGCAGCGTCTATCGCCGCCACGAATTCGCGACCCTTGGCAAGGTCGCACTGCTCGACGTCGAGTCCGGCAGCCGCCTGGACCTGCCGCAGTCGGACGCGACCGTGTGGGGCAAAGCGATGGTCCGAGCACGCGCCCGATTTTCGCCCGCTGTGCGACGCGCCGCCGCGCACGCCCGAGCGTCGCTGGCATCTTGCGATGGGCCATGGGATCTTCATGCGGAGCGTGGACAACAGCGAACGCGCGTCGCCGATCCGCCTGTCCGAAATCGAGGTCGCCGATTTCGACTATGTCGCCCTCGGCCATCACCATGCCGCGATGGAAATCGTCACGCGGACCGCAACGGCCGCCTATTCGGGCTCGCCGACAGACGATGTGGGGCGCGGCCCTACCTTCGCAACGGTCGATCTCGTGGATGGTCTGCGCCCGGCGTTGACGATCGATCGCGTCGCCTAGCCTCTCGCAGGCAGGCGCGCCCCGTCAACTTCCCGGCTTGTCGTGCAGCACGGGGAAGAAGATGTCTTTCCACGCGGCCGGGCGTTCTCTGATCTGGCCCGTGCGGAACTGGAAATCCGCGAAGACCTGGCTCTTCTCCGGCGTCGTCGTGAAGCGGATTTCAGGATCCGTCACGATCGCCTGGATGAATTCGACGGTCGTTCCGCTCGAGGGCTCGGCGCGCAGATAGAGTTCGGCCGCCGCGCGCGGATTGGCCGCGATCCAGTCATTTGCCTGGTCGAGGGCTTCGACCAGGGCCCGCGTCGTGCGCGGATTGGCATCGACGAAACGGCCCGTCGCGTAAACCACGTTGAAGGTGTGCGGCCCGCCGAGCAGATCGTAACTGCTGAGGAGCTTGCGGATGCGCGGATTTTCGAGCTGATGCTGCTGAAACGGCGGGCTCGTGAAATGCGCCGTAATCTCGGTGCGCCCCGACAGCATCAGCGCCGTCGCGTCCGGATGCGGCATGCTGATGCTCAGCTGGTCGAGGCGGTCGAACCTGCCTGCCCCGAAAGCGCGCTCGCTCGCCATCTGGATCAATGTCGCCTGGAAGCCGATGCGCGCCGACGGCAATGCAATGCGGTCCTTGTCGGTGAAATCGGCGGGCGACAAGATCGCGGAATTGCTCGTCAGCAGATAATTCGGCATCGAGCCGAGCGATGCCACGCCGCGCACGCGCTGCTGGCTGCGCGTGCGGTCCCACACCGTGATCATCGGCGTGACACCGGCCGTCACGAATTCGATGCTGCCGGACAGCAAGCCGTCGTTCATCGCCGCCGCCCCGCTGATCGTGAGCCACTCGACGCGCGGCTCGGGCAGGCCTGCGGCGACCGCCTTGGCCTCGAGCAGGCGCTGTTCCTTGACCACGTAGAGCGGCAGATACGCGATGCCGAACTGGGGCGCGATACGGATCTGTCGGCTCTCCTGCGCAGCGGCGGGGAAAGCGGCGAGAAGCAGCGCAAGGCCGAGCAAAAACGTCTTCATGTGCAAATTCATCTTCGAGAGAAACAGGCGCCGATCAGACGCCCGGGATCGGAACGTCGCCCTTGATCGTCGCGCGGTAGAGCGTGCGGCGATTTTCGGGCGCGCAGCCGGCAGCGCGGTGGATCGTCGAGCGATTGTCCCACATCACCAGATCGTCGGGCTGCCAGCGATGGCGATAGACGAATTCCGGCTGCACGCTGTGCGCAAACAATGCGTCGAGCAGATCGCGGCTCTCGCTTTCGGAGAAGCCCTCGACATGCGTCGTGAAGCCTTCGTTGACGAAGAGCGCATTGCGCCCCGTCCCCGGATGGCGTCGCACGATCGGATGCGCCACCGGCGGGACGGCGGCAAGCTGGCCCGCGTCGAGGGCCGGCCGCACGCCGCCCTGCGCATGCATCTTGGCGTTCCTTTGGCCGTAGTCGTGGACGGCCGTGCGGCCGACCGCGGCACGCCGCAGGGCCTGCGGCAGCGCATCCCAAGCCACCGCGAGGCTCGCAAAGAACGTGTCGCCGTCGCCGTCCGGAATTTCGCGCGCGTGCAGAAACGACGCCATGCTCGGCTCGGCTTTGTAGGACAAGTCCGAATGCCAATAGCGGCCGGCATCGGCAAGCCCGATCGGCGCACCGTTTTCGAACACATTCGACACGATCAGCAGCTCGGGATGATCGGGCAGCAGATATTTGCGCTGCACGTGGATCTCGAGATCGCCGAAGCGGCGGCTGAACGCAACCAGCTCGGCGGGCGTGAGGCGCTGGTCGCGCACGATCATGATGCCGTGCGCTTCGAACGCGTTCTTGAGGGAAGCGAACGCGTCCGCGTCGAGCGGTTGCGACAGGTCGGCCCCCAGCACCTCGATTCCGAGCGGGGCCTGAAGCGGTCGCATTTCGGTTCGTTGGCGCAGCAAAGCGGGCATCGCGGATATTCTCCAGAAAGCTTGAGGCCGCCGGATCTTGCGCCGAGCGCCGTGCACGCAAAAGCGAGATTAATTTGAAGTCGCTTGGAGAAATTTTGCGAATGAACCTAAGATTTTCATTCGAAGCATGCATTTTTGTTGAATTGCCCAGTGGTTTCCGTCTGTCCAACGAACGGCATTTCGAATGCCGGCTCGTTCGGTGCGCGAAAGGACCGTCCAGATGGACCTGGGCCGATCCAACGTGCGCCTCGCGTTCAGGCCGCGCGGCGAATGCCGATGCGGCTGCGGCGAACGGGCTGCGCGCAGTAGAGCCGCTCGAGCATGCGGCGCGCGGCGGAAATCGATTCGAAAGTCTGCCCATCGACGCTCCAATAGAGCGCTTCGGAAGCGGCGAAGCGCACGCCTTCGTCGACCGAAAAGGCGATACCGGCCGTCTGGCCGCCGACGTCGATCGCGTAGGCGTCCGCGTTGGGATCGTTCAATGTCTGCGTCATGTGGCGCCTCTTGTTCGAGGCATGAAACGCCGGCGACGCGTCGCGGGTCAAAACAAAGAAATTTGAAATGCCCTATCGAAATCCGAAAATGCCGGAGGCAGCACGGAATCTTCGGGCCCTACCGATGGTCGGAGCGAGAGGATTCGAACCTCCGGCCCCTAGCTCCCGAAGCTAGTGCTCTACCAGGCTGAGCTACGCTCCGACCGATCAGGAGCGCTCGTATAGCGCTCCTCGCCCGAGCGCGCAAGCCTTGCGGTTCGAGCGCACCCAGCGCTTGGCATGGGGGTTGCTGTACCAAGCGGGCCATGATCGAAAAAACCCTCCAGACACCCCGCGTGTCCCCGCAGATCGCCAGCGCTTTGGCCGAACCCGCCAAACGCGGCAAGGCCGGCTTCGACGAGCTTTTGGCCATCGCCAACCGCGAAAGTGCGTTGAAACCCAACGCCCAAAGCAAAAACTCGTCGGCGACGGGCCTTTTCCAGTTCACCGAACAGACCTGGCTCGACCTCGTGCGCAGCCACGGCGCCAAATACGGCATCGGCGACATGGCCAAAAAGATCGCCAAGGACCAGACCACCGGCCGGAACGAAGTGCCGAGCCAGGAAGACCGGGCGGCAATTCTTGCCCTGCGCAAGGACCCCAAAATGGCCGCGGCCATGGCGGGCGAACTCACCGAGAAAAACCGCACCTCGCTGCAGAAGGTGCTCGGCCGCGAGCCGACCTACCAGGAGGTCTACGCGGCCCATTTCCTAGGTGCCCGCGGGGCCATCCGCCTCATCAAAGCGGCCGAAGAATCGCCCGACACGCCTTCCAACAAGCTCCTGCCCGCCGCCGCCAACGCGAACCGCGCCGTGTTCCACGACCGCGAAGCGCGCCGCTTCCGCACGGCCGGCGAAGTGGCCCAGCGCCTCGAAGTGGCGCAGACCCAAGCACCCGCAGCCCAGCCCGCACAGCGCGACTATCTCGACGGCATTGCGACGGTACGGGGTGCGCAAGCACCCGTGCTGTCCTCGCTGCTGCAAGCGCAGCTTGCGAGCTAGAGCGCGCTAATAGCCGCGCTGGATCGCGAAATCCACGAGTTCGACCAGCGCGCGCTTCTCCGGCCCGTCGGCGAAGATGCCGAGCGCATCGCGCGCGATACGCCCGTAGTGGCGCGCGCGCTCGATCGTGTCGTCGAGCGCCTTGTGCTTGCGCATGAGTTCGAGCGCATGGGCGAAATCGCCCTCTTTCTGGTCGAGATCTTCGAGCGTGCGGCGCCAGAACACGCGCTCGCTTTCCTCGCCGCGCAGGAACGACAGCACCACCGGCAGCGTGATCTTGCCGTCGCGGAAATCGTCGCCGCTGTTTTTGCCCATGTCGGCACTCGATGCCCCGTAGTCGAGCACGTCGTCGACGAGCTGGAAGGCAATACCGAGATTGAGGCCGTAGGTTTCGAGCGCGTCTTCCTCGGCCTTGGGCCGGTCGGCGACGGCAGCGCCCACGCGGCACGCAGCCGCGAACAAGGCCGCGGTCTTGGCGCTGACGACTTCGAGATAGGCCTGCTCGGAGGTTTCGGTGTCGTTGGCGGTGGCGAGTTGCAGAACTTCGCCCTCCGCGATCGTGGCCGAGGCGGTCGACAAAATGCCGAGGACGGTCAGCGAGCCGTCTTCGACCATCAGCTGGAACGACCGGCTGAACAGGAAATCGCCGACCAATACGCTCGCCTTGTTGCCCCACAGGGCGTTGGCCGTGGCGCGGCCGCGGCGCAGATCGCTTTCGTCGACGACGTCGTCGTGCAGCAAGGTGGCGGTGTGGATGAATTCGACACAGGCCGCAAGCTGGATATGCCGCTCGCCGCGATAGCCGCACATGCGGGCGGCCGCCAGCGTCAGCATCGGGCGCATGCGCTTGCCGCCGGCCGCCACGATGTGGCTCGCGAGCTGCGGGATCAGCGGCACCGAGGAATGCATGCGCCGCAGGATCGCTTCGTTGACCGCTTTGATGTCTTCGGCGCACAACGCGACCAGCGCATCGAGACCGTTTTTCGCGGTCCCGCGTGCGTTGCGCCCACGCTCGCCTTCGAGATTCACGACGACTGCCACCGGCTCTTCCCCCTTGCCGCTTGACGCGGCATGCACACGCGACCGAGCATAGGTGTTGAGACGCAGAATTCAAGTCTCGCCTTCATGCGGCCCCCTTTCGAAAGCGCTGCCCTTTTTGACCGATCCTGCCTTCACCGACGACCGCCTGCTCGACGGCCGCGTGGCCCTGCGCCAGAGCGCCGACGGCTATCGCGCGGCCATCGATCCCGTGCTGCTCGCAGCAGCACTCCCCGCATCGGCGCGAAACGCGCTCGAGCTTGGCTGCGGTGCCGGGGCCGCAAGCCTGTGCGCGCTCGCACGCTTGCCGACGCTGCGCATCCTCGGCCTCGAACGCGACGCGAGCACGGCCGCGTTGGCCAAAACCAACGCCGCCGCGAACGATATGGCCGAGCGCTTCGAAGTCGAGATCGGCGATGTGCGCAGCTTCGCCAAAACCGGCTTCGATCTTGTGTTCGCGAACCCGCCTTATCTGCCGGCGGCGCGCGCGCAAGCCTCGAAGCATGCGGCACGCGCGACCGCCAACGTGGAAGGCGGGGCCGCCCTCGCCGACTGGATCGCGGCTGCCTTGCGCACCGTGGCGCCGCGTGGATACGTGCTGTTCGTCCAGCGCGCCGACCGGCTCGACGATCTCATCGGCGGCTTGCGCGGCCACGCGGGCGAAATCGTCGTGTTTCCGCTGTGGCCCAAAGCGGGCACGCCCGCCAAACGCATCCTCATGCGCGCCCGCAAGGGCATTGCGACCCCGCTGCGCTTGGCTGCAGGCCTTGTGCTGCACGAAGCCGACGGCCGCTACACGCAAGAAGCCGATGCGATTTTGCGCGGCCGTTCCGCACTGGCCCTCGACGAAGCAGAGCGTGTATAGATAGGCGGAAGATGAATCTCCGCGACACACTCGAACGTTTTGTCGGCCGCACGCCGCCCGCGCGCGTGGCCGTCCTGCGCCTCGAAGGGGCCATCGGCATGGGCGGTTCGCGCGGGCTCTCGCTCGCACGGCTTGCAGGCCCGCTCGAAGCCGCGTTCAAAGCCGAGGATTGTGCGGCCGTGGCGCTCATCCTCAATTCGCCGGGCGGCTCGGCCGCCCAGTCGGCCCTCATCGGCAATCGCATCCGCGCGCTCGCCGACGAACACAAAAAGCCCGTCTACGCCTATGTCGAGGATGTGGCGGCCTCGGGTGGCTATTGGCTCGCGTGTGCTGCCGACGAGATCGTGGCCGACGCGAACTCGGTCGTGGGCTCGATCGGCGTGATCGCGGCGGGCTTCGGTTTTGCGGAGGCGATCGCGCGCTTGGGCGTGGAGCGCCGCCTCTACACGGCGGGGCGCAACAAATCGCTGCTCGATCCGTTTGTGCCCGCCAAACAAGAAGACATCGACCGCCTCCAAGCGCTGCAAGCCGAGATCCACGCCAATTTCGTCGCCTGGGTGCGCAACCGGCGCGGCAGCCGCCTGGCGGGCGACGACACGACGCTGTTCGAAGGCGCCTTCTGGACGGGCACGCAAGCCAAACAGCTCGGCCTCGTCGACGCGATCGGCGATGCGCGCAGCGATCTGCGCCGCCGCTTTGGCGAGCACGTGCGCTACCGCCGCTTCGGCGCGCGAGACGGCGCCTTGCGCCGCTGGATCGGGCTTGCGCAGAACGCGTCCTTCGGCGCGAACGCCGACGCTTGGCCGCAGCAAGCGCTCGAAACCCTCGAGACGCGCGCTTTGTGGGCGCGCTACGGGCTGTGAAGGCGATGGAGAACAACTAACCATGGGCTTTTCCTTCGCCAAACTCCTGCTGCTGATCGTGGTGCTGGCCGCCGTATGGTTCGGCTGGCGCTATTTGCGCATCCGCGAAAAGGAGCAGGAGATCGCGGCCGAACGCGCGCGCCAAGGCGGGGTCGCCAAGGCCGCCCTCAAGGAAGAGGCCGAGATCCTCGCCCCCTGCCGCGTGTGCAAGGCGTTCGTCGCCAAAGGCTCGGCCCCGTGCGAGCGCCCGGACTGCCCGCAACGCGGCTGAAATAGGTTACCAAACGCGACATATCGCGACGGCAACCGATTTAAGCCGTTGATTTTCCAGAGATGTAACCACGGCGACGAATCGCGGTTACATGTTGCAGCGGCCGGTTTTCGGGGCCACTGCCGCTCGTCTTTCTTCACATTTCAAACAGCGCACGCGGCTGGGTCTGCGCCCGGCAACGATGGTTGATTCGAGCACAAAAAAGAGATCTTATAAAGAACAGAAAAAATAATGTGAAAAAGATTTTAATCCTACAGTGTGGGCATCGGACCCAGTTCTGATTGGCATGACCTTGATAAAGACCGCGACCAAAAGCGGCTTAACGAAGCATCCCCGTCAAACGACACCCCCGCTGACCTTGGCGACGGCGCCCGATCTGGACAGGAGCACCTTGTCGATCCTGCGGCCGTCGAGATCGACGACCTCAATCGTCCAGACGCCAAACGCGAGGACTTCGCCCACGACAGGCAGATGTCCGAGTTGATGGAGCACAAACCCGGCGACAGTTTCGAAATCGGCGCTTTGTTTCACCGGCGCATTGAGCCTTTCTGCGAACTCGTCAAAAGGCATCCATCCGGCCACAAGGTAGGAACCGTCCGCTCGCTCGACCATGGCGGGTTCGTCGTCCGCGTCCTCCTTGAAAGCACCGGTAACGGCTTCGAGTATGTCGCTTGACGTGACGATTCCTTCGAAGTGGCCGTACTCGTCGAAAACGAGCGCCATATGGATGCTCGAGTTGCGTATCGTCTTGAGCACCCGCATCGAGTTGGTGATGTCCATCACGATCGGCGTGGTTCGCACGTGTCGCCGGATGTCGAGCGGGCGGCCGTCCATGACTTCGTCCTGGATGTCCTTGATGAACACGACGCCGACGACCGAATCGGGGGCGCCGTCTCTGACGGGCAGCCGGGTCCGTCGTGTCTCGCGGATCTGGCGCCGAATGTCGTCGGCCGAGTGCGACAGGTCGATCATCTCCACGTCCCGACGCTGGGTCATCAGCGAGCGCGCAGTCCGGTCGGCGAGCCGCATCACCGCCGAGAGCATCTCGCGCTCGTCCTTCTGGAAAATGCCCGCGCGCTCCGCTTCGGCAATCACCGTCTTGACCTCCTCCTCGGTCATTTTTTCCGAAGAGGCGCCGCCGTGCCCCAGAAGACGCAGAACGAAACGGCCGGAGATGTCCAGAAGCCACACGAGCGGAAAGGCTACCTTGGACAACACCGCCATGGCAGGCGCCATGCGCGTTGCGACCCTCTCGGCATCCCGCAAAGCGATCTGCTTGGGCACAAGTTCGCCGACAATCAGCGAGAGATACGTGATCGAAATAACGACCAAACCGAATCCGAGGCCTTCGGCGAGCGATGTCGAAAGCCCTTGCCCGACAAGCCAGCCAGTGAGCCGTGCGCCGAGCGTTGCGCCGGAGAATGCGCCAGACAGCACCCCCACAAGCGTGATGCCGATCTGCACCGTCGAGAGAAAGCGTCCCGGGTCCTGCGCCAGAACGATGGCATGACGGGCGCCGCGCACGCCTTGATCCTGAAGAACCTTGAGGCGAGCCGGTCGGGACGAAACGATGGCCAGCTCCGACATCGCGAGCAGGCCGTTGATCACCGTCAGCGCGACGACGATCAGAATCTCGAAAAACACTTCATTTCTCCAAATTCAGAACAACAGCCGATATCGACTGCCCTCGTCGGGCAGACACTAGCATCATCTTGAAGATGGGACATACCGCCTGTTGCGGCACCCGAGCTTCCGCGCACGCGCGCCGAAAGCTGCGATCGTCCTTATCGTCGAACTGCCGGCGTCATGCCGCGCGCTTGAGGGAGAAAACGTGGTCCCAGTATCGCGCCGACGCGTGCCTTGTTCGCGCACCCGCCGAGGCCTTGCGGCAGTCTGAACTTCCTCAACACCCGCCGCCGCGATTCGCGGCCAGGAACCGGTCGAGATCGTCGAGGCTCGGGGGCACGCCGCGGAAGGGGCGCGCGAAGGCGGCCACGATGTCGGCGTGGCCGACATTGTCGTAGAGCTTCGTCGTCGCCCGCCCGCCCGCTTGTTCGATCGCGAGCCCAAGCGATGTCGCATTGCGCGGCGATACGATTCCGTCGTTGCGGCCTGCGAGCAGCAGCATCGGCGGCGCCTTCGTCTTCGCGAATTCGATGGGCTGCGTTTTGTCGAGCGGCTCGGCGGCCCCGAAAATCGCCACGAGGCTGCGGCCTTTGAGCGGCAGGAAATTGTAGGGGCCGGCAAGGCCCACGAATGCCGAAACGTCTTTGCAGCGATCCACGCCCGCAGCCGCCAGCCATTGCGGATCGAGGGCGAGCATCGCCGCATTGTACGCCCCGGCCGAATGGCCGATTAGGGCAACGGAGCCGTTGCCCAGATTGCGCGCGGCCACATGGGTGCGGATGGCGGCGACGGCGGCGGCACTGTCTTCAAGGAAGGCCGGAAAGCGGACTTGCGGATAGAGCCGATAGTCGGGGATCGCGACGACGTAGCCGCGCTCGGCCAAGGCCTGGCCTGCGAACAGATAATCGGCCTTGCTGCCGCCGGTCCAGCCGCCGCCGTAGAAAAAAACCGCGACCGGGGACGATCCAGTCGCCCCGTCCGGCACGTACAGATCGAAACGCTGGCGCGCGTCGTTTCCATAGGCGACGTCTTTCTCGACCGTGTAGCCGCCCTTCGGCACCAGCGCATTGATCGCATCCACGCCCGAACAGCCCGCCGCCAACAGCACGCCCGCAAAGGCAACCGCACAATGGAACCAACGCATGCCCGAACTCCGTCCTCTTTGCTGCGGCAGAAACGCGCGCTGCAGATCTGCGTTGCCGTGCTCGCCGCGATCCCGCTTGGCATCGGTGCGGCGGGGGTTGCGACCGGCACGAGTTATCTAGGGGCCGCCGGGCCGACAATCGACCTCGACAGCCATTTTCGCTATCTCTCCGGCATTTTCATGGCGCTGGGCGTCGTTTTCTACAGCTGCGTGCCCCATATCGAGCGCAAAGGGCCGCGCTTCGGCCTTGCCGCCGCACTCGTTTTCGTCGGCGGCATCGGGCGGCTTGTGGGCTTGCTGGCACTGGGGCCGCCCACATGGCCGCATCTCGCAGGCCTCGGGCTCGAGCTTGGCGTGGTCCCGGCGCTGGCTTTGTGGCAGCGCCGCGTAGCGCGACGCTTTACTTGACCTTGCCGCGCGCGGCGACGGGCCACGTCGCGACGTGTTTGCCGCCTTCGAAGATTTCGTAGGCATCGTGCAGATTGATCGTCGTGTCGCCGTGGCCGGGCAGCAGGCGCAGCTGGCTGCCGAGGGCGGGGGCTTCGGCCGGATTTGCGTGGGCGGCATCGCGCAGGAGCTTGCCGTGCTCGTCGCCGCCGAACGCGAATTTCCAGCCCGGCAGACCGACCGCCTCGGGCAGGCCGCCATCGAGCGACAGCGATTTTAGGCCTGCATCGACGACGACGCGCGCTTGCCCGTGCGTGCTGTTGACGGTTGCGAGCACCCACAAAGCCTGTTCGAACGGCTGGTAGGTGCCGCCGGCTTCGTCGCCGATGTCGCGATATTCCTTGTCCATGAAAATGTAGGTGCCGCACTGCCATTCGGTGTAGCCGGCCTGCGCTTGCAGCGCGAAGCTGCCCGTCCCCGCCCCCGACACGATAGCCGGCGGCAAGCCCGCCGCCTCGAACGCCGCGATGAAGCGGGCGAGTGTCGCGTTTGCGGAGGCGATCGCCGCCGTGCGTGCGGCAAAGCCATGCACATGCTGCACCGTGCCGTGATAGGCCTGCAGCCCGTCGAAGCTCAAGCCCGGCGTGGTTGCAATCTGGCGACCAAGGGCGACGGCGGCGGCAGGGTCGGAAACGCCCGTGCGGCCGTGGCCCAGATCGCAATCGACGAGCACGCCGATTTCCACGCCGGCCGCGTGGGCGGCGTCGGCGATCCAGTCGATGCCCTGCGCGTTGTCGGCAACCGTGCGGATTTTGGCGAAACGCGCCAGATCGGCAAGCCGCGCCAAAGCGCGCGGGGCGACGATCTCGTTGGTGACCAGAATGTCGCCAATGCCGCCTTCGACCAGAATTTGCGCCTCGCCGACCTTCTGGCAACACAGGCCGACCGCGCCTGCGGCGAGTTGCATTCGCCCGAAGATCGGCGATTTGTGCGTCTTGCCGTGCGGGCGCAGTTTGATGCCCGCTTCTGCGGCATGTGCCGCCATGCGGGCAATATTGCGCCGAACGGCATCGAGATCGACGATCAGAGCGGGCGTTTCGAGGGCGACTTCCAAGGGATTCGCTTTCTGGCACGAGGGAAGCGGATTGTGCGTCCCGGCCTCGGGAATTCCAAGTCCCACATTGATTCTCGCGCACGGCTTTGTCACATTGCCGCAATCGCAGCGTTTTTGCCGGAGGTTCCCCCCTATGAAAAGCACCGCTCTCGCATTCGGTTTTGCCGCCGCCCTGTTCGCGGCCCCCGCTTTCGCCCAGACGGCCCCCGCCGTGCTGTTCGACGTCGGCGGCAAGTTCGACCGCTCGTTCAACCAGGCCGCCTTCGAAGGGGCCGAACGCTTCAAGCGCGAGACCGGCCAGCAATACGCCGAATTCGAAATCCGCAACACCGCCGAGCGCGAACAGGCGATCCGCAACCTCGCACGCCGGGGCGCTTCGGTCGTCGTCGCCGTCGGCTTCAGCAACCGGGCGGCGGTCGAAACCGTCGCCAAGGAATTTCCGGACGTGAAATTCACGCTGATCGACAGCGTCGTCGATCTTCCCAACGTGCAGTCGATCACCTTCCGCGAGCATGAAGGCTCGTTCCTGGTCGGCATGGCCGCCGCCATGGCGAGCAAGACAGCCAAGGTCGGCTTCGTCGGCGGCATGGACATTCCGCTGATCCGCAAATTCGCCAAGGGCTACGAAGAAGGGGCCAAGCACGTCAACGCGCAGATCGACGTGATCCAGAACATGACCGGCACCACGCCCGCCGCCTTCGCCGATCCGACGCGCGGCGGCGAGCTGGCGCGCGGCCAGTTCGACCGCGGCGTCGACGTCGTCTACGCAGCCGCCGGCGCCACGGGCCTCGGCGTCTACCAGGCCGCCAAGGACGCGGGTCGTCTGGCCATCGGCGTCGACAGCAACCAGAACCATCTGCATCCCGGCACGATGCTGACCTCGATGATCAAGCGCGTGGACGTCGCCGTCTACAACGCGATGTCGGACGCCCGCAAGGGTACGTGGAAGGCAGGGGCCACCTCGCTCGGCCTCAAGGAAGAGGGCGTGGGCTACGCGATCGACACCAACAACCGCGCCCTCGTGACGGCCGACATGGAGCGCCGCATCAACGAAGCGCGCGACGCGATCATCGCCGGCCGCCTGCAGGTGACCGACATCACGGCCCAGCGCTAAGCGCTGATGGAAGCGGCACCCGCGCTCGAACTTTTGGGCATCGACAAAAGGTTCGGCGCGGTCCATGCCAATCGGGCGGTCGATTTGTCCGTCGCCAAAGGCTCGATCCACGGCATCGTGGGCGAGAACGGCGCGGGCAAATCGACGCTGATGGGCATCGTCTACGGCTACTACATGGCCGATGCGGGCACGATCCGCGTCGACGGCAAAGAAGCGCGCATCGCCTCGTCGCAGGACGCGATCGCGGCGGGCATCGGCATGGTGCACCAGCATTTCATGCTGGTCGAAAATTTCACCGTGCTCGAAAACGTGCTGCTGGGGGCCGAAGGCGGGGCCTTGCTCAAGAAGGGCGAAGCGGCAGCGCGCGCAGCCCTCGGCAAAATCATGGCCGATTACGGGCTCGAGGTCGATCTCGACGCGAAGATCGAAACGCTCGACGTGGGCACGCAGCAGCGCGTGGAAATCCTCAAGGCGCTCTATCGCGGGGCGCGCATCCTGATCCTCGACGAGCCCACGGCCGTGCTCACGCCGCAGGAGGCCGACGCGCTGTTCCGCCTGCTCGACACGTGGCGCAGCCAGGGGCGCACCGTCATCCTCATCACGCACAAGCTGCGCGAAATCCTCGCCGCAACCGACCGCGTGACGGTCATGCGCCAGGGGGCGGTCGTCGCCACGCGCGACACGGCCGACACGAGCCAGGAAGAACTCGCCGAGCTCATGGTCGGGCGGCGCGTGCAGTTGCGCGTCGCCAAAGACGCGGCTGTACCGGGGGCGGAAGTGCTGCGCGCGACGGGCTTGCGCTACGTCGATGCGCGCGGCGTCGAGCGCTTGCGCGGCGTGTCGCTCAGTTGCCACGCGGGCGAAATCGTCGGCATTGCGGGCGTGTCCGGCAACGGGCAGAGCGAACTCTTGGAAGCGCTCGCAGGTTTGCTGCCGCTCGATGGCGGCGAGATTTTCTACAAGGGCGAAAAACTCGGCCCCCCGGGCACGGCCGCCGCAAGCCGGGCGGCCCGCCTGCACGGCATCGCGCACGTGCCCGAAGACCGCCACCGCATGGGCATGGTCGTGGGCTATTCGGCGGCCGAGAGCACGATCCTCGGCTATCACAGCGACGAGGAATTGGGCTTCGGGCCCTTGCTGTCGAACCGTGCCGCCACGGCGCGTACCCAGCGCCTGATGGGCGATTACGACGTGCGGCCGGCCGCCCCTGCCTTGCGCTCGGGCAATTTCAGCGGCGGCAACCAGCAGAAGATCGTGCTGGGCCGCGAGATCGACCGCGATCCCGAATTGCTGCTGATCGGCCAGCCGACGCGCGGCGTGGATATCGGCGCCATCGAATTCATCCATCGCCGCATCGTTTCCTTGCGCGATGCGGGCAAAGCGATCCTGCTCGTGAGCTGCGAGCTCGACGAGATTCTCGGCCTCGCCGACCGCATCCTCGTGATGTTCGACGGCCGCATCGTCGGCGAGCTTGCCCGCGCGCGCGCCGACGAGCGCACGCTGGGCCTGATGATGGCCGGCGTCGAGCCTGCGGCAGCGGCGCAATGAGTACGGGTGCGCGCCTGCCGCGCTGGGTCGATCTGGGGCTCCTGCCGCTGCTCAATCTCGCGGCGGCGTTCCTGCTGTCGGGCCTCGTCGTGCTCGCGATCGGCGAAGACCCGATCAAGGCTTTGCGCATCCTCGTGAACGGGGCGGTGGGCTATCCCGAGGCGATCGCCTTCACGCTCTACTACACGACCAATTTCATCCTCACGGGCCTTGCGGTGGCCCTCGCGTTCCACGCGGGCCTCTTCAATATCGGCGGCGAAGGCCAGGCTTACGTGGCCGGCCTCGGCGTGGGCCTCGCGTGCCTCTATCTCGATTTCCTGCCGGGCTTCGCCGTGGTGCCGATCGCGATCCTCGCAGCCGCCGCGTTCGGTGCGGCATGGGCGGCAATCCCGGGCTGGCTCGAGGCCTATCGCGGCAGCCACGTGGTCATCACCACGATCATGTTCAATTTCCTGGCGGCCGCCTTGATGACCTATCTCATCACCAACTGGCTGCTCGACCCCGCCCACGGCGCGCCCGAAACGCGGCGCTTCGCCGCCCACACGACCTTGTGGACGATGCAGGAAATGCTCGGCTGGTTCGGCATCAAAGCCCCGCGCTCGCCGCTCAACGCGGCGTTTTTCCTGGCGCTGGCCGCCGCATTCTTCGTGTGGATCTATGTGTGGCACAGCCGGGCCGGCTATCGCCTGCGCACGGTGGGCAGCAGCCACAAGGCCGCGCTTTATGCCGGCATCGACCCTGCGCGCACAATCGTGGTCGCGATGGCGATTTCGGGCGCACTTGCGGGCCTCATGGCAGTCAACGAAATCCAGGGGGCCCAAGCGCGCCTGCTTCTGTCTTTCACCGGCGGCTACGGCTTCGTCGGCATTGCGGTAGCGCTGATGGGCCGCAACCATCCGGTCGGCGTGTGTTTGGCGGCCCTCTTGTTCGGCGCCCTCTACCAGGGCGGGGCCGAACTTGCGTTCGAGATGCGCAACATCAACCGCGAGATGGTGATCGTGATCCAGGGCCTCATCATCCTGTTCTGCGGTGCCCTCGAAAACATGTTCCGCCCGACGCTGGCACGACTGTTCGCAAGACAGGGGGCCGCGTGATGGAAGACATCGTTCTCCAGACCGTGTCGCTGCTGGCCTCGACCGTGCGCTTGGCAGTCCCCCTCATCTTGTGCGCGCTAGCGGGCCTGTTCGCCGAACGCTCGGGCGTCGTCGATATCGGGCTCGAAGGCAAGATGCTGGCGGGCGCTTTCGCCGCCGCCTCGGTCGCGTTCTGGCTGCAATCGGCCTGGGCGGGCTTGGCGGCCGCGATGCTCGTGTCGATCGCGTTTGCGCTCGTGCACGGCTTTGCCTGCATCACGCATCGCGGCAACCAAGTGGTGGCCGGCATGGCGCTCAACGTGCTGGCCGTGGGGTTGACGGCGGTACTCGCGTTCGCGTGGTTCCAGGAAGGCGGCAAGACGCCCGCTTTGGCCGATGCCGCGCGCTTCCGCCCGCTGCAACTGCCCTTCGTCGCCGAAATCGGCGCCGTGCCCGTGCTCGGCACGATCTATACGCGGCTGCTGTCGGGCCACAATGCGCTTGTGTATCTGACGGCCGCCTTGGTGCCGGTCGTGGCGTTCGTCGTGTTCCGCACGCGCTTCGGTTTGCGCTTGCGCGCGGTCGGCGAAAATCCGCACGCGGTCGACACGGCCGGCATTTCGGTCGCGCGCCTGCGCTACGAGGCGATGCTCGCGAGCGGCGCTTTGTGCGGCATCGCGGGGGCGTATCTTTCGACGGCGCAATCGGCCTCGTTTTTGCGCGAGATGACGGCGGGCAAAGGGTTCTTGGCGCTTGCCGCCCTCATCTTCGGCAAATGGATGCCGATCCCCACGCTGTTCGCGTGCCTGATCTTCGCGTTCGCCGACGCACTCCAGGGCCGCCTGCAGGGCGTTGAATTGCCGGGGATCGGCGTGGTGCCTGTGCAGGCGATCCAGGCCCTGCCCTATCTGCTCACGATCCTGCTGCTTGCAGGGTTCGTGGGCAAAGCGAATGCCCCGCGCGCGAGCGGCATTCCCTACAGCAAGGAAAAATGAAAATGGCTGCGACGCCGCACGATGCCGCGAAATTCCTGCGCGCACGCTTGGGCGCGCGCCAACCCAAACTCGCGATCGTGCTGGGCTCGGGCCTCGGGCCGCTCGCCGATCGCGTCGAAGACGCCGTCTCGATACCCTACGGCGAAATCCCGGGCTTCCACGTGTCGAGCGTGGCGGGCCATGCGGGCCGCCTCGTCGCCGGGCGCCTCGCCGGCGTCGAAGTCGCATGCCTGCAAGGCCGCGTGCATCTCTACGAGGGCGTGGATCCGTCTGCGATCAAGCAGCCGATCCGCACGCTCAAAGCACTCGGCATCGAGCGGCTCGTGCTCACGAACGCCGCGGGCAGCTTCCACATGAGCAGCGACGAAGGCTCGCTTGTGCTCTTAAGCGACCATATCGCGTGGGCGGGCTTGAACCCGCTCGTCGGCCCCAACGACGACGAATGGGGTGGGCGCTTCTTCCCGATGACCGACGCCTACGACCCCGCGATGCGCGACGTGCTCAAAGCGCACGCGGCCAAGCTCGGCATCGCACTGCCCGAGGGCGTTTATGCCTGGTATCTCGGCCCCAATTTCGAAACGCCGGCCGAAATCCGCGCCCTGCGCGGCATGGGTGCCGATCTCGTCGGCATGTCGACCGTGCCCGAAGTGCTGGTCGCCCGCCATTGCGGCCTGCGCGTGGTCGCGGTGAGTGCGATCACGAACATCGCGGCCGGCATGCGCCAAGGCCAGCATCTGAGCCACGACCATACGCAGAAAATCGCCAAGCTCTGCGGCGAACGCCTCGAAAAACTGCTGACCGCGAGCTTGGCCGACCTTCTGGCTGCGTGAGACGCTAAAGCGTCGGCCAGAACGCGTCCCAGCCGGTGCGGATGCGGACCCAGAAGGCCGGGTCGGGCAAAATCTCGACATGCACGCCCTCGCGCGCTTCGGCATCCCACACGAACAGATGCGCGCGCGCAGCCCGGCAGACCATCAGCTGATGCTGGATCTGCGCATGGTCCGACGGCAGCGTGCGGCCCGCGACCGCCAAGCGCCAGCGCTCGTGCGCGCGCCCGCGATAGGGCGTTTTGATTTCCAGCACCGTCCGCCCGTCGGCCGAAATCCCGTCGAGACTGCAGCCATAGTCGCCGTCCACATACATGACGGCCTCGACCGCACCGTGCAGCTTGGCATAGGCCGCGCGCGCGAACGGCTCCTGCTCGGTGCCCTTGCGCATCGCGGCATTCACGAAGATGCGCTTGCCGCGCTTTTCGTTGCGCAGATTGGCAAGCGCATTCGAAAACGAAGACAGGCCGAGAACGGCCGGCGTTTCGCTCGCCATGCGCAGGTTCCGGCGCAGCGCGCGCCATTCGTCCGTCCCTTGCGCGATCTCGACGCGGTGCGGCGTTGCGAGCGGCAGGCTTGCGAGCGGATCGTCCGCGCCATGCGTGTCGGCCAGAAAACGCGTGCCGCAGGGCGGGCAAGCCACAGCACCGCTTTTGCCCTCGGGCAGATCGAGCGAGGTCGCGCAGACAGGACACAGGCGAATCATGCAAACTTTCCGGACGGCAGATGCGGCACCCTTTGCCTGCATCGCGGGAAAATGCTAGCACCTGAGCCTTCGAAACCCCCGGATTTTCCGTAGCCCCATGACCGACCAAGATCTGGCCTTGCGCGCCTTGGCCGCCCTCGATTTGACGAGCCTCAACGACGGCGACGATGCGGCCGCCGTCGAGAAACTCTGCCGGCGCGCCACCACGCTTTACGGCAATGTCGCCGCTGTGTGCGTGTGGCCGCGTTTTGTGTCGGTCGCCAAAACAGCCCTCGCGGGCAAGCCCGTCAAAATCGCGTGCGTGGCGAATTTCCCGAGCGGCAGCGAACCACGCGCCGACGTGCTCGCCACGGTCGAAGCGGCTTTGCGCGACGGTGCGGACGAGATCGATCTCGTCTTCCCCTATCGCGAATGGCTGCGCGGCGAAACCGTGAAGGCCGAAACGATGGTCGCAACCGTGAAGCAAGCCTGCGGCAGCGCCAAGCTCAAGCTCATCCTCGAGAGCGGTGCGTTCCCCGACATGGCGCGCCTTGCCGCAGCGTGCAAGGTCGGCCGCGATGCAGGCGCCGACATGCTCAAAACCTCGACCGGCAAGATCCCGACGGGCGCCACGCCGGAAGCCGCGCGCGTGCTGCTGGCGGCGGGCGGCGGCTTCAAAGCCGCAGGCGGCGTGCGCACATTGGCCGACGCCAAGATCTATCTTTCGCTCGCCGACGAAATCCGCGGCCCCGGCTGGGCGACGCCCGACAATTTCCGCATCGGCGCTTCGGGCCTGCTCGACGTGCTGCTTGCCACGCTCGACGGCCGCACGGCCGCCGCGCAAGAACCGGCCGTCTATTGACCGCCATGCTGCCGCAGGAACTGATCGCCAAGAAGCGCGACGGCGCGCGCCTCGAAGACCGCGAGATCGACCAGCTTGTGGCCGGAATCGCCGACGGCAAGGGGCTTGCCGACGCGCAAGTGGGTGCCCTTGCCATGGCGCTGTTCTTGCGCGGGCTCGACACGGGCGAGCGCGTGGCGCTGACGCGCGCCATGACCGCTTCGGGCGATACGCTGCGTTGGGACGATCTCGATCTGCCGGGGCCCATCGTCGACAAACATTCGACCGGCGGGGTCGGCGACAAGGTGAGCCTGATGCTCGCACCCTGGGTCGCCGCGTGCGGCGGCTTCGTGCCGATGATTTCGGGGCGCGGGCTCGGGCACACGGGCGGCACGCTCGACAAGCTCGGCAGCATTCCGGGCTACGATGCGGTCCCCGACAATGCGCGCTTTCGCGCCTGCGTGCGCGACGTCGGCTGCGCCGTCATCGGCCAGACCGCCAATCTCGCACCCGCCGACAAGCGGCTCTACGCGATCCGCGACGTGACCGCGACGGTCGAATCGATCGGCCTCATCACCGCCTCGATCCTGTCCAAGAAACTCGCGGCCGGCCTCGACGCGCTCGTGATGGACGTCAAATTCGGCTCGGGCGCCTTCATGCCGACCTACGAAAAATCGCGCGAGCTGGCCCTTTCGATCGTCGAGGTCGCCAATGGGGCCGGCCTCAAGACGCGCGCGCTGTTGACCGACATGGACAGCCCGCTTGGGGCGACGGCCGGCAACGCGCTTGAAGTGCGCGACGCGATCGCATTCCTCCAAGGCAAGGGCGATGCGCGTACGCTTGCGTGCACGCGCGCTTTGGCGGTCGAGATGCTCGACCTTTCCGGCCTTGCAGCGCGCGACGAAGCGGGTGCCAAGCTCGATGAAGCGTTGGCGAGCGGCGCGGCGGCCGAGCGCTTCGCGCGCATGGTGTCTGCCCTCGGCGGCCCCGCCGACCTCATGGAACGGCCGGACAAGTATTTGGCGCAAGCGCCGATCGTGCGCGACGTGCCCGCTTTGGCCGCGGGCTTTGTCGAAAAAATCGACACACGCCAGGTCGGGCTCGCCGTCGTCGATCTCGGCGGCGGACGCACCGATCCCAAAGCCGCGATCGATCCGGCCGTGGGATTCGTCGCACTTGCGGAAGTCGGCGCCGAAGTCGGCCCCGGTGCGCCGCTTGCGATCGTGCATGCGCGCGACGAAGCCAGTGCCGCGCGTGCCGCGCTGCGGCTGCAGAACGCCTATCGCATCGGGCCGACGCGCGCTGCGTCGGGTGCCGTCGTGCGCGAAACTTTGGGAGCTTGAGCGATGGCGCGCGCCTTCGTGCTGGTCATGGACTCGTTCGGCATCGGCGCTACGCCCGACGCGGTTCGCTTCGGCGATGTGGGCGCGGACACGTGGGGCCATATCCGGGCCGCCCAAAAACCGCACGTGCCAAATCTCGTGCGCCTCGGCCTCGATGCGGCCCACGCGACCGCGACCGGCGTGCATTACGAGGGCCCGGCGCCGCAAGGCTGGCACGGGGCAGCGCGCGAGCGTTCGTTCGGCAAGGACACGCCCTCGGGCCATTGGGAAATGGCCGGCGTCCCGGTCGAATTCGAGTGGGGCTATTTCCCGAAGACCGTGCCGAGCTTTCCGCCCGCTTTGATCGCCGATCTCATTGCGAAAGCGAAACTCCCCGGCGTGCTCGGCGATTGCCACGCATCGGGCACGCAGATCATCGACGATCTCGGGCTCGCGCATATCGCGACGGGAAAACCCATCGTCTATACCTCGGCCGACAGCGTCTTCCAGATCGCAGCACACGAGAGCCATTTCGGGCTCGAACGGCTTCTCGAGCTCTGCAAGATCGCGTTCGAACTTGTGCAGCCCTACAAAATCGCGCGCGTGATCGCGCGGCCCTTTGTGGGCGATGCCCCGGGCCGCTTCAAGCGCACGGCCAACCGAAAAGACTACGCGGTGCGTCCGCCCGCCCCGACCTTGTTCGACAAGTTGACCGACGTCGGGCGCAAGACGATCGCCATCGGCAAGATCGGCGACATCTACGCGCACCAGGGCACCCAAGAAGAAATCAAAGCCGACGGCAATGACGATCTCATGGCCAAAACTCTCGCGGCGATCGCGTCGGCGCCCGACGGCAGCTTCACGATGACGAACTTCGTCGATTTCGACACGCTCTACGGCCACCGCCGCGATGCGGCCGGCTATGCCGCAGCCTTGGCGGCGTTCGACCTCCAATTGCCGCGCGTCGAAGCGGCCCTGCGCCCCGGCGACATTGCGGTGCTGACCGCCGACCATGGCTGCGATCCGACCTGGCAGGGGAGCGACCATACGCGCGAGCATGTGCCCGTGCTGTGCTTCGGTCCCGGCCTCAAAGGCCGGGACCTCGGCGCACGCGACAGTTTTGCCGATATCGGCCAAAGCTTGGCGACGCATCTCGGCATCGCCCCGCTCGGCCACGGCAAGAGCTTTATCTAGCCAAGCCAAGCCGCACGGTGGTCTTTGGCGTAGGCCGCAAACGCGATCGGCTTTTTGCCCGTGATCGTCTCGACCGAGCTTTCGATGCGCGCCGAATAGCCCGCTTTGAAATAGCCCAGAATGAGGATCAGGAATTCCGCATAGGCTTGCGGGAGCCCTGCGCCGAGCAGGCCTTGCAGCATCGCTTCGGGTGCGATGTCTTCGAACGCGATCTTCTTGCCCGTCTCTTTGGAGAGAATGGCCGCAACTGCATCGTGGTCGAGCGCTTCGCTGCCCGTAAGGTCGAAGGCCTGCCCGTCGAAGCGGTTCGTCGTCAGCAACTCGGCGGCAACGGCAGCGATGTCGCGCGCATCGATGAAGCTGCCTTTGGCGGTCCCGACCGGCAGGCGGATTTTGCCTTCCGACAGGATCGAGGCGATCCAGAAGCTGTTGAAATTCTGCATGAACCAGTTCGGGCGAATGATGTTGTAGGCGACACCCGATTTTTCGAGATGCAGCTCCGCCTTTCGCATCGGCGAATTCTCGTCGGCATTGGCGCCCATCGCCGTCATCAGCACGATCTTGGCGACACCGGCCGCTTTGGCCGCATCGACGAGCGGGATCATCAGCGCGTCCTGGTTCGTGAAGCCGGGCGGCGACAGCAGGAACGCGCGCGACACGCCGGCAAAGGCGGCCGCACGGCCTTCGCCGGTCGCGACGTTCAGATGCGCCTCGTCCGGCTTCTGCGGTTGTTTGCTCGTGGCTTTGAGAACCGTTTCGCCTTTCGCGGCCAAGAGCCGCACGAGATTGCTGCCGACCGTGCCGTTTGCGCCGACGACCAATGTTTTTGCCATGTGGATGTTCCTTTGCGGGTGAAGTCGAGACCGCAGGTTCGCCGAAAACATCGGGACGATGAATGCCTAAAAATACCGTTTCCATGTCCGTTCGTCCCGATGTATCGTCGTCTGCGATGGATCTCCTGACCGACATTCTGCGCCAAGCGGGTTTGCGCCACCGCGTGCTCGATTTGCGCGCGCTCACGCCCGCACAGCCGCTGCGCTTTCCGTGCGAGAAGAGCCTCGGCCTGCATGTCGCCCTGCAAGGTCCCGTCTATATCCACAGCCCGGGGCGCGCTGCACCGCTCGTTCTGCAGTCCGGCGACATCGCGATCATGGCGCGGGGCTGCGACCATGTGGTCGCGACCGACGCCAAAGTCGAAAAACGCCGGATCGCGACGATCGTCGACCAGCCGACGGGCGATGTGCGCCCGCTCGCCCCGGCCGGGTGCCCGCGGCTCATCAGCGGTGCGTACCAATTCTGGAACGCGCCGATCCATCCGTTCCTCGCGACACTGCCGGATTGGTTCGTCTTGCGCGGGGCGGAATTGCCGCGCCTCGGGTCCGTCGCGTTGACCGTGGGCCTCATCGGCGAGGAAGCCGCCAATGCGGGCCCCGGTGCGCAGACGATTCTGCACGGGCTGCTCGACGTGCTGTTCGCGTATCTGCTGCGCGAGATCGCGGCGCGCAACGCCGAAACCGGCCCCGGTCTCGGCAAGGCGCTGGCGGACGCGCACGTCAAGCAGGCGATCGCGTTGATGCATGCCGACTATGCGCGCGGCTGGACGCTCGAAAGTTTGGCCGAAGCGGTCGGCCTGTCGCGCACGCGGCTTGCCGAACGGTTCCGTGCTGCAATGGACGACACGCCGCTCTCGTATTTGCGCACCGTGCGCATGCAGGCCGCAATGCGGCTCCTGAGCGAAACCGACAAGAAGCTCGACGACGTGGCGGCGCAAGTGGGCTACCAGGACGCGTTCGGCCTCTCGAAGGTTTTCAAGCGCACGGTCGGCGTGGCGCCGAAGGAGTTCCGCCGCCGCGATACCGAAGAGCGCGCCTCGCCATGGCGGTTTGCCGCGGCCTGACCCGCCGCCCGCCTTTTTTGCGGCCGATTTGACGCACGTCAATTCGCGCGCCCGGCGACTGCGGCAAAGTCGCATCCATGCAAAACCCGGAAACGCTGTCCCGCGCCGAAACGCTCGTGCCCCGCTACACGAGCTATCCCACCGCACCGCATTTCACGCCGCAGGTGGGGGCCTCCGCCGTCGGCGGCTGGCTCGAGCGGCTCGATCCCACGCACGGCGTGTCGGTCTATATCCACGTGCCGTTCTGCGCCAAGCTGTGCTGGTATTGCGGCTGCAACACCAGTGTGTCGGCGCGCTACGAGCCGGTGCGCAGCTATTTCGACACGCTGCTCGAAGAGATATCCGCCGTGCGCAAGCGGCTTGGCGGCAAGCTGCGCGCGAGCCACGTGCATCTGGGCGGCGGCACGCCCAATGCGCTCGCCGCCGCCGATTTGGCACGCCTCGCCGACGCTTTGCGCGACACGTTTGCGTTCGATGCCGACACGCGCTTCGAGGTCGAGATCGATCCGCGCACGCTCGATGCGGCGACCGCGCGCGCCCTCGCCGAGGCAGGCGTCACGCGCGTCAATCTCGGCATCCAGGATTTCGACCCGAAGGTGCAGGCCGCGATCAACCGCATCCAGCCGCTCCATCTGGTCGGCGAGAAACTCGCGTTGCTCTACGGGGCGGGCCTCGAACAGTTCGGCGTCGATCTGCTCTACGGTTTGCCGTACCAAACGCCGGACACGCTCGCGCGCACGGTGGCCCAAGTGGACGAGCTCGGCGCAAGCCGTGTGGCCTTGTTCGGCTACGCGCATGTGCCGTGGATGAAGCCGCACCAGAAACTCCTCGAGCCGCACGGCCTGCCCGACACGGCCGAACGCCTCGCCTTGGCGGCGTCGGCGCATGCGGCGTTGGCGCAGCGCGGCTATGCGCGCATCGGCATCGACCATTTCGCGCGCCCCGACGACGAGATCGCCGTGGCGTCGCGCGACGGCGTGCTGCGGCGCAATTTCCAAGGCTACACAACCGACACGGCCGACACGCTGCTGGGTTTCGGCCCCTCGGCGATTTCGGCCTATGCGCAAGGTTATGCGCAGAACCACACGCGCCTCGACAGCTGGCAAGCTTCGGTCAAAGAAGGCGCGCTGCCCGTCGCGCGCGGCCTGAGCCTCAGCGGCGAAGACCGCGTGCGGCGCAACGCGATCGAACGGCTGATGTGCGACATGACGGTCGATCTCGGCAAAATCGCGCAAGCGCATCGCATCGCGGCCCACCCGCTCGACTATTTCGCGGGCGCGCTCGTCCAGATCGACCGGCTGGCGGCCGACGGGCTGTGCATGCGCAACGGCCTGCGCGTCACAGTGCCGCCCGGCATGGCCAACTATGCGCGCATCGTCGCCTCGGCGTTCGACCAGTATCTGGCGCGCGGCGACGCCAAGCACTCGGTCGCGGTCTAAACCGCTCGACCTCGATGCGCTGTGGCTGTTTAATGTCGGCATGACCCGTCAGACAGCCCTTGCCGCCGCCGCCCGCTATTTCGACAGCGGAGCCCTCAAAACCGATCTTGCGCGCCGTATCGCGTTCAAGACCGAAAGCCAAAATCCCGAGCGCGGCGCCGAGCTTGCCGCCTATCTCGAGACCGAGATGCGCGCGAGTTTCGAAGCCCTCGGCTTCACGGTCGAACTGCTCGCCCATCCGCGCGCCAAAGGGCCGTTCCTGCTGGCCACGCGCCTCGAAGATGCGACGGCCCCCACCGTGTTCGGCTACGGGCATGGCGACGTCATTCGCGGTCAGGATGCGCAATGGCAGCAAGGCCTGTCGCCGTGGGAATTGGTCGAAGCCGACGGGCGCTGGTACGGGCGCGGGACTGCCGACAACAAGGGCCAGCACACGATCAATCTGGGGGCACTTGCCGCCGTCATCGAAGCGCGCGGCAAGCTCGGCTTCAATGCGAAATACCTGATCGAGATGGGCGAGGAAGTGGGCTCGCCGGGTTTGCGCGAACTGTGCGCGGCACACAAAGACAAATTCGCCGCCGACGTTTTGATCGCGTCCGACGGGCCGCGCCTCAGCGCCGAGCGCCCGACTTTGTTTTTGGGCTCGCGCGGTGCGATGAATTTCGATCTCGAGATCGACGCGCGCGCCGGTGCGCACCATTCCGGCAATTGGGGCGGGCTCATCTCCAATCCGGGCCTGCAACTGGCGCACGCGATCGCCTGCATCGCGGGGCCCACGGGCCAGATCCGTATCGCCGATTGGGTGCCGCAAGAATTGCCCGCATCCGTGCGCGAAGCCCTCGCCGATTGCGAAGTGGATGGCGGAGCGGACGGCCCCAGGGTCGAACCGGAATGGGGCGAGCCGGGCCTCACGCCTGCCGAGCGCGTGTTCGGCTGGAGTGCTTTCGAGGTGCTGGCGTTCCGCACCGGCAATCCCGACAACCCGGTCAACGCGATCCCGGCCAAGGCGTGGGCGCGCTGCCAATTGCGCTTCGTCGTCGGCACCGAGCCCGAAACGATCCTGCCGGCCCTGCGTCGCCATCTCGACCGGCACGGCTTTGCGATGGTCAAGATCGCCCCTGCGCGCGAAGAGATTTTCCGCGCCACGCGCCTCGATCCCGAACATCCGTGGGTCCAGTTTGCGCGCGACAGTCTTGCGAAAACCGCGAATGCGAAGCCGGCCATCCTGCCCAATCTCGGCGGCTCGCTGCCCAACGACATTTTCAGCGACGTGCTGGGCCTGCCGACCGTGTGGGTCCCGCATTCGTATCCGGCTTGCCGCCAGCACGCGCCCGACGAGCACATGCTGCCGCATGTGGCGCGCCAGGGCGTGCAACTGATGGCCGGGCTCTATTGGGACATCGGCGAAAAGACGCGCGATTGACAGAGTGACGCGCGGTATCGTTATATCCGACCGGATATAGCGGGGTCGTGCCGAATGAAACGCATTCTTTTGATCGCCGTTGCGTTGCTGGGGCTGGGCATGCCCGCACATGCGCAAGCGCCGCTGATCTATGCGGCGGCGTCGCTCACCGATGCGTTGCAAGAGGCCGTGACGGCCGCCGGCACCACGGCGCGCTTCTCGTTCGCGTCTTCGTCCACGCTTGCGCGCCAGATCGAAAACGGCGCACCCGCCGACATCTTCGCGTCGGCCGACGAGGAATGGGCCGATTATCTGCAGCAGCGCGGCAAGCTCAACGCCGACACAAGGCGCAGCTTTCTGTCGAACCGCCTCGTGCTCGTGGCCCCCGCCGATCGACCCGCACCGTTGTCGCTCGAAACGCCGGGTGCTTTTGCAGCGCGCCTGGGCAATGGCCGTATCGCGACCGGCGATCCCGCCCATGTTCCGGTCGGGCGCTATGCGCAGCAAGCACTCGCGTCGCTTGGGCTTTGGGCGCTCGCCGAACCGCGGCTGGCACGCGCGGAATCGGTGCGCGCAGCCTTGGCACTCGTCGAGCGCGGCGAAGTGCCGCTTGGCATCGTCTACGCGACGGACGCGGCAGCCGCATCGCGCGTCGCGCGCGTGGCGACCTTCCCGACGGCGAGCCACGCGCGGATATCCTATCCGTTTGCGCTGGTCGCCGGCCGCGACACGCCCGCCAATCGCCGCCTGCTCGAAGCACTGCAATCGCCTGCCGCCTTGGCCGTGTTCGCCAAACACGGCTTCGCCGTCGACTGACATGCCGGATTTCACGCCAGCCGAACTCGCCGCGATCGGCTTGAGCCTGCGCATTGCGCTGACGGCCGTTGCGGTCGCCTTGCCGCCCGCGATCCTTGTCGCGTGGCTGCTCGCGCGCCGCGACTTTCCGGGCAAAGCGCTGCTCGATGCGGCCGTCCATCTGCCGCTCGTGCTGCCGCCGGTCGTGGTCGGCTATGCGCTGCTGCTCCTCCTCGGCGTGCGCGGGCCGCTGGGTGCGTGGCTCGAAGCGCAATTCGGCATCCGCCTCGTTTTCACGGCCGCAGGGGCCACGCTTGCAACGGCTGTCATGGTTTTTCCGCTGCTCGTGCGCGCGATCCGCATTTCGGTCGAAGCGCTCGATCCAGGCCTCGACGAGGCGGCGCGCACGTTGGGCGCGGGTGCCCTCGACCGCTTCTTCACGATCTCGCTGCCGCTGATCGCACCCGGCATTCTCGCCGGGGCCGTGATCGCGTTTGCCGCGAGCCTGGGCGAGTTCGGGGCGGTCATCACCTTCGCCTCGAACGTGCCGGGCGAAACCCAGACTCTGCCGCTTGCGATCTATGCGGCAACGCAAAGCCCGGGCGGCGACGCCACGGCCGCCAAGCTTGCGGCCGTCTCGCTCGCACTTGCGCTTGGCGGGCTCGTGCTGGCCGAGGCCATCGCCAAACATATGCGCAAACGTTTCGGCCGCTGATGCCGCAGCTCGATTTCCGCATGACGCAAGGTGCCTTCGAGCTCGACGTGAAGCTCGATGCGGCCACCGGCGGCGTATTGGCGCTGTTCGGTCGCTCGGGTGCGGGCAAAACCACGATCGTGCGCGCGATCGCGGGCCTGGCGCGGCCCGCGTCCGGCACGATCAAAATCGCCGGGCGCACCTTGTTCGATTCCGCCGCCGGCATCGACGTGCCGACCCCGCAGCGCCGGGTGGGCTACGTGTTCCAGGATGCGCGCCTGTTCCCGCATCTGCGGGTCGCCGCCAATCTGCGCTACGGGTTGGCCCGCGCAGGCGGCCGCCCCGGCAAGGGCATCGAATTCGACGCGGTCGTCGATCTGCTCGGCTTGCGCGATCTTCTGGCGCGCCATCCGTTCGGCCTGTCGGGCGGCGAGCGCCAGCGCGTGGCGATCGGGCGCGCACTCTTGGCGCAACCCGACATTCTGCTGCTCGACGAGCCGCTCGCCTCGCTCGACGCACCGCGCAAGGCCGAATTGCTGCCCTATCTCGAAGCGCTGCACATGCGCACGAACGTGCCGATCGTCTATGTGAGCCATGCGCTCGACGAGGTCGTGCGCCTGGCCGACACGCTCGCGATCGTCGATAGCGGGCGCATCGCCGCGTGCGGGCCCGTGGCGGACGTGATGTCGCGGCTCGATCTGCGCCCGCTTGTCGGGCGTTTCGAGGCCGGGGCCGCGATCGACACGACCTTGCTGCGCCACGACGAAGCCTATGCGCTGAGCTATCTTGCGCTCGGCGATACGGAAATGGCCGTGCCGCAGATCGACGCCGAACCGGGGGCCCGCGTGCGCCTGCGCATCCGGGCGCGCGACGTGCTGCTGGCGACACAGCGCCCGGAGGGGTTGTCGGCGCGCAACGTTTTGGCGGGCCATATCGTCGATTTGATCCCAGAAACCGGGGCTTACGCCGAACTTGCCGTTGTCGTGGGCGGCCAGCGCCTGGTCGCGCGCATCACGCGGGCGGCCCTCGATGCGCTCGATCTCGCCCTCGGCAGCCCGGTTTTTGCCGTCGTCAAGGCGGTGGCGGTCGAGCGGATCGTGCGAAGCCGAGATTCGGCTGGACGAAACGCAAGGTGATGCCTAATCCTGCGCTCCTGCCGACCGAGCCAGGAGCCCCTATGGACCTCAAATCCTACATCCACGACGTGCCGGACTTTCCCAAGCCCGGCATTCTGTTTCGCGACATCTCGCCGCTGCTGGCTTCGGCCGTCGCGTGGAAAGCCGCCGTCGATCGGCTTGCCGAGGCGATCGCGCCTTACAAGCCCGATCTGCTCGCCGGCATCGAAAGCCGTGGCTTTTTGGTAACCGCACCGCTCGCGCTCACGATGGGCTGCGGCTTCATGATGGTGCGCAAGCGCGGCAAGCTGCCCGGCAAAACCGTGCCGCACACCTACGCGCTCGAATACGGCGAAGACACGCTCGAGATCCAGGAAAACGCCGTCAAGCCGGGGACCCGCGTGGTCGTGCTCGACGACGTGTTGGCGACCGGTGGCACGCTGAATGCGGCGATCGCGCTGCTGCAGAAATCGGGTGCCGACGTGCGTGCGGCCGCTTGCCTCATCGAACTCAAATTCCTCGAGGGTCGCAAGCGCCTGCCCGTCGCCTTCGACAGCCTCGTCCAGTACTGAGCCCGCAAAATGGCAGCCACGATTGCCCCCGCGATCGTCGCTGCCGCCGCGCTGGCTTTGTGCGGTTGGCTCGTTTGGCGCGCCTATCGCGCGCAAGCCGAACTCGCGCGCGCGCGCCAGTTGGCGCAATCGGCCGCCGACCTGTTTTGGGAAACCGACGACGACGGCGCACTGCGCGCGGACAGGCGCGACTTCGCAGCGACGCTCGCGGGCTGCCGCACGCTCGCCGAAATCCGCGCGAGCCTCGATCCGATGGCCGCCGCACGGCTCGGCGACGCGCTCGACCGGCAAGCGCCGTTTCGCGACGTGATGACCGCCGGACCCGGCCCCGACGGGCAGCGCTGCGTACTCGCCCTTGCGGGCACGCCGATTTTGGCGGGGGGGCGTTTTGCGGGATATCGCGGCACGGCGCGCATCGCGACCCAAGCTGCCGACCTCGAACTCGAACTCGGCGAAAAGACCGCCGAGCTCGACCAGCTGCGCCAGCGCCTCGCCGATTTCACCGCCCTCTCGGCCGACTGGCTGTGGGAGGAGGATTCCGAGCATCGCCTCGTCTTCCTGTCGCGCCCGACGCGCGACAAGCTCACGCCGGTCGAAAACTCCTTCATCGGCGTGCGGCGCTGGGAGCGCGGCGTCGATACGGCACTCGACGGCGACATGGACGCGCACAAGGCCGACCTCGCGGCAAGGCGCGAATTCCGCGACTTCCGCCTGCGCCGCGCGCTGCCCGACGGCACGGACCGCATCGTGTCGGTGTCGGGCCGGCCGATTTTCGGCGAAGACGGCGCGTTCCTGGGCTATCGCGGCACGTCGAAGGACATCACGACCGAACTCGCCGACGCCGAGCAGGCGCACATCTCCGAACGGCGGCTGCTGCGGGCACTCGACTCGCTGCGCGCGGCGATCGCCGTGTTCGACCGCATGCACCGGCTCGTGTTCTTCAATCGCGCCTATCGCGACAGGCTGGGGCTCGGCGGCACGCTGCAGATCGGCACCACTTACGAGGAACTGCTCGAATCGATGTTCGCGCGCGGCCGCCTCGATCCGCGCGACAGCACGCTTTCGACCTGGACGCAGGAGCTTGCGCGCGTCGATGCGGGCGAAACCAGCATGCGCGCGATCGTCTACAGCGACGGCAGCACGGTCGACCGCCGCCTGCAGCCGCTCGACGACGGCGGCTTCGCCGTGATCGCGGTCGACGTCACGCAGGAGCGCGCGCGCGCCAAGGAAATCGCCGAAAAGACCCAGATCCTCGAAAGCACGATCGAGAACATCGACGAAGGGATCATCGTCTACAACGGCGAGACGAAACTCGTCGTGTGGAACGACACCGCGCGGCGCATGCTCGAGATTCCGCCGGAGTTTCCGCTCGCCGGATCGGACTTCGCCACCAACATTCGCTTCCAGCTCGCGCGCGGCGATCTCGGGCCGATCGACGACGTCGAGGCCGAGATTGCGCGGCGCCTGGCGCGCAACCGCGAGCCTGCGGCCTCGATCTCGGAAGGCTGGCGCAAAAACGGCCGCTACATCCAGACGCGCCGCTCGCCCCTGCCCGACGGCGGCTGGGTGACGCTGCTGCTCGACCTCACCGAGCGGCGCGAGACGGAAGAAGCGCTGCGCCGCGCCAAGGAAGCCGCGGAAGCCGCCAACCGCGCCAAGTCGGATTTTCTTGCGCATATGAGCCACGAGCTGCGCACGCCGCTCAACGCCGTGATCGGCTTTTCGGAAATCATCTTCCGCGAAATCTTCGGCGCCGTCGGCGAGCCGCGCTACGCCGAATATGCGCGCGACATCCACGCGAGCGGCACGCATCTGCTGAACGTGATCGGCGACATTCTCGACATCTCGAAGGCGGAATCGGGCAGCGCGGAACTCGACGAAGAAACCGTCGACGTGGCCGAGCTTGCGGCCGCGAGCCTGCGGCTGGTCGAGCCGCGCGCGACGGTGGGCAAGGTGCGCGTGGTCAAGCGTCTCGCCCCCGACCTGCCCGCGATCCGCGCCGATGCGCGGCGGCTCAAGCAGGTTCTGCTCAATCTTCTGTCGAACGCCGTCAAGTTCACCCCGCCCGGCGGCCATGTCGAATTCGAAGCGCGCGTGGGCGAGAATATGGGCGTGCAGCTCGTGGTGCAGGACACCGGCATCGGCATGGACCCCAAGGACATTCCGCGCGCCCTCGAACCGTTCGCGCAGGTCGACAACGCGCTGTCGCGCCGTTTCGAAGGGACGGGCCTCGGCCTGCCTCTGTCGCGCAAGCTCGTGGAACTGCACGGCGGCACGCTCACCGTCACAAGCGAAATCGCCAAGGGAACCACGGTCGTCGTGCAACTGCCGCCCGAACGCACGCTGGCGCGCGCGCGCGCGAGTTCCGCCTAGGCGCCGACATGACGCTGCCCGATCCGCGCCGCACTTCGCCCGCCGCCTTGCGCAACCGCGAACCGATCCTCGCGGCGCTGCAGGCGCATCTGCCGCCCGATGCCGCGCATGTGCTCGAGATCGCGTCGGGTACGGGCGAGCACGCGGCATTCATGGCGCAGAACCTGCCGCATCTCGTTTGGCAGCCGAGCGATCCCGATGCGGCCAACCGCGCCTCGATCGCCGCCTATCGAGAAGATTGCGGGCTTGCCAATCTGCGCGCACCCGTCGAACTCGACACGACGGCAGCGACCTGGCCGATCGAAAATTGCGATGCGATCTTCTGCGCCAACATGGTCCATATCGCGCCGTGGCAAGCGACATTGGGATTGCTGGCGGGTGCACGGCGCACGCTTGCGCCGGGCGGCGTGCTCGTGCTCTACGGCCCCTATTTCGAAGACGACGTGCCGACGGCCGCGTCAAATCTTGCCTTCGATGCCGATCTGCGCGCGCGCGATCCGGCCTGGGGCATTCGCCGTCTTGCCGACGTGGCCGCCGCCGCCGCAGGCTTCGATGCCCCGCAGCGCATTGCGATGCCCGCCAACAATCTATGCCTGGTCTTCGTCCGAAACGGGCTTTAGGTCGACCGACACGTCGAGCCGGTGGGCACCCCCGCCCAGAATGACGCCGCGAATGGGCGCGATGTCGCCGTAGTCGCGGCCCCAGCCGAGCACGACATGCTCTTCGCCGACCACGAGATCGTTGGTCGGGTCGAGATCGATCCAGCCCGCGCCCGGCACGAACGCCGAGATCCAGGCGTGGCTCGCATCCGCCCCTTGGCGGCGGATCTGCCCTTGCGGCGCGTAGGTGCGGATGTAGCCCGACACGTAGCGCGCCGCGAGGCCCATCGCGCGCACGCTGGCGATCATCACGTGCGCGAAATCCTGGCACACGCCGCGGCGCATTTGCATGACGTCGGCCACCGGTGTCGCCACGTTCGTCGCGCGCGGATCGAACGTGAAATCGTTGCGGATGCGCTTGTTGAGATCGAGCAGGCACGCAAGCAGCGGCGTGCCCGGCGGGAACGAGGCGGCCGCATAGTCGCGCACCGCATCGTCGATGGCGGCCATGGGCGAGGCGCGCACGAATTCGACCGCGTGCGTCTCGAGCGGCAGACCGCCGCCGTCGAGCGCGTCGCGCACCGTTTCCCAAGCCGGCGTGGTGTCGGCATCGGGCACGGGCGCGGCACGCACTTCGACGAGCGAGCGCGCATCGACGACGAGTTCGGCGTGCGGCTCCTCGAGCGACATGTGCGTGACGGCGTTGCCGAAATAGTCGATGCCGTCCTGCACGCGCACGGGGGCGGGCGTCACGATCGTGCCCGCACGCAGGATGCGCTGCGTGGGCAGGGCGCGCGGGAGTACGCGCATCACATGGTAGGAAAGATCGACGGGCTCTTCGTAGCGGTAGGTGGTGCGGTGCACGACATCGTAGATCATGGGCGCGGCTCCGCCGCAGGGCCGATCTCGTAGCCGATCGACTGGGCGGTTTTGACGTGGCTGAAATAGGCGCGCGTGATCGCCTCCGAGAGATCCGACAGGCGCGCGCGCGTGTCGCCGAGCAGCGCTTCAAGGGCGGACATCGCCGCACGGTCGAAGGTGGAACCCACGCGCTCGACGTCGAAGAGCTCGATGCCCGCAAGCACGGCGCGCGCGATACGCTGCTCGGGCTGCGAATAGGCGCGCACGTCGCGGTTCACGAGCTCGCACAGATGGTTTTCGATCTGGCGCAGCTGGTAGGCGATCGCGCGCGGGTTCGTCTCGTCGCACAGCACGAGATCGAGCACGGGGGCGGGCTGGACGGCCGCCATGTAGCGCGTGCGGTAGGTGATGGCGCTGTCGCTCACCTCGAGCAGCAGCCGCAGCCACGGCTCGGCCCCTTGGCCCGACGCCGCGAAAACGTCGTGCACGACCGACACGCCGTGCGAGGCGCGCTCGATGCGCTGGCCGAGATCGAGGAAGCGCCAGCCCGAGCCGTGCGTCATGTTTTCGGCCGCCATGCCGTGGAAGGCGGCGCACACGCCGATCGTGTAGTCCATGCCTTCGAGCAGCCGGTCGAGATCGCCCGGCTGGCTTTCGAAGCGCAACCGCGCGTCGCGCACCTGCTCGTTGACGACGTTCCACATGTCGGCCGACAAGCGGTCGCGCACGGTGGGGGCAATGCGCTGGAGCGCTTGGAACAGATGCGACAAGCCGCCTTCGGGCCCGCACGCATGGCCGAGCGCTTCGGCCATCGCGCGCCCGTCGGGCAGGCCGCCGATCGGCCGCTCGATGAGGCCGCGCGCGGCCAGCATGCCGGCGAGCACCTGGAACTCGGCGATTTCGCGCGCCGAACTGCCGCCCGCAGGGGCGCGCATCAGGCACGCGCGCATAAGGCGGGCGGCATTGTCCAAGCGCTCGGTATAGCGGCCGAGCCAGAAAAGATTGTCGGCAAGCCGGCTTTGCAGTTCGCCCGCCGAACGGCGCAACGGCTCGCGCACGGCCGACGCGCGCGGCCGCACCACGATGGGCGCATGCTCGTGCTGGATGATCCACGTGTCTTTGGCGGCACCGCCGCGCTGCATGGAAATGTCGAAGCCGTTGTCGTCGGCGGCCACGCGCGTCATCGCACCGGGCATCGGCACGTAGCCGCCTTCGTGGCGGATGAGGAAACAGCGCATCAAGAGCGGGCGCGGCACAAGGCCGCTCTGCGTCCACACCGGCATCGCCGATTTGTGCATGCGCGCCTGCGCCACGTAGCGATGGGGGGCTGCGCGCAGCCGCTCGAGCAGATGGCGGCGGCGCGGCGCGTCGAGCTGGGCGCCGACGACCGAGGCTTCGAGCATGTCGCCCGCAAAACACGGGCGGATCACGTAGTCGTCGAGCCTGCCGGCGACTTCTTCGAAGACGGCGCGTTGGCCGAGCCACCACGTCTCGACCGACGGCATCAGCATTTCTTGCCCAAGCAGATGTTTGGCAAGGCCCGGCAGGAAAGGCATCATCGCGGGCGTCTCGACCACGCCCGCCCCCAGCGCATTGGCGATCGTGACGTTGCCCGCACGCACCGCATCGACGAGCCCGGCAACGCCGATCGCGGACTCAGGCCGAAGCTCGACCGGATCGCAATAATCTTCGTCGAGACGGCGCAGCAAGACATCGACCTGCTGCAGGCCGCCCAACGTTTTGAGATAGAGCTTGGCGTTGCGCACCGTGAGGTCCGCCCCCTCGGCCAGCGTGAGGCCGAGCTGGCGGGCGAGATACACGTGCTCGAAATAGGTTTCGCTGTAGGGACCCGGCGTGAGCAGCACGATGCGCGGATTTTCGCGCTGGCGGGGGGCAAGCTGCGCCAGTGCCGTCTGCCACAATTCGAAGAACGGCGTGAGCCTGCGCACATTGGCGGACTGGAAAAACTCCGGCAGCGTGCGCATCAACACGTTGCGGTTTTCGAGCGCGTAGCCCGCCCCCGAGGGCGCGTTGACGCGGTCCGCGCACACGCGCCAGCGCCCGTCGCGCCCGCGCGCGATGTCGGCGGCGTAGAAATGCAGGTGCGGCGCGCCGTTGGCGGGCTTGATGCCGTGGCAGGCGCGCAGGAACGCAGGGTTTGCCTGCACGAGGGCCGGCGGCATCAAGCGCTCGCGGATCAGGCTTTGCGCGCCGTAGACGTCGGCGATGATGCGCTCGAGCAGCGTTGCGCGCTGCACGAGGCCCTTTTCGATGTCGCGCCATTCCTCGGCGGGCACGGGCAGCGGAATAAGATCGAACTGCCACGGGCGCTGCGGCTGGCGCGCTTCGGCGAACACATTGTAGGTGACGCCGTTTTCGTCGTACTGGCGGCGCGCGCGCTCCATGCGCTCGGCCATCGCACCGGGTGCGAGCGTGCGCAAGGCGCCCATCACGGCCTGCCAATGGCTGCGAATCTGCCCCGCCCCGGTGACCATCTCGTCGAAGGGCGGGGACGATGCGTCCGCATCGGACGGTGCGGCACGATTGAGACGTAGGTCTTCCATGCGCGCCTGGGGCGACGACTCCGTCGGTTCAGCTCAAGCTTGGCGGGGCAGTGCGGCGAAGGTCAAGCGTGAGCGGGAAATCCGGATCGACGGCCGGGATTTGCGGTACCAGCGAACCCGGCGAATGTCCGATCCCGAAGAACCGCGTGCGGCGGCGCGCTTCGGCCTCGTTGGCGTTGACCGGGAAGCGGTCGTAGTTGCGCCCGCCCGGGTGCGCCACGTGATAGGTGCAGCCGCCGATCGAGCGCTTGCTCCAGCCGTCCACGATGTCGAACACGAGCGGGGCATGCACGCCGACGGTCGGGTGCAGGGCCGAGGCCGGATCCCACGCGCGGAAACGCACGCCCGCCACATACTCGCCCTCCACGCCCGTCGGATGCAAGGGCACGCGCACGCCGTTGCATGCGAGCACATGGCGATGATCGACGAGATTGCGCACGCGCACCTGCAGCCGCTCGAGCGAGCTGTCGACGTAGCGCACGGTGCCGCCCGCCCCCGCCTCTTCGCCCAGCACATGCCAGGGCTCGAGCGCGTGGCGCAGTTCGAGATCCACGCCGCGATAGGCGGCACCGCCGAGTTTGGGGAAGCGGAATTCCCAATGCGGCTCGAACCACGAATCTTCGAACGCGTAGCCCGCTTCGCGCAGGGTCTGCAGCACGTCGCCCATGTCTTCGGCGACGAAATGCGGCAGCATGAATTTGTCGTGCACCGCATTGCCCCAGCGCACGAGCTTGTGCGTGTAGGGCTGCTCCCAGAAATGCGAAACGAGGCTGCGCAACAGGAGCTGCTGCACGAGGCTCATGCGCGCATGCGGCGGCATTTCGAAGGCGCGCAGCTCCACAAGCCCGCGCCGTCCGCCGGCATTGTCGGGCGAAAAGAGCTTGTCGATGCAGAACTCGGTGCGGTGCGTGTTGCCCGTCACGTCCACGAGCACGTTGCGCAAGATGCGGTCCACGAGCCACGGCGCAATGCCCGCGGTTTCCTTGGTCGGCAGCTGCGACAGGGCAAGCTCAAGCTCGTGCACCTGGTCTTTGCGCGCCTCGTCGATGCGCGGATGCTGCGAGGTGGGGCCGATGAAGAGGCCCGAGAACAGATACGAGAGAGCCGGATGGTTGTGCCAGAAGCGCAGCATCGAGCCCAGCAGATCGGGGCGGCGCAGCCACGGCGACTGCGACGGCGTCTGCCCGCCGAGCACAAAATGGTTGCCGCCGCCGGTGCCGACATGGCGGCCGTCGAGCATGAATTTCTCGCTGCCGAGCCGCGTCTGGCGCGCTTCCTCGTAGAGCGAGACCGTGCGGTCGACGAGCTCGCCCCAGTTTTCGGCCGGATGCACGTTGACTTCGATCACGCCCGGATCGGGTGTGACCGAGAAATGCGCCACGCGCGGATCGCTCGGCGGCGGATAGCCTTCGATGAGGATCGGCTGGGCGAGATCCTTGGCCGTGTCTTCGATATGCGCCACGAGATCGAGATAATCCTCGATCGTGGGGACCGGCGGCAAAAACACATGCAGCAAACCGTCGCGCGGTTCGACGCACAAAGCCGTGCGCACCATGCCGCTCGCCGATTGCTGCGGGCGCAAGCTCGCGCGCTCGCGCTTGCGCATGTCCTCGATCGCCTGGCGATCGGGCATCGGCTGGCCCTGCGGTCCGATGCCGGGGCCCGTACGCACGTTCGAAGGTGGGCCGCCAACCTGCAACGCACGCTCGCGCGGATCGCGCTTGGGCAAAGGCGGCAACGTTTCGAACGGGTCGCGCTCCCAATGGTAGGGATAGTCGCCCGGCGCCGACCACGGCAAACTGTCGAGCGGCAGACGCAAGCCCATCGGCGAATCGCCGGGGATCAAGAACATGTGCTGCGGGCGCACGAACCAGAAGCCGCTCGACCATTTGCGCGGGCCCCCTTGCCAGCCGCGCGTGATCGGCAAGGCCATGCCGACCGGGCTGTCGAGGCCCTGTTCGAAGACGCGCGCCAACCGCGCGCGCTCTTCGGCGTCTTTGAGATTGGATTTGAGCGGATCGACATTCACCGGCAAGCGCTGCTCGCGCCACAGATAGTACCAAGCGTCTTCGTAGGCACGCTGGGCGAAGATCGGCGGAATGCCGAGGCGCTCGCACAGGCGTTGGGCGAAACGCTCGGCATGGTCGAAACCGACATTCGTCTTCAGCGAATCGTCGGCCTGCAGGGCGGGATCGCGCCAAATCGGCTCGCCGTCCTTGCGCCAGAAGCAGCCAAGCGCCCAGCGCGGCAATTGCTCGCCCGGATACCATTTGCCTTGGCCGTAATGCAGCAAAGCGCCCGGCGACCAGATTTTGCGCAGGCGCTTCAAGAGCTGGCCCGCCAAGCGCCGCTTGGTGGGGCCGAGGGCGGCCGTGTTCCACTCCGCCCCTTCCATGTCGTCGATCGACACGAAGGTGGGCTCGCCGCCCATCGTGAGGCGCACGTCGCCGCGCGCAAGGTGCGTGTCGACATGGTGGCCGAGCGCTTCGATGCGCGCCCAGGCTTCTTCGTCGTAAGGCTTGGTCGTGCGCGCGGATTCCGCAATGCGCGTGACCTTCATCTCGTGCCCGAATTCGACCTCGGCCTTTTCGATGAGGCCTTCGACCGGGGCTGCCGATTGCGGTGCGGGCGTTGCGGCGAGCGGAATATGGCCCTCGCCCGTCATCAGGCCCGAGGTCGGATCGAAACCGATCCAGCCGGCCCCCGGCAGATAGACTTCCGTCCACGCATGCAGATCGGTGAAATCGATCTCGGTTCCCGACGGCCCGTCGAGCGCTTTCTGGTCGGCCACAAGCTGGATCAGATAGCCCGACACGAAGCGCGCGGCCAACCCGAGATGGCGCAGGATCTGCACGAACAGCCAGCCCGTGTCGCGGCACGAACCCTTGGCGCGCGTGAGCGTGGTTTCGCAATCCTGCACGCCGGGCTCGAGACGGATGATGTAGCCGATATCCTTCTGCAGGCGCTGGTTGAGGGCGACGAGGAAATCGATCGTGACGGTTTCTTCGCGCGGCACCTTGGCGAGCCACTGCGCCAGCATGGGCCCGGCCTTGTCGGGCTTCATGAAGGGGGCGAGATCTTCGAGCAGGCCGTCTTCGTACTTGAACGGGAATTTCTGGGCGTAGGGCTCGAGGAAAAAGTCGAACGGATTTTGCACCGCCATGTCGGCGACGAGATCGACGTCGACCGTGAAATGGTCGGTCTTTTCCGGGAACACGAGGCGTGCGAGCCAATTGCCGTGCGGATCCTGCTGCCAATTGAGGAAATGCGGTTCGGGCGAGATCTTCAGCGAATAGGCGAGCACTGGCGTGCGGCTGTGCGGTGCCGGGCGCAGGCGCACCACTTGGGGCCCAAGGGCGATCAAACGATCGTATTTGTAGGCCGTGCGGTGGTGCAGTGCCACGTTCAGCGTCATGGGCGGGGATTACCTGCGGCAGGGGAAAAAGACGGGGCGAAAGACGGGGCGAAAGACGGGGCAAAATGCGCCGGATTGCGGAGTGTTGCAAGGGCGTGCAAGCCGCACGCCAGCTTGCTATGTTCGCGCCCATCGTGTCCGCCGCATCAGCATCGCCGCCGGGTTCGCCGCCTGGCTCGCCAAGCGCATCAGCCGCCCGCCCGCCATTGTGGCTGCTGATCGCGATCAGCAGCTGCGCGCCTTTCGCCCTCAACGTCTTCATTCCCTCGCTGCCGCGCCTTGCCGAGGCCTTCCAGTCCGATTACGGCACGGCACAGCTTGCTTTGACGCTGTTTCTCGTCGGAATTGCGCTGGGCCAGCCGATCTACGGGCCGTTGTCGGATTGCTACGGCCGCCGTCCAGTGCTGCTGGGCGGGCTGGCCGTCGGGCTGATCGGCAGCATTTTGTGCTTGGTTGCGCCGACCATCGAGACTTTGCTGGTCGGCCGCTTTCTGCAAGCATTCGGCTGCTGCGTGGGTCTTGTGCTGTCGCGCGCCATGGTACGCGATATGTTCGCGCGCGACCGCGCGGCCAGCGAATTGGCCTATGTGACGATGGGCATGTCGCTGATGCCGATGGTCGCACCCTCGATCGGCGGCCTGCTCGACGAGCATTTGGGCTGGCGCGCAAGCTTCGTGCTGCTCGCGGTCTTCGTGGCCGTGGTGCTGCTGGGATCTTGGCTGCGCGCTGCCGAAACCAACCACCAGCGCCAAGCACGCGTCGATTTCGGGCATTTGGCGCGCGGTTGGTCGCTGCTCGTGCGCAGCCCCGTCTTCGTCGGCTACACGCTGGCGATGTCGTTCAACACCGTCGCGTTTTTCGCGTTTCTGGCGGTCGCCCCCTATCTGATGGTCACGGTCATGGGCCGTGCCCCTTCGGAATACGGGTTCTGGTTCGCCGGCTGTGCCGCGAGCTATCTCATCGGCAATTTCGTGACCGGCCGCTACAGCCAGCGCATCGGCCTCGACCGCATGGTGCGGATCGGCAATCTGTGCAGTTTGGCGGGGACCGGCTTCGGATTGTTCTGGGCGCTTTTCTTTCCGCTCGAAGTTTGGGCGCTGTTCGTGCCGATCTTCGTGATCGGCATCGCGCACGGTTTTTCGCAACCCAATTTGATCGCAGGCGCCGTCAGCGTCGATCCGCGGCTCGCAGGCTCGGCCTCGGGCCTGCTCGGCTTCGTGCAGATGTCGCTGGGCGCGATCGCAACCTTCGTTTTGGGCCATATCCAGGACGGCACCAGCCTGCCGCTGGCGAGCCTTATGTTCGGTTGCGCGCTCGTGTCGCTGGGCTGCCATCAGCTCGCGCGCAACAGCCGCTTGAGGATTGCAAAACCAGCCGAATGATCTTATTCATGGCCCATGAGCACAGATGAAAAGAAGCTGAACCTCGACGAAAAGCGGCGCCTGGAACTGCAGCATATCCTCAATCGCTGCAGCGTGATCGCGGGCATTTTCGACACACGCATGGACTCGGTGAACTGCAAGCAGTTCCACGCCATCCGCGAGATCATGGACATCTACTTGGCCGCCGGCATCCGTGCGATCAACAGCAATGTCGATTTCATGGACGAGAACGTGAAGCTCAAGGACGACGAAAAAGCGAGCCTCGACGCGATCATCCTGCGGATTTTCGGCCCGCAAGACGTGAAGCCGAACGTCGAAGACGCCAAAGGCCCGAAAGCCTGAAAATCTAGCCGCCGCGCAGGCGCCACACGCGGCATGCCGTCGTGCTCTGCTGCTCGAAGACGTAAAGCACTTTCGGGACCGCCAGGTTCTTTGCATCGGCCAAATCGGTGCCTTGCGAAAGGGCAGCGCCGTAGGTTCGCCCCGCCAGAACGACCGTCGCGCGATGCTGTTCGAACTGGCCGAAATCGCGCGCCCGGCACGCAGCCGAAGCTTTGGCGTCGTAGCTGCCAAGCTCGGCCAAGCTTTTCGGGCTGCGCAGCAAGACCGGGCGCGAGCGCGCGGCCTCGGGGCTGCGGACGGTCTCGAGCATTTGCGGGCCGACCGGATCGAATTGGCGCTGCAAATGCCGTTCGTCGGTGCGGCGCAAATCCTGGGCTGCGGCCGACGTTGCCGCCGCAATGGTCCCTGCCAGCAAAACGATCCAAATGCGTTGCATGGCTTTTTCTACCACACGAGCATGGTGCGTCGCCGCTCTCGCGGCTAAAATCGGGCCATGCACAGCGATCCGATTCGCCCCGGCCAGCGCTTTGTCAGCCACGAACTCTATTCCTGGGTCGTGGAGGCCGTTCTGCATGACGGCTACAGCGTGCCGCATGCGCGGCTGCGCGCCCTTTACGATCCCGAGGTCACGCGCATCGTCGCGTGCCCGGTCTTGTTGAACCAAGCCCGTTTCCGCCCCGAAAACGCCTGATCCGCCCGGCGACTTCGCAAAAAATCCGCATTGACTCGGACCATATAAACGGTATTTTAATAAATTACATTTTGTATTTATGGGAAACAGTATGTATCCGGGCGACTATGCCGAGGCAACCGAGCTCAGCGAACGCCGCTATCTGGTTGCGACGTTGCTGTACGATTCTTGGCTGCCGCGTGCATTGGTGGCCGATCTCGATCTGGCCGAGCAGAAAGCCATTTATTGGAGCGAAATCTACGGCGCACCGCGCACGCGCATCAGCGAAGTGTGGGTGCCGACCAAGCGGCCGAAAATGCGGCCCGCGCCGCGGACGGCTTTTGTGGCCGAGGCCGTGCCCGTGCCGCGCGCACCGCCGCGCGCGCGCGCCAACTGGGCACAAACTTTGGCCAAACTCGATCGACCGCTCGATCCAACCTATGCCAAAGGTCTGATCGACGGGTTTTTGCTCTATGTCGGCACGCAGATCGCCTTGCGCGTGCTTGAAATACTGAAATCCGGCAGCTTCGGACTCGCCTAACGCCCGACAATGGCCTAGAAGATTTGCGAACCATTCGCATTCTCACGAGGCCGAATTGTCGGACGTCGCTGCAACCTTGCCCTCTCGCGCTCCGATCCGCCGGACCGCCCGCCGCACCGGCAGGTTGGCGCCGATGGCGTGGCTCGCACTGGCGGCGGCCGGGTTTGCGATGCTGCCGATCCTGGCGGTCGCGGGAAATCTGCTGCTGTCGTCGGGCGACGCGTGGGCGCATTTATGGGCCACAACCCTGCCCGCCATTCTCGCCAACACAGCGTTGCTGCTCGTCGGCGTGGGGGCGGGCACGCTGGTGCTCGGCGTTGCCTGCGCCTGGTTCGTGACGATGTGCCGCTTTCCGTTCAGCCGCGTGCTCGAATTGGGGCTGCTGCTGCCGATGGCGATCCCGGCCTACATCATCGGCTACGCCTATACCGACCTGCTGCAATTCGCCGGCCCCGTGCAGACGGCGTTGCGCGACGCGTTCGGCTGGCGGCGCGGCGATTACTGGTTTCCGGACATCCAGTCGCTCGGCGGGGCCGTCGCGATGCTGGTGCTGGTCCTCTATCCGTACGTGTATCTGCTCGCGCGCGCGGCGTTCCTCGAACAGTCGGTGTGCGTGCTCGAGGCAAGCCGCGTGTTGGGCCGCAATGCGTGGGGGGCATTCGCGCGCGTGGCCTTGCCGCTCGCAAGGCCCGCGATCGCGGCGGGCGTGGCGCTCGCCCTCATGGAAGCCTTGGCCGATTTCGGCACCGTGCAGTATTTCGGCGTCGATACCTTCACGACCGCGATCTACCGCACCTGGTTCGGCATGGGCAATCGCATCGCCGCAAGCCAGCTTGCGACCGCGCTGCTCGTCTTCGTGCTGGTGTTGCTGTGGCTCGAACGCCGTTCGCGCGGCGCCGCACGCACGCACCACACGACGCGGCGCTATCGCCCGCTCGCCCCCTTGCGCCTCACGGGCTGGCATGCGGTCGCTGCGTTTGCGACCTGCGCGCTGCCGGTGCTGCTTGGCTTCGTCGTTCCGGCGATCATGCTGCTGCGCATGGCGTGGCGCGAGGGCGATCCGCTGTTCGCGGCCCGCTTCGCCGAATATGCCGGCAACTCGTTTGCGCTTGCGAGCCTTGCTGCGGCCGCAACCGTGGCCCTCGCCCTGGCGCTGGCCTACGCCAAGCGCCTGACGCCGACCAAGCTCGTGACCGGTGCCGTGCGCGTGGCCGGGATCGGCTATGCGATCCCGGGCTCGATCGTCGCGGTCGGGATCTTGGTGCCGCTCGGCCTGTTCGACAACGCGCTCGATGCGTGGCTGCGCGCGACATTCGGCGTGTCGTCGGGGCTGCTGCTGTCGGGCACATTGGTGGCGCTCGTCTATGCGTATGTCGTGCGCTTCCTTGCCGTCGCCTTGGGGCCGGTCGAAAGCGGCATGGCGAAAATCACGCCGTCGATGGACGACGTGGCGGCAAGCTTGGGCGCGCGCAAAGCCCGCGTGCTGCGCTTCGTGCACATGCCGCTGATGGGCGGCTCGATCCTGACGGCCGCCCTGCTCGTGTTCGTGGACGTGCTCAAGGAACTCCCGGCCACGCTGATCGTGCGGCCCTTCGGCTTCGACACGCTCGCCGTGCGCGTCTATTCGCTGGCATCCGACGAGCGCTTGGGCCAGGCCGCAACCGGGGCCGTCGCGATCGTCGCGGCCGGCCTCGTTCCCGTCGCGATTTTGAGCTGGATGATCGCGCGCGCGCGGCCCGGTGCGGCGACGCGCTAGCGCGGTCTTTACACGAGCCCCCGCAATGGGGCAGAAACGCGGCCACGGATCGCCGGTTTAGCTCAGCGGTAGAGCAGCGGTTTTGTAAACCGAAGGTCGGGGGTTCAATCCCCTCAACCGGCACCGTTTTTCTCCGCGCGCCCTTAGAGCCTGCGAAGGACGCTTTGGCGCATGACCGTCGGCGTACTCGAACTCGCGATCGAAAAACTCGGCAACTGGAAAGAAGGCGTCGAGCGCGCGCTTTAGGCGCTACGCGGAAAAGCGCCGAAAGTCATTTCGGCGTGTGGAGGGCGATGCGGTTTCCCTCGCTATCCTCGAACTCCGCGACAGTGCCGAACGCGCCGACGTCTTTCTTGGGATAGAGGACCTTGCCGCCGTTTGCCGTCGCGCGCGCCAGCACGGCGTCGATGTCTGCCACGCCGAAATAGAGGATCGGGCCCGTCTTCGCCGGGACGTAGACGTCGCCCTTGGCCAACGCACCGGTTGCGCCTTGTGCGCCCGGTGCAAAGGGAAACAGGGCCATGTCGTAGCCGTCGATCTGCTGGCGGTCCAGATCGACCTCGAAGACCGCCTCGTAGAACCGCACCGCGCGCGCCATGTCGGCGACGGGAATTTCGAAATAGGCGACCGGGTTCGCCATAATGCGCCGATCGGTCTCGGCTGCCGCCGACGCCGACGCGAAACCAGCGGCACTTGCCGCAAGGCAAGCCACCAACCAAACAAAGCGCCTTATGGCGCGCACGAACATGCGCACGACGCCCGCAGACGGTTTATGCCGCTTCCGAGCCCAAACCGCGCTTGAAGGCGAGCAGGCGATCGACTTCGAGAACGACCAGCAGCTTGCCCTTGAGGCGGTAGATGCCGCCCGACACGTCGCGCCAACGCGGATCGAGCGTGTTGGGGTTGCGCTCGTACGTGTCCGACGACAGCGACAGCACTTCGCCCACGCTGTCCACCATCAGCGCGTAGAGTTCGCCCTTGTGGTCGACGACCACGTTCATGCCTTGCCCGTCGCCCTCGCGCTTGGGCAGGCCCAGGCGGCGGCGCACGTCGCATGCCGTGACGATGCGCCCGCGCAGATTGAGGGCACCGGCCACTTCGGGCGGGGCCAGCGGCACGCGCGTGATGCGCTGCGGCCCCAGCACGTCCTGCACGGTCAGCACGGGAATGCCGAAAAGTTGGTCCGCCACCGTCATCGTGACGAAATCGTTGGCGACGTTCGAACCGGGGGCCTTGACGGCCGTGCCTTTGTCGGCGGGAACCAGCGCGTTGCTCATGTTCGTCTCTCCTCTTGGCCGCTTACTGCGCCGCGACGCGGGCAGCGGCACCCAGCTCGTTCAGCGACGCCAGCAGGCCTTCGCGGTCGAGCTTGGGGATGAAGTCGGTGAAGCCCACGTCGCGCGCGCGCTCGATGTCGCGCGGATGCGTGTGCGAAGACAGCGCCAGGATCGGCGTCTCGCGGAAACGCTCGGTGCGGCGCAGCGCTTCGGCGAATTCGAAGCCGCTCATGCCCGGCATTTCGATGTCCGACACGATCACGTCGAACTCGCGGCCCGCTTCGCACATGGCCAAAGCGCCGGTCGCGGTTTCGGCCGTCGTGACCTCGAAGCCCGCCACCGACAGGATCGGCTGCAGCAGATTGCGGAAGAACGGGCTGTCGTCCACGAGCAGCAAGCGGCGCAGCTGCGTCTGGCCGAACGGCGTTTCGGCCTTGCCGAACCAGTCGCCGAAAGCGAGCGACAGATAGTGCGCCGTGTCGATGACGTCGGTCGCCTTGCCCGAGATGATCGCCGAGCCCACCATGCCGGGGCGCACGTTGTTCATCTCGACCTGCAGACGCTCTTCGACGATGTCGACGATTTCGTCCACGAGCAGGCCCATGTTGCGGTTGCGGTCGGCGAACACCAGGATCGGCTGGCGGCCTTCGGTGCGCACCGGATAGGACGGATCGATCGTGACCAGCGGCATGAGCTTGCCGCGATACTGCAGCACGGGCTTGCCGTCGGAGAATTCGATCGTGCCGGCATCGGCCTCTTCGAGGCGCGCGATGAGCGACAGCGGCACGGCCTTGGGGGCCTGGCCGCCCGCACGGAACACCAGCAGCGCGATGCGCTCGGCCTCGCGCGCCGACTTGTCGTCGTCGGTTGCGGCCGCAGCGCCGTTTTCGCCCATCGACGCCGCTTCGCCGGAGGCGGCCGCAATGCCGTTGGGATCGAGGATCATGATGACCGAACCGTCGCCCAGGATCGTGTTGCCCGAGAACATCGAGATGTCGCGCAGGATGGGGGCGACCGGCTTCACGACGATTTCTTCGGTGTCGAACACGCGGTCGACCATGATGCCGAACGTGTAGGTGCCGACTTGCGTGACCACGATGAAGCTCTGGTCGGGTTCCACGCCGCGCTCGTCGCCCAGGCGCAAGAGATCGTGCAGGCTCACGAGCGGCAGCAGACGGTCGCGCAGGCGCAGGAACGGCGAGTCGTTGACGCGCTCGATCGTCGTCTCGGAGCCGGCTTGCGCGCGCACGAGTTCGAGCACGCTGATCTGCGGAATGGCGAAGCGCTCGCCCGAGCATTCGACCACGAGGGCCGAAACGATCGCGAGCGTGAGCGGGATCTTGATGACGAAGGCGGTTCCCTTGCCGCGCTGGAAGCGCAGCTCGACCGTGCCGCCGATCTTTTCGATGTTGGTGCGCACCACGTCCATGCCCACGCCGCGCCCCGAAACCGAGGTCACGACGGCGGCCGTGGAGAAGCCCGCCTTGAAGATGAACTGGGCGACCTGCTGGTCGCTGAGCGAGGCGGCTTCCGCTTCGCTCACCACGCCGTTCTGGATGCCCTTCTGCTTGATCTTCTCGATATTGAGGCCGCGGCCGTCGTCCGAAATCTCGATGATGATGTGGCCGCCTTCGTGGAAGGCGTTGAGATTGACGCGGCCCACCTCGGGCTTGCCGGCGGCACGGCGCTCTTCGGGCCGCTCGAGCCCGTGGTCGGCGCAGTTGCGCACGAGATGCGTGAGCGGATCCTTGATGAGTTCGAGCACCTGGCGGTCGAGTTCGGTCTCCTGCCCGTGCATGACGAGATCGATCTTCTTGCCGAGTTCGTGGCTGAGATCGCGGATCAGGCGCGGCAGCTTCGACCACGCATTGCCGATGGGCTGCATGCGCGTCTTCATGACGCCTTCCTGCAGCTCGGACGTGACGTGGTTCAGGCGCTGCAGCGGCACCGAGAATTCGCTGTCCTTCTGCGAGCGCAGGATCTGCAGGAGCTGGTTGCGCGTGAGCACCAGTTCCGAGACCATCGTCATCAGATTTTCGAGCACATCGACGTTGACGCGGATCGAGGAGGCCGCAACCGCGGACTCGGCCACGTCGCCGCGCGGCTCGGCCGCTTTGGGCGCTTTGGCGGCCGGCGCTGCAACCGGTGCCGGTGCGGCGGCAACCGGAACCGGCACGCTCGGCGCCGGTGCCGCAGGTGCCGGGACCGAGGCAGCGGCAGGCGTTTCGGGCGTGCGGTTTGCGGCCAGCGCATCGGCCATTGCGGCGGTCTTGGCGGCGGGGACGGGCACAAAGCCGTGCTCGTCGGGTTCGGGTTCGGCTGCAACGACCGGTGCGGGCGCTGCGGCCGGAGCGGGTTCTGCCGATGCGGCACCCGGCGCCTTGGGCGCCGTCGCCGTCGGATCGGTTTTGCCCGAGGCATAGTCGTTGAGGCGCTGGATCAGATCGCTGTCGTCGCCTTCCGGTTCGGCTTCGGTCTGTTCGAGCACCGAGAGGATGCTTTTGATGCGGTCGAGCGCTTCGAAGATCAGCGTCACGGCCTGCGCGTTCGGCGTGAGGATGCCCTCGCGGATCTTGTCGAGAAGATTTTCGCCCGCATGTGCGACGCGCTCGAGGCGCGGCAGGCCCAAGAAGCCGCACGTACCCTTGATGGTGTGCATGATGCGGAAGATGCTGCCCACGAGCCCCGGATCGTTGGGGTTCTGTTCGAGCCGGACGATCTCGGTGTCGAGCACACCGAGGTTTTCGTTGGTCTCGGTCAGAAAGTCGCGCAGCAGATCGTCCATAGGGGGCTTCTCCATCTTCCCTCTCGACTATGGGCAAGTCGAGCAGTCGCAAGCGTTTTAACGCCAATCTTGTTACCGAAACGTTTATAACGTCTCCGGACCGTGCCTTTTTTGGTAACTATTTGGCGGACAATAGAGAATTTTCACTTCGGCGCAACGATTTCGCGCACGAATCGGATATGGAGACGCAAATTGTAAAGCGCATCGGCGTAGGACGTCGGCACGCGCAGCGCCTCGGCCGCCGCTTGCAAGGCCGCCAATTCGGCCTGCAGGGTTGCCTTCGCCTCGGCCGACGGGTTCGCGCGCAGATCGCGCTCGATGCGCCGCAACAGCCTGTATTTCGAGAAGATTTTGCTGCGCACTTGCCAGCGATAGGCAGGCGGCGCAAGACGCGCGAGCGGGATCAGCAGCGTTAGCAGCGGGATCAGCAGCACCAGGAGTCGCTCGGCCAAAACCGCTGCCCAGAAGGGCAGGAAGCGCACGGCGAAGCTGGGGCCGCGCTCGATCAGGCGTGCGGCATCTTCGTGCAGTTCGAAATCGGCGTAGTTGATCGTGGGAAATGTGCCGGCGGGGGCAAAAAGCTGGCGCGGCTTGTGGACCTGTTGGGCTGCACGCAGCAACAGTCCGACCAGGGCCGGATGGAGATCCTCGCGCACCACAAGCTGGGCGACGGGGGCGAGCAGGATCGTCTCTTCGCGCGGCAGATCGCGCGCCAGATCGAGCCCGCCCGCCGGCAGCACGACCGACGACAGAAACGGAAATTGCAGCCGATAGGCTTCGTGGCGCGCAAAGCTGTAGAGCCGGTGGCGCCCGGCCGCCAAAAGATCGGCAAGAGCGGCGGGCGGACGGGCCGACACGACAAACGCCGCATCGATCTGCCCGTCTTGCAACGCGGCAAACGCCGCATCGGTGCCGAGATTGGCCGGCACGATGTCGCGCGTCGCGTCGAGCCCGTTGGCGCGCAGCATCTGGCGCACCAGCACTTGCGTGCCCGAGCCTTCGCCGCCGACCGCCACGCGCAAGCCCCGCAGATCGTAGAGCTTGGCCACGGCAAGATCGCTGCGCAGCACGAGCCAGACCGGCTCGAAGAACACGCTCGCCAGCGTGGCGAGCCCCGGTGCGCCCTCTTCGGACCCCACCCCGCCCTGCACGAAGCCTGCATCGGCTGTCGGCGGCTCGGCCGTCAGGCGGCGCAGATTGTCGAGCGCGCCGGTCGTCGCGCGCACCTCGAGCGCAATGCCTTCTTTGGCGAGCAACGCGCGGTAGCGTTCGGCGAAATCGGCATAGGCGCCGCCCGCAGCACCGCCCGCAAACGCAAATATCTTGGGCGGGGCTGGATCGACGAAGCGCCAGGCAAGCGCAAATCCAGCCGCCACGAGCACGAGGATCGGCAGCCAGACTTTCAATATCTCACGCATGCGTCGCTTCCCTTGCCGTTTCGCCGATCGCGATGTCGAGCCGATGCAAGCCGCGCACGACGAGATTGTCCGACCATTCGCGCGTCCCAGGCACAAGCGCCAATTGGGGCAGCCGCACGAGCAGCCGCTGGAACGCGATGCGCGCCTCGAGCCGCGCCAAGGGCGCGCCGATGCAAAAATGGATGCCGTAGCCGAACGCCAGATGCGGCATGTCGGCGCGCGACACGTCGAACCGGTCAGGGGCCGCGCAAACGCTCGGGTCGCGCGCGGCCCCTGCCAGCATCAAGAACACGCGCTCGCCCCGACGCAGCTGGGCCCCGTTCCAGTCGATGTCTTCGCGCGCGATGCGCACTTGCGCCAAGCTCGGCCCGTCCCAGCGCAGCATCTCTTCGACCGCACCCGCAACGAACGCCGCGTCGCCGATGCGCGCGCGCAACCTTGCAAGCTCGTCCGGATGCGTGAGCAACGCCCACAGCCCGTTGCCGAGCAGATGCGTCGTCGTCTCGTGGCCCGCAAACAAGAGCAGCACGCACGTGGCCGTAAGCTCAGGGCCGTCCATGGCCGCGATCGCGTCGGCCGCTTCGATGAGCCACGAAGCGGCATCGGTCCCGGGCTTCGCGCGGCGCGACGCCACGAGGGCGTCGAAATAGCTTTGCATCTCTTTGGCCGCCGCTTCGGCGCGCACGTATTTGTCGGGGCTTGCGCGCGCAGTCAGCACGAAGGCACCGAGATCGTCCGACCAGCGTTTGAGCCGATCGACGTCCGCGATCGGCACGCCGAGCAGATCGGCGATCACGCAGGCCGGCAGCGGATACGCAAATTCGCGGATGAAATCGATCCGCGCATGGCCCTCGAACCCGTCGATCAACGCATCGACGCGCGCTTCGATCGCAGGGGCCAAGCTTTCGATCGCGCGCGGGCTGAAGGCTTTGTTCATGAGGCCGCGCAGACGCGTATGGATCGGCGGATCGACGAACACGGCCCAGCGCTTCATCATCGCTTCGAGTGTGGCGACCGCATCGCGCGCTTGCGGCGGCAGATGGCCGAAAAACGGCGTCATGCGGTCGGCCGACAGGCGCGGATCTTTGAGCAGCGCTTTGCAGTCGGCGAAACCCGCCGCAACCCAGCCGCCGAGTTTTTTGGAATGGAACAAGGGTGCGGCCGCCCGCGCTTGCGCCAAGGCAGGGTACGGATCGGCAATGAATGCCGCCGAACGCGGTTCGAAATCGAACGCCATGGCGCCAAGCCTACCAAATGTCGCTGGCTTGCGCACGGTTCGGCCGCACCGCTTGACATATTGCGGTGCAGCGCGCATACATCCGCTCGCGCTGCCTTTGTGCAGCCTTTGGCCGTTGGCCTGCGTGAGCGCGATTTTCGACGAAGATTTGGGATCGCGACCCGCCCTCGGCTCCAAAACGCCTCGCCCGGACACGCACGGGCGTTCAACAACCCCGTAGCCCCACCTTCGTGCGCCGTGCCCATTTTCGGGTTCGGCTCGCACGAGCGAGCTTTTTGCTTTTTCGAAACGAGAAAAACGTGACCCAACAGACTGAAAACAACAACACCCCGAACCTCAACACCCCGGCAGCGCCGGCACCGTCCGGCTTCGACCAATTGAACCTGCATCCGGCCCTGCTCGCCGCCGTCAAGGCGGAAGGCTACACGACGCCGACCCCGATCCAGCAGCAAGCGATCCCCGACGTGCTCGCCGGCCGCGATCTGCTCGGCATCGCCCAGACCGGGACCGGCAAGACCGCCGCGTTTGCGCTGCCGATCCTGCATCGCCTCGTCGCCAACCAAGTGCGCCTCGGCCGCAGCCTCACGCGCGTGCTCGTGCTCTCGCCGACGCGCGAACTCGCCAGCCAAATCGCCGACAGCTTCCGCACCTACGGCCGCGATCTGCCGGTGCGCGGTGCGGTCGTCTATGGCGGCGTTTCGTTCGGCCCCCAGGCGCGCCAGCTGCAGAGCGGCGTGGACATCGTGGTGGCCACGCCCGGCCGCCTGCTCGACCACATCACGCAGGGGACGCTGAAGCTCGACAAGACCGAGATCTTCGTGCTCGACGAAGCCGACCAGATGCTCGACCTCGGCTTCATGCGCGACATCCGCAAAATCGTGGCCTTGCTGCCGCAGAACCGCCAGAACCTGTTCTTCTCGGCGACGATGCCGAAGGAAATCGGCAATCTCGCGGGCGAATTGCTGCGCAACCCGGCACGCGTGCAGGTGACCCCCGTCGCCAAGACCGCCGACCGCGTCGAACAGCGCGTCGTGTTCTGCGAAGGTGCGCGCAAGCGCGCCATCCTGGCCGAGATCCTGACCAAGATCGCGACCACGCGCACGCTCGTCTTCGCGCGCACCAAGCGCGGCGCCGACAAGGTCGCCGAGTATCTCGAAAAGGGCGGCATTCCGGCCAACGCGATCCACGGCAACAAGAGCCAGGGCCAGCGCGAGCGCGCCTTGAACGCCTTCCGCAACGGCCATTGCCGCGTGCTGGTGGCGACCGACATTGCCGCGCGCGGCATCGACGTCGACGGCGTGGGCCATGTCGTGAATTACGACCTGCCCAACGTGCCGGAAAGCTACGTGCACCGCATCGGCCGCACGGCGCGCGCCGGCGCCGAAGGCATGGCCATCTCGCTGTGCGATCCGAGCGAACGCGCCTTCCTGCGCGACATCGAACGGCTGATCCGCCAGACGATCCCGAAGCTCGAAATGCCGGGCGAAGTCCCGGCCCAGCGCAAAGCGGCCTAACTTCGCGCAAGTCAGGTCGTCTTTAGGAACGAGGTTTGCTAGGCTCCTGCGGTCAAACGCCGCAGGAGCTGCCGCAAATGTCCAAACTCGACGACGCCTACACCGCCAAGACCGCCGCCTTGCTGAATGTGGCGGTCTCGTCCGCCGATGCGGCGCGCATGGCCGCCCAAATCGCGCCGCCATTGGCGATCGTCGCAGCCCAGCATCTGCCGTTCGACAGCGAACCTTCCAATCTCGTGCGTAATTTGCGCGGCGGTGCGAAATGAGCCGCCTGCCCGCCGATCCCACGCAAGCCACGCTCGTCGATCTCGCCGACGCGATCGCCGCGCGCGAAATCTCGAGCCTCGAAATCGTCGATGCCCTGATCGCGCGCATCGGCAAATGGCAGCCCGCCCTCAACGCTTTCATCGCCCTCGACGCAGACGGTGCGCGCGCCGCTGCCAAAGCCGCCGACGCGAAGCCCGGCTCCGGCAAATTGCACGGCGTGCCGCTCGCGCACAAAGACATGTACTACCGCGCGGGGCGCATCGCGACTTGCGGCTCCAAAATCCGGCGCGACTGGAAAGCGAGCACCACAGCGACTGCCCTTGCCCGCCTCGACGCAGCCGGTGCGATCGATCTCGGCACGCTCAACATGGCCGAGTTTGCGTTCGGGCCGACGGGCCACAACTACCATTTCGGCCATGCGCGCAATCCGTGGAACACCGACTACATCACCGGCGGCTCGTCCTCGGGCTCGGGTGCTGCCGTCGCCGCGCGTCTGGCGTTTGCGGCCCTTGGCTCCGACACCGGCGGCTCGATCCGCATGCCGGCTTTGTGCAACGGCCTTGTCGGGATCAAGCCGACCTGGGGCCGCGTGAGCCGCCATGGTGCGATGACATTGTCGTGGACCATGGACACGGTCGGCCCGCTTGCGCGCACCGTGCGCGATTGCGCGCGCGTGTTCGGCCTCATCGCCGGGGCCGACGCCAACGATGCGACGGCGGCCAACGTCGCCGTGCCCGACTACGAAGCCGCCTGCACGAAGCCGGTGCGCGGTTTGAAGCTCGGCATTCCGCAAGGCTATTTCGATGCCGATCTCGATGCGGACGTCGCCGCCGCGTGGGACCAGGCGGCCGCGATCTTCGAAAAGCTCGGCGTGACCATCGTGCCCGTAAAATTGCCGGACCTCGAAGCCGTAAACGCCTCGGGCGCTTTGACGACGGCCTCGGAAGCCGCAACCGCCCATCGCCCGTGGCTCGAAACGCGCATCGACGATTATTCGCCGCAGGTGCGCGCGCGCATGGTGGCAGGGCTCGCCATTCCGGCCGTGGCCTATCTCGATGCGCAGCGCATCCGGGCCGCCACGCTTGCGACCTTCAACGCCGAAGTGTTCGACAAGGTCGATGCCCTTCTCGCGCCCACGCTCAACACGCCGATCCCGCGCATCGACGAAAGCGACGTCGCCGACAGTGCGGCGATGCCCGCCTTGCTCGGCCGCATGACGCGCCTGTCGCGGCCCTTCAACGCGATGGGCTTGCCGAGCCTGTCTGTGCCGATGCGCTTCGATGCGAACGGCCTGCCGCTCGGCTTCCAGATCGCCGGCCGCGCCTTCGACGAGGCGACGTTGTTTGCGCTTGGTGCGGCCTTCGAGCGCGAAGTGCCGTTCCACAACCAAGCGCCGACGCTGAAAGGCTGAGCGGACAAAGGGCGATGGCGCTGCCGGCTGGATTTCGCGTTCGCCCGTGCGGCGACGCCGCTTTGACGGTCGAGTTCGGCGACACGGTCGATCCCGATCTCAATGCGCGCGTCCTCGGGCTCGATGCGGACGTTGCGGCTGCGAAGCTGCCGGGCGTGATCGAGACGATCCCGACCTATCGCGCGCTGTTCGTGCAGTACGATCCGGTTGCGGCCGACTATGCTTCGCTCTCGCAAACGCTGCGCGGCCTTGCCGAAAACGCCAAACCGCATGCGGCATCGGGAAGAATCTGGCGCATCCCCGTCGTCTATGGCGGCGAGATGGGTTTCGATCTCGAAGACGTCGCGCGCACGCACGGAATGTCGCCGGCGGAAATCGCCAAGCGGCACCAGGCCGCGACCTACCGCATCTACATGATCGGCTTCACGCCGGGCTTTGCGTATCTGGGCGGGCTCGATCAAACGATCGCAACGCCGCGCCGGGCGGCCCCGCGCGCCGTGACGCCGCCAGGCGCCATCATGATCGGCGGCGTGCAAGCGTGCGTGCAATGCCAAGCAGCACCCAGCGGATGGCATGTGCTGGGCCGCACGCCGATGCGCAACTTTTTGCCGTCGCGCGAACCGATGTTCCTGATGGCGCCCGGCGACAATGTGCGCTTCCACGCGATCGATGCGCGCGACTGGCCCGCCCTCGAACGCGATGCGGCGCGCGGCCTGCCCGTGGCCGAGCTGGTGTCGGCATGAGCGTGCTGCGCATCGATGCCGCAGGCCCCGCCACCTCGGTGCAGGATGGCGGGCGCTTCGGCTATTTGCGTTACGGCCTGTCGTCGGCGGGTGCCATGGACCGCACCGCGCACGAGACCGCCAACGCGCTTGTCGGCAATGCACCCCAAGCACCGGTCGTCGAGATCGGCCCGTTCCCGGCGCGCTTTGCAGCCGAAGCGGCGCCTGTGCGCCTCGCCCTTGCCGGAGCCGCACGGTCGGCCGACATCGGCAATCGGCGCGTGGGCTTGGGCGAAAGCTTCGTGCTCGCACCCGGCGAAATCTTGAACCTGGGGGCAGCACGCGGCGGCGTGTTCAGCTATCTGGCCGTCGCGGGCGGAATTGCGGGCACGCCGATGTTCGGCAGCTTCTCGGTGCATGCGCGCGCCGATCTCGGCAGCCCGCTGCCGCGCCCGCTCGCGGCGGGCGACAAGCTCGAAGTCGCCGCCGCCGATCCGGACGCGGGCAACTGGCGCTTGGCCCTGCCGCCGCCCGATCCGTCGCCGATCCGCGTGGTGCTGGGCCCGCAGGACGATTGGTTCGGCGACGCAGCCGTTGCGCAATTTTTGGACACCGAATGGCAGGTGTCGCCCGCCTCCGACCGCATGGGCTATCGCCTGCTCGGGCCCAAAATCGCCGCCGCACGCGGCCACAACATCGTGTCGGACGGCATTGCGCTCGGCCAAATCCAAGTGCCCGGCGACGGCCAGCCGCTCGTGCTGATGGCCGACCGCGGAACGACCGGCGGCTATCCCAAGATCGCGGCGATCGTTTCGGCCGATCTCGGCCGCTTTGCGCAAACGCCGGCGGGCACAAACGTGCGCTTCGCGGCCGTGCCCATCGACGAGGCGCAGCGCATCGCGCGCCTGTGGCGGCGAAAGCTTGCGGCCCTGCCGCTTGCGCGCGAAACTGCCGCGCGGCTGCCGCCGACGAGCGAAGCTTTGCTCGGCGCCAATCTTGCGGGTGCTGCCGTGAACGCGCTCGATCCGCAGCTTTGGACCCACAACGAATAGGAAGCGCCATGCAGGTCGATCTCAACAGCGATTTGGGCGAAAGCTTCGGCGCCTGGCGCATGGGCGACGATGCGGCGATGCTCGACATCGTGACGAGCGCGAACGTCGCCTGCGGCTTCCATGCGGGCGACCCGGACGAGATGCGCGCGACGGTCGAGCGCGCCAAGGCGCGCGGGGTGGCGATCGGCGCACACCCCGGCTTCCACGATCTGCAAGGCTTCGGCCGCCGCCAAATCCAAGGCCTCACGGCGCGCGAAATCGAAGCGATGGTCGCCTACCAGATCGGCGCTTTGCAGGCGACGGCGGCCCTTGCAGGCCACAAGGTCACGCATGTGAAAGCGCACGGCGCCTTGTCGAACATGGCGTGCGTCGACGAAACGATGGCAACCGCCCTTGCCGCCGCCATCAAGGCCGTCGACCGCGATCTCGTGTTCGTCGTGATCCCGCTGACCGCCCTCGAGCGCGCAGGCGAACGCGCCAACCTGCCGCTCGCGCGCGAAATCTACGCCGACCGCGCCTACGAGGACGACGGCACGCTCGTCTCGCGCAAAAAGCCGGGTGCCGTGCTGCACGACCCCGACGAAGTGGCTGCCCGCGTTCTCGCAATGGTCGAGGCGCGCGCGATCGTCAGCGTCTCCGGCAAGAAACTTGCACTCGGCATCGATACGGTGTGCATCCACGGCGACTCCCCCGGAGCCGTCGCCATGGCCCAGGCCGTGCGCCGCACCCTGTTGGGGGCAGGCGTGAAGATCGCACCGTTCGCCGCCGCCTAAACGCGCAAAAATTCCAAAAATTCAACGAAGACGGTTCGAATTGTAACCGTTTCTTAACGACACTTCTGCAAAAGGACCATCGAAACAGAACCCTTTACCCCAATCGATCGAAAAAAGAGGAGCCACAAGATGGCGATTCCTGCATTGACGATCCGGACGCGTTTGTTCCTGCTCACGGGCATTTCGATCGCGGTCACGCTCCTCGTCGCGGCCATCGGGCTTTGGACCTCCTATTCGATGACGATGAGCCAGCGGCAAAAAGCCGTGCAGTTCGTCGTCGAAAGCGCACATTCGATCGTCGTCGGCTTCCACAAGCGCGCAGGTGCGGGCGAAATGACCGACGCCGAGGCCCAGCGCCAGGCCAAAGAAGCGCTGCGCAGCCTGCGCTTCGACAACAATGTCGAATACGTCTTCATTTGGGACGGCAACAGCAACGGCGTCATGCATCCGATCGCGCCGCGTTTCGAAGGCGCTTCGGGGGCCGGCATCAAGGACCGCAACGGCGTCGAGATCGTCAATCGGCTCGTGCAGGTCGCCCGGGCGGGCGGCGGATTCCTCACCTACAACTGGCCGAAGCCGACCGATCCGCAGGGGCCTGTTTTCGAGAAAATCAGCTACGGCGCCTGGTTCGCGCCCTGGTCGTGGATGATCGGCGGCGGCGCGTATGTCGACCAGGTCCAGGACGAATTCTGGCGCGAAGCAAGCTGGATTCTGATCGCGATCCTGGCCCTGTCGGCGATCACCGTCGTGATCGCCATCCAACTCGCCAACGGCCTCGCGCGGCCGATGCGCGCCGTCTGCGACGCCGTGGGCGAGATCGCTGCCGACAGGCTCGAAGCGCCCATTCCGCACGCCGACCGCAGCGACGAAGTCGGCACGATCGCAAAAGCGATGCAGCTGTTCCGCGAAGCGCGCCGCAGCCAGAAGAGCATGGAAGCAGCCGCCGCAGCCCAAGAGGCGCTGGCCGAGGAAAAGCGCGTCGAGGCGCTGAAGCAAGTTGCCGTCCAGTTCGACCAGACCGTCCGCAGCGCATTGGGCCAAGTCGAAACCGCCGTCCAGACGATGGGCAAGTCCGGCGAAACGATGCTGACGAACACGCAGTCTTCGATCAAGCACACGGCCGTGACGGCGACGACGGCCGAACGCGTATCGTCGAACGTCCAGACGGTCGCCTCGGCGATCGAAGAGCTCGCCGCGTCGATCCGCGAAATCTCGTCGCAGATGCAAGGCTCGGCCAAGGTCTCGGACGCCGCCGCCGTGAAGGCCGAACAGGCGGTCGCGCGCATCGAGCAGCTGGTCGCGAACGCGCAGAAAATCGGTGCTGTGGTCGAACTCATCACGAAAATCGCGGCCCAAACGAACCTGCTGGCCCTCAACGCCACGATCGAGTCGGCGCGCGCGGGCGATGCGGGCAAAGGTTTTGCCGTGGTCGCAAACGAGGTGAAGGGGCTCGCCGCACAGACCGCCAGAGCCACGGACGAGATCGCGGCCCAGATCGGCGAGATCCAGAGCGCGACGGCCGAAGCCGCGCGCAATGTGCGCGAAATCTCGGGCGTGGTCGGCGACCTGCGCACGATTTCGACCTCGGTTGCTTCTGCCGTCGAGGAGCAGAACGCCGCGACGGGCGAAATCGCGCGCGCCGTGTCCGAAGCCGCCCAAGGCATCGAACAGCTGCGCGGCGACGTGGCGACGGTGGCCGAGGAAGCCCAACAGACGGGCAAGCTCGCACAGGGTGTGGCAACCGGCGCCTCGACCGTCACGCAAAGCGTGTCGCGCCTCGGCGCGGCCGCAGGCGACTTCGTCGGCAAGATGATGTCGGGTGCGGCGTAAGCCGCAGACGACAGCCGCTAGCGACAACGAGGATCGCGTCGCAATCCACCCGCGCTGCGAAAGTCAGCCCTGGACGGGTACGGCAGCGTTTTCGGCGCAGCGCCTACCGAGAGACGGGGCGCGAAGGGGGGACGGACACAATACGGACGATCATTTTTTCGGCCGGACCATTGCGTGCCGCCAGTGCGGCGCGGGCTCCCTCGACGGAGCGCTCGAAGCGGACATAGGCGGAGCTCGAAAAGTCGTCGAGCGTGAGGTCGCCGATATAGACGATCTCTTGCGCCTTGACCTCGAAGGAGCCGGGGTTTGCGAAGCGCAAGGTTCCCATGCCGTCCTGATTGATGAAGCGGAAGATTCCGTAGCGCCCTTCGGGAAGATGCATAAAATTGTAGTACATCGCCCTGTCGGCCCCCATCGACGAGCACACGCCTTTCGGCGCGTAGTAGCGGTCGAACATGCTTTGGCGGCCGTTCGCATCGATGGCCGAAATTTCGACATTCTGCTGACCCAGCGTGCCTTCGAAGATCCCGCCAATGAAGGGGCACTGATTGCGAAACGGACCGGTCGGCGAACCTGTATACGCAAGACCGAGGATGACCAGCGCCGAACCTTCGGGCGGCGCCACAGCCGCCGACGGCGTCAACGAGCCGCGCGCACATCCGCCGAGAAGAACTGCTACGGCAAAAACGGCGCATAGGACGAGACCCGACGCGCGCACGGAAGAAAACACAGCGCAAAGACGCATTCGCACCCCCCTCAATCGAGGGGACCAGAATGCCAGATACAACCGGTCGGCAGCAAATATGATTTGCTGCCGACCGAAGCCTACGCCTCCTTGGGGGTCCGCACCGCGCGCCAGAAATGTGCGGGCGTTTCCAGGAGCGACTGCAGGCCCAAACGCTCGACCATGATTTCGGTTTCGCGTTGGGCGGCGTCGAGGATGGCGTCTTCGTCGACCAGCGTGGCTTTGCGGTTTTCGAGGGCCACGACGCCGTCGACGATGACCGTATCGACGTCGTTGCCGTTGGCGAAGCACACGACGCGGTAGAGCGGCATGTTGGCCGGATACATGTGCGCGCGGCGCAGATCGACGAGCGTCAAGTCCGCCTTCTTGCCGATCTCGAGCGAGCCGATCTGGTCCTGCATGCCGAGACCTTTGGCGCCGTCGATCGTGCACATCTCGAGCACGCGGCCCGGCGGCAGCACGCCTGCATCGCGGAAATGGCGGCGATGGTAGTGCATGCATTGCTGCATATGCCGGAACATGTCGCCCGAGCGGTCGGGCGCCGTGCCGTCGGAGCCCAGCGCCACCGTGGCCCCCGCCTCGATGAGTTCGGGGGCAGGACACCGCCCGTAGACCGAGGCGATGGCGCTCGGATTGTGCGCGATCGCGGTTTTGGTCTGCCCGCAGATCGCGATTTCCTCGTCGGTCAAATCGGTCGAATGCGAGAGCAGCGCATCGGGTCCGAGCAGGCCGTGGCTGTGCGCGAAAGCAACGCTGCCCTTGGTGTGGCCGTCTTGCGTGAAGATCACGCCGCGCTTGCGGCTCAAATCGCGCATCTTCTTGGCCTGGTCGATGGCGGCGGAGATCTCGCCGGCGGGCAGCTCGCCAAGATGTTCGGGCCGCAAGGTCGGCGTGATGATGGCAATGCCGATGCGCCCGTTGCCCGCACCGTGCCATGCGTCGATGAGGCTTTCGCACGTCGCGTACTGGTCTTCGAAACCCACTTGGCGCTCGGTTTTGACGTTGCCGTTCCAGCGCGCATAGGTGCGCGGATGCGGCGGGCGCGTGGAGCCTACGGCCACGACAGAGCGCGTGCCCACGCCGAGCACGCCCTGGCAGTGCGCCGCCCCGTAGGACGGCTCGTCGGTGCGCATGATCGTGTCGCCGCCGCCGAGCAGCGAAACGCCGGTCGTGACCCCGAAGCGCAGGCGCTCAAGGGCGGCAAGCTGCGCTTCGGCGAACCAGAACGCGTCGGTGGAGCCGACCGTATAGGCCTTGGCGCAGGCGTCGTACCAAAGCTTCGAGTTGCCCCCGCCCATCGTTTTGATGAGGCCGTGGCCCGCATGCGCATGCGCGTCGATGAGGCCCGGCAGCACGGCCTTGCCCTTTGCGTCGATCGTGCGTTTGGCGGTGTGGCGGGCCTTGAGCACGTCGCTGGGGCCAACGTCGACGATACGGTCGCCCGCGATCGCGACCGCACCGTCGTCGTAGACGGTGCGCGAGGGGTCGAGCGTGGCGACGACGCCGTTTGCGACGAGCAAATCGATCATGGTTGGGCTCCTGTGGGTTCGAGACGATTGCCGATGCGCGCGACGTTGGGCACGAGCGACAGCAGGCGTTTGGTGTAGGCGTGCTGCGGGTTCGAGAACAGCGACTCGCAATCCGCAAGTTCGACGATGCGTCCGCCTTGCATGACCGCGACGCGGTCGCACATCTGGCGCACGACCGCGAGATCGTGCGAGATGAACAGCAGCGTGAGGCCCGTCGCGTCGCGCAGATCCTTGAGCAGATTGAGAATCTGCGCTTGCACCGACACGTCGAGCGACGAGGTGGGCTCGTCGCAAACGACGAGCTGCGGTTCGGCCGCAAAGGCGCGCGCGATCGACAGGCGCTGGCGCTGGCCGCCCGAAAACGCGAACGGATAGCGGGTGCGCGCATCCGGCGCCAGGCCGACCGCCTCGATCAGCATCGCGATGCGCGCATCGGCGTCGCTGCGCCCGTTGGCCACGCCGTGGAACAGCATCGGCTCGGCCAAAGCATCGTCGATGCGCATGCGCGAATTGAGAGACGCATACGGATCCTGGAACACCATCTGCATCGCCCCGCGCAATGCGCGCGGCCGCTTGTCGCCGATCGCTTGGCCCGCAAAACGAATGGTGCCCGCAGCCGCGCGCACGAGCCCGGCGACGGCGTTGGCGACCGTCGTCTTGCCGCTGCCGGATTCGCCGACGATGCCGAAAATCTCGCCGCGCTTGACCGCGAACGACACGTCGTCGACAGCGCGGAAAGCACCCTTGCGGCCGAGGCCGAAGAGCCCGCCCGACCCGTATTCGACCGTGAGGTTCGCGACTTCCAAAATGGCGTCGGGCACCTTCTCGGCACGCGGGCGCATGTAGCGCGTGCGCAGATCGTTGCGCGCGGCCTGCGCCCCCGCCGTTTCGTCGCCGATCGTGGCGAAGCGGGCGAGGCGCTTGTCGATGCGCGGTACGGCGGCCACGAGGCCTTGCACATAAGCGTGCTTGGGCCGCGTCAGCACGTCGGCGACCTTGCCGCTTTCGACGACCTTGCCGCCGCGCATGACCGTGACGCGATCGGCGATTTCGGCGACCACGCCCATATTGTGCGTGACGAGCAGCACGCCCAAGCCCCGCGCGCGCACCAGGGCGCGCACGAGATCGAGGATCTGGGCTTGCACCGAAACGTCGAGTGCGGTCGTCGGTTCGTCCGCCACCAAGAGTTTGGGATCGCACGAGAGAGCAGCCGCGATCACCACGCGCTGGCGCTGGCCGCCCGACAATTGGTGCGGATAGGCCGTGAGGCGCCGCTCGGGCTCCGGAATGCCGACGGCGCGCAAGAGTTCGAGCGTGCGCGCGCGCGCGGCAGCACGATCGAGCCCGAGATGGAAGCGCAGCGTTTCGCCGATCTGGCTTTCCACGTCGAAGAGCGGATTGAGGCTCGTCATTGGGTCCTGGAAGATCGCCCCCACATCGCGGCCCTGCACAATGCCGGCGGCCCGGCCCGTGCGGAAATCGACATTGCGCCCGGCGATTGCGACGGTGCCTGCCGCTACGCGGCCCGGTGCGTCGAGCAGGCCCATCAGCGCGTTGCCGACCGTGGTTTTGCCGGCCCCCGATTCGCCGACGAGCGCGTGGATTTCGCCTTGCGCGATTTCGAGATCGAGCCCGTCGACGGCCGCGAGCACGCGCCCGTCTTCGAGCGGATATTCGACGCGCAAGCCCCGGATCGACAAAGCCGCGGTCATGCGAGCGAGCGCAGTTTGGGATTGAAACGATCGCGCAGCCAGTCGCCGACGATGTTGACCGCGAGCACGCCGATCACGAGCGTGAGGGCCGGGAAAAACGCGATCCACCAGATGCCCGAGAACACGAACTCGTTGCCGATGCGGATGAGCGTGCCGAGCGACGGATAGGTGGGCGGCATGCCCACGCCGAGGAAGGACAAAGTCGCCTCGGTGAGAATTGCGCCCGCAAGATTGATCGTCGCGATCACGAGCACGCTGCTCATCACATTGGGCAGGATGTGGCGGCCGAGGATGCGCAACGGCGGCAGACCGATGACTTTGGCCGCGCGCACATATTCGCGCTGCACCTCGACCATCGTGGCCGCGCGCACCGTGCGCGCATACTGGACCCATTCATGGATCGCGATGGCGCCGATCAGGATGAACGGCGCCCACGATGCGGACGCGGCATCCGGGATCAACGCGCGCGCAAGGCCGCTTACCAGCAGGGCCAACAGGATCGTGGGCAGACTCAAGATCACATCGCCCACGCGCATGATCACGGCATCGAGCCAGCCGCCGAAATAGCCCGCGAGCAGCCCCAACGTCACGCCGAGCAAGGCTGCGAGTGCCACCGCCCCGCCGCCGATCAGGATCGAGACGCGCGCACCGTAGAGGATGGCCGACAGAAGATCGCGGCCTTGGTTGTCGGTGCCGAGGAAGTAGCGCGCCTCGCCGCCCGCAACAAACGACGGCGGCAATTCCGAATCGATCAGATTGTAGGAGGCGATGTTTGTCGGATCGGCGGGGGCGACCCAGGGGGCCAGCAGCGCCGTCGCAATAAGCGCGACCGCGACGGCCCCTGCGATCGCCACGCTTGTCGGGATGCGCTTCACCTTGCACGCTCGCGCAAACGCGGATCGACGATCGCGTAGAGCAGATCGACCGTCATGTTGATCGCGACGAACAGGAAGCCCACGAACAGCAGATACGCCGACATGACCGGGATATCGACGAAGCTCACGGCCTGGATGAACAAGAGCCCCATGCCGGGCCATTGGAAGACCGTTTCGGTGACGATCGCGAATGCGATCAGCGAGCCGACTTGCAGCCCTGTGACCGTGATGACCGGCATCAGGGCGTTGCGAAGTGCGAGCTTGAAATGGATGTAGGGAAGCGGCAGCCCGCGCGCGCGCGCGAAGCGGATATAGTCGCTGGCCAGCACATCGCGCATTTCCGCGCGCACGAGCCGCATGATCAGCGTGATCGAAAACAGGGCGAGCGTGACGGCCGGCAAGATCAGCGAGCGCAGGCCGCTTGGGCTGAGCAGCCCAGTCGTCCACCATCCCAACGCCACTGTTTCGCCGCGCCCGAAAGACGGCAGCCAGCGCAAGCCCACCGCGAACAGCATGATGAGCCCGATCCCGGTCACGAAAGTCGGCATCGAAATGCCGAGCAGCGAGACGGCCTGGATCGTCTGCGCGTACCAGGCCTTGGGATGCAGCGCACTCAGCACGCCGAGCGGAATGCCGAGGCCGAGTGCGATCGCCATCGCGACGGCCACAAGCTCGAGCGTGGCGGGCAGACGCTCGGCCAGCAATTTCGCGACCGGACGCTGGTTGCGATAGCTGATGCCGAGATCGCCCACCGCCACGCGGCCGACGAACTTGGCGTATTGCACGACGATGGGCGCATCGAGACCCAGGGCCGTGCGCAGCTCCGCACGCTCGGCCGGCGTTGCGTCCTCGCGCGACATGATGAGGACCGGATCGCCGACATAACGAAACATCGCAAAGGCGATGGCGGTCACCGCCGCCATCACCATCAGCGCCTGCGCAAGCCGGTTGAGAAGAAGTGCGGCCACTCCTTACTTCAGGTTCGCGAACCAGAGCCGCACATATTCGTCGGCGAAGACCGGCACTTCGAGCGAATTGCGCATCGCCCACGCCACCGGCTGCTGGTGGATCGGGATGAACAAGGCCTCGTCGCGCGCGATCTTCAGCGACTCGGTCAGCATCGCGCGCCGCTTGGTTTCGTCGAGCTCGGTGCCCGCCGCGTCGGCCAACGCGTCGAGGCGCGGCACGGCCATGCCGTTCGGGTTGTTGCCGCCGAACGTGCCGCGGCGCGAGGCGAAGATCGCCGACAGCACGCTGTAGGTGTCCATCGGCGGCAGCGTGGCCCAGCCCAGCATGTACATGTCGGTCTCGCCGCGATCGACGCGCGGGAAATAGGTCGTGCGGCTCTCGATCTTGAGATCGACCTGCACGCCGATGCGCGTCCACATGGCCGCGATCGCCACGCACGTCTGCTCGTCGGCGATGTAGCGGTCGTTGGGGCAAGCTAAGCCCACTTTGAAGCCGTTCGGGTAGCCCGCCGCCGTCAGCAGTGCTTTGGCGCGGTCGGGATCGAAGGCGAGCGGCTTGTCGAGATCGGCCGAATAGCCGGGGACCGGCGGGGCCACGAGCGAGCCCACCGTGCGCGACTTGCCGCGCATGATGCGGCGCTGGATCGTGTCGAGATCGACCGCGTGCCACAAAGCCTGGCGCACGCGCAGATCGAGCAGCGGGTTCTTCTTGCCGGGTTCGGCGATGAGTTCCGGGCGCCAATTCATGCCGAGGAAGATGAGGCGCAAGGACGGCTCTTCGACCACCTTGAAGCCCGCCGCCTGGCCGATGCGCGCGAGATCCTGCAAGGGTGCGGGTGCGATCATGTCGAGCTCGCCCGACAGCAGGGCCGCCACGCGCGTGGCGTCCGAGCGGATCGGGCGGAACTCGATGCGCTTCAGATTATGCTGCGGCTTGTCCCACCAGGCGTCGTTCGCGACCATGACCGTGCGCGCATCGGGCTGGTAGCTCTCGAGCTTGAAGGGCCCGGTGCCGTTGGCGTTGGTCGAGGCAAACGTCGTGGTTCCGGTTGTGATGTTGCCGGGCTTCAACGCATCGTTGCGCGCCATCCAGCTGCGGCTCATGATGAAGATGCCGGAGAGATCGTTGAGCAGCAGCGGATAGGGCCCGCGCAGCACGAAATCGACCGTGAAATCGTCGACCTTCTCGGCCGCCGTCACGTTGGCGAGGTTGCCGCGCGCGCGCGCCGTGGGATCGAGCAGGCGCGTGACCGAGGCAACCACGTCGTCGGCCGTAAACGGCGAGCCGTCGTGGAACTTGACGTCGCGGCGCAGGCTGAAGCGCCAGCGATTGGGGGCCACCACCTGCCACGACGTCGCGAGGGCGGGCTCGATCTGCATGTTGCGGTCGCGCCGCACAAGCGGATCGTAGATGTGATGCTGCATGTTGGAGGTGAAGCTCTCCGTATGCGCATAGGGGTCCATCGTGGCGATATCGCCCTGCGAGGACCAGCGCAACGTCTGCGCCTGCGAGAACGTAGCCGCGGCCGACACGCCTGCCGCAACGCCGATCGCGAGCAGCGTTTTGAAGATCGTCATGTCCCGAACCCCCTTGGTTTTGTACATTTGTATACAGACAGGGTTCGCTTGGAAGCGGCCCGCTGTCAAGAACCCCATCCCAATGGCGTGCAAACAGGGCGCCAAGACGCCCAAGCCGGACGCCCGAAATAGGTTACCTTGCGCGACAAATCGCGACCGCAACCGATTTATCTCCTTGATATCGCACACATGTAACCACGGCGACGATTTCGGTTACATGTTGCCGAAATCGCTTTTTGGCGATTTTGGCCATTCTCGTTATTCACTTTTCAAACAGCACACGGCGCCGGGGGAAGGTCCGGCGACGATCTCTGATTTAAGCACAGAATATAGAATTTTTCAAGAACAGAGTTTTTTAGCTTGTTTCGGAATTACTACTCTATTTTGGCGCGACGCTGCTAGAAAAGAAGCTGGACTATCTGTATAATCCAGACAGTACGTATTTTACGTCCCAGCCGAAGAGAGCTCCATGGACGAGACGACGACCGTAACATCGAAGCAGTTCCAGCGCGAATTCGGCCGTTTTCAAACCGATGTCGTTCGCGGGCCGATTCACGTCCAGAAGAACGGCCGACCGCATGCCGTTTTTCTCGCGGCCGACGAATTCGAGCGGCTGAAGCGCAACGATCGGCGCGTCTATGCGGCGCACGAATTGCCCGACGATGTTCGGACGGCGATCGCTACGTCGCGCGTTCCGGCGGAACACGCCGATCTCGACAAAAACGAGAAGATCGAGATTTCGTGACGGAAGCCCTTCCGGAACCAAAACCCGGCCTTGTTTTTCGGTATCGCTATCTTTGGAAAAAGGATCCGGCTGAAACGTCGCCGAAGACACGCCCCGTTCTCGCAGTTGCTGTCGAGAGTTTGCCCGGCAACATTCTGCGCGTCGTCGTCGTTCGCATTTCTTCGCAGCTACCTAAACCCGGCATAGGCGCCGAGCATAAATCCGGGAAAACTGTTCAAGCAAACCGAGCCAGCGCGACTCTCGTTACGGTTTCACGTCGAGGATATCGCTTAGGTAATCGAGTTGATAGGCGCGCACCTTCTTGCGTATTTCCGGACCGAGATCGGCAAGCGCGGCACGATTGACCGAGACCTTTGCTGTATAGGCGCTAAAAGTCGCACGGGCACTCTTAAATTTAAAAAACAAGACTTGCACAACGTTGGTCTCCGCCTCAACTAAACACGCAAGAAGAGACACGAAGACTTCGTTATTTTCATCAGTGTTGACTAGGCCAATCTGAAATCTCCCAATTTTTCCTTTCTGCGATTCGCGACTAAAGAGCGTAATCCATGGCGTGGCGGGAGATTTAAGCGCTTCGAGTGTTGCCGTGACAATGGCAACCGCTGCTGGGGCCGCGCCGAGTGCCGCCAAAACTTCGATAATCTTCTGATTTACCTCTCCCGCATCACTCTGGGTCGTATATTCACTCAAGCCGCCGTCTTGTAATACCCAACCGACTTTCTGCAGGACTTCGGCATAAATGTTGAACCAATCAAGAGGCTGATCGGCATTCGATCTTTTGTTCGCAACTAATTGTGCGAGAAGCGCCGAGTCTGAGATCGCCTCTCTAACTTTTTCGTCAACGCCGGTCACGAACGAATACACGCCGGACCCCACGATCTGTGACTGATTTTTTGCTTTATCGAAAACTACACCGGCATCTGATACCGCATCATGAGGAATAATGCTCCGCCTTGTACCGCTAAGGTCCACGCTACCAACAAATGCACGCGCAGCTTTTATATCAAAGGACATGAGTGGCTCCTATAAAAGCGAAAATCGATGCAATATCCTGGTCAAGTAGTATAAAGTTTGCAACCTCTTTTTGGGCTAAGACGAGAGGATCCGACAATGGCCAGCGAAAAGCGGATGGTTGCGTTGGCCATCGGCATCGCTAACGCGATACCGAAGGCTTACTTACGTAGCGCCATCAGCGGCGCCAACGCATTCAATTCATGGGCATCAGAGCTTGGATATGAAGCCAATCTGCTGACCGATGAGGACGAGAACCCAGTAACCGTCGATCGATTAAAGACTATGCTTGAGTCAATTCTTGATCGCGGCCCCCCCCCTAAACTCAAGCCGCCAATTCACAGGCTCGTGATTTATTTCGCAGGTCATGGATTGATTCGTGAGGCGGGAGAAGGCCTTTGGTTACTCTCGGACTGGAAAAAGGAGTTGCGTGCGGTTGTCGTAAATGGGCTAAGGCACCGACTCTATCGATATGGCGTCAAGCAGATCTCTATTTTTTCGGACGCTTGTCGAAGCTTGCCACCTAATATCGACGCTGCAGAGTTAACCCCGCTTCCTGTGCTTGGAAATGGGCCCGAGGAAAGAATCGAGCCCGAATTTGACAGCTTTATTGCCACGCAAGATGGTAAAATAACCATAACAGTTCCGGGCAGTAGTGAAGAAGAAGATATATGCCTCTTCTCCGGCGTTCTTATGGAAGGACTTTGGGGTGTTAAGAAAGCGGCATTCTCCAAAGTCCAGGGTCGCTCGAACATCGTGACGAGCATTAGTCTTGGGAGCTTCTTAAAGGCGGAAACTGGAAAAATCGCCAAGCAATATAAGGCAACGGTTATTCCTAGTTTTAGCTCTAGTTTTCCTGAAGATGACAACATCTACTTTATTGCCGACGGCACTAAATCCGTACCAAAGCTTCCAGATTGGCCGCCACCGCAAACAGAGCAATCGTTACCAGCAAGCGCCGCGTTGCTGCGACCTGAGAATTTCCCTGAACCATCTAAGATGAATTATCTTCTTACTAGCTCAGTGGAATTGGAGGGACTTGGTGCGCGCGCTGAGCGTCGTAAGAAGAAGCAACGGAGAAGCCGAGCCATTGTTCCTTCGCTTTTAAGTCGAGTACAGCAACAAGAAAGGCCAGAAAGCTTTGAAACGGGCGCCGGATTCGCGGTTGAAGGCGGGAACGTTAAGGCCCTGTGGTCACGTGATCACGTTATTGCCAAAGTGCGTCAACGTGACAATTGGTGGAGCGTTGGTAGTCGGACGCGGCTTGAGTTGACGGCTGCAGAACCAATTCTTATTGAATTTTCTGACGGTGTCTTTGCCGCAGTTACGGCTTTTCCAAAGTTTATCACTGCTGTAATGCGCGAGAAACGTGGGGTAACTGCGCTCGTATATCGTGAGTCGTATGCGCCGTCCTATGTTGCGGTCGGAACGGAAGAGGCCATTGCGGCAATGGAGAGTGGAACGTTGCACGCCAATAGCGCAATCGATCTTGCCGTCAAGATCCGCCCATATAAACACGCTGACCCCGTTTTAGGTGTCATTAGCGCATATCTTTATGATGCTATCGGCGACTTAAACAGTGTCCGGAGCTTGGCTTACTACTATGTAAAAAACGGTCAACCCATTCCGTACGATATCGCATTGATCGCAAATTTGGCTTATCAAACTGATGGGGCACAGCTTCGCGCGAATGTACCGATGGTTTCCAAACGCAAGCCACGTACTGAGGTCGAAGCAAATCAGGAATGGACTTATTCCGGCTCGCCATCAGTTAGTGGCGAAGTCGCTGGGTTCTGGCCTTGGATGCGTCAGGGTTGGACGCTTCTTGAAGAGACTACTGACGAAGGAAATCAAATTGTACCAGACCTTACTCCCATTGCGCGCTATCTCCGGCCGAGTCGCTTTACCTCTCTATCAGAAGAGGGCGGCCTTCGCCTTGCAGAATTGTTTAAGCTCAAACGGCGAATGAAGTAGGGGAATTCCGGGCACGCTCTCCTTAATCGAGCGGCCGTTCCGCCAGCCCGTCGCCCCCCAAACGCCGCTCCGCAAGTCCGCCCGATCGACCGCATCGCCGACCTGCCGCCGTGGCGACGGGCGCCTCGGACTCAAACTGCGCGACCGGGACACCGCTTCCGTCGAACCGGCTCTGCTCAGAAAATCAATTGGTAGCGGGTGCCGCGACCGGCGCCGAGACGTTGTACGAGGCCGGCCTTGAGAAGGGCAACCAGCGCGTTCTGGACGGTGCGGCGCACCAAGCCGGTTTCCGCCATGAGGTCCGCAGGCGTCAGGCGTTGTTCCGGTGCGGAACGGAAGCAGGCGAGCACGCGGACCGCACTTTCCGACAGACGTTGCAGGGCCGCATAGCGCTCCCGCAGCGCGCCCAAACCGCCCAGCGCTTCGTCCAACATCTTGAGGAAAAACCACGCAAGCGGCTCGAGCCGGTAGTCGCGCGGATCGGCCCGGAAGGTGCTGTTCGAGGCTTGCTGCAACGTCGAATAATAGAGCGCGCGATGCCGTTCGATTTGCCGGTCGAGCGAAACGAAACGCACCATACGCTGCAACGCCGGATCGTCCCCGTGCATCAGCGCCAGCAGGAACAGCGCGCGGCCGAGGCGGCCGTTGCCGTCCTGGAAAGGGTGGATCGCCAGAAAGCGGAACACGAACTCGGCTGCGACCAGCAGCGGCCAAGGATGCGCTTTGATCGCCGCATTGTACCAGACCACCAGTTCGCGCATGGCGGCTTCGGTTTGCGGGCCCGGCGGCGTGGGATCGAGAACGACCCGCCGTTCGCCCGTCTCGTGATTGACCGACACGACCTGGTTCGCGCTCGACTTGTAGCGGCCGGCATAGCGCTCGGCCGCCGGATAGTGCTGCAACAGCGCCTTGTGCAGACCGCGCACGATCGTCTCCGTCAGCGGAAACATCGCCTCGGCCTGGACGTAGACGAGCGACAGCAACTCGCGACACCCGACCACCTCCTCGATGCTGCGCTCGCGCTCCTTCGACAATTTGTCGAGGATCGCCGACTTCCGCGCCGCGAAGGCCGACGGGCGTCCGTCCTCGGTCAAGGTCGTGTCCACCCACTCTATCTCGGCATCGGTGAGTGCCGCATTCTCGATGCGCGTCGAAGCACCGATCGTGCTGATCAACGCCCAGCGTTGCAGCCATGCACGCTCCTGCGGATCGACGCCGTCGAGCGCCCGCGCGAGGCGCTCAAGCTCGGATTGCGTCTTCTTCAGCGCCAGCTCGAGCTTGGCACTCGGCCGGAACGACAACGGGTTTTCTGCTTCGTACATCGCACCACATTACCAATAAACGCACCTTGCTTCTATGGTGCAATAAGGTGCGTTTCGGCAGGGTGATGAGATTTCCGGGATACTATTCTTAAATTATTGAATGCGTGGACGGCGCCGGCGCCTGCCTCACACGCCGATCAGCAGGGCGACCCCGGCGACAGCCATCGCCGCACCGCCGAAACGCACCGCCGTGGGGCGCACGCGCGCGGCGAACGTCGCGAGCGCGATCCCGGCGACATGCAGCATGGCACTCGCGGCAAGGAAGCCTGCGGCATAACCGGCCGCGCCCGCTGCTGCCGGCAGTTCCGCGCCGTGCGCGAAGCCATGGAACAGGGCAAAGAAGCCGACCAATCCGGCGGCTGCCACGGTCGGCAGTTTCTGCGGCACGGCGATCGCCGCACCGAACGCCACCAGCGACAACGCAATGCCTGCTTCGAAGAACGGCAGTTCGAGCCCAGCAAAGCCTGCGAGGCCGCCCACGGCCATCAGCGCCACAAACGCCGTCGGCACGGCCCAGATCGCGCGGCCGCCGAGGCGCCACGCGAGCAAGCCCACGCCCAGCATCGCCAGCAGATGGTCGAGCCCGCCCAGCGGATGCGCAAAACCGTCGGCCATGTCGACATGGAAATGCGCCCCCGGATGCGCCGAAGCGAGGCTGGGCACGAGGGCGATGGCAATGGCGATGGGGGCGGCGACGGTTGCGGCAATCCGGGCAAAACGCATGGGCTACTCCTGGCAAAATCCGGTCGCACTTGCGACTCACATGACCTGATCCTAGCGCATCCGTGCGCAATTGCGAGATGGCTGTGAAGGCGCGGTATCCTAAGGTGCCGCCATCTTGCCGTTCTGTGCGGCGATGGCGGCGAGGAACTGCGGGCCGTACTCCGTGCCCTCGCGTTTGTCGTGGGCGAGCAGCATGTGCAGCGCCAGATCGTAGCTGCGATAGCAATCGTTCACGATCGCGGCCAAGCGCAGCAATTGGCCCGGCGTCAAGCGGTCGGGATAGGCGAAATCCTTCACGAAAATCGCGTCGCTCCACATGGTTTGGCTGAGGCCCGCATAGGCGTCGTTGTTGGCGACCATCGGCTTGATCGTGCGGCTCATCAGCGGCGTGAAACGGTGCAGCACGAAGCCTTGCGCGCGCAAGAACTGGTCGATGTCGGAAAACAGCGGCTGGCCGCGATACATTTGCACGAACTCGACTTCCGTCTGCACGACGACGGCATCGCGCAGCCGCTCGACCGCATGGCGCATCGCCAGAAGCTCGCCGCCTTGGATGTCGATCTTGAGCAGATCGAGCCCGGCGGTTTCGGGAATGTCGTCGAGGCGTTTCGTCTGCACGGGTTCCGTGCGCACGATGCGCCGCCATTGCTCGAACCCGTGGAACAGGTCGAGCACGTCGGGATTTGGTTCCAGCAGCGAGGTCATGCCCTGGGCGAAACAGATATGGAGCGTATGCGCCGCACCGTCGCCGATCACGAAGGGCAGATACGTCTCGCCCGTACCCTTGCGCTGCTCGAGCACGGCCAGCGCTTCGAGATTGGGCTCGAAGCCCACGACATGCGTGCTCCCCCCCTGCATCAACGGCGCGTAAGGCGGCTTGCCGTCGATCGGATTGGCCCCGACATCGACGATTTTGATCGGGCAATCGATCTTGAGCACGGCGCGCAACGAATGGAGATACATCAAGGCGGCTTTCAAGGCGGGCGGGCGGCGGGCGAGATTGGCACTAGAGCCCTGAAAACTATATGATTTGAGTCCGCCTGTCAGCCCGGCAGAAAAGCCGGAAGCCGTAACCGACTGTGACAATTGGATACGCATTGCCCGCGTTTAACGCAGGGCGTTTGCGCTACTCTCTGTGCCATGCAGCAGCACACGACAAAAGATCTGGCGACGAAAGAACGAGACGCATGAAAACGAGGGTGTGGATCGCATCTGTCGGACTGGCGGCGTCTGTCGGCCTTGGCTGGTGGGCGTCGACGACGGATA
>VYKU01000030.1_pt1 | contig 78492 bp, 72 predicted proteins | sample 5114491 | NCBI WGS metagenome assembly VYKU01 (sample SAMN12291796, study PRJNA351875) | freshwater metagenome | isolation source: freshwater lake | place: USA: Michigan, Gull Lake | collected 2011-07-05 | reverse complement strand
TCCTATTCCGGGCCAGTCCGTTAATCTGGCCCACCTCATCTGGCGCACACCACGCGCCCCGGCCCCTCTACTAGGTGCACCCCCGGTGGTTTTCCGCGCGGGGCTATGGGTGTTCCTCCCCTCTCCCACTGGGAGAAAGAGGAGCGCGCAGCACTAGCTGCGCATGTCACCGCGCACAGATGCGCAGCTAGTGGCTCACGCGCTCCTTAACGCGCTGTTGCTTGTAGCCGGCCTCAATGCACCAGCGAACAGCCCGTCACCCCGGCTGACGCGCCGTTTGTTGCGCCAGCCAAGCTGGCATCCATTCGGCGGCCAGTTCTTCTGCCCGCGCAAGGATGGCATCTAAATGCGGGTTCTTGGGCATATTGCGGATGGCGATGGCGCGTAATTCTTCGACGGTGGGCACGCGCCAGCCTTCGCGGGCTTTGGCGAGGCGGTCGGCAAAGTCTTGCAACAATTGGTGGGCGGCTTTTTCCATCAGGGCAGGGCCCGGCAAATGAATGCCTTGCACCATCTCTTTGGGTGGATGGCGCAAGTCCCACACAATCCCGAGCCACGACAAAACGCGCAGGATCAAGAAGCTCAAATCAAATTCCCACCATTTAAAGCCTTGCCGGGCCGCATTGGGGAAAGCGTGGTGGTTATTGTGCCAGCCCTCGCCCATGGTGGCGATGGCCAGCATCCAATTATTGCGTGAGTGGTCACCCGTTACAAAGCGCTGGCGGCCATGCACATGGGCTAAGGAATTGATGAAGAAGGTGGCATGATAGCAGGCAATCAAGCTCCACACATAGCCAACCACAAGGCCCGACCATCCCGCAAACAGCCACACAACAATCCCCAAAAGAACCGGCGGCAAATAAGGATTACGTTCCAGCCACACAAGCTCTGGATATTTGGCGAAATCAGCGATGCCATCATAATCGGTCTCGTGATTCTTCGGGTCGATCACCCAACCAAAATGGGCATACCAAAAGCTAGTTCTGGCCGGAGAGTGGACATCTTTTGCGGTGTCGGAGAAGCGGTGGTGGTTGCGATGGTGACTGGCCCACCACAAGATACCGCGCTGAGCCGAAGTTTGGGCAATGAAGGCCAGAATGAATTGGAAAACCCGGCTTGTCTTAAAGCTCTTATGCGCGAAATAGCGGTGATAACCTGCCGTCACGCCAAACATGCGTAAGAGATAGAGGCCCAAGCAGAGCCAAAGGTCGGCCGCATGAACGCCAGTAAAAATCGCTGCTAAAGCAGAGACATGTAGCAAGTAAAAGGGGATGGGATTGGGCGTCTCGGTGTCATTATGGCTCTTGATTGTTACGGTCTCGTGCCGCTTTGCGTCATCATTCATCTCACCGGCGCTCCAAACGATTAGCCTTGGGGCAAGAGCCTGCACCAAGCTCTGTAAAGGCAAGATTAAAGGCTGTCGCAGAGTGGGGGAAGATGTCAGCGTGGGCTGGCTGGCAGTTTCTTCACAAGGGTGCGCAGATGGTGGGTGCAACGCAATGCCATGCCTTCTCAAAAATGATTGCATCGCAAGATGGCTTTGTCGCGTCACTTGGTCTAAACCCCCGCGCGCATGGGTTCGCGATCTAAATCAAGGACACGCGGACGATTTGCCAACAGTATAGTTTCTTTAAAATACAGGAATCCTCCCCATGGATATCAAGAAAATTCCACCCGGCCACGATATGCCCAATGATGTGAATGTCGTGATCGAAGTCCCGCTGGGTGGTGAGCCGATTAAGTACGAGATTGATAAGGAATCCGGCGCGATGTTCGTCGACCGCTTTCTCTACACCCCCATGCGCTATCCAACCAATTATGGCTTTATCCCGGGCACCTTGTCTGGAGATGGCGACCCGGTTGACGTCTTGTGCATCGGCCGTCGCGCCTTGATCCCAGGCTGCGTTCTGCGCGTGAAGCCAATCGGCGTTTTGCTGATGGAAGATCAAGCTGGTGAAGACGAGAAAATTCTGGCTGTCCCCATTCCAAAGCTGACCGCTTTCTATGATGGCGTCGACAGCTATAAGGATCTGCCCGCGATCCAAGTCGCCCAGATTGAGCATTTCTTTGCCCATTATAAGGATCTGGAGCCCGGCAAATGGACCAAGCTGAATGGCTGGAAAGATGCCGATGTCGCCAAAGCTATGATTTTGGAAGGCGTAGAGCGCGCCAATGCCGCAGGCTTTGGGTATAAGGGTTCCTAAGCCGCTTACCTAGAACGACTAGTGCAGCACTTTGGGGCGGTCTGATTGGGGTTCAAACACCATATGGGCCACCCCAAGGCGCTTGGCCGCCCCGATCAGCGCTTCAAGCTCTGGCTCCCAGCCATCGGGCTTATCGGCTACTGGTAGACACGCTTTTATCGTGATGTCGCTCCAACCATGGCGGCCAAGGGTTTCATCGAGCAGGCGGCCTGCGTCGAGGCCGTCTTCGGTCTCGTAAAGCTCTAAAAGGCCCATGCCTTCCATACGGTCGCAATCGCACACACAGACCATGGCACAGCGCGCACCCTTGGCCACTTTGTGGTTATAGCCTTCGCACACTGCGGTGCCGACCAGAATGATTTGTCCCGAAAAAGTGCTCATGGCTGTAGCCGCGCAAAATCGATGCCAAAACTTTGCCTTGGAGTGGTCTCGAAGCGTCCTTGGATTTGCCTGATTCACTTGTGATTAACCCCAATCAGGCAGGACATTTCTGATAGACTTTACGAAAGGTTACGATCTTGGCAGGGCGCGGGGCAGGCAATGGAAGAAATTCCAATGGTGGCGGTCGTCGCGGCAGCTATCAAGATGGTCCACCGCCACGTCGTCGTGGGCCCTCGCGGTCTAGCGCCCAAAGGCCTCGCAAGGGCCGTGGCTTTTTCGGCACCCTGTTTTATGGGGCGGCGGTCCTCGTGCTATGGATGGGCGTATTCGCCGTCGGCGTCTTCATCTGGGTCGCCTCAGACCTGCCAGACCCCGAAGCCCTCTGGAAGAAAACCGACCGCCCCTCGATCACCTATATTGATATTCGCGGTAATGTCGTGGATCGACGTGGTGCGCCCGATTCACCGCCCATCGATCTCAAGAGTTTGCCATCCTATGTGCCCCAAGCGGTGCTGGCGATTGAGGACCGGAAATTCTACCGCCATTGGGGCTTTGATTTCGAAGGCTTGGCGCGCGCTTTTTATGTCAACGCACGCGCTGGCCGTGTGGTGCAGGGCGGTTCGACCCTGACCCAACAATTGGCCAAAAACCTATTTTTGTCGTCCGAACAATCTTTAAAGCGCAAAGCGCAAGAACTCTTGCTCTCGGTCTGGCTGGAGAGCCGCTTTACCAAAGACGAGATTCTGGCGCTCTATTTGGCCCGCGTCTACTTTGGTTCGGGTGCCTATGGCATTGATGAAGCCGCCCGCCGCTATTTCGACAAGACGCCGCAAAACCTTACCATCTCGGAAGCCGCTTTGCTGGCAGGCCTCTTGAAAGCTCCGTCGCGCTTCAACCCCGTGTCGAGTGCGCAGCGCGCTTCAGACCGTGCAACCGTCGTCCTCGATGTGATGGAAGCGCAAAATGTCATTACCAAGGAACAGCGCCTGCAAGCAGTCAGCCAGCCATTGCGCTTTGTGCCAACTTCGCGCGGCGGTGGTGCGGCCTATTTCCTCGATTGGATTGCCGTCGATGTGGGTTCGATCGTCGGAGAGCCCGAAGAAGACATTATTGTTGAGACCACACTCGACTTGTCCGCCCAATTGAATGCCGAGACCGCGCTTGTCCAAGAACTCGGCCAGAATGGTAAAGCCATGCGGATGGGCCAAGGGGCCTTGGTCGCCTTTGCAGGTGACGGTGGCGTACGGGCCATGGTCGGTGGACGGAATTATCAGGAGAGCGAGTTTAACCGGGTGACCGATGCCAAGCGTCAGCCCGGCTCTGCGTTCAAACCTTTTGTTTATCTCGCTTCGATGGAGCGGGGCGAGACACCTTATTCCGTGCGGGTCGATGCGCCGATCAAAGTCGGTGAGTGGGCTCCGCAAAACTATGATGGGAAGTTCCGCGGGGCGATGCCGTTGATCAGCGCCTTTGCCCGCTCAATCAACACCGTTGCCGTCGGTCTAGGTGAAGAAGTCGGCCGCGATTCCGTTATCCGCGCCGCGCGCCGCTTGGGCATCAGGTCGCGCCTTGACCCACAACCGACTTTGGCTTTGGGGACAGAAGTTTTGACCCCGCTTGAGTTGACCGCCGCTTATGTTCCATTCGCCAATGGTGGGATGGCGGTAACGCCTTACGGGTTTAAGCGCATCCGCACCCGGTCTGGCAAAATCCTGTGGGAGCGCACCCCCCCAGCCCCTCGTCGCGCTATCGAAGATGGGCCATTGCGCAATATGAATCTGATGCTGGCACAAGTGGTCTCAGCTGGGACCGCCCGTACCGCGCAACTTTCTGATCGCCCCGTCGGCGGCAAGACCGGCACAACGAGTGATTATGCTGATGCTTGGTTCATTGGTTTTACAGGTGGCTATGTAGCGGGTGTTTGGGTCGGTAATGATGACTTCACCGTCAAAACCAATCGTGTCACCGGTGGCTCCGCCCCTGCGCGGATCTGGCGTGCCTTTATGGTTCCAACCATGAAGGGGGTAGCGCCACGCGGCTTTGCCCTGCCGCTAGCGCCGGTCCCCGATCCCAATGCCTTGGCAGAACCAACTGATGAGAATGTCGAAATTCTACCAGTTGACCCGCTTGACCTCCCGACCGGCGGGGAGCCCATGCCTGTGCCTGTTACCCCAAGCACAGAAGCCCAGCCACCAGCGCCGACGCCAGTGCGCACGGCCCCTGAAACCCGCAGTCTCGATGAGATTGTGAAAGACGTGCAGGCCCGTCCGACAGAGGCAAGTGGGCCACCGCGCTAGCCAGCTGTCCCACCCCAGCTAAACGTTTTGTAATATGGGATACGGCAGTTCTGCCGTTGGCATGGCTGGCGTATCGTGCCAATTTGGCTTCTCTGTTAGGGGGAGTTTATCGATGAATTTGAAGTCTTTGTTGGCCGCAACGGCGCTTTGTTCAGTGATGATTGCGCCAGCTTACGCGCAGACTGCCCCTAAAATGCGCGATGTCTTGAAGGGATGGCAATTAGATAAGCCCAGCGCCACGACGCAATTTGTAACCAAAAGCGTTACAGAAGATCGGGCGGTTCTTGAGAATCTTGTTTTCAAAGACAAGGAAACCAACAAGTTTGAGATGAGTTTCGGTCAATTGGTGCTGCAACGTATGCCGCAAACCGATGCACCCTTCGATCCAGCGCGGTTCAGCCTCACCTTCGAAAATGGCACAACGCTAAGCAAGGATGGCGAGAAGACGACGATTGGCAAGATAGAGGCTACGGGGCTGACCCAGACCTCCAATCTTGACTCTTTATCTAAGTTGTTTGGTGGCGCGAGCAAAGATGGTGCAAGGGCGGCCGCAAACACGGCCGAAGCGGATTTTAACGGTGACATGCGTATTGCTAATGTGGTTTCGCAGTCAAAAAGCCCCGATGGCGCAGTCACAGACAGCAAGATTGGCAATATAAATCTGATTGGCATCAGCCTAACACCAGATGGCTGGTCTACTACTTCGATGGAGATGTTGAATCTCGAGGTCGTTGATTCAGAAAGTGTTATTAAGCTTGGGAAGATTTCTGCGACCAATTTTAAGAGTGACGGCTGGGCGAAGCTAACGGACGGCGAAGCATTCAAGCCGGAAGACTTTGACTTCAAAAAGCTTTCGCTTGGCTCTATGTTGATCGAGAACGTCAACATGGACATAAAGTTGCCTGCGGAAAAAGATCAGCCAGAAAATATGACCTTCACCATGGACCGTATGGAATTGTCAGATTGGACCGACAAAAAGATCGGCAAATTTGGACTGACGGGCATGAAGGGCGCAACCGGGGTGGCGGATAAGCGTTTCGAAATGAGCTTGGCGTCCTTCACGCTTGAAGACATCAATGTCGCCTATTTTGCAGCTCTCGGCGGCGCTTTCGCCAAGGTATTGCCAAGCTTAGAGCAGAAGCCAAATGGCCGCTCGGCACTTCTCGGCTTCGCTGAACTGGCCTCGGGATCTGCCTTGGCCGCGACGGCTGCTCCAGTCGTTGCGACCACACCAAGCCCTAAATTAAAGGATTTGCTGCCCGGTGGGCCGCTTGATAGCGGCATTGGCGCAGTTTCTATGTCAAAATTTGGCGTAGACGCTATGGGCTTCAACTTTACCATCGACCGGATTGCGACCGGCTCGACCCGGAATGCCGACGGGATCATTACCGCAACCAAGCTTGCGCCCATCACAATGAAGCTGACAATTCCGGAGGCTTTGCTGAACCAGCCCGATAGCCCAATGGCCATGTTTGCGCCATTGGTCTCTGACGGAATCGAATTGGTCATTCGGGCTGATGCCAGTTATGACCCTGTTACTGACATCGTGAAATTTGACGACCTAAATTACACCTTGAACGGTTGGGCGGGCTTCAATCTGGATATGGCGATGGATGGTTTCGCGAAATTCTACCGTGAGCAGACTGTCGACGCCCTGATCGCGCCCTTTGCTGCGGATATGAAGAAGCTCAATGATCCGAAGAAGGGTAAGGGAGCCAAAAAGCCAGATCCTACTGCGGATTTAAAGTGGCTGATGGCGATCTACAAAGATGTGCGCTTCCTCAGTGCCGCGTTCGAAGTGCGCGATCAAGGCGGGATCGCAAAGGCAGCTGGGGTGTTTGCCTCCATGATGGCCCCACCTACCAAGGGTGCAACCAGTCGCACGGCCGCTCAAGATGCCCAAGCCGTGGCACAAGTACGTCAATCTTGGGCAGAGCCTTTGCGGAAGTCGGCGGCTGAGAAAAACAAGTCGATCATGGAACGGCAGTTCCTGATTTCCTTGGCCCGCTGGATTGAAGTTGGCGGCATCATGACGGCTATTGTCCAGCCTCCCGCGCCCATCGATTTCCCAAGCTTGGCAGACCCAAAAGACCTGCAAAACCGGCTTGGAATTACCTTTACCAATCAGCCCGCTGCTAAAAACTGACGTTCTTTATCCGTACTAAAATAAGTGCGGATAAACTGCTTCTGGCGGGGGTAAATCTCGCTCTTGAACCGTCGGCCATTGAATACGCCATAATGGCCGACGCCTTCTTGCACATAATCATAGCGCATCTTTTTCGGGATACCGGTGCAGATGTCGTGTGCCGCTTGGGTCTGACCAATGCCAGAAATATCGTCTTTCTCGCCCTCGACGGTCATTAGCGCGACCGTCTTGATCAATTGAGGTTTCACCAAACGGTCGCGACACATCAAGATTCCGCGTGGCAGATGATATTCTTGAAACACTTTTTGGATCGTCTGCAGGTAGAATTCTTCTGACAGGTCGAGAACCGCCAAATACTCGTCATAGAATTCGCGGTGCTTTTCCGCTTCATCCCCATCACCGGCGACCAAGTGATTGAAGAAGTCGCGGTGGGCGTCGATGTGGCGGTCCATATTCATTTGCATGAAGGAGGCCAATTGCACAAAGCCCGGATAGACGCGTCGGAAGGCACCGGGGAAAATCGGAGGTACCGTCTGGATCATTTTTGACTCAAACCAAGCAAACGGCTTTTCTTCCGCCAGCTTATTGGTCACGGTGGGCGAGCATCGCGCATCTATGGGGGAGCCCATGTAGGTCATGGAGGCGGGTAGGGCAGGGTCTTTGTCTTCGGCCATTAAAGCGATGGCGGCTAAGACGGGAGGGCCTGGTTGGCACACGGCCACCACATGGGCCTCTGGGCCTACTTGCACCAGCATCTCTCGGATATGTTCGATATAATCATCCAGATCAAAACGCCCCATGCCGATTGGCACATCGCGGGCATCATGCCAGTCTGTGATGTAGACGTCGTGATCTTGGATAAAGGCCTCTACTGTTCCGCGCAGCAAAGTCGCGAAATGGCCGGATAAAGGGGCTGCGATCAGCACGCGGGGTTCAACCCATTCAGGCCCACGCGCTTGGTCCAAGGCCTGCTTGTCCCGCTTAAAATGGACGAGGCTGCACCAAGCTGATGACCAGACGGTCTCAATCGTGACCGGCACTTTGATGCCATTAATGACTGTGGAATCGATCCGCCAAGCCGGCTTCTCATAGCGGCGTGTCATCGCTTCAAACAGGTCTGACGCGGCGCTCAGATTGCGGCCAAACGGCGTCTGCGCGATGGGATTAAGCGGATTTGCAAGCAAGGCGCGCTGGAAATTGACGGCCAAGCGCCAAGGCATCAGAGCGGTACGCTGCATCTCAACAATGGAATAAAGCATGGTTGCTCCCCCTGCGCGCGCCACTTGTGGCCGCCAGATGAGACATGATTGCATGGTATCTATGAAGATTTGGCAACCATATCACGCAGCATAATCAACGTGCTTGCCGTAGGGGAATGTAAAATAAATGATCAAAACCAGATATTTACAAGAATGCTGCAACTGCGTTGTGCAAAATGCACAACCGATAGGTGGACTATATTTTTGGTTTAAGCAGGCAAAACTCGTGTATTTGGCGAATTATTACAGGCCGTTTTTAGACAAGGCCGCCAAACATTGGCCCATGGCTTTGGGGTCTGGGTCGGCCGAAAAGAAAGTGGCGAGCTTGCCTTGCCGGTCCACCAAATAGAAGATCGAGGTATGGTCGATCAGATAATCCTTGGCCGCAGAACCTTCTGGAACGGACTTGCGAAAACCCACCTTAAAGGCTTTGGCCGCAGCGGCGACCTGTTCGACACTGCCGGTTAGCCCTTGCAGCTTTTCGGGGAAACCGCCTGACGTCACATAGGTTTTCAAGGCAGCTGGGGTATCGCGCTCTGGGTCTAGACTGATGAGAATGGGTTGAATGTCGCCCGCCTTGGAGCCTGCAACTGATTTAGCTTCATCCAAAGCCAGCCGCATGGTTTGAAGGGACAAGGGGCAGATATCTGGGCAATAGGTAAAACCGAAATAAATTAGCGCGGGCTTTCCGGCAAAAGTCTTCTCCGTAACCGCTACATTATCTTGATTGACCAAACTGAAGGGGCCGCCAATCTCTGCAAAGGCGCGGGCGTTGCAGCCCTCTGGTAGCGCGGTCTCTACAGGCTTTGGGGCTAAGCCCTTTTGTACAAAGGCCGCGCCCAATACTACCAATCCAAGGCCAAGCGCGCCAAGCGCAATCAGGCGCGGTAATGGTGTGGACGGCTTGGTGGGGGGCGCTTCAGACGGTTTCGACATGGGGCGTGATCCACCACTTATTCCCAGTGCTGGCAAGCACACATTGGCAGTTTTGCCTGCGACCGTTTGTCCGCCACGAAAGAGGGCGAGCCTTCTAGTGCTCGTGGGATCATGTTACGACTGCAGCACCAGAACCCATCTGTGAGGCCCCATGTTTCAAATCGGCTTTATCCTGTTTCCAAATGTCACGCAGTTAGACTTTACGGGGCCGTTGCAGGTTCTGCACCGCCTGCCGGATTCTCAAGTCCATATCATCAGCCACGATCTGGAGCCGGTGCCGAGCGATTGTGGTTTGTCGCTGGTACCAAACACGACGTTTAAGGATTGTCCGCCCTTGGATTTGATCTGCGTGCCCGGCGGCTTTGGCGTAGAGCAGGCGATGGCAGACCCGGTCCTCATTGACTTTTTGAAGCAGCAGGCAAGCCAAGCGCGCTATATCACCAGCGTGTGCACCGGGGCGTTTATCCTAGGAGCAGCTGGCCTGTTGAAAGACAAGCAAGCGACAACGCATTGGGCCTATCATAGCCTGTTGTCGGAAGTCGGCGCGATCCCCACTCAAGGGCGCGTCGTGCGCGATGGGCGCGTTTTCACCGGCGGTGGGGTAACAGCGGGCATCGACTTTGCCTTGACGATTGTTGCCGAAATCGCCGGTCAAACGATCGCCCAACGCATCCAATTGTCGATCGAATATGATCCCGCCCCGCCGTTTGTGGGTGGGTCCCCGCAAACAACGCCAAGCGATATTCTCGCGGGCCTCGCGGGCTTCTATGCCAAGCGCAATCTGGATTTTGGGCCGGCTGTTACGAAGGCTTACAGGCAGTTCAGCGATTAAAGCCGCAACGCTCGCACGGCAGCGTGGCGCGCAAAGCTTAAGGTCACCGCTTTACGCCGCGCCGGGGCCAGATCAAACCGGGGTGCCCGGCGCACGATCTCGGCCCCAAAGGTATCGGCGACAATCAGGCCGGGCGCTTGTTCCTCGGTGGCTGGGATAAGGTCGATTGGAAAGTCTGGCGCGACCGCAAAATAGAACAGGTCGCAATAGGGCGCATATTCTGGCCATTTCATATCGGTCTTGAAATCCTCTACCCCGGACTTGACCTCAACAATCACCAACTCCCCCTTGGGGCTGAGACCGCAAATATCGGCCCGACGACTGTTGGCGAGCTTAAACTCCCAGATCGGCGCATAGCCCGCATGGATCAGGCAACGGGTCGCGCCGTTGCGTACGGCCAAGGTCACATCGGGTCTGGCGGCCGGCATCACAACCGAATCCACTGTTTCTGTGGTGGTATAAGACAAAAGATCGGGGCTGAGTGGATCAAGCATGACCCATCATGTTCCATCTATGTTCTTTTGTCGAGAGGCCCTATTTCTTTTTTGCTTTTGAGCCGGGCCAAGGCTGAACATCCAGCTTGGTCCAATGGCGAGCCTTTTGCGTAGGTTTCGCATCCGGTCCTAGGCCTTGGAAATAGGCCTTTTGCCACTTGTCTTTCTGTGCTTGGGAACCGGGGATTTCAAGTTCATTGTTGAAATTATTGCGGCTATCCTGCCATTCCTCATAGGAGTCCTTGAGGTTCTCTTCGGTCTCATAGGGCCTGAATTCTGGCTTGATCTGCTCAATCCCTGCCAAATTGACCGGGAAAATATGGGCAAACGGCTCACCCTTTTGGAAGCGCACGGGATGGAAGGCCCGCGTCATCACCCAATTCATCGTAAAGGTATAGTGCGACCAATCGGTCTCGATAATGCCTGAAAGGGCTGCAATCCCGTCCTTTGGATTATTCATGGGGCCCGTGGTCATGAGTTGGGTGCCGGGCTCAGTGCGGAAAATCTGGTTGACGTGGAAGGTGAGCACGCCATGACCGAAGTGGCTGGCGGGATGGGGCCAACCATCTTCCAAAATCTCAACCACCATGGCGTCGGGGCTTGGGCCGCCATCCCAAGTCACTTCAAACGAGCAGGGGCACAACATCTCCCATCCATATTGGTTGGCAATGTTGAGTGGCAAACACCGGTAAGCAAATCGGTCAGACGTTGAGTCCATCCAAGGCCGTTGGGCTGGGCCTGGACGCATCTCGGTCGGGGGAAAGCCAAGGGTGTAGGAAATCAGTTTCATGGCTTAGCTTCCTCAGTCTTTAGACGCGATTTGTCTAGCCCTGATGGCGCAAACCTCGCACCCTTAAGCTAGCAAAGTGCGGATGGCCCAAAAGATCAAACCCCAGAGGCCGGTTGAGGCGATTAGGGCAAAAATGATCGTCTGTTGCCAAGACCATTTTTGCTTTTCAGTATCGCCGTTGCGATACCCGCGCGCGATCGCGAGGGGTGCCCGAGGGGCAGGCCCGAGCTTACGCGGAAAGGGAGACTCTAACTGGGTCATAGAGCCATTAAAACTGCGAATCCTTATGCATGTGTTAACCAAACCCCATCGAAAGGCATCTTCCTAATCCCTATCTGTATATTTCAGCGCGAAGCTATGCCAAAAGCGGCCGGCGTTGGCCTATCATCGGGCCAGTCAAACTAAGTTGCGGTCGCCATGCCGCCGGAGATCTAAAGATGACCAATCCCGCTCCCATCGTAACCGTCGGTGCTGGCTCAGGCGCTGTGCAAGTTGGCAACAGCTTGCCGATCAGCTTCATCTGCGGCCCTTGTGCGATGGAAAGCCGCGAGCATGCGTTGGAAACTGCCCAATGGCTCAAAGAAACCTATGGCAAATTGGGCGCTGATCTGATTTACAAGTCTAGCTATGACAAAGCCAATCGGTCGAGCCTGACTGGTGCGCGCGGCTTTGGTCTAGATAATGCTATGGCAGTCTTCCAAGAGATTAAGGACAAACTGGGCCTACCGGTTTTGACCGACGTGCATACCGAGGAGCATTGCCGAATCGTCGGCGAAGTCGTCGATGTGTTGCAAATCCCCGCTTTCTTGTGCCGCCAAACCGATTTGCTGATCGCTGCTGCCAAGACGGGCAAAGTCGTGAACATTAAGAAAGGCCAGTTCTTAGCCCCTTGGGATATGAAGCATGTGATCGCCAAGGTAACAGGCTCTGGCAATCCAAATGTGATGGTGACCGAACGTGGGGCAAGCTTTGGCTATAACACCTTGGTGACCGATTTCCGCGGCCTGCCGACCATGGCAGCTTTTGGCGCGCCAGTGGTGTTTGATGCGACCCATTCGGTTCAACAACCCGGTGGGCGCGGTGATTCTTCCGGTGGGGATCGGTCCATGGTCAAATATTTGGCACGGGCCGCAGCGGCCGTTGGTGTCGCCGCCATCTTCATGGAAAGCCATCCAGACCCCGATAAAGCCCCGTCTGACGGGCCAAACATGGTGCCGTTTGCTGAATTGGAAGATGTATTGCAAGGCATCATCGCCCACGACAAAATCACCAAAGGCTATTAGACGCCTGTGGCCTTCTGGCCACAGGTTTGCCCCAAGAAGACCAAATCGAACACCTTTTTAGTTTGGATGGCTTTACCTCCTTAGGCTCTGCCGTTAACCACACCCTCCTGAACCTGAGGGGAACCACTTAAGCATGACTGAGAACTGACACGGGGCGATTGCCGACGCCGCCCATCCAACCACGGTTTGTCTCATTGATTTGAGCCGACCCGCGCGCGTCGCACTTCAATTCCTTCGTGGCTTTGCCGTCTATCGGCCTTGCTTGAGTTTATTCAAACAGCCTGCACCCTAAACCACACCGGACGGTGCTCGGCTGTTTTGTGATTTCGTGTGCCCCATGTCCGACTTTTATGATGATGAAAACGACGCCTCGACGCGTCAGCAAAAGGCCCATATCGGCCAAATTATGCGTTACCTCTGGCGGCATTGGTCCAGCCAGCCGGTGAAGTTCTCCGCTGTTGTCGTGCTGATGATGGCGTCGACCGCCTGCGAACTTCTTTTGCCCGCTTTATCGGGCCGGATCGTCGAAACCTTAACCCAAGGCCCACAAGCCGCAGACCAAGCTTTTGACCTATTTTGGCTTTTTGCCGCCATTGCCGCTGGCATGTTTGTCCTGCGCAATATACTTGTGCGGGTTTGGAACCTGTTTGCGGCACGCAATATGGCCAATATTACCAGCTCGAGTTTCAGGGACGTCCAACGCTTCTCTAGCCAATGGCACAGCGACAATTTCGCCGGCGCAACCGTCCGCCGGGTCAGCCGCGCCATGTGGGCCTATGACACGCTGTCGGACAATTTCTTGTGGTTCATTTTGCCGGCCGCCATCGTTCTCTTGGGGTTGACCGGGATGATGCTGGCGACCTGGCCAATGGTCGGCCTTTATGTCGGCGGGTCGATTACGCTGTTTACGCTGGCCAGCATCTTGATTGCCCGCCTCTATATTCAAAAAGCAAATGAGCTTTCCAACTCAGCCGACACGGCGATTGGGGCCTCCCTAGCGGATGCAGTTTCAGCAAACCCAACCGTGAAAGCCTTTGGTGCAGAAGCCCGCGAAGAAGTGCGTTTTGGCGGCGTCGTTGAGAAATGGCGCGGGCTCGTGGCCACCACTTGGATGCGCTATGCAGACGGATGGGCGGTGTCCAACATCATCCTGTGGTCCTTACAAGTTGGGTTATTAGGTCTTGTTTTGATCGAGTGGCGGGAAGGCCGAGCAAGTCCGGGGGATGCGACATTTGCTCTGACCAGCTATTTTCTGATTGCCAGCTATCTGCGCAATTTGGGCGAGACGGTGCAGCAAGTTCAGCGTGGTTTTGCCGATATTGAAGATGCTGTCGCTTACAGCTTGGAAGTCGAAGACGTCGCCGATGTACCCGGTGCTAGCCGCTTTGTGCAAGGCAACGGCGAGATCGTGTTTGACAAGGTCACATTCGGCTATCGCGGCCAGAACGAGCCCTTATACAAAGACTTCTCTTTGACCATCCAGCCGGGGGAAACTGTTGCACTGGTTGGGCAGACCGGGTCTGGCAAGTCGACTTTCGTCAAGCTCTTGCAGCGCCTCTATGATGTTGACGCCGGTGCCATCCGCATTGACGGTCAAGATGTGCGGCACGTTCGGCAAGATAGTTTACGTAGCTCTATTGCCTTGGTACCGCAGGACCCAGCCTTGTTTCACCGCAGTTTGCGCGAAAACATCTCCTATGCCCGCCCGGATGCGAGTCTGGCCGAACTTGAAGCGGCTACCCGCGATGCGCGCGCGGCAGATTTTATCGGCCGCTTGCCGAAGGGTCTTGAGACCCAGGTGGGGGAGCGTGGGGTCAAGCTATCCGGGGGGGAGCGTCAGCGCGTGGCGCTTGCCCGTGCATTCCTAGCCGATGCCCGGATCTTGATCTTGGACGAGGCCACATCCTCCCTCGACACCCAGACCGAACGAGACGTACAAGATGCGATGAAAGCCTTGGCGAAAGACAAGACGACCATCCTGATTGCACACCGCTTGTCGACGGTGCGTGAGGCGGATCGAATCCTCGTGTTCGAGGCTGGCCGCATTGTGGAGCAGGGCACACATAACACATTGGTGGCCAAAGGCGGCGCTTATGCCCGCCTCAATGCTCTCTCGGTCGGAGATAAACTCGGTGGCGACTTGGATTTACATGCAGAGCTGCCCGTCCAACAAGAAGCCAATTAGGGGCCGTCTTGGTCGACAAGTCGACTGATAAGTGTGCAATGCCAACCGCTTAACTGCCCTTGCCCTCATCGCAATCCCGTGATCATGTGCGCGCCACAGATCACGGGGCTGTCATAGACGGCCCCAAAAGGGGGTTGATCATGTCGGATCTTTGGGGCGTTATTTGGAACATCGTGTTTGCCGGTGGGCTTTTGGTGACGCTGGGGACGATTTTCCCAGTCGCCAGAGAAATGAAAAATCACCCCAAAGGCTTGCGCGTCTTGTTCTTCGCGGAAATGTGGGAGCGCTTTTCCTATTATGGGATGCGCGGCCTCTTGACGGTTTATCTGGTCCAGCACTTCCTGTTTGACCAAGCAGACGCGCAGAAGACCTATTCCTCCTACACGACCCTAGTTTATCTCCTGCCGCTGGTGGGCGGGGTTTTGGCGGACCGCTTTTTAGGTACACGCAAGGCAATTGCCTTTGGTGCTTTGGCGCTGGTGTTTGGCCACTTTGCGATGGGCTTTGAAGGCAAGCCAACCACCCAGACTTTGACCTATCAGGGCGCGACTTATGAGTTCGTTACCGAAGGCCGCAATGAGGATTATGTCGCCAAGCTGAAAATTGGCGAACAGGCCTATGCTTATAGCGCGTCGGAGAAGGGCATTGAGATCAAGGATCTGCCCGCAACGGCACCGGTCCCCGCTTTGTTGCCGGCAGGCAGCTATGAGTTGAAGAAGGTGAAGTCTGAAGGTCCGTTTGAGATCATCTTCTACATCGCATTGTCGCTGATCATTTTGGGTGTGGGTTTCCTCAAGCCCAGTATCTCGTCCATTGTTGGGCAGCTCTATCCCGATGGCGATCCACGTCGAGATCCCGGCTTCACGCTCTATTATTACGGGATCAATCTAGGGGCATTCTGGGCCGCTATTCTGTGCGGTGCTTTAGGGACCGTCGTCGGATGGTGGGCCGGTTTTGGTCTTGCCGGTGTTGGCATGCTGGCGGGCTATATCGCCTTCGTGCGCGGCAAGGATAGTTTAGAAGGCAAGGGCGAACCCCCCAATCCAGAAGCTTTGAAGAAGAAGGTTTTGGGCCCGATCAATCTGGAAATGGCGATCTATATCGGGGCGATTGTGTCTGTGCCAGCGATTTGGTTCTTGGTGCAGAATAACCAATTGGTCGGCAATATGTTGGCCTTGGGCTCCGCTGCCGTCTTGATTTACATCGTCTATCACATGGCGACCGCGTGCAGCAAAGAAGAAGCCGGACGCTTGATTTTGGCATTGGTCTTGATCGCTGCTTCTGTTGTGTTCTGGACGCTGTTTGAGCAAGCTGGCTCATCCTTGTCGCTGTTTACCGCAACCAATGTGGCGCTACCGAATGATGGGTTTGTCAGCATCAGTGCGCCGCAGACCCAAAGTTTCAACTCCGGCTTCATCTTGATTTTTGCGCCTGCTTTTGCGTGGCTTTGGGTAAAGCTTGGGCAGCGCAATATGGACCCCTCGGCACCGATGAAATTCGCGATTGCTTTGGTGCAAGTGGGCCTCGGCTTCTTGATCCTTGTGTGGGGCGCACAATTTGCCGATGATCAGGCCCGCGTGCCTGTCATCTTCCTGGCGCTTGCCTATCTGCTGCACACAACCGGTGAGCTGTGCTTGAGCCCCGTGGGCCTGAGCTGGATGACCAAATTGTCCACGCCAAAGCTGCTTTCAACCTTGATGGCGACGTGGTTCTTGGCGAGCTCCGGTGCCCAATATCTGGGTGGCATCATCGCCCAAATGACCGCTACGGAAACGGTCGCCGGTCAAGTCACCGATCCCGCAAAAGCCTTGGCGACCTCGCTAGAGGTCTTCAACACAATCGGTCTGTGGTCGATTGGGATTGGGATTGTGATGGCCTTGGCCTCACCACTTTTAAAAAAGCTGGCCCACGGCGTGAAATAAGGTTGGGATCTTCTGGTCAGAAGGTGCTTTTGACCAGAAGATACCAAATCCCATCCTTCGATCGTTCGCGATATTGGGTTTGACTGATCACCCCTGACCGCCGGTCGGGGGTAAAGTCTGTGCGGACGCGGTTGAACGTGTTTCCATTTGGATCTTCCACGCCAAGCTCGAAGCTTACATTTTTATAAGCCTTGGTCTCGATCCAAGCACCCCAGAATTCGATCGTGCTCCATTGGAACGTCTGACTAGGTCTATATTCTCGGTTGTTGTCGCCACGCCAGAGCCAAGCTCCCATTCGCAGCCGCTTCTTCGGCATCTCATAGCGCACATTGGCTTCAAAGCTATTGCCATTCCAACCGGAGAATGGCCGTGCTTGATTGGTAATTGGGTCGGTCAACTCTGAATCCCGCCAGCGATAGCTACCTTCAAATTCCAGCCCTTCTAAGAGCATGGGCAACGGCACTGTCCAAGACACATTATAGCCCCAACGTTCAGCCTCAGGCACATTACCCAGCGCCACGCCGCCATTACGGGTGGGCACCAACGTTAATTGATCCTCAAATTTTTCTTGGATGAGTGAGGCATTGATCACGCCGCGCTTGCCCCAGCGTCTTTCAAAACCAATCAGGCCAGACCAGATTTGTTCTGGCCGCAGCTCTGGGTTGCCACTATTCTGGTTGTTGTCGCCAACTGATGCAGAGTCTGCAAAGGCACCAAAGTCCAATTGCCCGACGACTCGCTCCACTTCCACGCGATAGGTCCACCCATCTTTGGGTTTCCAAGCCGCTTTGATGCGGGGCTTTGGATAAAAGAAGGATCGCTCCTTGCCCGCAGCGCCACTTTGCTCAATCGTTGACCACTCACCTGTTAACGTCGATTCTAAAGTCAGCTTGGGCGAGAGCGTCCAAGAATCACTGATGAAAGCCTCTTTCCGGGTCTCAGAGACTTCGGTGGAAGAAATGTCAGATGGGCGAACCACAAAGATCGTCCCATCGCCTTCGGCATATTGCCCGACGAAATCCAAACTGTTGTAAGCAAGTTCGCCGCCAGTCTCGATTTGATGGGCACCAAATTTCTTCTTGAACGTCAGGCGCGCAACGCGCTCTTCATTCGTGGAGTCAGCCACGAAGCGGCCAAAGTTCTTTGGCTGTCCCACAAGGTTAAAGCCTGCGAGGTCAAGGTCTTGATCCTCATTCGCCTTGGCCAAAAGGGCGAGCTTGCCGGTCCAACCAACCACTTCACGCTCTAGATCGCCGCCAATTTCCCAGCGCTTGGTTGAGCCAGTTGCCTTGCCCTCATCAACCCGGAACGGCAAAGTTGCGTTTGGCCGAAAAGCCACATGCACCCAGTTGCGGCGAAACTTTCCTTCCATATAGCTGGCATTGGCTTTGAGTTTGGTTTCGCCAATTTTGCCATCAACGGCAAAAGTCGCTTGCGCGTATTTTGAGCGGCGGCGATCGTCATTAGGGCCGCGCTCGGTGTAGACGCCTGAAGGCGATAGGATGCCTTCAAAGCCAATAAAGTCTTCGACGTTTTCGATCTCGGCTTGCAGGCCGGTGGTGATATTAAAGCCACCCAGCTTTGAGGTGTAGGACGTATCGATTTTGGGCTTAATTCGGCCGCTGCCAACACCGGTGGCTTGCACTTCCCACTTGCCGCTCGCTTTGTTGTCGGCTTTTCGGACCACATTGACGACGAGGCTTTTGCCTGGCGCGAGAGCACCGGCTGCTGCGCCCTCTAACAGTTCAACCTTCTCTACATTGCTAGCTGGGATCCGGCCAAGAATGGAGAATAAATCCTCATTCTTGCTCGTGGGCCGAGAGCCGTCGATCAGCACATTGCCCGCTGCCCCGCCAAAGCCGCGAACGGATTCGCCGTCGTCGATGTTAAACCCTGGTATCCGCGCCACCATATCGGCTGCTGTCTGCGGCGTGATATCGTTAAAATAGGCGGGAAGGAAAGTGCGCTTGCCATCAATCAAATCCGGTAGAGCATTGGCCACGCCCGACGCCGGAGTGGCGCTAACTGCTGTTTGCGCCCAAGCAGGCGCTAGGCCAGTAGTGCCCACAAGTACAAAAGGCGCAAACGCAAAAGCAAGCGCGCGATAAGAAATCGAAGCCATGGGTGTTTCCCCGCCCAAATCAAACTGACGATGCCTCTATCTTCGATTTGATCTTCAATTACCCGTGAAAAGGCTGTCATGAAGTTTTTTTAATTGAGGGCCTGATGTGTTTGCGTGCGCTTGGAAGCAAGGGGTTACTTTCCCAAATGCCCGCTCCGGTCTAAGTCTTTCTACATGATGATTGCGCGCTTTCTTGCTTGTTTCTGGATTTCGATAATCTGGCTTGGCTTATCTGGCCTGAAGCCTGTGGGCGCACAGAATGCAGGGCCCGCGCCTGCCGGCCCGGGTATTGGGCTGGGCGATGGATTTGCTGATCTCTCGGCTAGGCTTCAACCCGCCGTTGTCGCCATCCGGGCCAAACGGTCCTTGGCTGGCGCCCCGCGTGATTCCGTGCATGCGGAAGCTGGTGGCAGTTCAACAGGCTCGGGCTTTGTGATTGATCCGCGCGGCGTGGTAGTTACCAATAATCATGTCATCGAAGGCAATGATCGGTTTGAGATCATGCTGGTCGATGGCACGGTTTTGCCTGCCGCTCTGGTCGGACGCGATACTGAGACCGATCTGGCTGTGTTGCGTATCACGGGAACAATACGCCTTTCGAGTGTGTCGTGGGGCAATAGTGATGCGGCTAGGGTTGGTGATTGGGCGATTGCGATTGGCAGTCCGTTTGGCCTTGGCAATTCCTTGTCAGTCGGAGTGATCTCGGCCCGGAACCGCGACTTACAGGCTGGGCGCTATGACGACTTCTTGCAAACGGATGCAGCGATCAATCGCGGTAATTCCGGCGGGCCTTTGTTTAATGCACGCGGCGAAGTGATTGGTGTCAACACCGCAATTGTTTCCCCAGGCGGCACCCAAGGTGGGTCAGTTGGGGTTGGCTTTGCTGTACCGTCGAATTTGGCGCGAAAGATCGTGGCAGACATCCTTCAAACCGGCAGCGTGCAACGCGGCTGGATCGGGCTGCGCGCGCGCCTGCTGACGTCAGAGGAAGGTGGGACGGGCCAGAATGGCGTGATTGTCGCCGATGTTGCTGCGAACTCTCCAGCAGACAAAGCTGGCTTGCGCATGGGTGATCGGATTTTGAGATGGGCAGGTCAGCCCGTAAGCGATCCGCGCGCGCTGGCGCGCTATGTCGCAGCAGCCCCGGCTGGGGCTAAGGTAAAAGTTGAAGGCTTCCGTGGCCGACAAGCGATTTTTGCCAATCTGGTGATTGGACGATCCCCCAGTGAAGCGCGGGCACCCGCACCGCAAGCTATGCCGACAGTGTCTGTGATGGGGCTTGTCTTACGTTCGGCCGCGCCGTCAGATCGTCCAAAACTGCCGCCTGAAGTGCGGGTCGTCGTCTCAGCTCTCGATCCATTTGGCCCTGGCAAGGACCAAGTCCGCCCGGGCGACGGCCTTTTGGAGGTGCAAGGCCAAGCCATCACAAGTCCGCAAGAAGCACGCGCGGCGTTACAAGCGGCTGCGCGCAAGCGCGATGGGGTTGTTATTCGGCTATACCGAGATGGTCAGCCAATTTATCGGGCGCTGCGTCCGACGCGCAGGTAACAGGCAGCAAAGCTAGACCTTTTAGTCCGCCTCGACTATCGCTTGGCGGCTAGCCTTGAAGGCATTATTGGCGCAAGCTGAGCGAATGCGGCGCGCGCGATGACAGACTTGGAAACGTGGGGAATCCTTGATGGCAGACGGCCGCGACGATGTGCCTTATGACTGGGATAAGGTGATCAACCCACATTCCCCGAAAAAACCCAAAAAATCATCGCCTCGCACAGATTCCGCCTTGCCAAAGGTCCCACGATTTAACTTGAAGCTTGATGTGTTTGGCTGGCTTATGGCGGTGACCGGCTTGGTGATCGTTGTCGGCATAGTTGTGCTTTTTTACATGTCCTGGCTTTTTCAAGCCGAAGGGCAGCGCGTGGCCGGCCAAGATCAAGGACAAATTCCGATCACGGAGGACTTTGCGGCCGGGCAGTCTAAGCCTACGGATGTCCTGTTCCGAATAGGTGGCTCGTCTAGCATGGGTCCCAATGTGATGATGGACCTTGTGTCGGCTTGGATGCGGGCGCGCGGCTTTACCTCGGTGCGGGTAGATCAGGGTGACAATGTAATTGAAGTCACTGGCTCGCGCGGGGGTAAAAATGCTCGGGTTTTGATCGCGCTTGGCTCGTCTCAAGGTGGCTTTGAAGCCTTGACGCAGCAACGCCTCGAAGCAGTTATGTCGTCCCGCCAAGTTTTGCCCGGTGAGGCAGACCGTTTGTCAGCCCTCGGCAATTTCACCAATGCATCGAGTGAAAAGATTATCGGGCTGGATGCCAGCTTGGTCGTAGTCAATCGGAACAACCCGATCAATCGGATCGACACCGAAACTTTGGGTCGGATTTTGAGTGGCGAGTTCACCGATTGGAATCAAGTCACTAAAGACACGTCCGGACGCATCTCGATTAAGCTCGAAAGCCTTGGCGCTGATTTTGATTCAAGCCCTGCTGGGCGCCTGTTGGGCGACCGTGAACCGCCAGAAACCGTCACCTTCTTAGATGATCCCGCTGGCGTGGCCGATGCGGTTAGTCGAGACGAAAAGGCAATTGGGATAACGCGGCGAAGCACGGGCGGTGTTAAGGCTTTGGCGCTGAATGAGCGTGGCGCCCGTTCGGTCGGGGCTGATGATTTTTCGATTTCCACAGAGACTTATCCGTTTGCTGAACGACTTTTCCTCTATGTGGGTTCATCCGGCGGCGATCCAAACGCGCGCGACTTTGCCGATTTTGCGACCTCACAAGCAGGGCAAGAATTGGTGGCACGTATGGGAATTACGCCCCTCAGACTGGGTGCTGTCAAAGTCCTAACGCCACCGGATGCGCCAAGTGACTACAGGACTTTTGCGCGTTTTTCCGAACGAATGAATTTCGACATTCGCTTTTACGATGGGGCCAATCAGCCAGACTCACGCGCCGAGGAAGACCTCAAGCGTTTTGTCGCCTTCATCAATAAAAACCAGATAGATAAACGCCGTATCGCGATTTTGGGCTTTGCCGACAATGTTGGCGCACGGGTTACCAATATCGGCCTTGGGCAATCGCGGGCAGAAACGGTTGCTTTGGCGCTACAAGGTCTTGGTGTTACGCCGGGCGTTGTGCGGTCTTATGGCGACTCATTGCCCGTGGGCTCAAACTCCGATGAGCGCGGCCGCATTCGTAATCGGCGGGTGGAGATTTGGTTGTGTGCGCCACCGGCTTGCCCACTGATTAATCTAGGTGCCGAAGCAGAAGCCACAAACCGGGGCATTCCCCCGGGTGTCCGCCTTGGACCGCCGCGCCCAATTGCGGATGGGGAGCCGGTGCCGAAAGGCTGAAGGCCCTTCGACACCAAACCAAGCGTTGCGATTAATTGGACCCTCTCTGCCCTTTGGCGGGCAATGCGCTGATCCAAGCCGCCATCAATTTGGTTAGATCCGGATTATAAGGCGCGACAGTCACCGGCTTCCCTGCCTGATTGGCCGCTCGCACGTCATCCCGACTTGCTTGAATATCAAAGCCATGACCGGTGATGGGTAAAAAACGATAGGTCGCTGTGCCCGGGCGATAAAAGTTGACGACCTCGACAATTCTCTTGTGGTCACGCTCATCTATGGCCGCAAAGTCCGCCTCGCCATAAATGGCCAGAACCGGCGCTTTGGTATCGCGCCAAGCGGCCACTGTGTCTTGCGCAGCCACCCCACGCCAATAAGCAAGGTTGCGCCCCAGAATTAGGTCGTCACCATCCCAATCAAAAGCGCTACGCAACATGGCTTCATGATTGGGGTTTTCATTGGCGATGGTTTTAAGGCTAACATCTTCATTGAAAATGCGTTGCGCCAAGGGCCGTAAAGCCTTTGCCGCCTGTTCAGCTTCGGCCGGGTCAGCCCCGGCAGACAAGAAGCCCTGCATAGCAAACAGCTCTTGCATATAGTCCTGCCAGTTCCGCAAAGCGGTGCCATAGACCATCACGCCGCGCGGCGCAGGCCCTTTGGCAGCTACCAGTGGCGCTTGAATCCCGCCCATAGAATGGCCCAAAATGATGATGCGATCAGGACTGACGCCGCGATCCCTGATCAAAGCTTGGTAAGCGGCCTCAAACCCCTCCATTTCCAAAGCAAAGTCGGTTTTCAGGCAGGGTGTGGATGTGAGGCTGTCCCCCATACCCAGTTTCTCAATCCGATAAGACCCAATGCCAGCGTCAGCCAAAGTTTTGGCCAAGAGGTGATAGGGATGAGTTGACGGGCCTTCGACGCTGCCGCAGCCATAGCCTTGGATCAAAAAGACGACAGGGGCTCCTGGTAGCGCCGTTTTCGGGGTCACCAAAATATCGCGCAACCGACCGTCCTTGAAAGCAACCGTGCCGTAGCGCACATCCGCCCCCGGAATGGATTCAAACGGGCGAGCCGTGGCCCTGGCTGTGACGGTCTTGGTATCGGTGCCGCGTTTAAGGGTCAGCACTGTCGGATCGCCAGCGCGCAAAAGCCCAGCGGCTGCGACAAGTTCCATATTGGTTTTAGTCGGCTGGCCATTGACGCTTAAGATGATGTCACCGGGCTCAACCCCTGCCAGTGCCGCCGTCATTTGCGGCGTAACTGTGGTTACCTTTGGACCATCGCTCGTGTTTTCCAGCGCCACACCCAAGGCTGCGCGCCGAGTTAGTTCGTTTGGTGTTTGCGCCGTAGCGCTCTGGTCGGCAAAGGCTGTGCCGCCGGCCAGACTGCCCAAAACGATGGCTGACGCCATCCATAATCCACGAGTCATAATCTTACCCTCCTCGTCATCCCGTGCCCCTCCTAGTCGGCAAAGGGCGGTCGACTCAAATGAATTCGAGGTAAGGTTTTGCTTGGCTCTAGACGGCCACGAAGGCGCTGCGCGGAATGCCTTGGAAGAAGAGGGCGCTTTCTAAAGTTCCATGCTCAATGCGAGCGGGGGCTTGAGCGGCGACAATTGGCTTGGCGCGATACGCGATACCAAGGCCCGCCGCTTCAATCATCATCAGGTCATTTGCACCATCCCCAATCGCCAGGGTCTGGGAAAGGTCGAGGCTTAGGCGCGCCGAATCTTCTTTCAATGCTGCGAGCTTGGCTTCCTTGCCAAGGATTGGCATGCCGACTTTACCGGTCAGGCAGGTTCCATCGTCCATCAATTGATTGGCGCGATTGGTATGAAAGCCTGCCCGTGCCGCAACGCGGCTAGTGAAGAAGCTAAAGCCACCCGAAACCAAAGCACAATGCGCGCCTAAGTGCGCCATGGTTTTCACAAAGACTTCGGCACCGGGATTCAGGTCCACACGCGCATCGTAACAGGCTTGCAGCGCTGTCAGTTCCAGCCCTGTCAGCATCGCCACCCGCTCGGTCAATGCACCTTCAAAATCAAGCTCACCTGCCATCGCCCGTTCGGTGATGGCCGAGACCGCAGCCTTCTTATTGGCAAAGTCGGCCAATTCATCGAGGCATTCGCAGCCAATGATGGTGGAATCCATGTCCGCGATCAAAAGGCCCTTACGTTCTGGCGGCCTGGAGGAAATATCCAGCGGCAGGCCGTCTAACCACGAAATGGCTTCTTCGGTGTCACCGTCATGTGAGCTGAGGTGCAGGGCTTCGCCTGGTTCAATCGACTTCAGCGAAAGTTCGCCCCACAAGGCTTCAATCCGCGCCAAGGCTTCTTCTAGGACTTTTTCGCCAGTTGGGCTCACGAGGATTAGAGAAGGCACTTTGGACTCCATTCAGCTTATTCGCATCTGACTATTGGCGGTATGCCGGAACTTGGGCTAGAGGCAGGCCATGCAAACTGCCCTCCTTATTCTCGGCCCCACGGCTTCGGGCAAGACCGCCTATGCCATTGATGCTGCTATCAAGCAAAATGGCGAAGTCATCAACATGGACTCGATGCAAGTCTATGCAGATCTTGAGATTTTGACCGCACGGCCCAGCGCGGCTGAAATGGGCGACGTACCGCATCATTTGTTTGGTCATATTGATGGGGCCATCACCTACTCAACTGGGACTTGGCTCGCAGAAGCCGAAGCCGCCATTTCTGATATTCAGGCGCGCGGTCGCTGGCCCATTCTTGTGGGCGGCACCGGCCTTTATGCGCATGCCTTGACGCAAGGGCTCGTGCCGACCCCTCCTGTCCCGCCAGACGTGCGCGCCTCGACCCGCAGATTGGTTGGGGCGGATCCACGTGCAGCACACGCGCGCTTGCTGCAAGTGGACCCAAAAGCTGCCCGGAAGATCGAACCCAAGGACGCCGTGCGGATCGCGCGCGCGTTGGAGGTTTTTGAAGCCACAGGCAGGCCGTTGTCCGAGTGGCACCAAGACCCTCAGCCCCCCGTTCTGGCCCCAGGCACTTGGGAAGGCGTTGCCCTCATGCCCGACCGCGAAGTCCTGTATGCCCGTATCGAAGCGCGCTTTGAACGCATGATGGAAGACGGTGGCCTAAATGAAGCCCATGCACTGTACCAGCGCAGGTTGGAGCCTGATTTGCCGGTCATGAAGGCTGTCGGCATGCCCGGCCTCATTGATTTCTTTGAAGAGCAATGTGGTTATGATGAAGCCATATCGCGCTCCATCCTCGACAGTCGGCACTATGCCAAACGGCAAATGACGTGGATTCGCAACCGCGCGGCGGACTGGAAGGTCATTCCAGTATGAGCGAAGCCAAGACCTTAGATGTCGCGGCGGCCTATGATGTGTGGGCGCCGAGCTATGATGGCTATGACAATCCGATGGTCTATGCGGCTGGGTATGCCCTCAGCCAAGCACCGCTTTCTCTCGCGCAAAAGACGTGTTTGGAGTTTGGCTGTGGCACGGGGCGCAATCTTGCGGCTATGACAGCACGCGGAGCCCCGACCCTGATCGGGTTTGATTTTTCCTCGGCCATGTTGGCAGAAGCACGCAAACGTGACGCTAGCTGGACCCTGTTTCAAGCGGACATGAGCGAGAGGATTCCTCTATCCGACCAAAGCGCAGATTTTATCTTGTTCTCGCTGACGCTAGAACATGTCGCAGACCTTTTAGCACCCTTGCACGAGGCGCGTCGCCTCTTGCGGACCGGTGGTGTGATCAAGATTATCGAAATTCATCCCTATCTCTCCTTGCAGGGCATTTCGGCCCATTTCACCACCGCAGAGGGGGAGGAAATCACCATGCCTGCCTTTGCTCATCCATTTCAGGACTGGTTGGCAGCCTTTGAACAGGCAGGTCTGCGCGTTGCTGACCTTAAAGAATGGCGGGCTCGCGATTTCGGCACCGATGCGCCGGCTAAAATTCTGCGGCGTGGGCCAGATTGGCCGTGGGTCGTGGACTGGACTTTATCCCCTGCCTGAAGTGGCTTTGGCCATTGCGCTTTTCCCCACATTGTCGCAACACACTCCCCAAAGGCTCGTAAAGGGCCGCCAATCAACAGCTCAAGGGGAAAGCCATGTCGGGTCCATTAAGTGGCGTCAAAGTCGTCGAATTTGAAGCAATCGGTCCAGGACCCTTTTGCGGCATGTTGTTGTCCGACTTGGGGGCAGACGTCATTCGCATCGATGGCCCACGGTCGCGATCTGGCGGTGGGGCCAAGGACGTAACCGGGCGGGGACGTCGCTCAATCAGCCTGGATCTTAAGAACCCAGACGATGTTGAAACCTGCCTGAAGCTGTTGGAAAAGGCCGATGCCATGCTGGAGGGCTATCGCCCCGGCGTGTTGGAAAAGCTGGGCCTCGGTCCCGATGTCGTTTTAGCGCGTAACCCCAAACTTGTTTATGGCCGCATGACCGGCTGGGGCCAGTTTGGACCTTTGGCAAAAGCCGCAGGCCACGACCTCAATTACATCGCTTTAACCGGGGCTCTATGGGCGACAGGTCGTCAGGGGGAGCCCCCCGCACCTCCACTCAATCTGATTGGTGATTATGGCGGTGGCGCGCTTTATTTGGCTTTTGGTCTGTTGGCCGGGGTCATCCATGCCCGCACGACAGGTGAGGGCCAAGTTATCGACGTGGCGATGACGGATGGCGCGGCCTCGCTGACGTCCATGTTCTGGGGTATGCGTGCTAGCGGCATGTGGCAGGACACGCGCGACGCGAACCTGCTCGACGGCGGCGCGCATTTCTATGATTGCTATGAGACCAGCGACGGCAAGTGGGTGACGATCGGCTCGATCGAACCGCAATTTTATGCGCTTCTATTGCAACAGGCCGAGATTACAGACCCGGCCTTCCAAAACCAGTTTGACCGCGCCAATTGGCCGGTTTTGTCGGAAAAGATTGCCGCCATTTTTAAGTCCAAGACACGCGATGAATGGACGGCCATCATGGAAGGCACCGACGTGTGCTTTGCTCCAGTCTTGAGCTGGGAAGAAGCTGTCCAGCACCCCCACAATGTGGCGCGTCAGACTTTTGTGGAAGTCGAAGGCGTTACGCAGCCTGCTCCTGCACCCCGCTTCTCAAAGACGCCCGGCACTATTCGCTCGGTCGCGCCAAAGCCCGGTCAGCATAGCCAAGATATTTTGGCCGACTGGGGCATCTCTGGATGAGCGCTTTGGAAGGAACGACGGGGCGGCGCCGCATTTATCTGATGCGGCACGGCCATGTTGATTATGGCTCACGCGAAGTCGTCCAAGCCCAAGACCCCACCATTGCGCGCTTGACGCCTCTGGGCAAAGAACAAGCCAAAGCGGCGGCGGCGGCCTTTGCCCATGTGCCTTTGGATGTGGCAATTTGTTCTGGCCTACGTCGCACGCGCGAAACGGCAGAGATTGTGCTGTCCCAGCACGTCTCGCCGCCCACGTTAGAAGACGAGCCCGGTCTAACGGAACTCCACTCTGGCAAGTTCATCCCGTTTCCGACACGCGAGGAATTGAGCGCCTATTTGACCTTCACATTTGAGCAGGCAGGCCAAGAAGGGGCAACCTTCTTTGAAGGCGGCGAACTGTTCGCCGATGCCTATGCGCGCGCTGTTGCTTCGATTGAGGCGCTTCTGCACCGTCCGGGCTGGAGCAGCGCATTGGTTGTCGCCCATGAAGGCATCAACCGGCTATTGCTGGGTTGGATGTGCGGGGCAGGGCCGTCAGCTTCGTTGCCGTTTGAACAGGATTTGGCCTGCGTCAATGTGCTCGATTTTGATCTCGTCCCCGAAGAGGGCGACAACCCAATCAGCCGGATAGAGCGTCGCATCATCAAAGCCACCAATGTCACGCCCTATGGCTGGCTGAAAGCTGGCATGCATCAAACGAGCTTTGAGGCGATCTTTACAGCACCTGAGCTTGAAGATGAGGTAGAGGGCTAGCGCCCCCTCAATCCCCCGGCGTACGCACTGCGGGCACGCCGCGCTCGAGATAGCGAATGGAAGTCATCACAAGGGTGCGGACACCGATCGGCAGGACGTCTTCATTGGTGTCGAAATTGGGTGCGTGATTGACGGTCCATTCCGATGGTGGCACGCCAGCTTTGCTGACCCCCAAATGATAGAACACGCCGGGAATCACGGCTTGGTAGTCTGCAAAATCTTCTGCGCCGGTGATTGGCGGACGGTTGATGTTGACCTTGTCTGCCCCTGCTGCTTCTTCCAACGCGGATAGGGTGGCACGCGCTAAATTCGGGTCGTTAAAGGTGACATTATTGCCGCCATATGGGTCGCCGCTGTTAAACGCGATCTTGGCTTCGGCGCCATAGGCGGCGGCGAGCGACACCACGGTTTTTTCCATCTTATTCTTGATGTCTTGGCGCTGGGCATTGTCAAAGGTACGCAATGTGCCGCCCATTTCCAGCGCGTCTGGAATGATGTTGTAGCGCACGCCTCCATGAACCATGGCAGTCGTAATGACGGTCGGCGTTGCCGTCACATCGACGGTGCGAGCCGCTAAGCGGTTGAAGTCTTGGATGATGGCGGCCTGCAGCGACATAATGTCGATCCCGGCCCACGGTGCGGCACCATGGGTCTGCTTTCCCTTGATGAACACTTGGAACTTATCAGATGCCGCCATAAAGCCGCCCGGACGATAATGGATCGTGCCTGGTGGTCCCGGGAAGACATGCAGACCGAAAATCGCCGAAGGCGCTGGGTTTTGTAGCGCACCTTCCTCGATCATCAGCGACGCGCCGCCCTTTTCGCCCGGAGGGGCACCCTCTTCGGCGGGTTGGAAGATAAAGACGATGGTCCCTGGGATCCGAGCCTTCATTTTGGTGAGGACTTCGGCTGCGCCCATCAGCATAGCCGTATGGGCGTCATGGCCACAGGCGTGGGCGACGGGTACTTTATTGCCGAGATACTCACCCACGGCTTTGGACGCAAAGGGCAAGCCCGTAGCTTCTAACACGGGCAAGGCGTCCATATCGGCGCGCAATGCGACTACAGGGCCGGGACGACCACCGCGCAGGACGGCGACAACCCCGGTCTTGGCGACATTTTCGCGCACTTCAAGCCCGAGGGACTTCAGATGCGCGGCGACCAAAGCGCTGGTGCGAAACTCGCGATTGGAAAGCTCTGGATGCTCATGAATATCGCGCCGCCAAGCCACCACTTTGGTCGCCATCGCGTCAGAAGCCGCATTGATCTCAGCCGCTGGAATTGGCGCAGGGGCTTTCGCCGCAGAAACCAAGGAAAGAGCCAAGAAAAGGCTCGCGATGCGGGTGGGGGTAAGGTTTTTCATCACAAGATCGTTATGTGGAACCAGCCTTGTGTCAACCTCGCGCTGGGCCCCTGAAACCAGCGTGAACAGTGTGATGACTGGTCCATCGCCAAAACTGCGATAGACTGAGCTGAAACACAGAATGTATCGGGGAAATAGCCATGGCGATCGACTTTGCAGAAGCTGCTGACAAAGCCAAAGCAATCAATCCGGCACCGGCCCTTAAAGGGGTTCACCATAGCGCTTTTCGCTGTCGCGACGCCGAAGAAACGCGCAAATTCTATGAAGATATTCTGGGCCTGCCGCTCAAAGCTGCCCTCGTCTTTGAAGAAGAGCCGGGCTCTGGTCGTCCAATCCCTTATATGCATCTGTTCTTTGAATTGGGTGACGGCAATTATGTCGCTTTCTTCGACGTTCCCGAAGGGGCCCATAGCGGCAAGTTCAAGATGAAGTGGGGCATGGACCTGCATTTTGCCATGGAAGCCGAAAGCCATGCTAGTATGATGGCGTTTAAAGAGCGACTGGACCAAGCCGGTGTGCCCTGCTTTGGCCCGATTGATCATCATTTTGTCCATTCGATCTATTTTTACGATCCCAATGGCATCAATGTGGAAATCACCTGCCGCGATCCCAAGCATGATGAGATTATGGCCGAAGAATCGGCTAATGCCGCTGAAATCATCGCGGTTTGGACGGCGCGGACCGCCGCGCAAAAAGCTCTAAACGCGGCGCAAAAGACCTAAATAAATTTCTGCAGGAGCCTTGATGTCCCTAATCTACCTCGTGCGTCATGCAGAACCCGCCGCCACTTGGGGTGCCCACCCCAATCCGGGTCTCTCTGAGCTTGGCCATCGGCAGGCTGAGGCTGCCGCGAACCGCTTAAAGGGCGTGGGGGCCAAGCAGCTTATCACCTCACCCTTGGCACGGTGCCAAGAAACGGCGCAGCCAAGCGCGGCGACCTTGGGATTTACGCCAACTATTGAACCCCGTGTGGCAGAAATCCCGGTCCCAGCCCATGTGACCGATCATCGTGACTGGCTTACAAAGGTCATGAGCGGGTCGTGGGAGGATGACCATGTGGATCAAGGGCTGCGCGACTGGCGCGATCAGATTGGCCAAGCTTTGTTGGAACTCACCCATGACACGCTGGTATTCTCCCACTTTGTGGCGATTAATGCAGCCGTAGGTCTCGCCACCAAATCCGGCATGGTGACCAGCTTTAAGCCGGGTCACGCGTCGGTCACTATTCTGCGCAATGCAGGCGGCATTTTGACGGTGGAAAGCCTCGGCGAAGAAGCACCCATCCACCTCACCTAAATGTTAGCTCCCTCACAAGGGCGTGACATCGCGGCAATGTGTCAAGTTTCATTGCCGCAGAGGTCTTTGGCATGCTAACTCCCGCGCCTTGCTGCGGGTTGCCTTGCCATTCGGGTTAGGCGTCCCCACCTGCAGCGCACCGTTTAACCGCCTACTCTGTCTTTCAGTCAGAAACTTTGAGGTCCTTATGTTTTCCACCCCCGCTTATGCTCAAGCTGCCGGCGCTGCGGCCCCAGCAGGCCCAGAAGTCATTATGATGCAACTCTTGCCACTCGTGATGATTTTGGTGGTGTTCTATTTTCTTCTGATCCGTCCACAGCAAAAGCGTATGAAGCAGCATACGGAGATGTTGAGCGCCATCCGCCGCGGCGACAGCGTGATCACCTCGGGTGGGATCATTGGGAAAGTGACCAAAGTCGCTGAGGACGAATTGACAGTCGAAATCGCGCCAAATGTCGCGGTGCGCGTGGTCAAGTCGACCGTGAGCCAAGTCCAAGGCAAGAGCGAGCCTGTCGTCGCTAATGACGCTAAATCCTAATTGAGATCAGTGCGGGCCTATCTCATAAGGGTCTGCTTCTGCCGAAGGGCTAGATAGACGTGTTACATGTTGCGCGCTGGCGGGTTCTCGCCGTTATCATCGTTTCCCTCTTGGGCTTGATTTTCGCCCTGCCGAATGCGTTGCCGCAGTCGGTGCGAGATGCGATGCCGAGCTTCTTGCCGAGCAAGACCGTCAATCTGGGTCTCGACCTTCAAGGCGGCTCCTATCTGATGTTCGAGGTGGAGAGCCAAGTTGTCTATAAAGCCCGCTTGGAAACCGTCGCCGACGACCTCGCGCGCGAATTGCGGGGCCAGAAGCGTCCCGGCGAACTTGGTGCCGCCAAGACGCCTATTTTGTTCGCAGGTCGTGGCCTCACGCCCGATGGCCAAGTCGCCCGTGTTACCATCCAAAACCCAGCTGACGTACAAGAAGCGATCAAGCGCATCCAAAAGCTGGCTTCTCCAGTAATTGGCTTGACCGGACCTACCGGGCGCACCGACCTTGATGTCAAAGCCGCCCCTGGCAATGTGGTCGAAATCCGTTTGACCGAAGAAGCAAAGGTCGCCATGACGCGTCGCGCGGTCAGCCAGTCGATCGAAGTGATCCGTCGCCGGATTGATGAAACTGGCACCAAAGAACCTGCCATCACCCGCCAAGGCGTCGATCGCATTGTGGTGCAAGCCCCCGGTGAAAGCGATCCTGAAAAGCTGAAGCGCTTGGTCGGCCAGACCGCACGTTTGACGTTCCAAATGGTGGATGAAACTGTCCCCCCTGCAGAAGCTGCTGCCGGACGTATTCCGCCGGGGTCCGTGCTTTTGGAACAACCCGGTCAGCCGGGTGAGCCTTTTGTTCTTGTCCGGCGCCGTGCCCTAGTGACTGGCGATAATCTGACCAAAGCAGACCCGGGCTTCGACCAACAATCGGGCGAGGCTGCCGTGACATTCCAGTTCGATGGTGCCGGTGCACGCGCCTTTGCACGGGCCTCGACGGAAAATGTCGGCAAGCGCTTTGCAATTGTCCTCGATGATAAGGTCCTGTCGGCACCGTCCATCCGTGAACCCATCTTGGGCGGCAATGGCCAGATTACGGGTAGCTTCACCATTGAAAGCGCCAATGAACTGGCGACTTTGTTGCGGGCAGGGGCTTTGCCTGCGCCGCTCAAAGTGATGGAGCAACGAACTGTTGGCCCTGAATTGGGTCGTGACTCGATCACAGCAGGTGCGACCGCCGGGATCATCGCCATGTTGTTGATCGTTGTCTTCATGATCTTGGCCTACGGCTTTATCTTCGGTGGCATCGCGATCTTGGCGCTGACGATAAACCTGATCTTGATCTTGGCAGCCATGACCGCTGTCGGTGCAACGCTAACGCTGCCGGGTATTGCTGGTCTGATCTTGACCATTGGTGCCGCTGTTGATGCCAACGTGTTGATCTATGAACGCATGCGGGAAGAAGAACTGGCGGGCAGGTCGACGGCTTTGGCGATTGATGCAGGCTTTAAGCGCGCCATCGTGACTGTGATGGACGCCAACGTCACTGCGCTTTTGACGGCACTCATACTCTTCTACTTTGGTGCGGGCCCCGTGCGCGGCTTTGCTTGGACCCTATCCATCGGCGTGATCACGTCGCTCTTTACCGCCATCCTGATGACGCAGGTCTTGGTTGCTGCTTGGTATCGGCAGACCAAACCTAAGCGCCTGCCGATCTGAGGAATACGAACATGAAATGGCCCTTTATCAAGCTCATCCCCAAAAATACTAAGTTTGGGTTTGTTCGTTTCTCCATTCCTGCGGCAATCGTCTCTGTGGTGCTGTGCATTGCCTCGCTCGTATCCTGCTTCACCCTTGGTCTCAATTTCGGGATCGACTTTAAGGGTGGCACTGTGGTTGAAGCAGTTTGGGACAAGCCGATCAATCTGGCGCAAGTGCGCGAGCGGGTCGGCAATATGAATTTGCGCGACGTTGGCGTGCAAGACTTCCAAGAGCCGAACCAAGCGATGATCCGTTTTCTACCCCCAGAAGGGGCTGATGCCTCGGCCACGGTGGATTCGGTTAAGGCTGAATTGCGCGCCATTATGCCCGGTGTGAAATTTCCACGGGTGGAAGTTGTGGGACCAAAGGTCTCAGAAGAATTGGGCACCAATGGCGCCTTGGCCTTGGGGATCGCGATTATTTTGGTCGTGCTCTACATCTGGACGCGCTTTGAATTGCAAATGGGCTTTGGCTCTATTGTGGCCTTGGCGCACGACATCATTCTGACTTTAGGCTTTATGTCGGTCACGCAACTCGACTTTTCGCTTACGACTATTGCCGCGCTGTTGACGATCATTGGCTATTCGATGAACGATACGGTGGTTGTGTTTGACCGTATGCGTGAAAACATGCGCAAATATAAGAAAATGTCCTTCGGCGATATCATCGACTTATCGACCAACGAGACGTTGTCACGCACAATCATTACCGCTTTGACCACCTTCTTGGCGTTGTTGGGCCTCACCGTTGTTGGTGGCGAGACGATGCAAGTCTTTACCGTGATCATGTTGTTTGGCGTGTTTATTGGTACCTATTCCTCCATCTATGTCGCAGCACCTGTCCTGATCTTGTGGCCACCTAAGCGCGGCGCAGAGAAAGCGGCCGCTAGGACCGAAGCGGACGCACGGCCCTAGGCACCATGCAATTGGTCCCCGCAACAGGCAAAGGGCGCCCGCTCATCACCGCCTATGGTGCAGGCGGGTTTCGCTTTGGTCTGGAAACTGGCGATGTGCGAATTGAAGGATCGGTGATTATCCTTGCTGATACGCCCTCGCCTTGGGGACCGCTTACGATGTTTGACCTCATGGGCGCGTCCCTGATTGAACGCTTTGCGTCGATCGTGGCTTTGAAGGGCGAGATTGAGTTCCTGCTATTTGGAACAGGCACGGACATGGTGCCACCCCCTGTCGGCCTGCGCGACATTCTAAAAGGCGCTGGCATCGGCTTAGAGATCATGCCGACACCTGCCGCCTGTCGCACCTATAATCATTTGGCGACAGAGGGCCGTCACTTTGCAGTGGCAATGTTACCTGTAACGTGACATGACGCGGAAATAAGCTACATAGGGCTTAATCTAGCCATCCGTACTTAAAGGGGAAACTATGGGCGCGCTTCTCTCTAACTTCAGAAACACATTCATCGTCAGTGTCGTGCTGGCCATCCTTATGATCGCGGTCTTCGCCGGCCAGCCAAATAACACGTCTGGCAATATGCACGAATTGATGGGCCATGCGGCCATGCGCTGGTTGCACGTCTTCTTTGGCATCCTGTGGATTGGCCTGCTCTATTATTTTAACTTCGTACAAATCCGCACCATGCCAAAAATTCCAGATGAACTGAAGCCAGCCATCGGTAAGTTCATCGCGCCAGAAGCGCTGTTCTGGTTCCGTTGGGCTGCTGTGGGTACTTTGGTGACTGGTATTCTGGTTGCTTGGGCGCGAGGCTATTTGGTCTCTTCGCTGACCTTGAACGCTGCTCATGGCTTTGCCTTGGATGATGGCAGTGTGTTTATCGGGATCGGCATGTGGCTCGCCATCATCATGTTCCTCAATGTGTGGCTGGTGATCTGGCCAAACCAGAAAATCGCCCTGGGCTTGGTTGAAGCCCCAGCAGAAGCGAAGCCAAAGGCTGCGCGGACCGCGATGTTGTTCTCGCGCACCAATATGCTGTTGTCGCTGCCCATGTTGGTGGCCATGACCATGCGCCAAACCATGTGGGGCTAAGGCCCAAGCCATCCTCTGAAAGCGGCCCGCCTCCACGCGGGCCGTTTTTGTATGGGAGCCGCCATGATCACCCTTAGTCCAGACATGATTGAACAAGCGGCCCAAGTCGCGCCCGACCAAACCTTGGCGACGAGTTTTCTGGTGCCCGAGGCGCGCGCTGGTATGATCGCGCTGATCCTATTTGCCCATGAAATCGCCCGCGCCCGCCAAGCTGTGTCAGAGCCCATGTTGGCGGCAATCCGCCTGCAATGGTGGCGCGAAGCTTTGGACGAAATTTATACCGGCAAGACCGTCCGCGCTCAACCGACCGCGCAAGCGCTGGCTGAAACGATCCGCGCCTTTAATCTGCCTCGGCCCTGGTTTGATGCCCTGGTGGATGCATTCGGGGCAGAACAAGACGACGTGCCGTTTGAGACTTGGGTTTCGTTGGCTGAGCATGGCGACCAGACCTATGGAAACTTTAACCGGTTGGCCCTGTTGATAGCCGGGGCACCTGCCATTTCCGCGCCCTTAGACCGCGTCGCCCGCCATGCAGGCATTCTATGGCGCCTGTGTGACCTGATGGCCCAATGGCCGCGGTGGACGCATCGGCGTCAGCTTTGGCTACCTTTAGAGGCGCAAGCAGGTTTGGACAGGGAGGCGATCTTTGCAGGCAAGACCAGCCCTGCGCTGGCATGCGCGTTTCAGCAGGCCCATTCGCATGTCTTGGCTGCTCACAAAGACGCGAACCAAGCGTGCCGTGCGGCCGCCTTTGGGCAGGCCTTCCCGGCAGTGGCTTATGCAGCACTGGGCTTGCCCTATGCTAAAGCGTTTCAAGCGCTTAACGACCCGTTTCGGCAGATAGCTAGCCTCAGCTTGTTGGAGCGCCAGCTTCGGCTTGTATGGGCGGTTGCACGGCGGCGCATTTAGTTTGCCCTGCTGGCTAGTCCACTGCATCCAAGGGGGCGAGGTAAAGATAGATCGCCCGATGTCCGCCGCGATTGAGTGGTCCGCCCAAGCGGCAATGGGTAACCTTCACATCGCGCACATAGGCGTGATCATGGGCAATTCCAATGAGCCCAAAGGCTTTGGTGACTGTTGCCCCCATAAAGCCACCGCACCGTACCCGCGTCACATTGCCATACTTGCGGAATTGGCTCATCGCGCCATCCCAAGGGGCAACACCAAAATCGCCCAGGACGGCGATGGGCCCCTCTTGATCCCCAGCACGAACCGCAGCGCGGTTTAACTGAGACTCCCGCGCTGCTCCCACGCCTTCTCCGCTGGTTGAAGGTGGTGGCAGTGTGGCGATAATGGTTAGGTCGCCTGCTTCTGTGCGGGTAATTGTGGGCTCACCAGGTGTCGTCGAAGACTGCCATCGACCGCGCGATAACACCGCAATGCTGGTTGGATCTGAAAAATCAGGTCGCGCGATCACGTTCCAGCCTTGCGGCGGGGTCAAAATGCTCTCTGGCGCCTTGGCAATCAATATAAGGCCAGCTTTTTGGCGCTCTGCCTCGCGCAACACTTTCTCAAGCGCTTTGTCATCACCGGCAACATTGGCCCAAGACACAACCGCATTTGAGATCTGCCCGCCTTTAGGGGCGGCACCCAATGACGGTAAAATCACAATCAGATTGATCAGACCAACCAAGGCTGAAGCGATCATCATATTCCGACCACGTACCAACGCCCACGACAGACCTGCAGCTAACGCCAAGAGCGTCCAGTACCAGCGATAGCTCGACACCGCGTCAAATGGATACCCCAAGGGTGCTAAGAAGGACAGCATCGTAAAGAACAAGGCAACGGCGAAAAGGGCTGTCCCGGCTATTGTGGCAGCCAGCTTTTGGGCAGCCCTACGACGTCCAATCGGGCTGCGCTTCATATTTGCCCGGCGCTGCGCTGCCCGTGATGGGCCGGCAGCACGTTCAATCCGCTGCGCCGCTGGGGTAGATGCGGCTTCCAAAGGCGCCTCGGTCGTTTGGGCTTCTAAAGCGACGATAGGCTCTGGCGCATCCACAACTTCAGGGCCAGACTCAGGCTCTGGAGGGGTTTCAGTTGCAGCATCTATGGGAGCTTCTAGGGCGATGTCTTCAAAGGGCTGAACCACTTGGTCTGGCGTGGGTTCTGACTCGTCATGCGACGGATCGGCGTGCCCAGCCTCAGGTTCAAGTTCCGCGCTAGGCTCCTCAGGAAGCGCTTCTTCGGGCACTTCAACGGATGGCACTTCTGGCACCACATCGGCCACCAATGCAGGTTCAGGCTCAAGCTCGGGCTCAGGCTCTCGAGCCGGCGCTTGAGTTTTGGCTGGGCTTTCCATCCAGTCCAATAAACTGGGCTGATTATCTTCAGCGGCTGGTTTTGGGTTTGCCGGTGGTGCTGTTTCATCAACCCAAGCTGGCCCAGCCATCGGCTCAGGCTCGTCAAATACGCTTTGGTCTGGATCTAATCGCGCAGCGGAGCTTGCAGCAACGGGCATCGGCTCGTCGCGGACCGAGCGACCCAGGAGCGGGTCATACTCATCGTCCAGCTCATCTACAGGTCCTAGTCGCAGGATCGGCTTTGCCATATTTGCCCGACTCTCTCATCCGCCAAACAAGGCTAGAAGCCTCGCGTGCAAAACGTTGCGCACACGCGACAAAGCCCGATCTAGGCCAAGTTCTCCTTTACGGAAACAAAGGCTCCATCGTCAATCCTTGTGACTCAGGCAAGCCAAAGGCGACATTCATGTTCTGAATGGCTTGTCCACCAGAACCTTTGACCAGATTGTCGATCACCCCCACCACAATGACGCGGCCCGGAATACGGTCGGGGAAGACGGCCAGAATGCAGAGGTTTGAACCCCGCACCCACCGCGTATCTGGCGAGGCCCCTTTGGGGGCCAGTTTGACAAAGGCTTCGTCGGCATAGCGCTGTTCAAGGGTCGCGCGCACATCGTCTACGGTCGCGCCACTGGCCAGCTTCACATGGCAGGTCACCAATTCGCCGCGTGTCATTGGCACTAGATGCGGCGTGAAGTTCACCAAAACGGGGGCACCGGAGGCGTGGGACAATTCTTGTTCAATCTCGGGCGCGTGGCGGTGATTGCCAACGCTATACGCGTGCAGGCCTTCTGCTGTCTCACAAAATAGATTGCCTTCCTTCAGGCCCCGCCCAGCTCCTGACACCCCAGATTTTGCGTCCACAATGATGTCACGCGGCGAGACGACGCCCGCTTCCACCAAAGGTTTGAGCGCAAGCAGAGTTGCGGTTGGATAACAGCCTGGGCAGGCAATGATGTCGGGCTTCTTGGCAAGCTCTGCCCGCGCAAACTCGGTCAAGCCATACACCGCGTTGCGGGTCTTTTCGGGATGGAGATGGCTACGGCCGTAAACCGCGGCATAGGCACTGGGGTCGCGGAACCGGAAGTCGGCGCTTAGATCGATGACGGTCACATGGGCTGGCAGCTCACCCAAGAGCTCTTCACTGGCCCCATGCGGCAAACAGCCAAACGCCACATCAACCCCGTCCCAATTCACATCTTCAGCCTTGATCAAGGTGCGATCTGCAAAAGGGTGCAAATGCGGGAAGAGGTCACCCAGAGAGCGCCCGGCTTGCGCATTAGCCGTAATCGCGCCGACGCGGACGTTGGCATGGTGGGCGAGCAGGCGGATCGTCTCTGCCCCCGTATAGCCAGAGGCACCAAGGATTGCGGCATTCAGGGTCTGGGTGGTCATGAGATTCGCCTTCAAAGTCCAAAACGAAAAACGGGCGGCCCGCTAAGGCCGCCCGCTTGAAACATGGATATGTTCGACGCGTAGGTCTTAGCGCTTGGAGAATTGGAAGCTACGGCGTGCTTTCGCGCGGCCATACTTCTTACGCTCAACCACACGGCTGTCGCGGGTCAGATAGCCAAATGGCTTCAGAACTGGACGCAGGCCTGGCTCAAAGCGGGTCAATGCGGTTGCGATACCGTGACGAACAGCACCGGCTTGGCCTGACAGACCGCCGCCCTTTACGGTGGCGATGACGTCAAACTCTGTTGAGCGATCGGTCACTTGCATGGGCTGGTTGATCACCATGCGCAGAACTGGGCGCGCGAAATAGGCGCCTTGGTCTTTGCCATTGATGGTGATCTTGCCCGTGCCGCGCTTTACCCAAACGCGCGCAATCGCGTTCTTACGCTTGCCGGTCGAATAGGCGCGACCCAAGGAGTCGATTTCGGGTTCACGAACGACCACTTCCACAACACCTTCACCGGTGCCCATGGAGGCGAGGTCTTCGAAGCTCTTTGCTACTTCTTCCATTATGCGGCCCCGACGTTCTTGCGGTTACGACCCTTGAAATCTACCACTTCTGGAGATTGGGCCTCATGTGGGTGTTCGGTGCCAGCGTAAACGCGCAGCTTGCCGAATTGCGAGCGAGCCAGAGGGCTTTCCTTTGGCATCATGCGCAGAACAGCCTTTTCGAGCACGCGCTCTGGGAAACGGCCGCCGAGCAAACGTGCAGCAGTGGTTTCCTTGATGCCACCAGCATAGCCGGTGTGGCGATAATAAACTTTGTCACGCAGCTTGTTGCCGGTGAACACGACCTTTTCTGCATTGATGACCACAACATGGTCGCCAACATCAGCATGAGGTGTGAAATCTGGACGGTGCTTGCCGCGCAAACGCATGGCGATAAAGGTCGCGAGGCGGCCAACAACCACCCCTTCGGCATCTACCACGATCCATTTACGGTCGGCTTCGTGCGTCTTGGCACTGAAGGTCTTCATGGAGTTAGTTCCAAATGAACGCGACCGCCCGAAAGGGGCGGCCACTTGAGAGCGGCGCTTCTAGGCGGGGGCAAAACTTATGTCAACTGCCTTACTGAAATTGACATAAAAACAGTATGTTAGATATGCGGTATTATGTTACCGTATCATCTCGTCGAGTATGTACACGCGTTTATCTCAATGGGCCATATAACGGCAAGGGCCAGGGCTTCCATTGCAGGCGGTTCGAGTGTGTGGGAAAGGCTTCCTAATTTGTCGGCCTAACATCGACCAAAAATCGTGAAAGCTTCATCATTTCATGATCAGACCGTTAAATAGGCTAGCTAGGCCCGGAAGATCATTTCACGGAGGAAACCTAATCATGGATCGTCGCTCACTTCTGATCGGCCTGTCGTCTAGCTTGGCTGTCGCGGGGACGCAGACCCAAGCCGCCAGCCGCCTCAACGCCGCTGCAACGCGCCTTGACCCCGCCAAAGTGCGGTTGACATGGAACGCTTCCGCCGGTTCCGCCCGGGTTTTGACGTCCAACGAACCCAATGCCAACCTATTTGCGATGAAAGAGATTGCCGCAGCCGTGCAAGATGGGCAGCTGGATGTTGCCGCCCCCATTTCACCGCGTCCTTACTTCCTGATCCGCACGCGCTCTGGCGGCCAAGTGCGGATTGCTGAGCGTCTTTTGCCGCTCGAAGGTGGCCGCAATTTCCGGGACCTGGGTGGCTATTCGGCGCACCGCGGTAAAAATGTAAGCTGGGGCAAAATCTATCGTTCAGGGGTGATGGCGAAATTTACGACAAATGACACCGCCTATCTGCGCAGCCTTGGTATCGCCGTGATCTGTGATCTTCGCAGTGGGCAAGAGCGTTCCAGCGAGCCAAGCGCCTTGTTGGGCAGCGATGGGGTCAAGACCTTGTCCAAGGATTATGAGATGGGCTCGTCCCTGAACAAACTGATGGCGGCTAAGACCAAAGAAGAGGCGGTCGTGATTTTTGGCGATGCCTATATCGACTTCACCCAGACGCTCGCGCCGCAATATAAAGAGATGTTTGAAAACCTTTTGGAGAATAAGGCCCCGTTGGCGGTAAACTGCACGGCAGGTAAAGACCGCACCGGCGTCGCAAGTGCGCTGATCCTATCGGTATTGGGCGTCGACCGTGCTGCGGTGGTCGCCGATTATGCGCTAAGCCAGACATTCGTACCACCGTCCTATTATCTCAATCAGGCGTCTGGCGTGACGGCAGCACAGACCAGCCCATTTGCACGTTTGCCGCGCCCCGTCGCGGAAGTGATTTTGGGCTCAGACCCCGGCGTTATGGAGCATGCGCTTGGCCGGATGGACCGGGAGTTTGGTGGGCCTGTCGGTTTGGCAAAGAAACAATTTGGCCTGACAGACGCCGCGATTGCGAAATTACGGGCAGACTATCTGATCTAGATTCGAGGGGCAGGTTTGGTCTTGGTCTGACGCAATGCAGGTCAGGACCTGAATCTTCGCTTGAATCCACATAATCCCATTGAATGGGGCTAAATCCCATGTTATCCCAAAGATGGATTGCATTGGGGGCTACATGCGCTTTGTTTCGACCTATGACGCGGGATTGGATGACAAGCGGCGGGTAACCCTGCCGGCTGACTTCCGCTCCGGGTTAAAGGCCGAAGGCGACGCGCAAGATCATGTCCGTGTCTGGCCCGGTGACGGCGATTGGCTGGAAGGCGCAGATGACCGGTTCATTGCCGCGCTGTCCCAATCCGCTGAAGACATGGCGCAAGATGACCCAGAGGCTGCAGAGGCCGCAACCTTGGCGATTTTGGGCGGCTCTCGCAAGTTGGCTTTAGATGGGGCAGGCCGGATCGTTTTGCCGGAAACTTTTGTATCGCATGCAAGCCTCGCAGATCGTGTCAGTTTTGTTGGTCTTGGGCCCTATTTCCGCATCGCGAGCCCAGAGGTCGCAGCTCGCATGGCACAAACTGCGCGCGATCGAACTGCCGCCACGAAAGCTAAAATTTTCGCGATGGCCCGGCGCAAAGTGCGGGAAGGGGCACCGGAATGAGCGGCCACCTACCCGTGATGATGGCCGAGGTGCTCGAAACACTGGCCCCGCAAGCGGGTCAAGTGATTGTTGACGGCACTTTTGGCGGTGGTGGCTATACTCGGGCTATTCTGGCTGCCGCACCCTGTCTGGTCATCGGTCTTGATCGAGATCCCGATGCGGTTGTGCGCGGGAAGGCCCTCGAGCTGGAAATGTCTGGCCGTTTCACCATCGTTGAAACCCAATTTTCCAAATTGGATGAGCTGCAAGACAGAATCGATGCGGTGGTGCTCGATATTGGCGTTTCCTCCTTTCAGATTGATCAGCCAGAGCGCGGCTTTTCCTTCATGCAGGATGGACCGCTCGATATGCGTATGGGCAAGGATGGCCCAAGTGCGGCAGATGTGGTTGCGCAACTAAGTGAGGGTGAGCTCAGCACCTTATTCCATGTTTACGGTGAAGAGCGCGAGGCCCGTCGGATTGCGCGCGCCATTGTCACCGACAGGGTTGCGACCCCTTATTTGCGGACCTCAGAGCTAGCCGGCGTTGTTTCCCGTGTGATTGGCCGTAAACACAAAGACCATATTCATCCTGCCACCCGTGTATTCCAAGCGCTCCGCATTTATGTGAATGATGAGATTGGTGAGTTGGAAAAAGCTTTGGTAGCAGCTGAGGCTGTTTTGCCGCCGGGCGGTCGCTTGGTGGTGGTGACTTTTCACTCTCTTGAAGATCGCGCTGTCAAAACATTCCTGAATGACCGCAGCAAAGAGGCCCCGGGGTCGCGCCATGCCCCGGCCCAAGCGGGCCCCGCCGCCACGTTCAGCCTTGTGAACCGCAAGCCGTTGATCGCCTCAGAGGTTGAAGTTGAAGCTAATCCGCGTGCGCGGTCAGCGAAACTGCGGGCCGCTATCCGCACCAGTGCCCCGGCGCGCTCAGGCCGCGTGACAGGCATTGGCGGGGTCCCATCGCTCGACCAGATTAAGAGGGCCGCATGACACTGACCCGCACCCATTTGTTTGGATTTGTCGGCCTCGTGGCGTTGGCCTTTGCGCTCTATTGGGCCAAAGCAGAGGCCCAAGCGGTGCGTGAAAAAGTTTTGGCATTGCAGGAAGAAGTCGATACCGAACGCCGCGCCGTGCGTACTCTGGAAGCAGAACTCACCTGGGTGGAGCGGCCGGACCGGCTAGAAGCGGCCGCCTCCCGCAAATTGGGTTTGGTCCCCTTGACGGCTGAGCGCATCGCCACGGTGGACGATATAGATCAACTCGCGCCCTTGCGTGTGGCAAGTCCAGCCGTCGACGCCAATCCGATCGCGCCAACCGCCGCCTCAAAGACAACGGAGCCAGTTGCCGATAAGTCAAAAGCTGTTGCGGCAAAGCCTGCCTTAGTCCCGACGGTGGTGGCACGATGAGCGACGCGCGCCGCCCTGAACCAAGTTTTGATTGGCCAAGGCCCGCCCCGCGTGATCAAGGCGGTATTGGCACCACGCGGGGGCGTACCATTGCACTTGCCGTTGCCTTTTGTGCGGGCTTTGGTCTGTTAAGTCTGCGTGCTGTCCAGATTGGTCTGTTCCGGCCGGTTGATGAGGCGGCAACCGCCGCGCGCGCCGCCGTCGCACCGCCTTCTAAGCGGGCCGATATTGTAGACCGCAATGGCCAATTGCTGGCCACTTCGCTCGTTGCCCATTCCCTTTATGCCGATCCCAAACGTATCTGGGATCCGGTTGAGGCAGCGCGTGCTTTGCGCAAAGTCTTCCCAGAAATGGATGAAGCGAGCTTGGTTGAAAAGCTGTCGAGCCGCTCGCGCTTTGTCTGGATCAAACGTCGCCTGACGCCCAAGCAAAAACAAGCCGTCTGGGAATTGGCCCAGCCCGGCCTTGAATTCATTGAAGAGTCCGAGCGGATTTATCCCATGGGCCATTTTGCCGGACATGTGATCGGCTCCATGCATCCCGATGGTTCAGGCATCAATGGGATAGAGCGCGCCTTAAATGATCGCCTGACCACAGGATCAGGCACAGAACCTGTGCGGCTGTCCTTAGACATGCGTGTGCAATACATCTTGGAGCGTGAATTGGGCGAAGCCGCCAGCGCATTCCGGGCACAGGGCGGTGCCGCCGTTATGCTGGATGCAAAAACAGGCGAAGTGATCGCATCGGCGTCTTGGCCATTCATGGATCCTAATCGGCCAGAGGCCAACACGCCAAACCAGCAGAATAATCGGGTGACCAACTCGCGCTTTGAAATGGGCTCGACTTTCAAGGTCTTCACGGTTGCGATTGGCCTTGAAGACAATATCATTACGCCGGAATCGGTATTCGACGCCCGTGCGCCGATGCGAATTGGCTCCGAGCTAATTTCAGACTTTCATGCGATGAATAAGATCGTCTCCGTGTCCGAAATTCTGGCGCACTCTTCTAACATCGGCACCGTGCGGATTGCCCGTTCTGTCGGTGCAGCGCGTGTGCGAGAATTCTTTTCGCGTTTAGGCTTGATGGAAGCAGCGGGCGGTGAGCTTTTGGAGAATGCCCGACCAATTCTGCCCAGGCGCTGGAGCGAGATTGCCGCTGCGACCGCTTCTTTCGGGCATGGGATCGCGGTCTCGCCAATGGCAGTGGCGGGTGGCTATGCGGCTGTTTCCAATGGCGGCCATTATATCCGCCCAACCTTTGTGGCTCGCGACCCCGCTGTCCCTGTATCCAGCCGCGCGGTCCTAGCCCCAGCGACGTCGAAAACAGTCGTGAAACTCATGCGTGAAGTGGTGACCAATGGTACCGGCAAGAACGCGGATGCGCTGGGCTATGAGGTTGCCGGCAAAACGGGCACCGCAGAGAAAGCCGGGCCAAACGGCTATGATTCCAATCGTCGCGTCTCAAGCTTTGCTGGCGTCTTCCCTGCAAACGACCCCCGCTACGCCATTGTTTTCTTGCTCGATGAGCCAAAGGGCAATGCAGAGTCTGGCGGCGCTGCAACGGCGGCCTTTGCTGCGGCACCTTCTGTCTCACGGATCATCGCGCGCTCTGCACCGCTTCTGGGGATTGCGCCAAACCGCGCGTTAGCTCAGATGGAGCCGCCGCGCGCGCCGACGCTTAAGTCTGCGCCACCACCAAAGACCAATCCGTCGCAGAAAGCGACGCAGGGGGAGCCATGAAACTCGCCGATCTCCTCGACTTAGAGTCGGGACATCCAGCTGCAAACCTCACCATTACTGGCCTATCATCCGATAGTCGCAAGACAAAGCCGGGGGACTTGTTCGCCGCCCTGACGGGCACACAAAGCGATGGCCGCGCCTATGTTGCGCAGGCTGTGGCCGCCGGTGCTGTTGCGATTTTGGCTGAACCGGGTTTAGCCGACTGCAGTGTGCCTGTTATTGAAGTACCCCAGGCCCGCGCTGCGTTGTCCACCGTCGCCTCCCGCTTTTATCCGCGCCAGCCAGCTTGTGTGGTGGCGATCACCGGCACCAATGGCAAAAGCTCCACCGTCGACTTCTTGCGCCAAATCTGGACCCACGCGGGCAGGGCGGCAGCCAGCGTTGGAACCTTAGGGGCCATTGGTCCCAAAGGCCGCATTGATCTTGGCTTCACAACCCCAGACCCGATTGCTTTGCATGCCACCCTTCAGAGTTTGGCGGATGAGGGCATCACCCATATCGCGATGGAAAGCTCATCCCACGCCTTGGATCAGCGCCGCATGCATGGTGTGCGCCTATCTGCAGCGGGCTTTTCCAATCTGACCCAAGACCACCTCGATTATCACGGCACCATGGCCGAGTATCGCCAAGCCAAGCTGCGCTTATTCAACGACCTGCTGCGCGCCGGTCAGCCAGCCATTGTGAACGCAGACGCCGCCGAGGCCCCGGCCTTTGAAGAAGCCGCCAAAGCCAAGGCGCTGGACTTGAAGCTGGTTGGTTGGCGCGGCGACTTCCTCAAGATCGAAGAATTGTGGCCCAAGCCTGCAAGCCAGCGGGTTGACTTACGCTTTGCCAACAAGACCTATCCCGTTGAAATCCCCCTAATTGGAGAGTTTCAAGCCCTCAATGCGGTCATGGCTGCTGGCTTTGCTTTGGCCTTGGGTGAAGAGCCAAGCAACGTGTTTGAAGGCTTGGCAAACCTGAAAACAGTCAAAGGCCGGATGGAACATATTGGCAGCACCGAGGATGGTGCCCATGTGTTTGTCGATTATGCCCATACGCCAGATGGCTTGGATGTCCTCCTGCGCGCAGCCCGCCCACATGCGCCAGGTCGGGTCGTATTGGTATTTGGTTGTGGTGGTGATCGCGACAAGGGCAAGCGTCCCTTGATGGGCGGTTTGGCGGCCAAGTTCGCCGATGTCGTTATCGTCACCGATGATAATCCCCGCACCGAAGATGCCGCCCAAATCCGTAAAGACGTCATGGTCGGCTGCCCGGATGCGCTGGAGATTGGCGATCGCGGTGAGGCGATTGCCCATGCGGTTGGCTTGTTGAAAAAGGGCGACTGTCTGTTGATTGCAGGCAAAGGCCATGAGACCGGCCAATTGGTGCAAGGCCAAGTTCTGCCCTTCTCTGACCAAGAAGCTGCCGCCACCGCCCTGCTCGCCCGGGGAGGCACACTTGACTGATCCACTCTGGACCTCAACGGCCGCGGCCCTAGCCGTTTCGGGCAAGGCGCAGGGCCAGTGGGCCGTCAACGGCATTTCGATTGATAGCCGTGCGGTGGAGCCCGGGGACTTGTTTGTTGCGCTCAAAGCCGAGCGCGATGGCCACAGCTTTGTCCGAAACGCCCTAGCTGCGGGTGCTGGTGCTGCCATGGTGGTTGACCCCACGTGTGCAGATGCGGGCGCGCCCCTTTTGGTGGTGCCCGACACGTTGTTGGCGCTTGAAAACCTCGGCACGCAAGCACGTCGCCGCAATGTGATTGCGACCCGTGTGGCCATCACCGGGTCGGTTGGCAAAACGACGGTCAAGGAAATGACGGCGACCGCTCTAGCCGCCACGGCCAAGACCCACCGCTCGGTCAAGTCCTACAATAACCACTGGGGTGTGCCGCTGACCTTGGCCCGCATGCCGGGCGACGCCCGCTTTGGCGTGTTTGAGATCGGGATGAATCACGGTGGCGAAATCTCGCGCCTATCGCCGCAAGTCCGGCCCCATATTGCCGCCATCACCATGGTGGCACCTGTCCATATTGAACATTTTGCTGATGAGACCGGCATTGCTGATGCTAAGGCAGAAATCTTCTTGGGCCTTGATGCGGGCGGCACTGCCCTGATCCCCGGTGACAATCGCCATGCTGCGCGCATAGCGGCACGTGCCCGCGACCGCGATGGAATTTCCATTGTGACCTTTGGCATGCAGCCAGGCTTTGACTCCCACGTCGTCGCGATTAACGAGATGGCTAAAGGCCGTCACGTGACTGCCGAAATTATGGGGCAAGAACTGAGCTGGGTCATTCAAGAGCCCGGGGCGCACTGGGTTCATAATGGTCTATGCGCTTTGACCTTGGCGGTACTGGCAGGTGGCGATGGGCAAGCCGCAGCTGCAGCGCTCTCGCAATTTGGTGCCATTGATGGTCGAGGAGTATCGCGACCGATTTCGCTGACGTCAGGTGGCTTCTTCGTTTTGGTAGATGAGGCTTATAACGCCAACCCCGCTTCGATGGCCGAAGCCATTTCTACGTTGCCTGAGCGTGCTGGCCTGCGTCGCATAGCCGCCCTGGGTGACATGTTGGAATTGGGTGTGCAGGAAAATGCCTATCATGCTGGCGTGGCGGAAGATGTCATCCGCGCCAATATCGACCTCGTCTTCTGTGCCGGCCCCCGCATGAAGCATCTGTGGGATGCTTTGCCCGCCGTCCAACGCGGGGCTTATGCGACCACCGCTGCCGAGCTTGCGCCAGTGCTCGCCAAAACGGTGCAAGCAGGTGACGTCGTCATGGTCAAAGGATCAAATGGGTCGAAGATGGCCGAAGTTGTGCGTGCGTTGCAAGCACTTGAAGCCCCCGCTGGAGAGAGCTGATGCTGTACGAATTGCTGCACCCCCACTTTAACATCTTCACCTATTTGACCTTCCGAACGGCAGGTGCCGTGGTCACAGCTGCCCTAATCATGTTTGTCTTTGGCAAGCCCATGATTGGCTGGCTTCGGGTGAAGCAGGGCAAGGGTCAACCCATCCGGACCGATGGCCCAGAAACCCATTTCAAAAAGGCCGGCACCCCGACAATGGGCGGGGCCATGATCCTGTTGTCCATCTTTGTTGGCGCGCTTTTGTGGGCAGACTTAAAGAACCCATATGTCTGGATCGTCTTGGGTGTGACGGCGGGCTATGGCTTTATTGGCTTTCTCGATGATTACGCCAAAGTCGCCAAGCAGAAGACCGATGGTGTCTCCTCGCTCTTCCGATTGGCAGGCGAATTTGTGGTGGCTTTCATTGCCGTTTATTTCATCGCCCAGTTACAAAATGCGGGGGCCAACGCGCCGCCGGGATTCGGAACGTCGATTGCCTTTCCCTTCTTTAAAGACCTTTTGCTCAATTTAGGCTGGTTCACACTGGTTTTCGGCATGATTGTTGTCGTCGGTTTCGGCAATGCCGTGAACATGACAGATGGCTTGGACGGTTTAGCCATCATGCCTGTGATGATCGCTTCGGCTACCTTCGGCCTAATCGTATATCTCGTGGGCAATTTCGTCTTTGCCGATTATCTGCAGCTTCACTTCGTCCAAGGTGTGGGCGAGATTGCTATTATTCTGGGCGCAGTCTTGGGTGCTGGCCTCGGCTTCCTATGGTGGAATGCGCCGCCTGCACAAATTTTCATGGGCGATACGGGTTCTTTGGCATTGGGCGGCCTTCTCGGCATCACGGCAGTCGCAACTAAGCATGAGTTCGTGTTGGCCATTGTCGGCGGTCTATTTGTGCTGGAGTTGGTATCGGTCATCGTACAGGTCACCAGCTTCAAACTTACGGGCAAGCGGGTGTTCCGCATGGCCCCGATCCACCATCACTTTGAGAAGCTGGGGTGGAGTGAGCCCACCGTGGTGATCCGCTTCTGGATTATCGCCACTGTTTTGGCCTTGATCGGTCTGACCACTTTGAAGCTGCGTTAGAGATTAAGGACCGAAGGCCATGTTCCCTGTCACCACGTTCAAAGGCCAAAAAGTCGCCGTCTTCGGCTTGGCACGCACAGGGATCGCTGCAGCTTTGGCCCTGAAAGCAGGTGGTGCGCAGGTTCTGGCTTGGGACGATGGGGAAACAGGGCGGGCAGCGGCAGTCGCCCATGGCTTGACGCCAATTGACCTGTCAGAGATCGCGTTTGAAGATTTGGCCGCTGTAGTCATGAGCCCCGGCGTGCCAATCTATGGTCCAAAGCAGCATTGGACGGTCACCAAAGCCAATGCAGCACATGTGCCTGTGATTGGCGATGTCGAGCTCTTTGCCCGCGAGCTCAATGCTATTCCTGAAGCTCAGCGCTCCGCTGTGGTCGCTATAACGGGCACCAATGGCAAGTCCACGACGACGGCTCTGATCACCCATATATTATCATCCAATGGCAAGGATGTCCGCATGGGGGGCAATATTGGAACTGGCGTTCTGGCGCTCGACCCACCCCGTCCAGACGCCATTTATGTGTTGGAGCTTTCCTCCTACCAGCTTGATCTGGTCGAAAGTTTGCAAGCCAAAGCGGCCATCCACCTCAATCTGACGCCAGACCATTTAGAGCGCCATGGCACGATGGAGCGCTATGCAGCAGCCAAGCGGCGTATCTTCAACAATCAGACCGCGACCGATTGGGCGATTGTTGGCGTTGATGATGATTGGGGCATGGCATTGTGCACGCGCATGAATGCGGGGGCACAGCGGGTTGTCGTGCCGATTTCTGCATGCCAAGCGCTGGGCAAAGGGGTTTGTGCGCTAGGTTCTATGTTGTGGGATAATTTGGATGGTCGCAGCCAAATGGTTGTCGATCTTGCCCATGCCCATGCGCTTCCGGGCGCGCACAATGCGCAGAATGCCGCCGCCGCCTATGCGGCTGCCCGCGCGCTTGGCCTCAGCGCGCAAGCCATCACCAAAGCGCTGATCAGCTTTCCAGGCCTTGAACATCGCTTACAAGAGATTGGCCAAGTGGGCCCAATCCGGTTTTATAACGACTCTAAGGCGACCAATGCAGACGCTGCCGCCCAAGCGTTGGCGGCTTTTCCAAAATTGCGTTGGATCGTCGGCGGGCAAGCCAAGCTGGGCGGGATTGAAAGCCTTGCGCCTTTGTTTGATCATGTCACCAAAGCCTATTTGATTGGCGAAGCCAGTGAAGCCTTTGCCAAGACCCTCGAGGGCCAAATCCCATTTGAGATTTGCGGCACAATCGATGTGGCGAGCGCGCGCGCCTATGCTGACGCGCAAGAGACCCAAAGCGAAGAGATCATCATCCTGTCGCCCGCTTGCGCCAGTTTCGATCAATTTCCAGATTTTGAGGCACGAGGACGGCATTTTACCGCCTGCGTGAAAGGACTCATTAACCCTGATGATGGCCTATCGGCGCAAGCGCTTGCCGCCGTCGAAACGGCCTAGCGCCCTTATGTCTTGTTTGGAGCCACCCCATGGCGATGCTCGCTTCTGTCAGACTGCCACGCGCCGAATTCACCTTTATTGCTGACTGGTGGCGGACGATTGATCGCCCCATTGTGCTGATTGCGGCTGTTCTGATGACCATGGGACTGGTGTTCAGCTTTGCCTCATCCGGAGCGGCGACAGGGCGCTTGGGCTTTAACAATGAGTATTTCTTTGTGTTGCGCCAAGCGATGTTTGTCTCCCTCGGCGCAGCCACTGTGGTGGCTTTGTCCTTCTTAAGCCCCACGGGCGCACGACGCGCCGCAGCTGCTTTCTACCTATTGGCCATCATCTTGATGGTTTACATTTTGATGTTTGGGCATGAGGCCAAAGGGGCGCAGCGTTGGTTGCGCATTGGCGGCTTTTCCTTCCAACCGTCGGAAATTTTAAAGCCTTCTTTGATTGTGCTTGCTGCTTGGTTGTTTTCTAAGCGGATGGAAACCCCAACCTTTCCTGCCGCACGGATTGGGATGGCGCTTTATGTCCTGCCAGTTGCCCTATTGATCGCTCAGCCCGACATTGGCCAGACAGGTCTTTTGACCATGGCTTTCCTGACGGTGTTTCTGATCTCTGGCATGTCGTGGGTTTGGATTGCGGCCTTTGCCAGTGCGGCAGTCGTCGGCGGCGGGATCTTGTACTTTGCTTTTGAACACGTTCAAAAGCGTGTCCAAGGCTTTTTGAACCCGGAGGCAGGGGAAACCTATCAAACAGATCGGGCGCTCGACGCGATTGCAGCTGGCGATTTCTTTGGCCGCGGTCCGGGGGAGGGCGAGATCAAACACTTTCTGCCTGATGCCCATACCGACTTTATCTATTCAGTGGCGGCAGAAGAGTTTGGCTTGATTGCGAGCGTAGGCCTTGTCGTTCTGTTCTGTGCGCTGGTGGTGCGTGGTCTCTTGATCGCCAATCGGCAGAGCGAAAACTTCCCGCAATTGGCCGCAACAGGTCTATTTGCCCTGATCGGCTATCAAGCGGCGATCAATCTGGCGGTGAACCTCAATCTTATGCCAGCCAAGGGCATGACTCTGCCCTTTATCTCCTACGGCGGCTCGTCCATCTTGGGCTCTGCCGTCACCATTGGCCTGGCTTTGGCTTTAACCCGCAAGCGGCCCGGGCAGGATTTGCGCAATGGCAAGGAACAAGGCTGGGTTGGCTGGTAAGGCGTGAGCACTTTCCTTGTTCTGCAGTCGCTTACCGCCCAAATCGCTTCAATCTGGCCTCAAAGCGCCCTAAAGAACGGGCAAATTAGCTTTCCAAGGATTGAGTACAGTTATGGGTCCCCTTGTTATTATTGCTGCCGGTGGCACTGGCGGTCATATGTTTCCAGCCCGCGCTTTTGCTGATGCCATTGTCGCCCGTGGCGGCCGGGTTGCCTTGATCACCGACCCACGTGGCAAGCGCTATACCGAAGGCTTTCCTGCCGAAGAAGTTTTGATCCTACCGGTCACCAATGCGGATGAAGGCGGGATTAAGGGCAAGATTGATGCGGGCTTTGCGGTGATGAAAAGCCTCAATCTCGTCGGCCCCTTTATCAAAAGCCATGACCCCGCAGCGATTATTGGGTTCGGCGGCTATCCAACCTTTCCAGTATTGTTTTCCAGCGGCAAAGTCCCCGTGATTGTGCATGAGCAGAATGCCGTGTTGGGCCGCGTGAACCGTCTGTTCCAAGGCAAGGCTGTTTCGGTTGCATCAGGGTTTGCCCAACTCGACGGACTAGAACATCCCGACAAACATGCGGTTGTTGGCAATCCGGTGCGCCAGCCCATCGTCGATGCCCGCTTGGATGGCTATCCCGATCTGTCCAGCGGCAACCTCCGCATTCTGGTGACGGGCGGCAGCCAAGGCGCGCGGGTGCTGGGCAGCATTGTGCCCCAAGCCATCGCTTCTCTGCCAGAGCATTTGCGCGCCCGCCTGTTTGTGTCGCACCAAGTACGCGAGGAACAATGCGACCTTGCCCGCGATACCTATACCGAAGCCGGCGTTCAGTGCGAGGTTTGGCCCTTCTTCAAAGATATGGCCGACCGCTTAGCTAAGAGCCATCTAGTCATCGGCCGGGCAGGGGCCTCCACTGTGTCTGAAACCGCTGTCGTCGGTCGCCCTGCGATTCTGGTGCCGCTACCCGGTGCGACCAATGACCACCAGACTTTCAATGCCGAAGCCTTGGCCAGTGTCGGGGCAGCCGATGTGATCAAAGAAGATGACTTTACTGTCGATGCTTTGACCCAGTTGTTGGAGAACCTTCTGACAGCCCCAGATGAGCTGCAAAAGCGCGCTAAAGCCGCCAGAGGCGTGGGTAAGCCGGATGCGGCAGAAGCCTTGGCCGATCTGGTCTATCGTGCCATCACAATGGTGTCTGACAAAGCTGCCTAACGGCAGGCACTCCTTCTGCCTCGACTGAAAGCTAAAAGCCATGCGAACCAACTCCATCCCCCTCGATATCGGTGCCATCCACATTGTCGGCATTGGCGGGATTGGGATGAGTGGGATTGCTGAGGTCCTCGCCCATTGGGGCCATAAGGTTCAGGGCTCGGACGCTAAGGACAGCGCTAATCTCGACCGTCTGCGCAAGGCCGGGATCAAGGTGTTTGTCGGCCATGATGGGGCCCATGTGGCAGAAGCCGGGATTGTGCTGATCTCGTCAGCGGTGAAGCCCGACAATGTCGAAGTGGTGGCCGCGCGCGATCAGGGCATTCCCGTGGTGCGCCGGGCTGAGATGCTGGCAGAGCTGATGCGCTTGGGCTGGACCATCGCGGTTGGCGGCACACATGGCAAGACCACCACGACCAGCATGGTCGCCACGCTACTCGATGCCGCGGACAAAGACCCCACCGTGATCAATGGCGGCATCATCAATGCCTATGGCACCAATGCACGGGTTGGCTCAGGTGATTGGATGGTGGTGGAAGCCGATGAGAGCGACGGCACCTTCACCAAATTGCGCCCCACCATCGCCATCGTCACCAATATGGACCCAGAGCATCTGGACTTTTATGGCACGGCTGAGGCGATGGAGGCCGCGTTTGAGACCTTTGTCGCCTCTGTCCCTTTTTACGGGTTTGCCGTCATGTGTATCGACCATCCAGGCGTGCAGGGCTTGGTCGCACGCGCGACTGACCGGCGCGTGGTCACCTATGGCTTTAACCCACAGGCCGACGTGCGCGCTTTGAACTTGGAAGCAGACCCGGATGGCTCGCGCTTCAGTGTCGCCTTTGCGGCGAAGCGGGCCAGCCCGGCCCACCAAATCGATGGCCTACACCTGCCCATGCCGGGCCTGCATAATGTTACCAACGCCTTGGCTGCCATCAGCGTTGCACGCGAATTGGGTGCCAGCGATGCCCAGATCGCCAAGGGCCTCAAAGAATTTGAAGGCGTCAAGCGCCGCTTTACCAAAGTGGGTGAGTGGCAGGGTGTGCGCATCATTGATGATTATGGCCACCACCCTGTAGAGATCGCTGCCGTGCTGAAAGCGGCCCGCCAAGTCACATCTGGCAAAGTCGTCGCCGTCGTCCAGCCCCACCGCTTTAGCCGTTTGCAAGCCTTGTTTGAGGATTTTGCCCGCTGTTTCAACGATGCCGACGTGGTCGCCATCGCTGACGTCTATACTGCAGGCGAGGCCCCGATTGAGGGCATAGATGCCGATGCCTTGGTGCGCGCGGCGCGCGACCATGGCCACAAGCGCGCCCTGAAACTCGCGTCCCCCGATGACCTTCCAGCGCTTCTCAAAGCCGAATGCACCGCTGGCGACATATTCGTCTGCCTCGGCGCGGGCGACATCACCGCTTGGGCCAATGGCCTGCAGGCGAAGTTGTAGGGGGTGGGGGCTGGAGAGACTTTCCGGTCTTTAAGGCGGATTCCCAGTGCTGCAAATCGGCGGTTGGTTGCCTAATTTTGGAATGGCCGGACCATCATAGGCGGTGGTTAAGGCAATCTTGAACTTACCTGAAATCGGAGGTCCGCCCTTTGGCGGGCGACCGTAAAGCTTGTAGTACGGGTCATGATTATTCGGTGCACTGAAGCGCAGTCTCAGACCAGGGCAACCGGTTCGCGCCGGAATATAGCCATCAATTAACAGGTTTTTCGGTTTTCCTTGATGATCTAAAACATTTACCAATAGTGGGAAATCTGCCGATGTCCGAAGGTACCAAACCCGGTCGCGGTCTAGTGGAACACTCGGAAGGTCAACATAGAGAGCCTGGTCTGCCAGCAAGCTGATGGTATACAAGCGACCATCTGCTTCGATGCGTCCAAGCGATTCCTGCTCCGTTGGTCGACTGTCCAAGATTACACCACCACTATGCGGCTCAAGAGTATAAATGAGCTCCATCGAGAAGCGAACTGCTGTGTTCACGCATTTCCGTCGTGCTGGAGAAAAGGCCATCTGCATGGCGAGCGTCTTGTGTGACTCCAAATAATATGGACTGCTGGCGAACGAAGTTACGTAGCCTATTGGTTGGCCTGTTGGAGAAACAATATGATACCCGCGAATGATCCCCGAAGCGAGATTTTTTATAGCTTCGTCTGGTATCGAGCGCTTAATATTGAACGGAATGATGACCTTTGGGCCGACTTCGGGAACAGCGCAAGAAACTGTGGTTGAGATACTAGATAAATTCTGTTCCGTAAGTTCAAGGTAACGAGCGAATGCCAAATCTTCGCCAGGTCGCTTGAGTTTGGATGGCACTCTTACAGTCAGATACTCGAGATAGCCCGCTTCTGTGTCACTAGCCTTCACGCGGTCCCAAGCTTCTTGCCAGACTTGGTCGAGCTCTTCCTGAGCGGCTTTCCCTCTCTTGGGTTTCTCAGGCGCCATACGAGGCAGAAGATCTGTCAAAAGGGCAGGGCGGGCGCGCTCGCGCGCGACGACGCTGAACACGCCAGTTGGGAATGCGTCAAGATAGCCATTATAGGCCTCACGTGTTCCCACTTGATCTACCACCTGAAAGGCATCGACGTCAGCCGAATTGATAGCCTGCGCGTGGCCGTCGCTTATGGATAGGCCTAAGAAAAGGACGGCAAGACTGAATTTGGCAAATGGGATCTGTTTCATGAACGGGTTCCATCTTGTTCCAATATCGAAGTGTTAGGTCTGATTGGTGACGTTAGGATATTAAAGTCCACTTCTCAACTCCCGATGCGAAGCATGCGCAAGTTTCGCATCCGCCGTTCCTGCTTGCCACCGCCATCCGCTTCTTTCATAACCCCCCCATGCCCAATCCATCTGACCTGCAAGCCTCCATCATTCCCGTCACGCCATTTCAGCAGAACACGACGCTTTTGTGGTCGCAGGCCACGAAGGAGGCGGTTTTTGTCGATCCAGGTGGGGAAGTGCCGCGCCTTTTGGGGGCGGTGAAGCATTTGGGTGTGAAGGTGGTGGCGATCTGGTTGACCCATGGCCATTTGGACCATGCCGGTGGCGCGCAGGAATTGTCGCGCACCTTGGGGGTCGACATCATTGGCCCACATGAGGATGATCAATGGCTGCTCGATGATATCGTCGCGCAATGGGCCAAATATGGTCAGACGACGGGTTATGAGAATTGTGTGCCGACCCGCTATCTCAAAGATGGCGATAAGCTAGAGCTCGCGGGCCATCAGTTTGACGTCGTCCATTGCCCCGGCCATACGCCGGGCCACGTTGCGATTATCAATAAGGACGCCAAGCTCGCCTTTGTGGGGGATTTGTTGTTCAAAGGCTCGATCGGTCGCACCGATTTTCCGAAGGGCAATTTTGACGATTTGGTCGCCTCCATCACCGGCAAGCTCTGGCCTTATGGCGATGACATCCACTTTGTGCCGGGCCATGGCGAGATTGGCAATTTCGGCTGGGAACGCAAAACCAACCCCTACGTGAGTGATCTGGCACTGGGGCGCGGGTAGGGGGCTTTGCTTTTCATCGGTCATCCCCGCTGCAGCGCAGCGGAGAGCGGGGACCCCTAAAGACTTTGCGGATTAAGGTCCCGGATCGGGTAACGCCGTCCGGGATGACGGAGTCGGGGCAGAACCACCCCTTCACCGGCTTCACCCGCATTGCCGATTTGCTCCCCTCGCCCCCAAGGGGGGAGAGGGGTCGGGGGTGAGGGGGGTGTTAGCGCAAAGGCGCGTTGCTGCGCACGTCGAAAGGCTCCGCTCCCGGCCTTAAAGAATTGCGGGCGTAAGCCCTCACCCCCTACCCCTCTCCCATGGGGAGAGGGGAGTGGCGGCGCTTGGTAACACATTCATCTAGACGCGTTGACATGCGCAGCTAGTGCTGCGCGCGCCTTCAACGGCACCCCCCCTTGCATCTGGCGCGCAAGCCTTTCACAAGGCTTCCCATGATCCTGATTATTCACCCCGAACTCGTCCTCGCCCAGCCGCTTCTTGAGAACATCGCGCCTTGCGCGCGTCTGTGGGAGATTGAGGATATTGCAGCCTTTGCCGCCGGACCTGGGGCCGAGGTGCGAGCCATCGCCTGTATCGGCGGCAAAAAGACTGAGGCGGCGTTGTTCACCTTGTTCCCAAAGCTGGAGGCGGTGATCGCCGCAGGGGTGGGCGTGGACGGGGTTGATCTGGTTGCCGCCAAAGCGGCGTGCATTGCGGTGTGCAATTCGCCGGGTATCAATACCGACGATGTGGCTGACCTTGCCATGGGCTTATTGATTGCCGGTGAGCGCAACATTATCGAGCTGGACGGCCTCGTGCGACGTGGGGAGTGGGCCGACGCATTGACCCATGCGCCGCGCTATCGGTTGCGCGGCCGCACGTTGGGCATCCTCGGCATGGGGGCGATTGGGCAAGCGATTGCCGTGCGCGGTGAAGCCTTTGGCTTAAAAGTCATCTGGGCCGGCCCAAATCCCAAGCCAGAATTGGTTTGGCCTCGGATTGATACAGTTTTGGAACTGGCCAAAAAGTCCGACATCTTGATGCTGGCCTGCCCGCTAACGGATGCTACCCGCAAAGTTGTCTCGGCCGAAGTGCTCGACGCCTTGGGTACGGAAGGCGTCTTGATCAATGTGGCACGCGGAGGTGTGGTCGATGAGCCAGCGCTACTTGTCGCTTTGCAAGAGAAAAGGATTTTAGGCGCAGGTCTCGACGTGTTCGAAAATGAGCCAACCGACCCAAAGCTTTGGGCCAAACTACCCAATGTCGTGCTCACCCCCCATGTCGCGGGCCGCACGCGCGAGAGCGTGCAAGAAGCGGTGCGCGCCGCCATCGGCAATCTGATCCGTGTGTATCAGAGCCAACCGCTCGAGAACCGGGTGGTCTAGGGCGCAAGGTTCGCCAGCATCTCGCCCAGATTTTCGGGATAGATCGTTTCCTCTGTGGCCAAAATCTGGGCCAGAGACCACCATTGGCCCGTGTCGATTGTCTCGGCCTCAATGGCCGTGAGGCCTTCTGTATGAAGGCGCGGGCTCTCATGGCGCAAAGCAAAAAATACACCGCTTTGCCGATAGCTGACCCCATTAAAGCGGTAGGTCACATCCTCGGTGCCGATCACCTCACCTAGGGCAGCGGGCTGAACTATGATGCCAACTTCTTCTTGTAGTTCGCGGGCAGCAGCCTCCTGCGCCGTCTCACCAGGGTCAATTTTGCCGCCCGGCGTAAACCAATAAGCGGGCCGATCTGGCTCGCCGGGGTCTTTACCGCGCAGCAAAAAGACCTCACCCGCATGGTTGCGAATAAGGACGCGGCCAACTTGGCGGATAGAGGTGTCGACAGCGTCCAAGCTAGATTAGCTTTCGATGGGCCCCATGGCCGTTTGGAGATAATTTTGTATACCCAATTGTTCGATCAATTGTAATTGGGTCTCCAGAAAGTCGATATGCTCCTCAGTATCTTCGAGGATTTTAGCGACGATATCGCGCGAAACATAATCGCGCACCTTTTCAAAATGCTCTATCGCATCTTTCATTTGCCCTTGTCCGCGATATTCAACGGCCAAATCGGCGGCTAAGCTTTCTGGTACGTTTTCGCCCAGCTTCAGCTTATGCATATCCTGCATATTGGGCAGGCCGTCGAGCATCAGGATGCGCTCGATCAGATAATCGGCATGCTTCATCTCGCCGATCGACTCTTGATAAGTAATGTCGCCCAGCTTGGTCAGGCCCCAATTCTTATACATGCGGGCATGCAAGAAATATTGGTTGATGGCGGTCAACTCATTGGTGAGAATGGTGTTTAGGCGTGCGATGACGCCCTCTGCGGCTTGCATGGGAGGCTCCTAAGTTGGGCGCGAGTATAGGCTTCCTGTCGGATTCGACAAGGCAGAGTTTATTCGGCGGCCACTTTGAATTGTTGAGTTTGACGCGCGATCAGTTCTTGTATCTCGGGCACGCACCGGCCGCATTGGGCGCGGCATTTATTGGCGTGGAATACATCGCATGGACGCCCCGCACCTGCCGCAATTGCCTCTTGCACCGCTTTTTCGCGAATTCCGTTGCAATTGCAAACATACATCAGGCTTTATCCATTCTTGCTTCTGAGAGTCATTCTTATGTAGACGAGAATGGCTCTAGTTGCAAGTGCCTCGCAATAAAAATTATTGGGGGTGTGTTTGGATCGGGCGGCAAGAGCCGCGCGGTCCCTTCTGAAGGATGACAGGTTTGCGGAAGAAGAACACTTAGAAGCGCTTTGGTGCCCATTCTGGTCACCCAACCGCATTTAACAGTGTGGCCGGGCGATTTGTCGCGTCAAGTCCAGATTTCCTTCGGAAATCTGCCGCGCAGCGGCGCGAAGCGGACTTGACCCGTCAAATCGCCCACGAACAATCGACGTTGGCCTTTGGGGCAGGCAGGGCCTGCACCAAAGCCTTCCAGATGGAAAAATCCTAAAGGGTTGTCATCCCCGATGGCGTCAGCCAGTCGGGGACCTTCTGCCGCAAAGTCCCACAAGGTCCCCGCTCGCAGCTTTCGCTGCGGCGGGGATGACATTGGGTGAAGCCGATTCTACCCCTACCGCTCAACACACAGCGCAACACCCATGCCGCCGCCAATGCACAAGGTAGCAAGGCCACGGTGGACGTCGCGGGCAGCCATTTCATGCAACAATGTCACCAGCACCCGGGCACCAGAAGCGCCAATTGGGTGGCCCAAGGCAATCGCGCCGCCATTAACGTTCACCTTGCTCGTATCCCAACCCATGTCGCGATTGACGGCAATGGCTTGGGCGGCGAAGGCTTCATTGGCTTCGATCAGATCGAGGTCAGCAGGCTTCCAGCCAGCCTTTTCCAATGCGCGCTTAGAGGCTGGGATCGGTCCCGTGCCCATGATGGAAGGATCGACGCCGGCTGTCGCAAAAGAAGCGATACGCGCCAGTGGGGTGAGGCCCCGCTTGGCGGCTTCTGCTGCACTCATGACAACAAGGGCTGCTGCGCCATCATTGATGCCAGAGGCATTGCCTGCGGTGACGGTGCCGTCCTTCTTAAACGCGGGGCGCAGCGCTTGGGCTGCATCCATTGTCGCCCCTTTGCGAATATATTCGTCCTTATCAACCGTCACATCGCCCTTGCGGCCTTTAACGGTGACGGCGGCGATTTCTGCGTCAAAGCGGCCAGCGGCTTGAGCGGCTTCGGCCTTGTTCTGACTGGCGGTGGCGAACTGGTCTTGCTCGTCACGCGTGATCTGCCACTTCTCGGCGACATTCTCCGCTGTGATGCCCATGTGATAGGCGTTGAAGGCGTCAGTTAGGCCATCGCGGATCATGGTATCCACAAGGCCAAGGTCACCCATCTTGGTGCCCGCACGCATATAGGCCGCATGGGCCGACAAACTCATGCTTTCTTGACCGCCGGCGACAACGATATCAGCACTTCCCGTCATGATTTGTTGGGCGGCCAAGGCCACCGTGCGCAGGCCCGAACCACATACTTGATTGACCAGCCAAGCTGGCGCGGCGTCCGAGATGCCAGCAGCGCGGCTGGCTTGACGGGCTGGGTTTTGGCCTTTGCCAGCGGTCAGCACTTGGCCGAAAATGAGTTCAGAGACTTCATCACCCGATACCCCAGCGCGCGCCAAGGCTTCGACAATCGCGGTCCTGCCCAGCTCATGGGCTTCAACGGTCGCAAATGCGCCAGAGAAAGAACCAATCGGGGTGCGTGCCGCCGAGACGATCACGATGTCGGAAGATGAAGTGCTCATATGCGTGTGCCTTTCCCAGTAATTGTTGGCCCTGTCTTGCGTAAGAAAAGGTTGGCGTCAATCTCAAACAGAGCCCTGACAAGATTCGTTTGTCTCTGTGCAGCCATTGGTCAAAGCGCCAGACCTGTGACAGAGCACCAACGTGCTTGGCAATCGACCTTTTTCGCTCGCGGTGTTTGCAAGGTGCGTTTCGCACCTGCCCAATTGTCTTGCATCTGCGAAGAACAGCGGCGAAACTAGAAAAAATCGCGCACTTCGCAGCGTAGGGGAGCCTCATTTGGCCGATAGCAAACAGCCAAGTCCCGTGGTGACGATCAAGAAGTACGCCAATCGGCGGCTTTATAACACTGCGACGTCGGCCTATGTGACCTTGGACCATTTGGCCCAAATGGTGCGGGACAGTGTTGATTTTGTTGTGTTTGATGCCAAGTCGGGCGACGATATCACGCGGTCCATCTTGACCCAGATTATTCTGGAGGCTGAAAGCTCTGGCAATAATTTGTTGCCCGTCGGGTTCCTGCGCGACATCATCCGGTCGTATGGTGACAGCGTGCAAGGCTTTTTGCCCTCCTATCTCGACCTCGCGATGAAAAGTTTTACCGACAGCCGCGAACAATTCTCGAAATCGCTTAATGGCGGCTTTGATCTCTCAGGTCCTGTGGAATTGTTCCAACAAGCCGTCCGCGCTAATATGTCGATGATGGCAGAAGCAGCGAAAGCTTTCACTGGCGTCGTTGTGCCTACTGCGCTGCGGCCCAGCAGCAAGTCGGCACAAAAGTCGGAAGCCTCAGAGGAATTGGTTGCGATGCGGGCCCAAATGGCGGCCATGCAGGCCCGTCTCGACAAGCTTGACGGAACACACGGCTAAAGCACGCAAACTGCCTGTGGCTGTTGGCGATGGCGCGAAGGCGTCATCGCCCCCTTTCCCCTGTGCCAAACCCGTGGCAGAAACTCTACCAGCACATCAGATGCCGGGTTTAAACAACACACTCAGGGGGAAGCCTAATGACCACGATTTTCGACCTCAGCGGCAAGACTGCCATCGTCACCGGCTCGTCGCGCGGAATCGGCAAAGCGATTGTCGAGCAAATGGCCGATCACGGGGCCAATGTCGTCGTCTCATCGCGCAAAGCTGGCCCCTGTGAAGACGTCGCCAATGCGATCAACGCCAAGCATGGCGATGGACGCGCACTGGCAGTGCCGGCCAATATTTCCTCGAAAGAAGACCTCCAGCGCTTGGTTGACCAAACCAACGAACGCTTTGGCCAGATTGATATTGTGGTCTGTAATGCGGCTTCCAATCCCTATTATGGCCCGATGGCTGGGATTGGGGACGATGTGTTTGCGAAAATCCTGCAGAACAACATCATTTCCAACCATTGGCTGATCTCCATGGTCGCGCCGCAAATGGTGGCGCGTAAGGCTGGCAATATCACCATCATTTCCTCGATCGGTGGCTTGAAGGCAACCAATATCATTGGCGCTTATAACATCTCCAAGGCAGCCGACATGCAATTGGCGCGTAACCTCGCGCTGGAATTTGGGCCGGATGGCGTGACGGTGAATTGCATCGCGCCGGGCCTGATCAAGACAGACTTTGCGCGCGCTTTGTGGGAAGATCCCGCCACCTTGAAGCAAGCCACCACCCATTCTTGCTTGAAGCGCATTGGTGAGCCTGACGAGATTGCTGGCATGGCCGTGTTTTTGGCGTCGCGCGCGGGTGGCTTCACCACCGGGCAGACTTTCGTGATCGATGGCGGCGCTACCGCAGTTTAAGGGTCAAACATGAAACGCCTACTGGCTGGCACCGCTTTGGTGGCTTTGATTGCTGCGGGTGCTTTGGTAACCCAATTCGCTCAGGCTCAAACCGGGCAAACAAGCCCAAAAGCCGCAAAGGCGGGCCAGCTAGCGTCTTATCCGGCCATCGATGATGCGCGTCTGCGCCAGCACATAAAAACGCTGGCCGATGACTTCTTCGAAGGGCGCAGCCCGGGGACGCGCGGCGATGATATGGCTACTACTTATGTGGCTGGCGCCATGGCGGCACTTGGGTTGGAGCCCGGCGGCGATAATGGCACCTGGTTCCAAAACTTTCAGCTCAACCGCTTTACAACCGCCCCGCGCGGCACCTTCGCGGTTGAGGACGAGATTTGGTATCAAGGCAAAGATATCATGATGATCAGCCGCAAGGCGGATGGAAGTTCATACAATCTGGTCGACGCGCCATTGGTGTTTGCTGGCTATGGCGTGAAGGCGCCTGAGAAGAATTGGGATGATTTTGCGGGCGTGAACTGGGAAGGCAAGATCGCGTTGGTCTTGATCAATGACCCCGATTTTGAGGCAACTCCGGCAGATGCGGTCGCAGGCATTTTCGGCGGCAAAGCCATGCAATGGTACGGCCGCTGGCCCTATAAGTTTGAAGCTGCGGCGAAAGCCGGTGCGGCTGGCGTCTTGATCATCCATGAGGATGCACCGGCTGCTTACGGCTGGGGCGTCGTGCGCAATTCCAACGGCACCCGCTTTGACTTTGTGCGGCCAGATAGTGGTTCTTCGCTGGCAGCAATTGAAGGCTGGATGCAACGGGATGTGGCCGTAGAATTGTTCCGCAAGTCGGGCCTTGATTTTGAAACCTTGAAGAAGGCGGCCCGCACGCCGGGCTTTACACCTGTACCGCTCAACCAAACCGCGACCATTGACATCGGGGTGACCCGGGAATCGGTGGCGACGCGCAATGTCGTCGGTGTCCTCAAAGGGGCGACCCGCCCGGACGAGACGGTCTTGATTGGGGCCCATCACGACCATTTGGGTATTCGTGAGCCGATCAATGGCGATAAAATCTATAATGGCGCGATGGACAATGCTTCAGGCATGGCCGGGATGTTGGAGATCGCGCGCACCATCGCGCAAGGGCCGCGTCCTGCGCGCTCCATCGTCTTCGCTTCGTGGGCCGCGGAAGAGCAGGGGCTGTTGGGCTCTGACTATTACGTCAATAACCCCCGCTTCCCGCTGGAGAAGACGGCAGCCGCCTTCACGCTGGACATGTTGGCCCATCGCGGCGCAACGACTGAGATGGAGTTTCCAGGTGCTGGTAAATCCAGTCTCGATATCAACATGAAGGCCATTCTTACTGCGCAAGGTCGCACCTATACGCCCGACCGCAACCCGCAATTTGGCCTGTTTTATCGGTCCGACCATTTCCCGTTTGCCCGCGCCGGGGTGCCTGCTATGTTCCCCTCGACGGGTACCACTTTGGTCAAGGGTGGCGTTGAAGCTGGCCAAGCTGCTACGAAGGAATGGTTTGACCAGCGCTATCACAAGCCGCAGGATGAATATGATCCGGCGTTTGATTTCGCAGGCGCTTTGATGGATCTGACCGCGACCCGCAGCCTGATGCTGGAAGTCGCCAATGCCGCAACGTGGCCGCAATGGACCAAGGGCGATGAGTTTGAGGCCATTCGCAAAGCGTCTGACGCCGCTCGGAAATAGAGTGACTTTAGTCCTCGCGCATTTCTTTCAGCCACTGCGCGCGCTCAGAGGTCTTTTCGAGCATGCAACCTGCATACATTGGGCCGCGTATCGTGCCGCCGATCCAGTTTTCATAGACGGCGTCACAATCGGCATCGCGGCTGACGATCCAAGCCCGCTGCGCTTTCTGCAGCTTTAGCTTCAGATTGGGTGGGGCAGTTGCGATCAGGGCGCGATAGCGCTCGTTTAGAATAACGTCCCAGGCCTTATGTGCTGTCATCGTGCATTCGGTGATTGATATAGTGGTGTCAGGCTGGTCATGGGCAGCTTGGCAGGCATCATAAACGGGCTGGCCACAATCAACACCGGGCTTGTCTGCCGCTAAGCATACACGAAAGGCGGCCATAGCTTTGGGTGTTGGCACATTTTCTTGCGCGTACGCAGGGCTTAGCCAAGTCGCGACACCAGAGGTGAGTGCAAGAGCTACTAGCCCAGTGGCGAGCTTATGTGGTCTGGACATGCTGGGCTCCTAGCGATCATTCGGCGAGTTGAGATACACATCCTAAACCACTTGCCGCCCAAGTCACGCCTGCGCTTCAGGCGCCAATTGCAGAGCAAGGTTGGCCTTTTGCTTAGAAACCGCTAGAAGCCCGCGACCTAACGGAGTTTCTCACCATGTCTGACGCCCAAACCGGCGCGCCTGCCCTCACCGGCAACGTCCTTTTGTACAAAAATCCAGAGCCTTTGTCTCTGGAAGCCCACAACAAACTGGGCCTCAAAAATATCGAACGCCCGTTTGGCTTTGTGGAAACCACCCATGTGGTTCCATTGACGGTGCAAGAATTCGGCATGGCAGCGACGTCGCTGCCAATCATTTTCGCCCCAGACCGCAAGACACCTTTGGCAGTCTTGTCGGCGCGTTCGGGTGAAAACCTCTATGTCGATGCAACCGGCAATTGGGAACTGGACGGCTATATCCCAGCCTTCATCCGCCGCTATCCTTTCGTATTTGCTGCGGACCAACAAGGCGATAATTTCGTAGTCTGCATCGACACCCAAGCAGAGATGATTGGTGAGAACCCAGATTTGCCGCTGTTTGAAAATGGCCAGCCGACCCCCTATACCAACAACGCCATGGAATTCTTGCAAGACTTTGAACGTCAGCGTCGCGCGACGGAAGAGTTTATGGAAGTCATCACCTCGATGGATATCCTAGAAGAAAAGAGCGTTACCTTCACGCCAACTAACCCAGATGGCAGCCAAGGTGAGCCCGTGAAAGTGGCTGATTATATCGGCGTCTCAGAAGAAAAGCTGAATGCTTTGCCGGCCGCAAAATTGCTGGAACTGAAGCAAAAGGGCTGCTTGGGCGCGATCTATGCCCATTTGGTGTCCTTGCTGCACTGGCAAAAGCTGATCCAACGCACGCTGCGCAATGCGCCGCCAGAAGTCGTTGCTGGCAACGCGTAAGCGTTTCAACACTGAAGACTTTGAAAAAGGCGACCCGCGTGGGTCGCCTTTTTTGTTAAGCGGGATGGGGTGTCGTCAAGGCTGCGACCACCACCCACACGCCAATGGCAGCGAAGATACCTGCCGCGATCATCCGAACCACATTCAGCGGCACCACTTTTGTTGCGGCTTGGCCCAGATAGACTGCGGGCACATTGGCCAGCATCATGCCAAGGGTCGTGCCGATGGTTACCAAAGTAATATTCTCAAACCGCGCGGCCAGAAGCGAGGTTGCGATTTGGGTTTTGTCGCCCATCTCCACAAGGAAGAAGGCGATGACGGTCGTCATGAAGACGCTACCATGGGATTTGGCGCCTGCATCTTCATCCTCTTTGTCGGGGATCAGCGCCCATGCGGCCATTGCTATAAAGGCTACGCCGACCCCGATCTGAAACCACTTGCCCGAAATCAATTGTGCCACACCAAAGCCCACGCTGGCCGCAAGCGCGTGATTGATAATGGTTGCCACGAAAATCCCGGCAATGATCGGGATGGGCTTATTGAACTTGCAGGCCAAAACAATGGCGAGCAACTGGGTTTTGTCTCCGATCTCAGCGATGGCGACAATCAGGGTCGAGAGCCAAATGGCTTCCATAGTCTGGACTTCTTTCGTTAGCCCTTCAGGGCTGCGGCAAACAAAGCATGATAGTCCGCTTCGCTGGCCTTTCTGGGATTTGAGAGGTGGGCGATGTCGACCAAGGCATTGGCGACAATGCCGTCCGCATGATCATTGGACAGGCCAAGGACTGAGAGATTGGCTGGAATCCCCAAGGCTTGGTTGAGGCTTGCCAAAGCGTCAGCCAAATCTTCATGGGCTTTTAGGCCCATTGCGTCGCGAATGCGTGCCTCTGCATCTGGGCGCACGCCCGCATTAAAGCGCATGACATGGGGCAAGAAGATCGCGTTGAGGGTGCCGTGGTGCAGGCTGGGGCTTTTGAGACGACCAGCAGCATGCGAGAGGGCGTGGACGCTGCCCAGCCCCTTCACAAAGGCCAACGCACCCTCGGTCGACGCCATCATCATGTGCCAACGTGCTTCTTTATCAGAACCATCCTTTACGGCACGCGCCAACATGCCATCCCGCACAGCCCGGACGATCCCGTCAGCAGCAATCGCGTCACCGGGTGGATTGATGGCCGGCGACATAATGCTCTCGATACAATGAGTCACCGCATCCATGCCGGTTGCAGCCGTCAGGCCCGCAGGCAGGCCCAACGTCAGGTCGGGATCGCAGATGGCAATGGCGGGGATGAGATGCTTGGAAACAAACAATTCCTTGTTGCCCGATTCCAGCACGATCACTGCGCCAATGGAGACTTCTGAGCCTGTGCCGGACGTAGTCGGGATCGCGATCAGAGGCGGGATTTTGCCAATCAGGCGCGAGCCGCGTTGGGCCGCGCCATAGCGCGCCAAGGGGCCTTCACCGCTGACCAGCAAACCAACGCCCTTGGCCAAATCCATGGAAGAGCCGCCACCTAAGGCGATGATCGAATCCGCTCCGGCCTCTTGATAGAGCGCGGTGGCAGCCAAAGTGGCAGCTTCGGTCGGATTGCCCGGCGTTTCGTCAAATACTGCCGCAGGGGCGTTGCCTAGGGCGTCCAAAACGGTTTGTAACAGGCCTGCCGCAACAATGCCCTTGTCGGTGACGATCAAGGGGCGGCTTGCGCCCAAACTTTGGAGTGCTTTGCCAGTTTGGCTAACAGCGCCATGGTCAAAACGGGTATCGGTTAAATAGGGAAGGCTGGCCATTGTCTGTTTCCTGAGCAAAGCGATGTTTTAAGCGACCTTATTGGCACCGCCCTGACGCTGCAATGTGGTCACATGTGCTTGAACGCATAGACCGCAGGGAAATGCAAAGCTAAGTCGTAGTTTCGAAATCGTTTCTTCAAGGAACCTCGCCCCTATGTCCAGCCCAATTTTGTCTGTCCGTGACCTCTCCGTGACGTTCTCGACACCTGATGGTTCCGTGCGTGCGGTTAAGGGCATTGATTTGGACATTTTGCCCGGTGAATGTGTCGCCGTGGTGGGGGAGTCTGGATCGGGCAAAAGCCAGACCTTTATGGCCGCGATGGGGCTTTTGGCGTCCAATGGCGTGGCCACAGGCTCCATCAAATTTAAAGGCCAGGAATTGCTCGGCCTCAAACCGACGGAGTTGAATGCCATTCGCGGTAAGCAAATGGCGATGATCTTCCAAGACCCGCTCACCTCTTTGACCCCACACATGAAAGTGGGAGAGCAAATGTATGAAGTGCTGAAACTGCACATGAATTTACAAGGCGAAGCGGCAACCAAGCGCTGTGTGGAGTGGCTGGAGCGCGTCCGCATCCCTGAAGCGGTCCGTCGGCTCAATCAATATCCCCATGAATTGTCGGGTGGTATGCGCCAACGCGTGATGATCGCGATTTCGATGCTGTGCGAGCCCGCCCTATTGATTGCTGATGAGCCAACCACAGCTTTGGACGTGACCGTTCAAGCCCAAGTGCTGGAGCTGATGGATGAGCTGAAGCGCGATACCGGTGCCGCAATTGCGCTCGTCACCCATGATATGGGCGTCGTTGCCCGCTTGGCTGACAAGGTGCAAGTGATGAATAAGGGTCTCTATGTCGAGACTGGTGACGTGCACCAAATCTTCGCGACGCCAAAAGATGCCTATACCCAAAAGCTGTTGGCCGCTGTGCCGCGCTTGGATCGGCCCGAGCGCAAAGGCGTGCCTTTGGCGGACCCGCCCAAGGATAGCGATCCCATTCTGGTGGAAGCCAAGAATCTGCAAATCCATTTTCCCGTAAAAGTCTCCGGCGGCTTGTTCCCTAAGTCCAAGCCTTTGCGGGCAGTAGACGGCGTTGATCTAACCATACGTGCTGGCGAGACCGTCGGCGTCGTTGGGGAGTCGGGCTGTGGCAAGTCCACCTTAGCGCGCGGCGTCTTGCGCCTGGTGCCAACGACGGCGGGTCAAGTGGTTTGGCTCGGCAAGGGCGTCACCGAAACATCGCGGAAAGAGCTGCGAGCCTCGCGCAAGGACTTAACCATCGTATTCCAAGACCCGCTCGCCAGCCTTGATCCGCGTATGACGATTGGGGCCTCCATCGCGGAGCCTTTAGAGGTGCATAAGCCTGGCATCGGCAAGCAAGAGCGCGATGCGATGGTCAAAGACATGATGAACCGGGTCGGCCTCGACCCCGATTGGATCAATCGCTACCCGCATGAATTTTCTGGTGGTCAGAACCAGCGTGTGGGCATTGCTCGCGCGATGATTTTGCGCCCGAAGTTTGTGGTGTGCGACGAAGCGGTTTCTGCGCTCGATGTCTCCATTCGGGCTCAAATCATTGACCTTTTGCTGGACCTGCAACGCGAATTTGGCCTTGCCATGTTATTCATCAGCCACGACTTAGCCGTAGTGCGTGAAGTCAGCCACCGGATCATGGTGATGTATCTGGGCCGGGTGGTCGAAACTGCGGACGGCAATTCTATCTACTTGAACCCGCGCCATCCTTACACGCAGGCGCTGATTTCAGCGGCACCCATCCCTGACCCAGAACTTGAAAAAGCCCGCCCGCGAATTCGTTTGGAAGGCGATCTACCGTCACCAATGGATCCGCGCGCGCAATTGCGTTTCATGAAGTCGAAATTGGTCGAGGGCGATGGCCCTCAGTATCGCCCGCAATTGATGGAAGTTGCCCCCGGTCATTGGGTGGCCGAGCATGATCCTGTGGTGGCCGCTTAAGCCCGAAGGCCGAATGAAGTTAAGGCAGTGGGGCCATGCGTGCCCCCTTGCGCCACGCTGGTTTATTCTGTCACATGGCTGAAAAGCTAAACGAAAATAGGCACTGCTGGAGGAACACCCATGGCGATCAATTATGAGCACGTGATGTCTTTGACATCCAAAGACCAAGAATTTTCCTATGGCGATACACAGACCATGCTTTACGCCTTGGGCATCGGCATGGGCGCGGACCCGATGGACAAGGGTGAGCTGCCCTTTGTTTATGAAAATGGCTTAAAGACCATCCCTACCATGGCGACCGTGATTGCTTGGGGCGCGGGCCGGGTTGGCGATACGGGGATCAATTATGCGATGGTGGTACATGGCGAACAGCGTGTGACCATGCATAAGCCTCTGCCAGCTGCCGCAACGATTTTGGCCGATAGCCGCTTTGTTGAGTGCCTCGATAAGGGCGCAGGCAAGGGCGCGGTTTTGATCAGCGAGACCGTGATCCGCGACAAGAAAAACGATAGCCTGCTGTGCACGCTGACCTCGTCTATCTTTGCCCGCGCCGATGGTGGCTTTGGTGGGCCCAGCGAAGGCGGGCCAGAGTCCCATCCTATTCCAGATCGCGCGCCAGATATGGAAGTCGATATTCCAACCAGCCCAGATCAGGCCTTGATTTATCGCTTGTCGGGCGACCGCAATCCGCTGCATGCCGATCCTGATTTTGCAAAAATGGTCGGTTTCCCTCGCCCAATCCTGCACGGGCTGTGCACCTATGGCCTAACCTGCCGGGCGGTTCTGTCGGCTTATTGCGGCAATGACCCCAGCCTGATTTTGAGCCATGATGTGCGCTTCTCCTCGCCAGTCTTCCCGGGTGAGACGGTCAGCGTTCAGATGTGGCGGGATGGCAATGTGGTGTCGTTTGAAGCCCGCGTGAAATCGCGCGACGTGGTTGTGATCAAGAATGGTAAGTGCGTCCTCGCGGGGTGAGGGCAGGCCGAAGCAAAAGGTAGAGTAAGATGAAGCTAACGCGGCGGGATGCCCTTTTGGGCACAGGGGCGATTGGGGCGACGGCCTTTCTGTGGGGCTGCGCCGACAAAAGCACGGCCAATCCAGACCTGAAGGCGGTGATCAATTCCATCACCACGAGCATGCTTAAGGATTCGCCTGAGTATGCGACAAGCTTGACGGTTCCAGAGGCTTTGGCTGGCGGGCCTTACAAAGGCCGGGTTTCAGACGCTTCTGCCGCCGCAGAAGCTGCTCGCAATCAATGGGTGGCAGGTTGGATCAAAGACCTTGAGAAGATCAAGCCTGAAAGCTTGAACCCAGCCGATAAGATCACCCATGCGGTGGTCCTGTCGTCCACGCGTTATGCCGCAGCTGCCGCACCAATGGGCTATGGTACCGCAGGTTATGGCTCTCCCAATCCTTACATCCTGTCGCAATTGACCGGCAGCTATGTCGGCATGCCAGACTTCTTGGATAGCCAGCATGTGGTGAAAGCCCAAGATGATGCCGATGCTTGGCTCTCGCGCGTCGAGGGTTTCGCCGGTCAAATGGGCCATGAGGTCGAGCGCGTTAAAGCCGATGCCGCCAAAGGCGTTATCCCGCCAAATTTCATCATTGATCGCGCCCTTGGCCAATTGCGTAGTTTCATGAAAATCCCGGCCACTGAAACCGTTTTGGTGTCGGGCTTGGTGCGTAAGGCTAAGGAGTCGGGTCTCAAGTCCGATCAATTGGGGGCGGCTGCCACCAAACTGGTGACCGAGAAAGTCTTCCCTGCCTATCAGGCCCAGATTGCGTTGATGGAAGAGTTGCGGACAAAGTCGACCGCTGACGCCGGCGTTTGGAAACTGCCACAGGGTGAGGCCTATTATCAAGCCGCAACGGGCTATTGGACGACAACCAAAATGTCGCCCAACGAAATCCATGAATTGGGCCGCGATCTGGTCCGATCGTTTGGCTCGCAAATGGATGAGGGCTTGAAAAAGCTAGGCATGACCCAAGGCAGCGTGGCCGAGCGTATGAGCGCTTTGGCCAAGGATCCCAAATATCTGTATGCCAATAATGATGCAGGCAAAGAGCAATTATTGGCAGATTTGAACAAACAGATGGCTGCCCTCAAGAAGCGCTTGCCAGAAGTGTTTGCGACGCTGGCCAAGGCTGATTGCGAAGTAAAGCGCGTCCCAGTCTATACAGAAGCAGGTGCTCCCGGCGGCTATTATCAGTCGCCTGCGCCAGATGGATCGCGCCCTGGTGCTTACTACATCAATCTGCGTGACACAGCCGCTTGGCCGAAATGGACTTTGCCGACCTTAACCTATCATGAGGCACAACCGGGTCACCACTTACAGATTTCCCTCGCACAAGAAGCCCAAGGTCTGCCGTTCTTGCGGTCAAAAATGCTTTGGTTTGGCGCCTATGGCGAAGGTTGGGCACTCTACGCAGAGCAATTGGCCGATGAGATGGGCCTCTATGAGAATGATATTGCAGGCCGCTTGGGCTATGCTCAGTCCGCCGCATTCCGCGCCGCGCGCCTCGTGGTGGATTCGGGCCTTCATGCCAAGAAATGGACTAAGGAGCAGGCCGTGGATTATATGTTGGAAGCCACGGGCGACACGCGCGATAGCATCGTAACAGAGGTGGAGCGCTATTGCGTTTGGCCGGGCCAAGCTTGCAGCTATATGGTCGGCAAGACCAATCTTATTCGTCTGCGTGCAGATGCAAAGACCAAGCTGGGCGCTAAATTCAACATCAAGGCTTTCCACGACCAAGTCTTGCTGCCTGGGCCACTTCCCCTTGATGTACTTGATACGGTGATTGTCGACTGGCAGAACGGGATCAAGACCTAAGGATACTTCGGGGGCAGGGGGGCTTACTTCCCTGCCACAAAGGCTAAGGCTTTGGCATGCAGCGCGGGGCATCCCGCCGCAATTATATCGCCACCTTTTGGGTGATGGCGGCCCTGCCAATCGGTGACGACGCCGCCGGCCGCCTCAATAATGGGGATCAGGGCGGCAATGTCGACATCTTTCAGGCCGGGCTCCACCACCAGATCAATGTGACCATGTGCCAACAGCGCATAGGCAGTACAATCAAGCCCGTAACGGGTTAGGCGGGTTGCGGCGCGTAAAGCCAAGAATGCGTCATGCTGACTGCCCTGAAACAAGAAGGGATCAGTCGTCGCCAGAAGCGCTTGATCTAGGGCCACATTTTTGCGTGTCATCAGGGGCTGACGGGCCCGTCCACGCGACCAGAACCCACGGTCTGGATTGGCGGCCCAACGTTCATCGGCAAAGGGTTGGTCCATGATGCCGACCAGCGGCTTATCTTCAAAACGCGCACCAATCAGGACGCCCCATGTCGTCGTACCCGCAATGAAAGCGCGGGTGCCATCAATGGGGTCTAGCACCCACGTCCAGCCAGAATTGCCGTCATGATCGTCAAACTCTTCACCGACGATGCTGTCATTCGGTCGTTCTGAACGGATTTTGGCGCGCATCGCCTCCTCAGCGGCTTTATCGGCCGACGTGACGGGATCAAAGCCGGTCTCAGCCTTATTTTCAATCGCAGCCTCAGCCCGGAAAAAGGGCAGAATAGCCGCACGCGCGACGTTGGCGAGCTCGTGGGCAAACGACAGAACTTCATGGGTGGCAACTGAGGTCATGATCAATTCGGACTTAGACGCAACACTTTGCCTTCTGGATCGTCAGTGAGAACGATCAAGCTGCCATCTGGCGCTTGGATGATGGCGCGATAGCGCTCTTCACGCTCTGCCAACAAGGTTTCTTGGGCTTTCACGGCACCGTTTTCCAGATCAACGCGGCGTATTTGCTGTCCGGCCAACGCGGTCACGAGAAGGTCACCCTTCCACTGCGGGAATAGGCTGCCGGTGTAAAGCACCATGCTGGACGGGGCGATAGAGGGCACCCAATAGACGAGCGGCTGCTCCATCCCGTCGCGCTTATTTTCCATGCTGATCGGCGCACCGGAATAATCCACGCCATAGGTGATGACAGGCCAGCCGTAATTCTTGCCGGGCTGAATGACATTGACTTCATCGCCGCCTTTGGGACCATGTTCATGAGCATAGAGGGTGCCGCTGACGGGATCGCGCGCGATGCCCTGAACATTGCGGTGGCCATAGGAATAGATTTCAGCCCGCTTGCCCGCTTGGCCAGCAAAAGGATTGCCCGGGGCTGGAGCACCTGTATCGGTGATACGCACAATCTTGCCCAGATCACTCGACAGGTCTTGAGCTTTATCGCGATACTTATAGCCATCGCCCAAGGTGACGATAAGGGATTTGTCGGGCATAAACAACAATCTGCCGCCAAAATGGGCTTGGGTCTGCCGCTCTGGCACAGCGTCAAAAACCGGCTCGACATTGGTGAGCGCCTTGCCGTCAAACTTGCCGCGCACCACGGCCGTGTGGTTCGACGACTTCGTCCCCTTGGCGAAGGACAAATAGATTAGGCCATTGGTCGCAAAATCAGGGTGCAGCGCCACATCAAACAAGCCGCCTTGGCCATCATTCAAGACAGCGGGAACGCCCGTGATCGGGGCTTCAACCAATTTACCGTCACGGATAACGCGCAAGCGGCCATCGCGCTCTGTCACGAGCATGGAGCCATCGGGCAGGACTGCCGCGCCCCATGGATAGGCTAGGCCAGCGGCAATTTCAGTGACCTTAATCTTCTGCGTGGAAGCCGCCGCAGGGGCTTGCGATTTGGCTGCCGGCGCGCAAGACGCGCCGAAGATCAGGGCGGAGGCGAGTAGGAAACGAACAGATTGATTCTTCATAACGCCACTTTAGACTGACTTAGGCCACCGGTGAAAGAGCATTAGTCTTTCTTTGCCTTTGGCGGACGGACTAATTTTAGGTCCAATGCTTCTTCGGGGGTCAAGCTAACCAAACTGACCACCGTACAGCTTGAGCTTCCCGAAGATAAATCGTAGAAAATCAGTGTTGTACCGGACTCAATGCCACTTGAATGGCTGATGGATCGAAACGAATTAGCATCGCGTGGGTCTCCCCCGCCGCGGCAAATCAGTTCGCCCCGAAACCAAGTTCTGCGGGCGGTTTCCAGATAGACGACCCGATCGCTATCCTCCTCCCGCCGCACGACAAAGTTGCGCACCTGTCGAGAGAGCATAATCCGGGCACTGGGACGGCCTGCATAGGGATCAACCACGGCTGGTTTGGCATCAACGGGCTTGGCCGCAGGTGTTTGTTCAGCGCTTGGGCCAATACTGGCAGCCACTAGCATCGTCAGGGAAATCAGCATCGGACTTTCCTTTCATGTCACAGCCAAGCGCACGTGTGGCTGGCAATACAGACGAAGCCTATCGTTGAACTAGATATCCCGCAAGAGATTCAAAATGGCCTGTGGGGCTTTGTTTGCTAGAGACATGGCTTGCACAGATAATTGTTGCCGCGTTTGAAGGGCTTGCAATTGTGCGCTTTCATAACCCAAGTCGGCGTCGACCATTTGACCAATTCCAGCGGTGACACTGTCTTTCAGTTTCGAGAAATAGACGGTTTGGTTCACGAACATTTTGCTGGCAGCGGCAAGTCGCGAGAGCTCCGTGTTGACAAAGTCCAGACTGGCGCTGACGCGGGCTGCAGCATCAACACCAGCCGCCGCGGTGGTTAATGTCGTACCACTTCCCAAATAAATAGCTGCAGCAGGGCTGGCGACGGCACCAGGAGCTGCTGGTAGGCGTAAATCCACGATGGGTAAGTCGAGGCTGCTTGACCCGTTGGTGCTGGCGAGAAAGGTAATGTTTGTGCCGCTTGGCCCAGCTAACAGATTTTGGCCGTCAAATACGGCATTGGCGATGATGCCGCTGACTTGGTCGCGAAGGGCGATAAAGTCGGCATTGTGAATCGCGCGGCTCATGTTTGAGATTGACGTATCGGACGCCGCGACGGCCTTTTCCCGCATCTGGGTTAGGACATCCGATAACGAAGAACCAGCTGCCAGGGCGACATCGGCGATGCTGATAGCGCGGTTAAGGCTTGTCGTGACAGCGTCTAGGCTACTGGCCTCTGCTCGCTGTTGTTGGGCGATGCCAAAGGTAGCGGCACCATCGCGTGCACCACTTGCCTTTAGCCCGGTCGAAATTCGATTTTGGACGGTTTCAACCCCGCGATTGACGCTGTTGAAAGATTGGACAGCGCTTAAGGCTGCCAAATTCGTGTGAACGGTCGATGTCAAATCAAGCCCTCCGAATGCGTGAGTAAGAGGCTTTTAGAGGTGATTTGATTTGGATAACCAATGGTAAACGCCACCAGAGCCCTATTTCTGGTGGGTAAGCGCAACTGTTGAGGTCGCGGTAGAGTTTGTAAGACGCAGGCCGTTTTAGGCTTTTGCGTCGATCATCACGCCGCGCATGGTGGCGCGCTCATCTTCATCAGCAAGCGAGGTCAATGTAATGGCCAAATCCTCAATCGGCCAGATCCGCGTAACTTCGCCAGTGACCCGATCAACCGATTTATACACGAAGCCTTGCGACTCCTTGTTTTTCTCTATGACCAAGGATTTGTTGGTTCCCATGATCTTCTCAACCATGGCGACGCGTTGTTGGGCCTCGAGCGCATCTTGCTCGATATCAACCGAGGCAGATTTGGACTCTTGGTTTGCCGCGCGCTTATAGTCATTTGACGGCGCACGGTCGTTGGTTTGCTGATTTTTGATATTTTTGGACGCTGGTTGTATCACAACCGCCTCCTGCTCCTGACGTATCGGAGCAATTGGTGCGGTTTGTGCCAGCGAGATGTTCTTCGTCTCGATGTTCATCCGATCCTAGGCCGGTGTTGCCACCGGTCCCCTCCAGTTCTTGTGTACAAGGTACATCTACTAAAGTACCTAGGTCATAATGACCCACCTTTAGGGTAACACAGGAACGTCAAGGGAAGGTTTTCCTAATCGACCGCATTTTAGCTAAAATTAAGACGTATTGACGCGATATTTAGACATAGAAAACAGGCCCGGCGAAGACGCCGGGCCTGAAGTTTATCTCAGTCGATTATTAACGGAACAGCGACAGCGCCGATTGCGACGAGCTGTTTGCAATCGACAGGGCTTGACAAGTCGGCGTCGACGATAGAGCCGATCCCGTTGGTCAAAGCGTCTTGCAACTTGCTAACAAACGTCTTGTGCACTTCCAAACGCTTGGCACCTGCACCCCAGGTCGCCAATTGCGTACCCAAGTTATCGATAGAAGCGTTGACCAACAATAAAGCGGCTGCCGAAGTTGTGGCGTTGGTCAATACAGAAGTACCGGTGACTGTGACCGTTGCACCACCCAATGCCAAGCTGGCACCGGCAACCGTGATGGTGTTGCCACCAGCCGCATCACCCAGCGAGATTGCGCTGGCTGGCGTGGCTGAGATCATGTTGGCACCGTCAAACGATGCGTTCGCACCGATGCTGGTGATTTGATCGCGCAATTGAAGAAAGTCAGCTGCCAATGCAGATTGGGTGCCTGCGGAAAGACCAGTTTGAGAAGCGGCAAGTGCTTTGCCCTTCATTTCATTCAGCAATTCCATGATGCTTTCACCAGCAGCGATACCGGTGTCGAGGATGGAGCTTGCACGATCTGCGGATTCACGAACGCGGTCATAAGCACCGACGTCGGAACGCATTTTATTGGCGATTGCAAATAAGGCCCCATTGTCTTTCGCCGAAGCAACCTTAAGACCGGTTGAAATGGCGTTTTGGCTCTTATTCATTTCGTTATCGGTTTTGTTCATGGTTTGCATGGCAACCATGGCACCGGTATTTGTATTTACGCTGATCATTCTTGATCTCCTTACACACAATGATGCACCATTCAGGTGCATTGATCCTATTGATCGGCGTGAAGATTAGTGGAGATCAAAGTACAAACTCTCTTGAATATAGTTTCAATTTTATCTAACTAAACAGTAATTATATGTAATAATAGCGCATTTCAAACAAAAAAGGTCCAAGCCATTGGCTTGGACCCAAATTGATAACGATTGGCGATCCGTTTAACGGAACAGAGAGAGAGCCCTCTGCGAAGAGCTGTTGGCAATCGACAAGGCTTGAATGCCCAGCTGTTGTTTGGTTTGCAGAGCTTGCAACTTGGCGCTTTCCTTGGCCAAGTCGGCGTCGACGATAGAGCCGATCCCGCTGGTCAATGCGTCTTGTATTTTGCTAACAAACGTCTTGTGGACGTCCAAACGCTTTGCACCTGCACCCCAGGTCGCCAATTGGGTACCTAAGTTGTCGATGGAGGTGTTTACAAGACCCAAAGCCGTGGTTGCTGCGGCGGCCGAGGTGGCCACCGATGTTGTAAGAACGGTGACAACTGTGCCAGCCAGTCCCAAGTTGGCACCGGCAACAGTGATGGTGTTACCACCAGCCGCATCACCCAGCGAGATTGCGCTGGCTGGTGTGGCGGCGATCATGTTGGCACCGTCAAATGATGCGTTCGCAACGATGCTGGTGATTTGATCGCGCAATTGGGCAAAATCAGCGCCCAAAGCATTCTGCGTACCCGTGGAGAGACCGGTTTGAGAAGCGGCAAGTGCTTTGCCCTTCATTTCGTTCAGCAATTCCATGATGCTTTCACCAGCAGCGATACCGGTGTCGAGGATGGAAGCTGCACGATCCGTCGACTCACGAACACGGTCATAAGCACCGACGTCGGAACGCATTTTGTTGGCGATGGCGAACAAAGCGCCATTGTCTTTCGCCGAAGCAACCTTAAGACCGGTTGAAATGGCGTTTTGGCTCTTATTCATTTCGTTATCGGTTTTGTTCATAGTTTGCATCGCAACCATGGCACCGGTATTTGTATTTACGCTGATCATTCTTGATCTCCTGACACACAATGATGCACCATTCAGGCGCATGGATCACTTTGACCGACGTGAAGAATAGTGGAGATCAGCGTATAGTTTATACTGAATATATTTTGAATTTTATCTAACTAAACAGTAATTGTATAAAAATGTATCTTTATGGCAGTTAAAAAAAGGGGTCCAAGCCATTGGCTTGGACCCAAATTGATAGCTCGTGCTGGTTTGTTTAGCGGAACAGCGACAGAGCTGATTGCGAAGAGCTGTTGGCAATCGACAAGGCTTGAATGCCCAGCTGTTGCTTGGTTTGCAGGGCTTGCAGCTTGGCGCTTTCCTTGGCCAAGTCGGCGTCGACGATAGAGCCGATCCCGTTGGTCAAAGCGTCTTGCAACTTGCTAACAAACGTCTTGTGCACTTCCAAACGCTTGGCACCTGCACCCCAGGTCGCC
>VYKU01000027.1_pt1 | contig 79975 bp, 75 predicted proteins | sample 5114491 | NCBI WGS metagenome assembly VYKU01 (sample SAMN12291796, study PRJNA351875) | freshwater metagenome | isolation source: freshwater lake | place: USA: Michigan, Gull Lake | collected 2011-07-05 | reverse complement strand
GGCCACGCGCCGGTCGAGGGCGGCCGCCACGCGCGCGGCGCGCGCCTGCAGGCGTGCGAGCGCTTCTTCGGTCAGCGCGTCTTGCGCCGCACGGGCCGCCTCGCGCGTGAGGTCGAAGCCCATGCCCGAAATCGCGAGGCCGGATTCCTGCAGAGCGCCTGCAAGCGGCAGCAGCGACGCCGCATCTTTCGAAATCAGATCGAGTGTCGCCACGGCACGCCAGCGTACCGGCCTTCCTTGCACGCGCTCTTCGTGGGCCCACGCCCCGCCGGTCTGGACCGCAACGCCCGCCACGGTCTTGGCGCGCGCAACGGCCGCTTCCATGCGCCGGTTGACCTCGGCTTGTGCGGCAGCGGCCGTGGCAGCGCTTGCTTCGGCGCGCAACGATACGGTGAGCCGGTCTTGCACAAGTTCGCGCTCGGCCGACTCGGTCAACGTGAGCACGGTCTGCGCGTCGGCTGCGGCGGCGAACGCGAAAAGCAGCAGGGCTGCGAGCAGACTTTTCACGTGGTCTCTCCGTTTTCGATGCCGTAGGCGGCAAGGTTGCCGGCACCGGCATGAAAACGCAGCTTGTGCGCGTATTCGAGCGGGTCTTTGGGTTTGACGAAAGCGCCCGGCGGATGGTTGAGCCAGTCGTAGAGGCGCGTGAGCAAAAACCGCAACGCCGAGCCGCGCGCGAAAATCGGCAGGGCGGCAAGCTCCTCGGGCGAAAGCGTGCGCGTGCGCGCATATCCGCCCACGAGGCGGCGCGCTTTGGTCGCATTGAAAGCGCCGTCGGCTTCGAAGCACCAGGCGTTGAGGCAGATCGCCAGATCGTAGGCGAGGAAGTCGTTGCACGCGAAATAGAAGTCGATCATGCCCGAAAACGCGTCGTCGAGAAAGAACACGTTGTCCGGAAACAGGTCGGCATGGATCACGCCGAAGGGCAGATCCTGGGGCCAGCTGCGTTCGAGATGGTCGAGCTCGCGCGCGAGTGCGTCGGCCAAGCCCGCTTCGACCGTATCGGCGCGCGGCCGGCACGCTTCGAACAGCGGCCGCCAGCCGGCGGGCCCGAGCGCATTGGCGCGTTTGATCGCAAAATCTTGTCCGGCCAGATGCAGGCGTGCAAGCGCTTCGCCCACCGGCGCGCAATGCGCGAGCGCCACACGCCGCGGCCATACGCCCGCAAGAAAGCTCACGATCGCCGCAGGCCTGCCGCACAATTCGCCGAGCACGGCACCGTCGGTGCGGTGGATGGGCGTGGGACAGGCAAGGCCCTTGGCCGCGAGATGGTCCATGAGGCCGAGGAAAAACGGCAGATCCTCGCGCTTAACGCGCTTTTCGTAGAGCGTGAGGATGTAGCGCCCTTGCGTGGTCTCGACGAGGAAGTTCGAGTTCTCCACGCCCTCGGCAATGCCGCGATAGCCGCGCAGACCGCCGATCGCGTAGTGGCGCAGAAAGGCCGCCAGCGCGTCGTCGTCGACCTCGGTATAGACGGCCATCTTTGCGCGCTCAATCTTCGAGGATGCGCGGCAGATTGAAATGCACGTCTTCGCGCGCCGTCACGACCTCTTCGATCGTCACGTCGTAGCGCAGCCTCGCGGCGGCGAGCGTCTCCTGCACCAGTATCTCCGGGGCCGACGCACCCGCCGTAATGCCCATGCGCCGCAACGGCCCGAGGGCGTCCCAGTCGATGTCGGCGGCACGCTGCACCAGATGCGCGTTGCGGCAGCCGGCTTTGCGCGCCACCTCGACGAGCCGCATCGAGTTCGACGAGTTGGGCGAGCCCAGCACGAGCACGGCATCGGTATCGGCGGCCATCGCCTTGACGGCCGATTGGCGGTTGGTGGTCGCGTAGCAGATGTCGTCCGAGCGCGGCGGGCGGATCTGCGGATAGCGGCGCTGCAAAACCGATACGATCCCGGCCGTGTCGTCGACCGACAAGGTCGTTTGGGTCGAGAAGGCCAATTCGCGGTCGGCGGGCAGCTCGACGCGCTCGGCCTGTTCGACGTCTTCGACGAGCGTGATGGCACCTTCCGGCAATTGGCCGAGCGTGCCGACCACTTCGGGATGGCCGTCATGGCCGATCAGCACGATATGGCGGCCGGCTTTGTAGTGATGCTCGGCCGCCGAATGTACTTTGCTGACGAGCGGGCAGGTGGCGTCGAGATAGAACATGGCGCGCCGCTCGGCCTCGGCGGGAACCGATTTGGGCACGCCGTGGGCCGAAAACACGACCGGCCGGTCGCCCGGTACGGCGTCGAGCTCGTCGACGAACACGGCCCCTTTGGCCTCGAGCGCTTCGACGACAAAGCGATTATGGACGATTTCGTGACGCACGAAGACGGGCGCGCCGTATTTTTCGAGCGCGCGTTCGACGATCAGGATGGCGCGGTCCACGCCCGCGCAAAATCCGCGCGGGGTAGCCAGCAGGACGGTCAGCGGCGCTTGTGCGGTCATGGCGGATTCTCTAGTGTCGGGAAGATAGTTACACCGGAGTCGCGCAGCAGCGCCAGCCCCGGTTTCCGGCAACCGCACCGACCAGGAAGACTGCAATGACCGCTCCCAACGTGCCTCAGAAAGCGCCCTATCCGATCGACGTCGAAGCCGGGAAGGCCTATTGGTGGTGCAGCTGCGGGTTGTCGAAAAAGCAGCCTTTCTGCGACGGCAGCCATGCGGGCTCCGGCATGCAGCCGGTCAAGTTCGAGGCGTCCGAGTCGAAAAAGCTCTTTTTCTGCGGCTGCAAGGCGAGCCAAAACCAGCCTTTCTGCGACGGCGCGCACAACAAACTGCCGTGATCCCGCACGTGCGCATCGCGGCGGCGGCCGGGCTTGCGCTGCTGGCAGCAGCCTGTTCGGGCGAACCGCCGCCGGCGGTCGCGTGCCCGCACCCGGGCATCTTGCCCGATGCCAATACGGTCGCCGTGTTCCGCGACGGCGGCGGGCGCGACATTACCGACATGCTGGTCCAGTCGCAGATCGTCGATGTGCGCGTCGATTGCACCTACGGCAAACGCGGCACGCGCCCGTCGGTCACGCTCGAGCTGCAGATCGCGATCGCGGCCGAGCGCGGACCTGCCGACCGCACGCGGCGCGCCGTGGTGCCGTATTTCGTGGCGATCGTCGATGCGGAGCGCAACGTCATCGTCAAAGAGACGTTTACCGCCGCCTTTGAATGGACCGACAACCGCCCGCGCGTGGGCCGCGTCGATACCTGGGAGCCCTATATCCCGCTCGAGCGGAATGGGGACGGGCCGACCTATCAGGTGCTGGTCGGATTCCAGCTCACGCCCGACCAATTGGCCTGGAATCGCAGCCAGCGCCCGTCGCGCTGAGATTTATCCCCAGCTTTCGGACCCAGCGAATCGCAGGTTTGTGCGATCCGCCTTGACCGGGCGCCCGCGCAAGCTATGGTGTGTCTTGCGGTGCGCGGACTGCCATATCCGCGAAACGCCTCCCACGCGGGAGAGAGCCCCGACCGGCCATCGTCCCGGTCTCGGTTGGGGACGCCGAAGGAGCAACCGCCCCGGAAACTCTCAGGCAAACGGACCGCGTGGCGAGCCGTAACTCTGGAAAGCGAGCGGCACTTTCGCGTGCCGCTCCACCGAAGAGGTAAGTCCGCCGACGATCGCGGACGATTCTTTCAGGTCCAAGGACAGAGGGGGCATGTGCTGGCGGAATAGACCGCCCCAGCGCATGCGTTGTCCCGTCCTTGGCAGAGTGTGCGTGGGAGTCCGTCGCGTGGCCCAATCCGAAATGCCGTCCGAAACGCTGCAAAAGACGCCGCTGCATGCGCTGCATGTGGCTCTCGGCGCCAAGATGGTCGAATTCGGCGGCTACGACATGCCTGTCCAGTATCCGGCCGGGATTCTTGCCGAGCATCTGCATACGCGCAACGCCGCAGGCCTGTTCGACGTGTCGCATATGGGGCAAGTCACGCTGCACGGCCCCGATGCAGTGGCCGCCCTCGAGACGTTGGTGCCCGGCGATCTTGCGATCCTCAAAGAAGGGGCCATCCGCTATTCGATGTTCACCGACGAAGCGGGCGGCATCCTCGACGATCTGATGATCACGCAGCGCGGATCGAGCCTGTTTCTGGTCGTCAATGCCGGCTGCAAGCTTGCCGACATCGCGCATATGCAGGCGAAAATCGGCAGCCGCACGAAGGTCGAATACCACGAAGACCGTGCTTTGCTGGCCCTGCAGGGACCGGCGGCAGCGACCGTGATGGCGCGCCTTGCGCCCAACGCGGTGGGCCAGAAATTCATGACCTTCCGCACCGGCGACATTGCCGGCATCCCGTGCTTCTTCACGCGCTCGGGCTATACGGGCGAAGACGGCTACGAGATTTCCGTACCGGCAACCCGCGCCGCCGATCTTGCGACGGCCTTGCTGGCCGCGCCGGAAGTGAAGCCCATCGGCCTGGGCGCGCGCGACTCGCTGCGCTTGGAAGCCGGGCTTTGCCTTTATGGCCACGATATCGATACGACGACGTCGCCCATCGAGGCCGATCTTGCGTGGTCGATCTCCAAGCGTCGGCGCGCGGAAGGCGGCTTTCCGGGGGCGGCGCGCATCCAGCAGGAATTGGCGCAAGGCCCGGCCCGCCGCCGTGTCGGCATTCTGCCCGACGGGCGCGCACCCGCGCGCGAAGGCACGGAAATCGTCGATGCAACCGGAGCCAAAATCGGCACGGTCACGTCGGGCGGTTTCGGGCCCAGCGTCAATGCGCCGATTTCGATGGGCTATGTCGCCAGTGCGTTTGCCGCGGCCGGCACGCAAGTCGGTCTCGTCGTGCGCGGCAAGACGCTGCCCGCGCGCGTCGCCCCCATGCCCTTTGCCCCCCATCGCTATTTCCGCGGATAAGCCTTCAAGGAGCCAACCCATGTCCGAGCTGCGTTTCACCAAAGACCATGAATGGATCCGCGTCGAAGACGGCGACGTCTACGCGATCGGCATCACCGCGTTTGCGCAAGGCCAGCTCGGCGACGTCGTGTTCGTCGAGTTGCCGGAGATCGGCAAGAAGGTCGCAAAAGGCGGCCAAGCGGCGGTGGTCGAATCGGTGAAGGCGGCCTCCGACATCTACGCGCCCGTCTCGGGCACGGTCGTGGCGGCGAACGATGCGCTCGCGGGCGAGCCCGGCCTCGTCAACACCGATCCGACCGGGGCCGGCTGGTTCTTCAAATTGAAGGCCACCGAAACGGCGGAATTCCAGGATCTGATGGACCAAGCCGCCTACGACGCGTTCGTCGCGTCGCTGGGCTGAAGGAGCAAGCCGCCATGCGCTATCTGCCGCATACTGCCGAAGATCGCCAAGCGATGCTGGCGACGATCGGCTTTGCCGACGACGACGCGCTGTTCGTCGATGTGCCTGCCCATGCGCGGTTGACCGGGCCCGTCGCAGGCTTGAGCCTCACCAAAAGCGAGATCGAGGTGGAGCGCCATCTGCAGGCGCTCGCCGCCAAGAACCGCCCGGCCGGTTCGATGGCGAGTTTCCTTGGCTGCGGTGCGTATCGCCATCATGTGCCGGCCTCGGTCGACTACATCATCCAGCGCGGCGAGTTTTTGACGAGCTACACGCCCTACCAGCCCGAGATCGCGCAGGGCACGCTGCAGTATCTGTTCGAGTTCCAGACCCAAGTCGCCTTGCTGACGGGCATGGAAGTCGCCAACGCGTCGATGTACGACGCGGCCACGTCCTGCGTCGAAGCGGTGATGATGGCCAACCGCATCACGCGGCGCGGCAAGGCGATTTTGTCGGGGGCACTGCATCCGCATTATCGCGAGACGGTGGAAACGCACGGGCGTTTTTCAGGCTTCGCGGTCGAGGCGTTGGCGCCGTCGCCGGACGGGCTCAAGGGCTTGGCCGAGCGCATCGACGCCAAGACCTCGTGCGTCGTCGTGCAGTATCCCAACATGTTCGGCCGGCTCGAGGATTTTTCGGCCCTTGCCGCCGCGTGCCAGAAAGCGGGCGCTTTGCTCGTGTGCGCCGTGCCCGAAATCCTGTCGATGGGGGCCGTCACGCCGCCCGGCGACATGGGCGCCGACATCGTCGTGGCCGAGGGCCAGTCGATCGGCAACCCGCTCAATTTCGGCGGCCCCTATGTGGGGCTGTTTGCGGCCAAGGAAAAATACGTGCGCCAGATGCCGGGTCGTCTGTGCGGCGAAACGGTCGATGCCGACGGCAAGCGCGGCTGGGTGCTGACCCTCTCCACGCGCGAGCAGCATATCCGCCGCGAAAAGGCGACGTCAAACATCTGCACCAATTCGGGCCTGTGCGCGCTCGCCTTCACGGTGCATCTGTCGCTGCTGGGCGAGCAAGGGATCGCGCAGCTGGCAGCGCTCAACCACGCGCATGCAAGCCTGCTTGCCGACAAGCTCGGGGCGATCAAGGGCGTCGAGCTTTTGACCGACGCGTTCTTCAACGAGTTTGCGCTGCGCCTGCCGCGCGATGCGGCAAGTGTGGTCGACGCGCTCGTCGCCAAGGGCGTGCTCGGCGGCGTGCCCGGCGGGCGGCTGTGGCCGGGCAATGCCGATATGGCCAATCTGCTGATCGTCGCCGCGACCGAAACCAACACGCAAGCCGAGATGGACTTGTTCGCGTCCGCTCTTGCCGCCGAACTTGGGGGAGTGCTCTAACATGGACAAAAGCCAGGGCCGTCTTTCGGCCGTTCCGTCGGCAGGCGAAACGCTTGCGCCGGTTGCCACGCATTCGGGCCATCGCGGCCTGATGCTCGAAGAGCCGTTGATTTTCGAACAGGGTGTGCCGGGGCGCATCGGCGTCGATGTGCCCGCGGCTCCCGCCGCCAAATCGCGCCTGGGTTCGTTCAAGCGCAAGGCGCCGATCGGGCTGCCGTGCCTGTCCGAGCCGCAGGTGGTGCGCCACTTCACGCGCCTGTCGCAGAAGAATTACGGCATCGACAGCGGGCTGTTTGCGCTGGGTTCGTGCACGATGAAGCACAATCCGCGCCTCAACGAAAAAATGGCGCGCCTGCCGGGTTTTGCCGACATCCATCCGCTGCAGCCCGTGCAGACCGTGCAGGGTGCGCTCGAACTCATCGACGAACTCGCGCATTGGCTCAAGACTTTGACCGGCATGCCGGCCGTGGCGATGAGCCCGGCGGCGGGTGCCCATGGCGAGCTTTGCGGCATGGTCGCAATCTGGTCGGCGATTCAGGCCAAGGGCGAAGGCGCCACGCGCACGCGCGTTCTGGTGCCTGAGTCCGCCCACGGCACCAATCCCGCGACTGCGGCCCTGCTTGGCTTCACGGTCGATCCGATCCCGGCCGATGCGCGCGGGCGCGTCGATCTGGCCGCGTTCGAAAAGAAGCTCGGGCCCGACGTGGCCGCGATCATGCTGACGAACCCCAACACCTGCGGCCTGTTCGAAAACGACATCCGCAAGATCGCCGATCTCATCCATGCGGCGGGCGGCTATTTCTATTGCGATGGGGCGAACTACAACGCCATCGCGGGTCGCGTGCGCCCGGCCGATCTCGGCGTCGATGCGATGCACATCAATCTGCACAAGACGTTTTCGACCCCGCATGGCGGCGGCGGCCCGGGCTCGGGGCCCGTCGTGCTGTCGGCATTGCTCGCCCCTTACGCGCCGTTGCCCTACGTGGTGCACGGCGCGAACGGTTTTGCGCTTGTCGAAACCGCGACGGGTGCGGCCAAGCCCTTTGGTCGCCTCAAGGCCTTCAACGGCCAGATGGGCATGTTCGTGCGCGCGCTCGCCTATATGCTGAGCCACGGGGCCGACGGCATTCGCCAAGCATCGACCGACGCGGTCCTGAACGCCAACTACATCCTCGCACGCCTGCGCGACTTGATGAGCCCGGCCTTCGACGGCGGCCCGTGCATGCACGAAGCCCTCTTCGACGACACGTTCCTCAAAGACACCGGCATTTCGACGCTCGATTTCGCCAAGGCGATGATCGACGAGGGCTACCATCCGATGACGATGTATTTCCCGCTCGTCGTGCACGGGGCCATGCTGGTCGAGCCGACCGAATCCGAGAGCAAGGAATCGCTCGACGCGTTCATCGACACGCTGCGTTATCTCGCGGTCGAAGCGCGCAAGCCGGGGGCTGCGGCGTGGTTCCAGGCCGCTCCGCGCCTCACGCCGCGCCGCCGCCTCGACGAGACGCGGGCGGCGCGCGCCCCGGTGCTGCGCTGGAAACCACCGGTCAAAGCGGCGCAGGCGGCGGAGTAACCCGCGAAAAAGCGTGCTATCTACACATCGTCACGGGAAAACAAGCCTGTTTTCCCGTGACTTGTGCAGTGCAAACAACCATAGTTCTGCGGTAACGGGAAACCGATAACCGGGGGACGCAATGAATCGCGAGCAGGAAGTCCGTTTGCAGGAAGGCCTGCGCGAGGCCGACGGCAATGTCGGGCAGGCGGCGCAGATCGACCGCCTGATTGCGGCGATCGATGCGTGCCGCGCCTGCCCGTCGCGCGCGCAAGGGCGCCCGTGCGCTAACTGCGCGCTCGACGTCGCCGACGAACGCGTCTGACCCCTTAAATCGCCTTGAGGCCGGCCCGGCGTCGCGTGAACCAATCGACGTAGGCGGGGTCCATGGGCTCGAACTCCACATGGAGCAGCTCGGGTTCGGCGTCGCGCACAACGAAGCGCTGGCTGCCTGCCAGCCCGTCCAGGCGCAAAGAACCCTTGCCGCCCACACCCAGCTTCAGGTTCGTGCGCACGCACGCCCCTTGCTCGGAGGCGTTCACCAGCGTCGCGTCGTGGCGTTTGCCGGCGGCGTCCATGAGTTCGACATCGGCCTTGAGCGCATAGCGCGGGAACGCGCGCCGGTCCGCTTCTGCGGTCGAGGTGCGAACGACGCGCACGAGCGTGTCGCGGAGGCTTGCGATTTCGTCGGTGACCGAGGCGACGGCGGCGCGCACGTCGGCGGCACTGGTTTCGACCGAGCCTGCCTGGGCGCTCACGCGGCCGATCTTGGACGCGACTTCGCGCGAGGCTTCGGCCGTCTGCACGACGTTGCGCGCGATCTCCTGCGTGGCCGCACCCTGTTCTTCCATGGCGGCGGCGATGGCGCCTGCGACTTCGTCGACCTCGCGGATGCGCTCGCCGATTTCCGTAACGGCCGCCACGGCCGCTTTGGTGGCGGCTTGGATTTCGCCGACTTGGCGGTCGATGTCTTCGGTCGAGCGGCCGGTCTGGTTCGCGAGGTTCTTGACCTCCGACGCCACGACCGCAAAGCCCTTGCCGGCATCGCCCGCGCGCGCGGCTTCGATCGTCGCGTTGAGCGCCAAGAGATTGGTCTGGCCCGCGATCTGGCCGATGAGCTTCGTCACTTCCGAGATTTTGGCGACCGCATCCGAAAGCGACTGGATCGTCGCACGCGCATTTTCGCCGCTGGCGACGGCCTGTTTGGTCACGCTCGAGGCGCGCGCGATCTGCGCCGATATCTCGCCGATCGAAGCCGTGAGCTCTTCGGCCGCCGACGACACGGTCTGCACGTTCACGAGCGCTTGTTCGGACGCTGCCGCAACGGCTTGCGAATCGCTCGACACTTCTTGGGCAAGCCGCGTCATGCCGTCGGCCGCCGTATCGGCCGCGCGCGTGTTGCGCGAGATGGTCTCGACGGCTGCCGTCGTCTCGCGTTCGACCGTTTCGGCCATGCCGCGCATCGCGGCCTTCTTGGCGGCTTCCGCTTCGGCGCGTGCGACACTCTGCTGCGCCCTGAGACGTTCGTTTTCGATCGCGTTGTCTTTGAAGATCTGGACGGCTTTGCCCATTTCGCCGATCTCGTCGGCGCGTTCGCGCGCCGGAATTTCCAGAGCGGTGTTGCCGTCCGCAAGGGCGCGCATGGCGCCCGTCATGGTGCGAATCGGCCGGATCACGCCGAGAATGACGCCGCCCACGCCCACTATCGCGACCAGCATCACGAACCCCGAGACCAGCCACAATACCAGCACGAAGGTGCCTTCCTGGGCGCCGGCGTAGGCTTCGGTCGCTTCGTTCATTTTTTCGGTCGCAGCGACGGCCGCGTCGATGCCCGCGCGATGGCGCGCATAGGCCGCCTGCAGGCCGCTATATGCCGTCTGTGCGCGCGGTGCGTCGCGTGCCTCGAGGGCCGGGATCAGCTGCTCGTCGACGATCTTCCAGAATTCTACGCCCGGCTGGTGCGCATCGACCGTCAGTTTGCGGCGCACGTCGGCGTCGATGTCGGTCGAAGGGTTGCGCCAGAAAGCTTGACGCGTGTCGTAGTCCTGCTTGAGCTTGGCGAGCGCTTGCTTGTGCGCGGGCACGTCGCTGCCTGGCTGCATCGCGAGCGTGGCTTCGAGATAGGCTTCCAGCACATAGGCGGGCGGAGGCAGGATGTCGGCCACGAGGTCTTTGCCGAGCACGACGCGGTCGTAGACGGGCCCGCCGACTTTAAGTTCGCGCAAGGCCGAATTGCTGGTCAGGACCGTCGCGGCAAAGCCGACAATGATGAGGAAGCCGAGAATGTTCGCCAGCGCGGCCAACTTGAGTTTCAAGCCCATCTGAAGACTTCCTCCGCCTGCATCACTTGCGCATTAAAAAAAATGATCGTGTAAACCTGTTCTATGTTGCATACTTATCGACTTCTTTGCAATCGTTCTGATTTTGAATTGAAAGATTCCTATCTCTGAAGCCCAATAACAAGAAAACCCGCCCGGCCGGATCGCGGCGGGGCGGGTTTTTTCGGCGGCCGAAGGGCCGAAACGCGTCAGTTCAGGCGCGCGGGCAGGGCTTGGATGGCTTGGCCCGCGATCGCATCCTGGCGGCCGGCATCGAGATTCTTTTCCAGCAGCTTGGACGTCGCCGCGATCGCCAGATCGACCGCCGCACTGCGCACGTCGGATGTGGCTTGCGCTTCGGCCTGGGCGATGCGCTCGAGGGCCAGCGTTTCGCGGCGCTTGAGCGACGTCGCAAGGTCAGCCTCGGCCTTGGCGGCGAGGCGTGCCGCTTCTTCCTTGGCGGCCGCCACGATCGCGTCGGCCTGGGCCATCGCGTCGCGATGCTTGGCCTGGTACTCGGCCAGCAGCTTTTCGGCTTGCGCACGCAGATTGGCGGCTTCGTCGAGATCCTTGCGGATGCGCTCGGCGCGCGCATCGAGCCCGCCGATCACGACCGACTTGGCCGGGCCCCAGGCGAGATAGAACAAGGTGAGGATCGCCAGCGTGATCCAGAGATATTCGCTGTGCAGAATGGCCATGGCTGTTTCCTTAGGCGCGCGAAGCGGCGGCTGCGGCTTTGGCGTCGGCGTCGCTCACGGCGAGGCCGCCGATCTTGCGCGCAACGTCGATCGCGATTTCGGCTGCCAGCGCTTCGACGTTCGAAAGCGCCGTCGCGCGCGAAGCGGCGATCGTGGTTTCGGCCGACTTGATCTTGACGCTGAGGGCTGCGTTGAGTTCGGCCGATTTGGCGGCGGCTTGCTTGGCGAGTGCCGCTTCGGTTTCGAGGCGCACGGCCTGGGCCTTGGCGCGGCTTTCGGCGAGCGCTTTTTCGTAGGCCGCGATCATCGCGTCGCTGTCGCCCTTGAGGGCGGCGGCGCGGTTGAGATCGCCCTCGATCTGCTTCTCGCGCCCTTCGATCGCCGCCCCGAGCTTGGGCAGCACGTTGCGCGACAGCACGCGGTAGAACACCGCGAACACGACGACCAGCCAGAAGATCTGGCTGGCGAACCAGGTGGGATCGAATTGCGGCATGGCAGCCCCGCGGCAGAAAAAAGAGAGGCCGGGAAGGCCGCGCGCGGCCCTCCCGGCGGGAACGCTTGTTAGGAGACGAAGATCAGGATCGCGATGACGAACGCGAGGAGCGCGATGAATTCCGTCACGGCGAAGCCGATGTAAGCGAACACCTGCACATTGTCCTTGGCGGCCGGGTTGCGGGCCACGGCGGCGATCAGGCTGGCCCACACCGAGCCCACGCCGATGCCCGCACCGATCATGCCGATCGCGGCGAGGCCCATGCCGATGAGTTTTGCTGCTGCTGGTTCCATCGTCCTATTTCCTTCTTTTCTACGAGTTTACTGGTCGCTCGCCGCTTTCCGTCCGCCGGTCCACTTTTTTCGGGGCAGGCGGAAGGCGACCGCGCTCAGTGCAGGTGGATCGCGTCGTTCAGATAGATGCACGACAGGATCGTGAAGATGTAGGCCTGCAGCGCCGCCACGAAAAACTCGAGGGCGGAAATGCCGACCAGAACCGAGAAGGGCACCACGCCCGGGATCACGAAGTAGGCGCCGAGGCTGATTACGAAGCCCGCGAAGATCTTCATGATGATGTGGCCGACCGTCATGTTCGCGAACAGACGCACCGACAGCGAAATCGGCCGCGCCATGTACGAGATCACTTCGATCGGGATCAGAATGGGGGCGGTCGCAAGCGGCGCGCCCGACGGGAAAAACAGGTGGAAGAAATGCGTGCCGTGGCGCGCGAAACCGATGCCGGTGATGACCAGGAAGATGATCAGCGCCATCGTGAAGGTCACGACGATGTGGCTCGTGAAGGTGAAGGAGCCCGGGATCATGCCCGCGAGATTGCCGAACAGCACAAAGCAGAACAGCGTGAAGAAAAACGGGAAGTACTTCTTGCCCTCGTCGCCGACATTCTCGCGCACCATGCCCGCGATGAATTCGTACATGAGCTCGCCCATCGACTGCAGGCGGCCCGGCACCATGCGCGCACCGTTGGCCGAGGCCAGCAGGAACAGCGCGGCCGCACCGGCGGCCAGCGTCATCCACAAGGCCGAATTGGTGTAGGCGAGATTGAGGCCCGCCACTTCGAGCTGCACAAGCGGTTTGATCTGGAACTGGTCAAGGGGGCTGGACACGGGGTTCAAATCTCCGATGGCGTTGCAGGCAGACTCGGGCAGGCAAACTCGGGCAGACAAGCTCAGGCGGGCGGTCCGGGCTTTGCGGCCTGGTCGCCCGCGACTTTTTTCTGGGCGGCGGTTGCCACCCGGATCACGTTGCGCATGCCGGCAGCAGCCCCCAGCATGAAAAACGCGAGCGTCAGCCAGGGACTTGTCGAAAGCCACCGGTCGAGCACGTAGCCCATCCCGGTACCGACCGCCAAGGTCGCCAGCAATTCGACCGAGATGCGAAAGCCAAGACCCAACTGACCGGTCTTGGCGCCTGCAGCGGCGGCCGAACGCGTTGCCGATTTCTCCCGGCGTTGCTGCACGGCCGCAACCTTGGCCGTGAAGGCTTCAAGCTCGCGGTTCCGGTCGTCGGAATCGGCCATGCTCGAAGCTCCGGTGAAAACGGCGGAAAAGACGCGGAAATCCGAACCTTTCCACCCGTCTGACGGCGCGGACAATAGGGATGGGACTTGGCTGTGTCAAGCGCCTTTAGTGAAGGCCAAGTGCTTGATCCGCCATTGGAAAAAAGGCTGCGTCAGGCGGTCGCCCGCAGCCTTTCCGCACTGCGAAGATCGACCGAGACGAGCGTCGAGATGCCGCGCTCTGCCATCGTCACGCCAAACAGCCTGTCCATTTTCGACATGGTCAAGCGGTGGTGGGTTACGACGATGAAGCGCACGCCGCTCGAACGGCCGATCTCGTCGAGCAGTTTGCAGAAGCGGTCGACGTTCGCGTCGTCGAGCGGGGCGTCGACTTCGTCCATCACGCAGATCGGGGCGGGGTTCGTGAGGAACACCGCAAACAGCAGCGCCAACGCCGTCATCGCCTGTTCGCCGCCCGACAGAAGCGTGAGCGACTGCAGCTTTTTGCCCGGCGGCGAGGCCATCACGTCGAGCCCGGCTTCGAGCGGGTCGTCGTTGACCTGGCCGTCGGCCCCCATCACGGGGCTCAAGGTCAGGTGCGCGCGACCGCCGCCGAACAGGCGCTGGAACAGATCCTGGAAATGGCCGTCGACCTTCGTGAAGGCTTCGCGCAGGCGTTCGCGCGCTTCCTTGTTGAGGCTGCCGATACCCTGGCGCAGCTTGCCGATCGCCTGCACCAGATCGTCCTTCTCGTTGGTCATGCCCGTGATCTGCGCTTCGACCTCTTCGGCTTCCTGCTCGGCGCGCAGATTGACGGGGCCCATATTGTCGCGCTCTTTGACGAGCCGCTCGAGGCGCCGTTCGATGTCGCCGATCGCGGGCAGATCTTCGTCCGCTTCGACCATGCCGGCAGCGAGCGTTTCTTCGGGCGCGCAGTCGAGCCGCTCGCGGATCGTGAGCGCGAGCTGCTCTTGGGTTTGCGTCTGCTGTTCGCTGTGGGCTTGGCTGCGCACGCGGTCTTCGCGCGCTTCGACAAGGGCCGCTTCGACGGCTTTGAGCGCGCGCTCGGCATCGCGCACGGCCGTCTCGGCGGCGGCGAGCTGGTCGGCGGCGTTGCGGCGCAGCTGCGCCATTTCCTGCGTCTTGTCGGCCAGGCTCGCACGGTCGGCGGCGATCTTGGCGGGCCGCTCGGCAAGGTCGAGACGCTCGCTTTCGGCGAGTTCGTGGCGCTCGACCAAGGTCGCGATCTGGCGCTGTGCCGAGTCCGCGCGGCTCTCCCACGCTTGCTGCTCGTTGCCGATGCTCAAGCGGCGCCGCGCGCGGTTTTCGCGCTCGCGCGCCAGACGCTGAGATGCCGCTTCGCGCTCGGCCAAAAGCTGGCGCGCCTGGCTCAGAGCCTGGCGGTCTTCGGCAAGCTGGGCACGCGCTTGGGCGGGATCGGGGATCGCATCGAAGCGCTCTTGCGCATTGCTGCGGCGTGCGTCGAGCTCCTGGCGGTCGGCGACGATGCGCGCGATTTCGGCGCCGAGCAGGCCGAGCTTGGTCGATTCGGCTTCGGTTTCGCGCGTGAGGCGTGCGATGTCGCCGCGCGCGGCTTCGATCGCATTGCCGGCGGCGCGCGTCTGCTGGCGCGCCTGCTGGTCGGCGGCCTCGGCCGTCTTGGTTGCCGCTTGGGCTGCCGCATAGCGCGTGCGGGCACCCTCGGCGATTTCGCGCGCGCGGGCGCATTCGTCTTCGAGGGCGGCGAGGCGGTTGCGCATCGTCAGCAACTCGGCGGCCTGCGAGGGCGCCCCTGCTGCCTGCACAAACCCGTCCCAGCGCCACAAAGCACCCTCTTTGGTCACAAGGCGCTGGCCTTGCGCGAGCTGTGCCGCAAGTGCGGCCCCTTCGGCTTCGTTTGCCACGACGCCGATCTGCGACAGGCGGCGCGCCAACGCGGCGGGCGCTTCGACATAGGTCGCAAGGGCAACGGCCCCGACGGGCAGCGGCGGCGGATTGCCCGCGATATCGAGTACCCGCCATTGGCGGGGTGCCGCGGCATCGAGCCCGGCCGACAGATCGTCGCCAAGGCCCGTACCAAGGGCGGCTTCGAAACCCGAGGCGACTTTGAGCGCGTCCATCACGGGCGCAAACGGCCCGGCGTTCTTCGTGATCGCGCCGACCGCGCGCGCAATGCCTTGGCGCTCGCCGTCGAGCTTCGAGAAGGTCTGGTCGGCATCGCGCAGCGCTTCGCGTGCGGCGAATTCTTCTTCTTGGGCAGCGCGGCGCGCACCTTCGGCATCTTCGGCGGCCGACATGGCGGCGGCGAGCTGCGCTTCGGCTTCCGCCAAACGCGCATCGAAGGCGGCGCGCTTTTCGTCGGACCCGGCAAGCTGTGCTTCGAGCTTGGCCTTGTCGGCTTCTTGGGCCGCCAGACGCTCGCCCAGGCGTGCAAGGCGCGCAGTTGCATCGCCGATTTCGCGCTGCAAAGCGGCTCGCTCACTTTCGGCCTTGGCGACGGCTTCGGTCGCTCGCGCGAGGGCTGCGTCGTGCGTTTCGACCGTGTCGCGCTGGCTCGCGATCTCGTCGCCGAGGGCCGCTGCTTCGCCGTCGGCGCGGGTATCGGCTTCGGCCAATTCGCCAAGTTCGGTCTCGAGGCGCGTGCGCGCATTCTGCGTGTCGGCGAGCAGGTTTTCTTCGCGCTGCTTGTCGCGCGCGAGCTGCTCGAGCAGCACATCGAGCTGGGCGATTTGTGCCAGCGTGCGGCGCTCTTCGTCGGCGAGCTGTTCGCCCGCCACTTCGAGGCGCGTGAGGGCGGCGGCGGCTTCCTGCTCGTGCTGGCGCAACTCGGGCAAGGTCGCCTGTGCCTCTGCGAGCACGGTCGAGGCGGCGGCGGCCCGCGTCGTGATGTCGATCACCAAGGCTTCGGCAGCGGCGAGCTTCTCGGCTGCCGCTTGGCTGTCGGCGATCTGCTGCTGCCAACGCAGATGGAACAGGATTGCCTCGGCGCGGCGCACGAGGTCGCTCATGTTGCGATAGCGCGCGGCTTGGCGCGCCTGCTTCTTGAGGCCTTCGAGCTGCACGCCGAGCGTGGTCAGCACGTCGTCGAGGCGGGCGAGATTCTGCTCGGCGGCCTTGAGTTTGAGCTCGGCCTCGTGGCGGCGCGAATGCAGGCCCGTGATGCCGGCCGCTTCTTCTAGGATCTGGCGGCGTTCGGTGGGCTTCGCCTGGATGATGGCGCCGATGCGCCCTTGGCTCACCAACGACGGCGAATGCGCACCGGAGCCCACATCCTGGAAGAACAGCTGCACGTCGCGCGCGCGCACCTCGCGCCCGCCGATGCGGTAGGCCGAGCCTTTTTCGCGCTCGATGCGCCGCACGACATCGAAATCCGCCATTTCGTTGTAGGCGGCGGGCGCTTTGTGCAGCGGGTTTTCGACCAGCAGCGACACTTCGGCGACGTTGCGCGCAGGCCGGCTCGACGTGCCCGCGAAGATCACGTCGTCCATTTCGCCGCCGCGCAACGCCTTCACGCGGTTTTCGCCCATCACCCAGCGCAGCGCTTCGACGAGGTTCGACTTGCCGCAGCCATTGGGGCCGACGATGCCGGTCAGCCCCGGTTCGATCGCGAACTCGGTCGGTTCGACGAACGATTTGAAGCCGGACAGGCGAAGCTTGACGAACTGCATCGACGATACTCCTTAGGGGCGTAGCTTTACTTGACGAGCGGGGCGAGGATCCGCTCGAGCTCTTCGAAAGTGGGCGCACCGCGCTGCACCTGGCCGTTGACGACCAGGGTCGGCGTGGCCTGCACGCGATGCTCGCGCTCGCCGGTCATGGCTTGCGTCAGCACGGCGTTCTGGATTTCGACATTGGCAAGGCACGCGTCGATGGCGGGTTCGCTCATGCCGCCGGTGCGCGCGAGGCGGCGCAAAGCGGTCATGGCTTGCTCGGCCGAGCCGCGCGTCCAGTTCGCCTGTTCGGCGAAGAACACGTCGAGATACGTGAAAAACCGCTCCGGTCCGCTGCAACGGGCGATCATCGCGGCATTGAGGGCGAGCCGGTCGAGTGGGAAATCGCGGAATACGAAGCGGACCTTGCCGGACTCGAGGTATTTCTCCTTGAGGCGCGGCATCACCTCGGCATTGAAGCGTGCGCAATGCGGGCACGTCAGCGAGGCATATTCGATGATCGTGACCGGCGCATTGGCGGCCCCGACCACAAAATCGAGCCCCTCGGCGCGCGGGCCCTGTTGGGCCTGGGCGGGTGCCGAAACGAAGGCCGCGAAAGCGGCAAAAAAGGCGAAGATTGTCGAGATATGCTGGTTTTTCACGGTTCCACCCACAAGATGTTGTGACACTACCGACTCGAAGTGCGACTCCTCAAGGCCTGAATCCCAATGGGGATAACTCGGCCTATATCACCGGGAAATTTGGGCTTTTCCGCGGCGTTTGCCCACAAGACCCGCACCGAGCCGCGCAAGGGCTGCCTGCAGCTCGGGTGTCGCAACCGACTCGATAGCGACCGCAATGCTTGTTTTCTGGGCATCCGAAAGCGGCAAGGGCGCTGCCGCCGACGAAATCGGACGCTCGGGCATTGGCCCTTGGATAAAGCGCAGCCTTTCGACCGCTTTGAAGCCCGCAAAACGATTGATGCGCTCGAGCAGCAAGGGGGCCAGATGCTGCAATTCCATGGCTGCCCCGCCGGAAACGCGGATCGTGAGCGTGCCGGCCGACGGCGGCACCGCGACCCCCTTGGGCGGGCGCGGCGGGGTCGAGAGTTTTTCGGGCAGGCACGAGCCCGATAGGGCCGGGCCGACGATCTCGCCCCATTCGGCCACGATCGTGGCAAAGGCGGGCCCGCGCCGCTTCAGCGCTTCTTTGGTTACTTTGGGAACTTGGGCGGCGATTGCCTTGAGTGCCATGGGGCGCAGTCTAAACTGTGCCCGCCCCGACTCCAACGCCGGAAGATGCAGCAAAAAATGAACGCGCTCGCCGCCGCCCTGCTGGCTTGGTACGACCGCCACCGGCGCGTCATGCCGTGGCGCGCTTTGCCGGGTGCCAAGCCCGATCCCTATCGCGTTTGGCTTGCCGAGATCATGCTGCAGCAGACGACGGTCGCGACGGTTGGGCCGTATTTCCGGAAATTCGTAAATGCTTGGCCCGATATCGGCGCTTTGGCGGCAGCCCCGCGCGAGACCGTTCTCGAAGCCTGGGCGGGGCTTGGCTATTACGCGCGCGCGCGCAACCTGCATGCGTGCGCGCAATATGTGGCGAACAAGCTCGGCGGCGTTTTCCCGGATACCGAGGAAGGATTGCTCGAACTGCCCGGCGTGGGGCCGTATACGGCCGCTGCCATCGCGGCGATTGCGTTCGATCGCCCGGCCGCCGTGCTCGACGGCAATGTCGAACGCGTGTTCGCGCGCGTGTTTGCGGTGGCCACACCGTTGCCAAAAGCAAAGACCGAGCTTCGCGCGCATGTGGCCGATGCAGTCCCGTCCGAGCGGCCTGGGGATTTCGCGCAAGCGACGATGGATCTCGGCGCCACAATCTGCGCACCGCGCAAACCGAGCTGTCTCTTATGTCCGCTCAAGCTTGCATGCTTGGCGCACCGCGCGGGCGAGGCCGAGCGCTATCCGGTCAAAACGCCGAAGCCCAAACGGCCGACGCGGCGCACGATTGCGTTTGTGCTGACCGACCGCAGCGGGGCCGTGTGGCTGCGTCGCCGCCCGGATCAAGGGCTGCTCGGCGGCATGATGGAAGTGCCGTCGACCGAATGGCGGGTCGGTGCTGCCGGCGAAGCGGCGGCGCGCAAGGCCGCCCCGGCCTCGGCGGCGTGGCACGCGCTGCCGGGCAAGGTGCGGCACGGCTTCACGCATTTCGAGCTCGAGGCCGTGGTGTGGTGCGCGCGTGTAAGGCGCAGCGACGTTTCCGGCGGGCAGTGGGTTGCGGCCGAAGCTTTGGCGGCTCAGGCCCTGCCGACCGTGATGCGCAAACTCATCGCGCACGGCCTCCAGAAACCCGCCGTCAAGAAAGCTTGAGGCACGTCGCGAGATCGTCGGCGAGTTTGGTCAAGATGGCGGTGTAGGCGTCCTTGCCCGGGGCGATGCCGACGCCGACATAGTCGATCGTCGCCACGCGCGCCGAAGTGCCTTCGACGACCGTCGCAACCAAGCTCGGTTCGAATTGCGGTTCGGCGAACACGCAGATCGCCTGCGTGCGGCGTATGCGCTCGCGGATGCGCTGCAGGCGTTGGGCGCCCGGCCGACGCTCGGGGCTGACCGTGATCGAGCCTGCGGGCGTAAGGCCGTAGCGCGTTTCGAAATACTGCAACGCATCGTGGAACACGATGAAGGGTTTGCCGGCAACCGGGCGCAAGGTCGCTTCGAGCGTTCGATCGAGCGTTTCGAGTGCAGCCGTCACGCGGGCGGAATTGCCGCGATAACGCGGTGCGTTGGCGGGATCGATCTCTGCCAAAGCGGCGGCAGTCGCATTCGCGAGCACGATCGCGTTGCGCGGATCGAGAAACAGATGGCCGTCGTTGCGCGTGTCGTCGTGCGCGTGGCCGTGCGCGTGGCTATGCCCCTCCCACGGGCCGCCCTCGCGTGCGGCCAACAGCACCGTGCCGGGCAGATCGGCCCATAGGATTTGCCGCGTCTTGGGGCCAAGGGCGCGAATTGCGCGCGCCATCTGCCCTTCGAAAGCGGGGCCGACCCACACCACCAGATCGGCTGCTTCAAGCAGGCGCGCATCGCCCGGGCGCAGCGCATAGACATGCGGCGACGCCCCGCCTTTGACGACCGTTTCGGGCGTTGCGACGCCGTCCATCACCCCGGCCACGATCGACTGGATCGCCGGGAAGCTCGCGACCACGCGCGGCTGGGCGCCGAGGGGCGTGCCGAGCAGACAAAGCGTTGCAGCCAAAACCGGAAGGATACGCATCCGTGCCTCATCATTGAAATAGTATAACATCCGTTTTGGTTATAATATAACAGCCCTATGAAACGCAATGCCCCCTCGCACGATCACCGCAAATGCGTGCACACCGCCTTGTCCACGGCCGAAGCCGTGTGCAAAGCGCGCGGCGAAAAACTCACGCCCGTGCGCAAGCGCGTGCTCGAACTCGTATGGGCAAGCCACCGGCCGGTCGGGGCCTATGCGCTGCTCGACAGTCTGCGCGCCGACGGCCGTTCGGCCGCCCCGCCCACGGTCTATCGCGCCCTCGAGTTTCTGCTGGCCCAAGGCCTCGTGCATCGCGTCGAATCGCTGAACGCGTATTTGGGCTGCGCGCATCCGGCAGACGACCATGCGGCGCAGTTCTTGATTTGCCGTCAATGCGGGACGGCGGCCGAACTCGAAGAAACCGAAATCGCGAGTGCGATCGACCGCCATGCCAAACGCGCGGGCTTCGCGGTCGAGCGGCGCACGGTCGAAGCCATGGGCCTGTGTGCGGCGTGCCAGACCGCGTGACGACGCTCATTGAAGCGCGCGGCTTGGCCAAATCCTACGACACGCGGACCGTGCTGTCGGACGTGGACATTGCCGTGGCGCAAGGCGAGATCGTCACGCTGATCGGCCCCAACGGGGCGGGCAAAACGGTGCTGCTGCGCATATTGCTGGGGCTCGAAGCGGCGGATGCCGGGAGCGTTGCGCGCAAGCCCGGTCTCACGATCGGCTACATGCCGCAGAAGATCGAAATCGACGCCAATCTGCCGCTCAGTGTCGCGCGGTTCGTGGGCTTGGCCGGGCGCTACACGAAGCAGCAGATCGCCGATGCGCTTGCCGAGACCGGCATTGCCGCACGGCTCGAGGCACCCATCCAGGCTTTGTCGGGCGGCGAGTTCCAGCGCGCGTTGCTGGCGCGCGCCTTGCTGCGCCAGCCGCAGCTTCTGGTGCTCGACGAGCCGGCCCAAGGTGTGGACGTCACGGGCCAAGAAGCGCTCTACGATCTTCTGGCGCGCGTCGTGGCACGGCATGGCTGCGGCGTGCTGTTGGTGAGCCACGATCTGCATCTCGTGATGGCGCGCGCCGACCGCGTGGTGTGCCTGAACGGCCATGTGTGCTGCACCGGCAAGCCCGCATCGCTCGGCAACGATCCGGCTTTTGCAGCCCTGTTCGGTGCGCGCGGGGCAGCGAGCGTCGCCGTCTATCGCCACAATCACGACCACGAACACGCTGTTTGCGCCGATCCGGCGCACGATCACGGCCCGCATGGGCACGGCCCGCATGCGCACGGCCCGCAAGGGCATCGCCATGGATGATTTCGTGTGGCGTGCCTTGGCGGCGGGGCTGGGGCTGGCCGCGATCGCGGGCCCGCTCGGCAGTTTCGTTTTGTGGCGACGCATGGCGTTTTTCGGCGACGCGCTTGCGCACTCGGCTTTGCTCGGCGTTTCGCTGGGCTTTCTGCTGCATGTCGACGTCAATCTCGGCATGGTCGCGATGTGCGTTGCGTTCGCGCTCGCTTTGACCGGGCTGCTTGCGCGCTCGCGTCTTGCTCCCGACACGTTGCTTTCGATCTCCGCCTTTACGGCTTTGTCGGCCGGGCTTGTGGTGCTGTCGTTTCTCGACAATGTGCGCGTCGATCTGATCGGCTATCTGTTCGGCGACTTGCTGGCCGTGTCGAGGGGCGATCTTCTTTGGATCTGGGGCGGCGCACTCGTGGCGCTCGGCGGGCTTGCCGCCCTCTGGCGCCCGCTTTTGGCAACGACGGTGCATGCCGATCTTGCGGCCGTTGAAGGCACGCGTGTGGGCCAGGTGCGGCTTTGTTTCGTGCTGTTGCTGGCTCTCGTGGTCGCGGTTGCCGCCAAGATTGTCGGCGCCTTGCTCGTTACGGCGTTGCTGATCGTGCCCGCTGCGGCCGCCAGGCGTTTCGCGCGCAGTCCCGAGCAGATGGCGATCGGGGCGGCGGCCATCGGCGCAATTGCCGTCATGGGCGGGCTTGGCGCTTCGCTTCTGCTCGACACGCCGTCGGGGCCGTCGGTGGTGCTGACCGCAAGCCTACTCTTTGCGCTGAGCTTGCTTTAGCCCTGCCGCGTGCACGGCCACGGCCACGGCCGTGAGCAGCACAACCGAGCCCGCCTGATGGGCTGCGGCCAACGGGATAGGGACCCACAGCAACAATGTGGCGATGCCGAGCACGACTTGCACGGCACCCGCAAGCGCCATCGCCATCGCCGCGCGCGGCACGGTTTTGAACAGCCGCCACGCGAGCAGGCTTAACGCCAGCAAGCTCGCGATGCCGAGCCAGCGATGGTTGAACTGCACGGTCGCATGGTTTTCGAACAGGTTTTTCCAGAAGGGGGCGATGTCGCCGTAGCCGGCCGGCACCAAAGCGCCGTCCATCAATGGGAACGTGTTGAAGGAAAGGCCCGCATCGAGCCCGGCCACGAAGGCGCCCGCCATCGCGGTCGTGAAAACGAGGGCCAGCACCGCAAATCCCGCTGGGCTGCCGCGGCTCGGGCCCATGCGCATCCCGAGCGCGGTCCACAGCAAACCCAAATACAAAGCGAGCGCCAGACTCAAATGCGCGGCGAGTCGATATTGGCTCACCGCCAGCATGTCGGGCTTGAGGCCGCTCGAGACCATCCACCAGCCGATCAAGCCTTGCAGACCGCCGAGGCAGAACAATGCAAAGAGCTTCACCGCCCGCCATCCGCGCAAGTGCCCGCGCAGCACGAACCAGAAAAACGGCACGGCGAATACGATCCCGATCAGGCGTCCCCAGAAACGGTGGAACCACTCCCAGAAATAGATCGTCTTGAACGCCTCGAGGCTCATGCCGGCATTCATGAGTCGGTACTGGTCGATCTGGCGATATTTGTCGAACTCGGCTTGCCAGGCGGCGTCGCTGAGCGGCGGCAAGATGCCCGAGACCGGGCGCCATTCGACGATCGACAGGCCGGACTCGGTCAGCCTCGTGATGCCGCCGATCACGACCATCGCAAAAATCATGGCGCAGCATAGGAACAGCCAGGTCGCGATGGTGCGATCGGCGGTCTGTGCGGGTACGCGCGGCAAGGCGGTTTGGGGAGCGGCGATATCGACCATGGCAGGGACATAGACCCAAATGTCCTGCGCCGCCAGTGCGTCCGGACTTGACTTTTACAGTCCGGGCGCGAGAAACGTACGCACACAAACAAAGCCCTCCGAGGCCCATGAAGACAGCCGCGCGTCGCCTTGCCGTTGCCAAACCGCCCGCTCCGCCTGCCATTGCCGGCGCGCCGCTGCTTTTGGAATCGGACTATGTGCTCGAGCAGCATATCGGCCATTTGCTGCGCCGTTCGCACCAACGCCACGTGGCGAATTTCGAAAAAGGTTTGGGCGCTCTCGATCTCACGCCCACGCAGTTCGCGGCACTCGCCAAAATCGGCGAGCGCGGCGAAGTGTCGCAGAACCTGCTCGGCCGCCAGACGGCGATGGATCCCGCGACGATCCAGGGCGTGATCCAGCGTCTGATGGCGCGCAATCTGATCGAGCGACGCGCCGACCCGTCGGACCGGCGCGCCACATTGCTGCGCTTGACGCCGACGGGCCTCGCCCTCACCAAAAACGCGATCGTGAAGGTCGAAGAGGTTTCGCAGACCACGCTCGCCCCGCTCGATGCGCGCGAGCGTGCGGCCCTCGCGTTGCTGTTGCAGAAACTTTCCGGGCTGGCTTGACGACACGAGTTTTCAGGGACGCAAAAACACGATGAGCGCTTTTTTCGAGGCCGAAGTTCTGACCGTCCATCATTGGACCGACCGGCTTTTCTCCTTCACCACGCGGCGCGAGCCGACTTTCCGTTTCTTGAACGGGCAGTTCGTGATGATCGGTCTGCCGATCGGCGGCAAGCCCTTGATGCGCGCCTATTCGGTGGTCAGCGCCAACTACGAAGAACATCTCGAATTCCTGAGCATCAAGGTGCCGGACGGTCCGCTCACGCAGCATCTGAGCAAGATCGTGTCGGGCGACAAAATCCTCGTCGGCCGCAAATGCACGGGCACGCTGGTGATCGACAATCTGGTGGCCGGCCGCAATCTCTATCTCGTCGGCACGGGTACGGGCTTGGCGCCGTTCATGAGCATCATCCGCGATCCGGCGACGTACGAAAAATTCGAGCGCGTGGTGCTGCTGCATGGCTGCCGCGAAGTGGCCGAGCTCGCCTATGCCGATCTCATCGAAAAGGAACTGCCGCAGCACGAGCTGATCGGCGAGCTGGTGTCGCAGCAGCTGCTCTATTACCCGACCGTCACGCGCGAGGGGTTCCGCAACCAGGGCCGCGTGACCGACTTGATCGCCGCCGGCAAGATCGAGCGCGATTTGGGCCTGCCCGCCCTCGATGCGGCGCACGACCGCGCGATGATCTGCGGCAGCCCGTCGCTGCTGGCCGATTTCGTGGCGATCCTGCAGGCGCGCGGTTTCGTCGAAGGCAACTCGGCCAACGCCGCAACCTATGTGGTCGAGCGCGCCTTCGTCGAAAAGTGACGCGCCGTCAGTGCAGCGTGGCCAGATGCGCGTTGAGCCGGAATTCTGCGGGCCGGATCAACGTGCTGTGCGCCACGCGGACCTTGAACAGGCGCCCATCCAAATTCTTCTCCCAGAAATCGAGAAATTTCTGAAGGACCGGAAATTTCGGCGCCAGATCGAGGTCCTGCCAGACAAAAGTTTGCAGCACCGACGGATGGTCCGGCATGCGATAGAGGATTTCGGCTGTGGTAAGCCGGTAGTCCTGGAGCTGACGCGCAAAATCCGACATGATCTTACACCTCCTGTTCGATGGCCCTAGGCACGCGGACCATGCAACAAGTGTGCGACTGTCATATTCTATTTTCAATATATAAATCAGCGTGTTAGCAGCATGTCCCGACGAGTGCTGCCAACCCCTTGACGGCGGCTTTTCCTTTCCCTATTTGCATTGGCACTCGCACCCAGCGAGTGCCAATTCACGGACCGATTTCAGGGAGAACGAACCGATGAAATTCAAACCCCTTCATGATCGCGTGGTCGTGCGCCGCGTCGAGGAAGAAACGAAGACCGCTGGCGGCATCATCATCCCAGATACGGCCAAGGAAAAGCCGATGCAGGGCGAAGTGCTGGCCGTGGGCCCCGGTGCACGCAACGACAAGGGCGAGCTCATCGCCATGTCGGTCAAGGCGGGCGACCGCATCCTGTTCGGCAAGTGGTCGGGCACGGAAGTGAAGATCGACGGCCAGGAGCTGTTGATCATGAAAGAAAGCGACATCCTGGGCACCCTCGAAGGTGCCGCCGCACCGGCCAAGAAGGCCGCCTGAACCAATTTCTGAAAGAGGACAACGAACATGGCTGCTAAAGACGTCAAATTCGCAGGCGATGCGCGCGCGCGCATGCTGCGCGGCGTGGACATTCTCGCCGACGCCGTCAAGGTGACGCTGGGCCCGAAGGGCCGCAACGTCGTGATCGAGAAGTCGTTCGGCGCCCCGCGCATCACCAAGGACGGCGTGACGGTCGCCAAGGAAATCGAACTTGCCGACAAGTTCGAAAACATGGGCGCCCAGATGGTGCGCGAAGTCGCGTCGAAGACCAACGACGCGGCCGGCGACGGCACGACGACCGCGACGGTTCTGGCCCAGGCGATCGTGCGCGAGGGTGCAAAGTCGGTTGCCGCCGGCATGAATCCGATGGATTTGAAGCGCGGCATCGACCTCGCGGTCGAAAAGATCGTCGAAGACCTCAAGAAGCGTTCGAAGAAGATCACGACCGACGGCGAAGTGGCGCAAGTCGGCACCATCTCGGCCAATGGCGAGCGCGAAATCGGCGAGATGATCGCCAAGGCCATGCAGAAGGTCGGCAAGGAAGGCGTGATCACGGTCGAGGAAGCCAAGAGCCTCGAAACCGAACTCGACGTCGTCGAGGGCATGCAGTTCGACCGCGGCTATCTGTCGCCGTACTTCGTGACGAACGCCGACAAGATGACGGCCGAACTCGACGATCCGTACATCCTGATCCACGAGAAGAAGCTCGCGAGCCTGCAGCCGTTGCTGCCCGTGCTCGAAGCCGTGGTCCAGACGGGCAAGCCCTTGCTCATCATCGCCGAAGAAGTCGAAGGCGAAGCTTTGGCCACGCTCGTGGTCAACAAGCTGCGCGGCGGCCTCAAGATCGCCGCCGTCAAGGCGCCGGGCTTCGGCGACCGCCGCAAGGCGATGCTCGAGGACATCGCGATCCTCACGGCCGGCGAGGTGATCTCGGAAGATCTCGGCATCAAGCTCGAGAACGTGACGCTCACCATGCTGGGCCGCGCCAAGCGCGTGCGCATCGACAAGGACAACACCACGATCGTCGACGGCACGGGCAAGAAGAAGGACATCGAAGCCCGCATCGCTCAGATCAAGGCGCAGATCGAGGAAACCACCTCGGACTACGACCGCGAGAAGCTGCAGGAGCGTCTGGCCAAGCTCGCGGGCGGCGTTGCCGTGATCCGCGTGGGCGGCGCTACGGAAGTGGAAGTGAAGGAGCGCAAGGACCGCGTCGACGACGCCATGAACGCCACCAAGGCGGCCGTGGAAGAAGGCATTCTGCCCGGCGGCGGCACGGCTCTGCTCTACGCCACGCGCGTGCTGGAAGGCATCAAGACCGCCAACCACGACCAGCAGGTCGGCATTGAGATCGTGCGCAAGGCGCTGCAGGCTCCGGCCCGCCAGATCGCCGAAAACGCCGGTGCGGATGGCTCGCTGATCGTCGGCAAGCTGCTCGAAGGCAAGTCGACGACCCAGGGCTTCAACGCCCAGTCGGGCGAATATGTCGACATGATCAAGGACGGCATCATCGACCCGACCAAGGTCGTGCGCCTCGCCTTGCAGGACGCGGCTTCGGTCGCGGGCCTGCTGATCACGACGGAAGCCATGGTTGCCGAAGCGCCGAAGCCCGAAAAGGCCCCGGCGATGCCGGCCGGCGGCGGCATGGGCGACTACTAAGTTCGGTCGCACATTTCCGAATGTCTGCGGGGCGGAGGGGCAACCTTCCGCCCCGTCTCTTTTTGGGGGAACAAGGATGATTCGTTTGCGTGCAGCGACGCCGGGCGACGTCGAGATTCTGGAACGGTGGGACGCAGCACCGCATGTCGTGGCGTCCGATCCCGACGAAGACGACTGGGATTGGGACCGCGAGATACGCGCCGCGCCCGACTGGCGCGAACAGCTGATCGCGACGCTCCATGGCCGGCCCGTCGGATGCGTCCAGATCATCGATCCGGCCCGCGAAGAAAGCCGCTACTGGGGCGATTGCGCCCCCGATCTCGCAGCCATCGACATCTGGATCGGCGAAGCGGACTGTCTTGGCAAAGGCTATGGCACCGAGATGATGCGCCAGGCGCTTGCGCGCTGCTTTGCCGACGCACGCGTCGCCGCCGTCGTGATCGATCCGCTGGCCGACAATGTCCGCGCTCACGGATTCTACGAACGTTTGGCTTTTCGCTTCGTCGAGCGCCGCCGGTTCGGCGCGCACGATTGCCGGGTCTATCGGCTCGGGCGGGCCGATTGGTCCCTTGCACGCGCCGGATCCTGAAGTCGGCGGCCGCGTCGTCCGGGCGCCCGTTTTTCTTGCGCAGCGCGCCATTCGTCCTTAATAGTGGACGTATGGACCTGAAAACAGACGATCCCGGGGCCGATCTCGCCGCGCGCATCAAGCTCGAGCGCCAAGCGCGCGACTGGTCGCTGGCCGATCTTGCGGCGCGCTCGGGCGTGGCCAAGGCCACGATCAGCAAAATCGAGCGCGAAGAGGCGAGCCCCACGGCCGCCATTCTGGTGCGTCTCGCGAGCGCTTTCGATCTTACGCTGGCGGGCTTGCTGCTGCGCGCCGAAGGCGGGGGCGACCTTCTGTCGCGTAGCGCCGACCAGCCGATCTGGCGCGATCCCAAAAGCGGCTATGTGCGCCGCCAAGTTTTTTCTCGACCCGACCATCCGGTCGAACTTGTGACGGTCGAATTGCCGCCGGGTGCCCATGTCGTGCTTCCGGCCGCCTCCTATGCGCGCATTCGCCAAATCGTGTGGGTGCAGGCGGGCGTGCTCGTGCTGCACGCGGCGGGCGGCAAACGCCAAGTGCTTCAAGCGGGCGATTGCCTGGGGTTCGGGCCGCCGGCGCAAACACGCTTTGCCAACGAAACCGCCAAACCGTGCCGCTATGTCGTGGCGCTCGCAAGGAGCTGAGTGCCCATGCGGCTTTTTGAAATTCGCCCGCTTCGGCCCGACCCCGCCACGCATGCGATGCTGTCCGAGTTGCTGGTCGAAACCGTGGCCCATGGCGGCTCGGTCGGGTTCATGCATCCGCTGGCGCAACACGATGCGGCGGCGTTTTGGGACGGGTCGCTTGCGGCTGCGGCACGCGGGGGACGCATCGTGCTAGGCGCTTGGGCGGACACGCGCATTGTCGGCACGGTCTCGCTCTTGCTCGATCTGCCGCCCAACCAGCCGCACCGCGCCGAGATCGCCAAGATGATGACGCGTGTGGCTTGGCGCGGCCGCGGCATTGCGCGCGCCTTGCTGGAGGCGGCCGAAGCCTTGGCGATCGAACGCGGGCGCACGCTGCTCGTGCTCGATACGGCGAGCGACGAGGGAGCCTCGGGCCTCTACGAAAAATGCGGCTATCGCTTCGCGGGCGAAATTCCCGACTTCGCGCTGAAGCCGCAGGGCGGCCTCACCGGCACCAAGCTCTACTGGAAGCGGATCGGCTCGGCCGCACGGTAGCGCGCTTGCGTCGCACGCTCGAGGCAGGCGGCCTCAAGGCGGCCGAGGCCGAGGGCGCTGCGCATTTGGCCCAGCACGCGCGTTTCCTGCCAATTCGCATCGCCGTCGATCGCGGCCATTTCGCAAGCGAGCAGATAGGCGGTTTCGCCCGTGGCGCCGCGCAGGCTCTGGCCGATGCGCGCGAGCGCCTTCTCCATGCCCTTTTCGACCTGCAGCATCACAGCGCATTCGCGCGCGACGTCCGGCAGCGTGTCGAGGTCGAAGCCGCGGAAGATCGGCCAGGTGCGGCAGACATTGCCCATATGCTTGAGCTCGGCATCCGGCATGTCGCCGTCGGCGGCGGCGACGATCACCATCGTGTGGATCAAAGCGGTTTGCAGTGCGAGCATGCGAGCCTTTTCCTTTTCTTGCTGCCGATCAAATAGGGCTGGGCGGACGGGTTTGCAAGCCGTCCGCAGCAGCATAACAGGTGTGGACGCCTGCCAGCCCGAGAGGCTAGCGTCGGACCCGATCATGCGCGCCATTCTCGACGTCATCTTGCCGGTTTTTGCGATCATTCTGACGGGCTATCTTGCCGGGCGCATCAAGGTACTGGGCCCCGACAGTTCGGAAGCGCTCAACAAATTCTGCTACTGGTTCGCATTGCCGCCGGTGCTGTTTTTGGGCCCGGCGCGTGTCCCGCTCGACCAAGTCTTCAATCTGCCCTTCATCGCGACCTTCATGGGCGGCGTCGGCATCACCTGGGCGATCGCACTCGTCGTCGGGGTCGTCGCATTTCGCGACCGGCCGGCAGTGACGGCGCTGGCCCTGCTGAGCGGCACCTTCTCGAATGCGGGCTATATGGGCATTCCGCTGTTCCTGGCTGCGTTCGGGCCGCAGGGCGTGCTGCCGGCCGTGATCGCGACCGTGAGCTACACGGTGCTGCTGGTCGGGGCGACGGTCGTGATCGTCGAAGCGGATCTGTCGGGCCGCGGCAATGTCGCGACGGCCGCGGTCAATGTGCTGAAGGGGCTCGCCAAGAGCCCGCTCGTGGTTGCCCCGCTGCTGGGGCTTGCGTGGAATCTGGGCGGCGTGCCCTTGCCGAAACCCATCGTGAATTTCGGCGAGTTGTTGGGTGCAGCGGCGGGACCCGCCGCTTTGTTCGCGATCGGGCTCTTTCTGTCGACGCGCTCGCTCGGCACGCTCGTCGGCGGCAAGAAACTCGCCGAGGTGAGCTGGCTCGTCTATGTGAAACTCATCGTGCAGCCGCTCGCCACCTGGTGGCTTGCCGGCGTCTTCGGGCTCGACGCCTATTGGCGCGGGGCCGCCGTAATCCTCGCTGCCTTGCCGACGGCCGCTTTGTGCTTCGTGCTGGCGCAGCAATACAAACAATTCGTCGAGCGTGCGTCGGCCACGATTCTGATCTCGACCGTGCTGTCGCCGATCGTGCTGTCGATCCTGATGATCCTGTTCGAAGGGATCAGGCCGGCGGCAATTCCGGGCTGAGGAACGCCGCCGTCTTCGCGATCGCTTCGGCCAAGCCCACGCGTTCGATCGCAACCCCTTCGGGGAAGGCTTTGGCGAGGCGCGAGGGAAAGCGCGAGTCGAGCAGCACGAAAACGCCCGTATCGTCGGCGCGCCGCACCAAACGCCCGAACGCCTGTTTGAGGCGCAAGCGCACAAGCCGGTCGTCGTAAGCAGCTTTGCCGAAATGCGCGCGGCGCGCCTTGTGCAGAATGTCGGGCCGCGGCCACGGGACGCGGTCGAACACGATCAGGCGCAACGAGCGGCCCGGCACGTCCACGCCGTCGCGCACCGCATCGGTTCCCAGCAGGCACGAATCCTCTTCGGCGCGGAAAATATCGATCAGCGTCGATACGTCGAGCCGGTCCACGTGCTGCGCATAGAGCGGATAGCCCGCGCGTTCGAGCGAAGCGCCGATGCGCGAATGCACGGCGCGCAAGCGCCCGATCGCCGTGAAGAGCCCGAGCCCGCCGCCCTTGGCTGCGAGGAAAAATGCGCGATAGGCGGCCGCGATGCGGTCGGGCGAATCGCGATCGATGTCGGTTACGACGAAGACGCGCGTCTGTTTGGGATAGTCGAACGGCGAGGCGACCTGGGCGCGCGTCCAGTCCGGCATGTGCGCAGCCCCTGTGCGCGCAGCGGCCGCCTGCCAGTCGGTTTCGACGTTGCCGGTCGAATCCGTGAGCGTCGCCGACGTCACGAGTGCGCCGTGTGCTGGCCGAAGGACGGCTGCTGCAAACGGCACGGTCGGATCGATCCAGCGCCGATGCAAGCCCACATCGGCCTCGCGCCCGTCGCTGCGCTCGAGTGCGAGCCAATCGACGAATTCGGGCGGGCGTTCGGCGGCGAGCGCCTTGAGCATCGCGCGCCAGCCTGCGAGTTCATTGGTCGCACGCCTTGCGATGCCGCGCGCAACGGCTTCGATGCGCGAACGCGTGGCGGTGTCGAGTTCCTCGGCCTCGTCGTCGAGGCGGGCCACGAGCCGCTTGGCAAGCTCGAGCATCGGCTCGGCGATGCGCGCGAGGGCTGCTTCAAGCCGGTCGGCGGTCTCGATGACATCCTCGAGGGCCGGCTGCACGTCGGCTTCGATCGAATAGCCGTCGGGCTGGTCGGACGCACGCGCCAGCACTTGGCGGCGCACGGCGGCGAGGAACGCTTCGCTGGGGCCTTGCGTTTGGCCCGATGCAATACGCTGAAGCCAGCCTTCGCCTGGCAAGGCGCGAGCGGCCGCCATCGCGCGGTCGAGCAAAGCTTCGCCGCCGTCGATGTCGGCCACGAGTTCGCCTGCGCGCGCTTTGAGGCCGCGCGAGCGGCTGCGCCCGCCTTCGGCGCCGACGATCCAGCGCCGCAGCTCGGCCGTTTCTTGGCCGGTGAGGGCACCGCCGAACGCGGAATCGGCCGCGTCGAACACGTGGTGGCCCTCGTCGAACACGTAGCGCGTGGGCACGTTCGATTGCGCGGAACCGGCCGCAAGATCGACCGTCGCGGCACCCAACGCCGCTTGCATCATCACGAGCGCGTGGTTCGCGATCACGATCTGCGCGCGGCGCGCGCGCCGCACCGATTTTTCGATGGGGCAGCGCATGTAATGCGGGCAGGCGGCGTAGATGCACTCGCCGCGCCGGTCGGCAAGGCCGCGCGTGCGCGCTTTGCCGACAAGATCGGGCAGCCAGCCCGGAAAATCGCCGCCGACCATGTCGCCGTCGCGGCTCACCGCGGCCCAGCGCGCCATGAGGCCGAGGGCGATCGCGTCCTGCGGGCGCGTGGCTACGGCGCGCACCGCCTCTTCGAGATTGAGCAGGCACAGGTAATTTTCGCGGCCCTTGCGGATCACGACCTTGCGCGCCTTCTCGATCGGCTCGTCGTGCAGCCGGTCGAGCTCGCGGTCGATCTGGTGCTGCAGATTTTTTGTGTAGGTCGAAATCCAGACCGCGCCGCCGTTTTTCTCGGCCCACAAGGTAGCGGGGGCGAGATAGCCGAGCGTTTTACCCACGCCCGTGCCGGCTTCGGCGACGACAAGGCGCGGATTGTCGGGTGTGTCGCGCGGGGCAAAGGCGGCCGACGCGGCCGAGGCGTAGTCGGCCTGTTCGGGCCGCGCTTCGCTCTCGGTGCCGAGCATTTCGGCCAAACGCCGGCGCGCGTCGTTGGGCTCGACGGGCAACGAGCCCGGCGGCGGTTCGGGCGCTTGTTCGCTCCATTCCTCGATGCGCCGCCATGCTTCGAGGCCCTGCACCGAACGGTCGGACTCGAACGCGTTGGGACTGTCGCCGAGGGCCGCCAGCACCGCACTGCCCCAGCGCCAGCCGCCGCGCGCCATCGCGCGTGCGGCGTTGACGGTGTCGGCATTGCGCGCGACCAGGGGCTCGGCAAGTTCGCCAAGCAGGCGGGCGACGATTTCGTGCAGGCTTGTGGCCTCGGACGCGAGCCCGTGCGGGACGGCAAGGCCCAGCGCATGGGCAAGGCCGCGGATCGTCGGCAAACAGAACGTCGCGGGGCGCACGAAGGCGAAGAGCTCGAGCGCGTCGTAGCAGGCGAGCCGGTCGAGGCCGAGGCGGCGCGCGGTCGCCGGCCCGTGCACGACGATGGGCGCTTCGGCCAAAACGTGGCTTGCCGCATCCGCCAGCCGCAGCTCGACGATTTCGCCCTCGGGCGACAGCAAGGCGGCGTGTGCAACGCCTGCGGCAAGCGCACTCGCGGCCGGGACGGCAACGATGCTGCTGCGCGGATTGCCGCCGCGGAACGGGACAACGCTTGGGCTGGCGGCGGGCGGGAGAGGGGGCGAATCGCGCATCGCATCAATATAGGCGGTAGGGGACGTTGACGCGACCGGCCCCGGCACCTTAGTTTCGCGCGTCCGTTTCGCACATTTCCGACAGGTTCGTGTTCAGCCCATGACCGACGTTTTTGTCCGCCCCTCCCGCGACGACGCTTTCAAGGGCCGCGCTTGGCCGTTCGAAGAGGCCAAGAAGATTCTGGCGCGGCTGGGCGACAAACCGGCACCCAAGGGCTATGTGCTGTTCGAGACCGGCTACGGCCCGTCGGGCCTGCCGCATATCGGCACGTTCGGCGAGGTCGCGCGCACGACGATGGTGCGCCGCGCGTTCGAAATGCTGTCGGACGTGCCGACCAAGCTGTTCGCGTTCAGCGACGACATGGACGGCCTGCGCAAGGTGCCCGACAACGTGCCGAACGCCGCGATGCTGGCCGAACATATCGGCAAGCCTTTGACGTCGGTGCCCGATCCGTTCGGCAAGTTCGACAGTTTCGGCGCCCACAACAACGCGATGCTGCGCTCGTTCCTCGACCGCTTCGGCTTCGACTACGAATTCAAGTCGTCGACCGAGATGTACCGGGCGGGTGCTTTCGACGCCACGCTGCGCGCGGTCTTGCGCAACTATGCGGCCATCATGGCGATCATGCTGCCGAGCTTGCGCGAGGAGCGCCGCCAGACCTATTCGCCTTTCATGCCGGTCTGCAAGCGCACGGGCCGCGTGCTGCAAGTGCCCACGCTCGAGACGAACGCCGAAGCGGGCACCATCGTCTATCGCGACGAAGACGGCAGCCTCGTCGAAACGCCGGTCGCGGGCGGGGCGTGCAAGCTGCAATGGAAGATCGACTGGGCGATGCGCTGGACGGCCCTTGGCGTCGACTACGAAATGTCGGGCAAGGATCTGATCGACTCGGTCAAGCTCTCCTCGAAGGTCGCGCGCGCCATCGGCGGCAAGCCGCCCGAAGGCTTCACCTACGAGCTGTTCCTCGACGAAAACGGCGAGAAGATTTCGAAGTCGCGCGGCAACGGCCTCACGATCGAAGAATGGCTCACCTACGGGCCGCCCGAAAGCCTGTCGCTGTTCATGTACCAGCAGCCCAAGGCCGCCAAGCGCCTGCATTTCGACGTGATCCCGCGCCATGTCGACGACTATCTGACCTTCGTCGAACGCTTGCCCACGCAGACGACGCAGCAAGCGCTCGACAATCCGGCGTTCCACATCCATGGCGGCAAGCCGCCGCCGGCCGAGCCAAACGGCCTGCCGTTCAACATTCTGCTCAATCTTGCCGGCGTGGCGAACTCGCAGGACAAAGACGTGCTGTGGGGCTTCATCTCGCGCTATGCGCCCAAGGCCAGCCCGCAGGCCAATCCGATGCTCGACCGGTTGGTCGGACACGCGATCGCGTATTTCCGCGACTATGTGCTGCCGGCGCGCAAATACCGGCTCGCCTCCGACATGGAGCGTGCGGCCTTGCAGGATCTTTGCGAGACGATCGACAAGCTGCCGCGCGATTCGAGCGCATCGGCGATCCAGGACGAAGTGTTCGCCGTCGGCAAGCGCCACGCGTTTGCCGATCTCAAAGCCTGGTTCCAGGCCTGCTACGAGATCCTGTTCGGTGCGGCCCAGGGGCCGCGCCTGGGCTCGTTCGTGGCACTTTACGGCATCGACGAAACGATCGCCCTCGTCAAGCGCGCCCTTGCGGGCGCGCTCGCGAAGGCTTGACGCTTCAGGAGCCTACTGGCTCACCCACAAAATGCGGTGGCAGAACACGACTTCGGTCACGTCGAGCACGCGCTCGCCGTGCGCCGAATTGAGCGACGTGAGTTCGAGCTTGCGCTGGCCTTTGCGGATCAGCTGCTTGGCCATGATTTCGCCGGCCGTGGTCTTCACCACCACGCGGTCGCCGCGGCGCAGCGAGGCTTGCGGCGAAATCACGATCGTGTCGCCGTCGCGATAGACGGGCTCCATGCTGTCGCCCGCCACCATCAGCGCATAGGCGTGCGTGTCGGCAAGTTCGGGGAACAGCAATTCGTCCCAGCCCGAACCTGTCGGGAATCCGGCATCGTCGAAGAAGCCTTTTTCGCCGGCCTGCGCATAGCCGATCACCGGCACGCGGCGCATCGCACCTGCCACGCTCGGCACCGTGCCGATATAGGCGACGAATTCCGACATCGTGGCGCCGGTCGCCTCGAGAATCTTGGCGATGCTCTCGGTCGAGGGCCAGCGTGGGCGGCCGTCGCGCGAAATACGCTTCGACTTGTTGAAGGTTGTGGGATCGAGCCCGGCGCGGCGCGCGAGACCCGAGGGGGAGAAGCCGTGATCGCTCGCAAGCTGATCGATGGCCTGCCAAACATCTGCATGTCGGAGAATCATGTGAGAATTTTTGCTCAAAACGCAGCACTTTGCATTAGGTACCTTTTCAAAAATTTTGACGATGAGGTAAATATCCAGTTTTCTTTCGCCTTGAAAGTCTAAAAAATTTAGTTTAGTATTTGTTCTTCTCTTTTCGGTTGCTTGAAATATGCATAATGAGAACAAAGAATTGAGCGGTTTTGGCCGGGCCATCGTGGTTTTCCGCGATGCCACTGAAATTCGCTGGCTGCGCATTCTGAAGCGTGGATTTCGCCATTGCGCGGTTCTTGTCGAGGTCGAGCAGGGCTGGGTTCTTTGCGACGCACTGTCGAATAAAACTGTTGTAAAACAGATATTTGATAGATCTTCTCAGGAAATTGTCGAGCGCTTGGCGGCGGCCGGTCTGCATGCGATCGAGGTTCGCGTGCAAACGCCGCCCGCACGCATGGCGCCGATTCTGCCGTTCACCTGCGTCGAGGCCGTCAAGCGGATTCTCGGGATCCACGCCTGGTCGATCGTGACGCCTTGGCAACTTTATCGACATCTTGTTCAAGGTCAGAAATTTGTATTTGACAATTCACCTAATACAGAATATTAACTCCAAATCGCTCCTGTGAGCGAACTCTTTGGGGCCGAAACTTGCCGAAAGGGCCGGTGCAGGCGCTGTGGAGACTGACTTCCAAGGTCCTGAAAGGAGGACGTTCGATGGGTGGATTTTTCTCGGCGCCGTCGGCGCCATCGCCGCCGCCGCAACAGCCGTTGCCGGAGCCGGTCGATACCGAAAAGGAGGCGCGCGAGGCGCGCATCAAGGCGCTGATCCGCCGCCGTCGCGGCCGGGCCGGGCTCTTAGCTGCCGGCGCGCCTGGCGTTCTGACCGCAAGCACCAGCGCCGACGGTCTCGGCACCAAGTTGGGGGATTGAGTCATGGCGCTCGAGATCCAGACTCCGACCCCGGCCCTCAGTCCCGCCGCCGCCACGCTCGACGCGAGCGATCTCATCGCGCGCTATCGGCGGGCCAAGCAGCAGCGCGGCACGTGGGATGCGACGTGGCAGGATTGCTACGATTTCGCGCTGCCGCAGCGCACGCCGTTTTCGGCCGGCGACCGGCGCGGCGACCGGCTGTTCGACGGCACGGCCGCCGATGCGGCCGAGCAGCTTGCTGCATCGCTGATGTCGCAGCTCGTTCCGCCCTGGTCGCGGTGGTTCGGTCTGCAGCCGGGCAGCCAAGTGCCGGAGATGCAGCGCACCGACGTGGGCGAAGTGCTCGAGAATGCGGCTGCCATGCTGCAGGGCCATTTCGACCGCTCGAACTTCACCATGGAAATCCACCAATGCTTTCTCGATCTCGTCGTGGCGGGTACGGCCCTGCTGCAGTTCGAGGAAGCGCCGGTGGGGGCGGACTCGGCCTTTCGCTTCACGGCCGTGCCGATCGCGCAGATCGCGCTCGACGAAACCGCCGACGGCGCTTTCGACATCGTGTTCCGCGCGAGCGAAATGCGCTTCGACCGGCTGCGCGCGCGCTATCCCAAAGCGCAGTTGCCCGACAGCATGGCCGCCGGCGGCAAAGAAGCGGCCGAACGGCGCCACAGCGTGATCGAGGCGACGATCCAGGAAGGCGGGGGATATCGCTACATGGCGATGCTCGAAGCCTCGCCGGATGCGGCCGCTCCCGTCGTGCTCGCCGAGGGTCGCTTCGCGCAGTCGCCGTTCCTGTGCTTCCGCTGGCTCAAAGCGCCGGGCGAAGTCTACGGGCGTTCGCCGATCATGAAGGCGCTGCCCGACATCAAGACGGCGAACAAAGTGGTCGAGCTCGTGCTCAAAAACGCGTCGATCGCCGTCACGGGCATTTGGCAGGCCGACGACGACGGCGTGCTCAATCCCGCCAACGTCAAACTCACGCCCGGCACGATCATTCCCAAAGCCGTCGGCTCGGCCGGTTTGACCCCGCTCGAAGCGCCGGGCCGCTTCGACGTGTCGAACCTCGTGCTCGAAGATCTGCGCGGGCGCATCCGGCATGCGCTGCTCGCCGACCGTCTTGGCCAGATCGACGCGCCGAAGATGACGGCGACCGAAGTGATGGAGCGCTCGGCCGAAATGTCGCGCGTGCTGGGGGCGACCTACGGGCGTCTGCAGACCGAGCTGCTCACGCCGCTCGTGGCGCGCGCGTTGGCGATTCTGCGGCGGCGCGGCGAGATCCCGCCGGTGCTCGTCGACGGCAAGATCGTCGAGCTCCAGTACAAATCGCCGCTCGCCCGCGTCCAAGCGCAGGACGACGTGCGCAATGCCATGCTGTGGGTGCAGCAGGCGGCGGCCCTCGGCCCCGAAGGCCAGGCCGTGATCGACGGTGCCGCCGCCGCACGTTGGATGGCGCGCGCGCTGTCCGTACCCGCCGACCTCGTGCGTCCGCCGCAGCCTGAAGTCGCACTGCTGCAGAACGCGCAAGGTCTGCTGCTCCAAGCGCTGGGCCAGCCGACTCCGGTGCAATAACCCCGAAGCAAAAGAAAGGAACGAACCATGACTGCTAATCTTCTGACGCTCGAAAACACCGCTGTGCCGACGGCTGCCTCCGCAGCCGCACCGGCCGCAGCACCTGCCGCCGCAGCGGACAACGAACGCCCGAGCTATCTGCCCGAGAAGTTCTGGGATCCCGAGGGCAAAAAGGCGCGCCTCGACGTGATGTCGAAATCCTACGGCGAACTCGAGCGCAAGCTCTCGAGCATGATGCCGGGGCCGCAAGCGCCGGATTTCGAACAGGCGGTGCGCAAAGCGCTCGGCGTGCCCGAAGCGCCGGACGCCTACCGCATCGCGCTCAAGGACGATCTCTTGCAGATCGATCCGGAGGTCAACAAGCGCCTGCACGCGGCCGGATTCTCGCCGACGCAAGCCCAGCTCGTCTACGATCTCGCGGTCGAGCGCATGGTGCCGCTGGTGCGCGAATATGCTGAGGGCTACCGCGTCGAACTGGCACAGGCCAAGCTCGCCGAAGAATTCGGCGGCGAAGCGGCGTGGTCCGCGCTTGCGCCGCAGCTTGCGAACTGGGGCCAGGCGAACCTGCCGTCGTCCGTCTACGGCGCGCTTGCCGCAACGCCCGAAGGCGTGCGCGCCCTCCACAAGCTCATGAATTCGGGCGAGCCCAGCCTGCGCGGGTCGACGGCTGCGACAAGCGGTCCTGTCGACGAGGCGGGCTTGCGCAAGCTGATGGCCGACAAGCGCTACTGGCGCGACCACGACCCCGAAATCGTGCGCATCGTCTCGGAGGGCTTCAAGCGCCTTTATCCCGATCGCGAGTGAAATCGGAAAAAGGGTCTTGACATTTTCCCTCTAAGATAGCATGTTATAAACACTTCGCCCGAAGCAGGCAGGCGCCTCCGGCCCCGCTTTTCCGGACAACGAAGTCTCCCTTCCCCTCCCGCCGTCGGGACAACCGGCCGATCCGGCAAGCCTTCCAAGGCAGCCCGGATCGGCCGGCCCTCCGGCATCCACGCCCACCCCCGCGATTGCCTGGGTCGCAAGCGCCGCCGTTCGGCGCGCCATGCGGCAACCCTCAATTGCGTTTCCTCGAACCCCAAAACGCGACAGAGAGGCAACCATGCCCGACATCGACAAATCCTTCGTCAAACAATACGAGAGCGAAGTCCATCTCTCGTACCAACGCCTGGGCTCGAAGCTGCGCCCCACGATCCGCTCCAAGAAGGCGGTCCAGGGTGCATCCACCGTGTTCCAGAAAATGGGCCGCGGCGCCGCCTCGACCAAGGCCCGCCACGCGGCGGTGCCGGTGATGAACGTCGAACATTCGACCGTCGAAGTGTTCCTCAAGGACTACTACGCCGGCGAATGGCTCGACGCGCTCGACGAAATCAAGACGGCCGGCGACGAGCGTTCGGCGGTCGTGAACTCCGGCGCCTACGCGCTCGGGCGCAAGACCGACGAGCTCATCATCGAAGCCCTCAACGGTTCGGCGAATTTCGCCGGCCTCAACACCGACGGCCTGACCAAAGCCAAGATCCTGACCGCGTTCGAAAAGCTCGGCGCGCAGGACGTGCCCGACGACGGCGAACGCTACGCCGTGATCGGCTGGAAGCAGTGGTCGGAACTGCTCGAGATCGACGAGTTCGCGAACGCGGACTATGTCGGCGACGCGGAGCTCCCGTGGCAGGGCACGCAAGCCAAGAAGTGGCTCGGCACGCTGTGGATGCCGCATTCGGGCCTCACGTCCGTCTCGGGCGTGCGCCTGTGCCACTGGTACCACAAAACGGCCGTCGGCCATGCCGCCGGCTGCGAGGTGAAAAGCGACCTCACGTGGCACGGCGACCGCGCGTCGTACTTCATCAGCAACATGATGAGCCAGGGTGCCGGCATCATCGACGCCGCCGGCGTCGTGACCCTGCGCTGCAAAGAGTAAGGAGCAAGCCATGGCTTTCGAAATCAAGAACCTGTCGGTCCTCGCCTACGCCAACGGCTTCACGCTGTGGCACTACACCACGCCGGATGCGGCCGCGGCGGTCGACAACACGGGCTACTTCAATGCCGCCAGCGACATGCTGCATGTCGGCGACATGGTGCTGGCCAACGTCGCCACTGCGGGCTCGCCGCAGAACGGCGTGTTTGCGGTCGTCTCCGTCGCCAACGGCGTCGTGGATCTCGCCAACATGACGGTGTTCGACGCGTCGGACACCGACTGAGCCCCGGGACCGGCGGCGGGCGTCCCCCAAACGGCGCCCGCCGCCACCTGCTCCTACAATCGGAGGTACAAATGGCCCTCTCGCAGATTGCTTTGTGCTCGCGCGCCCTCATCAAGCTCGGCGCCCAGCCGATCGCGTCCTTCGCCGAAGGCACGGTCGAATCGCAGGTCGCCGCCGCACTTTTCCCGTCGGTGCGCGACGGACTCATCTCGGCCCATCCGTGGAGTTTCGCAAGCGCGCAGGCCACGCTGCCGCGCCTGGCGAGCGACCCCGTTGCCGACCATCGCTACGCCTACCAGCTGCCGCCGGATTTCCTGCGCGCTTTGTCGGTCGGGCAGGGTGCGCGCGGTCGGGGTACGGCCTACCGCATCGTCGAATCGACCTTGCAGACCGACAGCGACGGCGTCGTGCTGTCCTACATTTTCAGGCCCGACGAATCCGCCTTTCCGCCGTTTTTCGACGCGGCCCTGATTGCGGCCCTTGCGGCCGAGTTCTGCCTGCCGGTGACCGAAAGCACCAGCCGGGCGGAGCTGCTCTATCGGCTTTCCGAAAACGAGTTTCGCCGCGCGCGCCTGATCGACGCGCAGCAGGACACGCCGCAGAGCTTCGAGGATTTCTCGCTGGTGGAGGCGCGCCGATGAGCGTCGCACGCCTCACCAAGACCAGCTTCGCGTCGGGCGAAATCGGCCCGTCGATGCTGGGCCGCATCGATCTGCGCGCCTACGAAAACGGCGCGCGGCGTTTGCGCAACGTCGTGGTGCTGCCCTCGGGCGGGGTCAAGCGGCGCCCGGGCCTCGCGCGCATCGCGGGCCTGCCGGGGCAAACGCGCCTGATCGCGTTCGAGTTCAACACCGAGCAGGCCTATCTGCTGGCCCTGTGCGGCGGCCAGATGCTGGTGTTCCGCGACGGCGTGCAGGTCGCGACGTTGGCGACGCCCTGGAGCACGGCGCAACTCAAGCAGGTGAACTGGACCCAGAGTGCCGACACGCTGCTCGTCGTGCATCCCGACGTGCCGCCGCAACGCATCACGCGCACGTCGCACACGAGCTGGACGATCGCGCAATGGACGTTCTTCGAAGAGAAGGGCGTGATCCAGCAGCCCTACCACAAATTCGCCGCGGACGCGGCGACGCTCACCCCGAGCGGCACGACCGGCACCGTCACGCTCAGTGCTTCGGAGGACGTGTTCGTGGCGGGCCATGTCGGCCAGCGCATCCGCATCGCCAAAAAAGAAGCGACGATCGTGGCCGTCGCGGGCCCGCGTTCGGCGACCGCGACCATGGCGAGCGACAACACGCTGCCGGACACCAACGCCTCGACCGACTGGGAAGAGCAGGCGCTGAGCGCGCAGCGCGGTTGGCCGATCAGCGTGACGTTCCATCAGGACCGTCTCGTGATCGGCGGTTCGCGCGATCTGCCCAACCGTCTGTGGCTGTCCAAATCGGGCGATCTGTTCAATTTCGATCTCGGCACCGCCCTCGACGACGAGGCGATCGAGTTCGCGCTTCTGTCGGACCAGGTCAACGCGATCCGCCACGTCTTCTCGGGCCGCCATCTGCAGGTCTTCACGTCGGGGGCCGAATGGATGGTGACGGGCGATCCGCTGACGCCCGAAAACGTCCAGCTCAATCGCCAGACGCGCATCGGCAGCCCGAGCGACCGCGCGGTGCGGCCGCGCGACGTCGACGGCGCCACGCTGTTCGTCGGCCGCGGCGGGCGCGATCTGCGCGAGTTCCTGTTCGCCGACTCCGAACAGGCCTACCAGGCGACGGATCTTGCCTTGCTCGCCCCGCATCTGGTGCTCGATCCCGTCGCCCTCGACTACGATCCCGACGACCGGCTCGTGCACATCGTCAATGCCGACGGATCGATGGCGACGGTCACGATCTATCGCGCCGAACAGGTCACGGCCTGGACGCGCCAGACCACGTCGGGTGCGTTCCGCAATCTCGCGGTCGTCTCGAACGCGACCTATCTTGCGGTCGAACGCGCCGGCCAATGGTCGATCGAGCGTCTCGATCCCGAGTATTCGACCGACGCGGCGATCAAGCTCGAACCGTTGCCCTCGGCAACGGCGTGGACCGAGCTCGGCCATCTCGACGGCACCGAAGTGCAGATCCTTGCCGACGGCGTGCCGATCGGCACGGGCGTTCCGGCGAGCGGCCAGATCGCGGCGCGCGGCAGCCGCACCAATGTCGAGATCGGCCTCGGCTTCGTGGGCGAAATCGAGCCGCTGCCGCCGGCTGCCCCCGGCAGCGCCAACATGCCGCGCAGCGTTCGGCTGATCGAGGCGACCTTCAAGTTGCTCGATACATGCCAGCTGCGCGTCGATACAGGCAGCGGCTTCGTCGATGTGCCGTTCCGCAGCCTCGGCGGGGCGTTTGCGCTCGACCAAGCCTCGCCGCCCTTCTCGGGCGACAAGCGCATCCGAGCCCTGGGCTGGAAGCGCGCCAGCATCGATCCGCTGTGGCGCATCGAATTGCCGGCACCGCTGCCTTTCACCCTGCTTTCCGCAACCCAAGAAATGAAAGTGAACGACCGATGAGTGGAATCGAACCCATCACCTCAATAGCGCTCGGCGCCGTCCAGACCATCCGCAGCGGCAATGCGGCGCGCGCGCAAATGGATGCGCAAGCGCAATCCGTCGCCGCCAGCGCCGAGCGCCAGCGCCAGGCGCTGCAACTGCAGCAAGACACCGACACGCGCAAACGGCGCAATCTCCTCGAACGCTCGACGGCGCGCGCGCGCGCGTCTTTCGGCGCGCGCGGCCTCTCGGGCGCCGACGGCTCGGCAGGCGCGTTGCTCTCGGGCATCGAAACCGAATTCGAGACCGAACAGGCGGATCGCGACCGCGCCTACGGGCTGCAGCTGGGCGGCCTCGACCAAGGTCTTGCGGAATCGCTCGGGCGCATCGAGCAGGCGCGCAGCCGCAGCTTGCTCGACGAGCAGGAGAACATCCAGCGGCGCGTGAGCGGCCTCCTGGGCTGGGGCCTCAAGTCGCGCTGACCTTCGCCTCCCGTTTTTTTCGAAAGGACAGATCCATGACCGAACATCTCAAGATCACCGCCAAGATCCCGCGCAAGCGCTACGTCGCCGACGGCACGCAGACCGTCTTCAGCTTCGACTTCGTGCTGTTCCAGCCGAGCGAACTGCTCGTCACCGTCAACGGTGTGCCCGTCACGTCGGGCGTTGCAGTGTCGCTGCTGACGGACGGCACGGGTACGGCCACCTTCGCCGCGGCGCCTGCCGCCGACGCCGTTGTCGTGTTGCAGCGCCGCGTGACGATCAAGCGCGAAACCGACTTCCAAGAAGGCGGCGAGCTGCGCGCCAAGACTCTCAACGACGAGTTCGACTTCCAGACGGCCGCTTTGCAGCAGGTCGAAACGGCGGCGGCGCGGGCCCTGCAGCTGCCCGTCGACGATGCCGACAATGCAGCGACCGTGCTGCCGATTGCGGCCGTGCGCGCAACGAAGATGCTTGCCTTCGACGCGAACGGAAACCCGACTTTGTCGAACCAATCTCTGGCCCAGATCGAGGACGGCACGAACGCCGCTGCCGCGTCGGCCGCCAACGCGGCTTCGAGTGCCGCCGCCGCCGCCGTCTCGGTCGTAACCGCGCAGAACGCGGCGAGCGACGCTGGAGCGCAAGCGACCAACGCAGCGACCTCGGCGTCTGCGGCTGCCGCAAGTGCTTCTTCGATCGCGCTGCCGCTGACCCTCGCAAGCGGCGGAACAGGCGCCACCACGGCAGCCGCCGCGTGCATCAATTTGGGGCTTGGCACGGCTGCGTCGCTCAATGTCGGGACAGCCGCGAATCAGGTGCCGCAGCTCGACGGTTTGGGCCGCCTGCCGGCCTTGGACGGCTCGCAGCTCACCAACCTTGCGGGTTCGATGACCCAGGTGACGGCGGGCGAAGCACTTGCGATCCGCGATCTGATTTACCAGGATCTTTTCAACCAACGCGGCGGCGGGGCCGACCGCTGGTATCGGATCGACACGGACGCAACGGCGCCCGTGCGCATCGGCCCGCGCATTGGCGTCGCCCTGGCCGCGATCGCGTCGGGGGCAAGCGGCAACGCTCAGGTGCGGGCGGGCCGCGTATCCGGCTATTCGGGCCTCGCGGCAGGCCAAGCGATTTTCGCCAGCACGACCGCCGGCGCCATCACCCAGACGGCACCCGCAATCCCGGCCAGCGGCACGCAGAATGCGACGCGCCTGATCGGCTATGCGGCGAGTGCGACCGAGATCGATTTCGATCCCGAAGACGACACGGTCTTCACCGCGCGCAACGCCGCCGTCGCGGTGAACGGCACGATCACGGTCGAGCATTGGATCGACTCGGGTGCGCGCGAGCGCGAGCAGTCGGCGTATCTCGTGGCAGTCTCGGCAGTAGCCGTCGTGCCGGGGGCTACCGGAACGAATATCGGCGACCTCACCGCCAACGGCGGTTTGGCCGTCGCATTCGATGGCGCCGGGGTCGTGCTGGCCGGCTATTCGGCGACAAAAGATGTGTCGGCTTCGAGCGGTGGGTTCATCGGCAAGGATTGGGGCGCCGGCACGCCAAAGACCGTCTCGCAAGTCGTGGTAACGGGCTCGACGGGCGGACTGGTTCTTACGGGAGCCAACGTCACGGTCACGCTGCGCGGCAGCAACAGCACGCCCGCTTATGGCGCGGGCACATCGCTTGCGACATCCGGGTCTATCGCGGACAGCAGCGGCATCGTCGTAACGCTCGTCGCATCGGCGCCGCAATCGTTCCGCTACAATTGGATCGATCTTATCTCCAACTCGGGGAGCGAGGCCGCGATCTGCGTCTCCGAGGTGCAGTTCACGGAAGTTGTGGGTGCGGCGCGCGACGAACCGCTCACGATCGGCGGCAGCGTCGCCAACAGCACGGCCACCGACCGGGTCAATGTGCGCTACGACGACGGCAACTTCGCCAACGCGGACACGCGCACGACGTTCGTCAACCGCACGGGCGCCACGCGCGATCTCGTCTGCGAGGTCATGCTGTGACGCTGCCCGCCAAAAAGAAGGCCGCGACCAAACGCGCACCGCGCAAAAAACCGGCGGCGGCCGATCCGCCGCCGGTTGCCGCGGCACTCTCGGTTCCGGACTTTCCGCAATTCGTGGCCGATTGGAACGCGCTGCAAGGGCAGGGCACGCCCGCTTTGCACGCGCGCATCGCGCATTGGCTGCAGGCGCAGTGCGGCGCACGCACGCACGGTGCCGTGCTGCTCGCGTTCCGCTCGAGCGGGAAATCGACGCTCGTGGGCTTGTTCTGCGCCTGGCTGCTGGCCAAGGACGCCAATCTGCGCGTGCTCGTGCTGGCGGCCGAACATGCGCTCGCGCGCAAGATGGTGCGCAACGTCAAGCGTATCATCGAGCGCCATCCCGCGACGGTGGGCTTGAAGCCGGTCAAGACCGAGCAATGGGCCTCCGACCAGTTCGTGGTCGCACGCACGGCCGAACTGCGCGACCCCTCGATGCTGGCCAAGGGCCTGTCGGGCAACATCACGGGCACGCGTGCCGACGTGGTGATCTGCGACGACGTCGAAGTGCCCAACACCTGCGACACGGTCGCCAAACGCGAAGATCTGCGCGAGCGTCTGGGCGAACTCGACTACATTCTCGTCCCCGGGGGCTTGCAACTCTATATCGGCACGCCGCACAGCTACTATTCGATCTACGCCGAAGAGCTGCGCGAGGAAACCGGCGAGAGCGCCCCGTTCCTTGACGGCTTCGCGCGGCTCAAGATCCCGCTGCTCGACGACAGCGGTGCGAGCGTGTGGCCCGAGCGTTTCGATGCCGCGCGGATCGAGGCGGTGCGCAAGCGCACGGGGCCGCGCAAATTCCAAGCGCAGATGATGCTCGAGCCCGTCGCCGAAACCGCAAGCCGACTCGATCCGGACCGGCTCGTCGTCTACGACGAGCCGCTGCTTTATTCCGAAGGCAACGACGCCGCGATCGTGTCGATCGGCGGGCGGCGCATGCTGTCGGCCACGTGCTGGTGGGATCCCGCCTACGGCAGCCCAACGGGCGACAGGTCGGTCGTGGCCGTCGTCTTCACCGACGCGCAAGGGCACTACTGGCTGCACGACATGCGCTATCTCGAGCCGCCGGCCGAGGCGCTGGGCAAGCACGACGAGGCGAGCCATTTCTGTCGGCAAGTCGTCGCCTTTGCCGCGCGCAACCGCGTGCCATTGGTGACGATCGAGCAGAACGGCGTGGGCCAGTTTCTGCCCTCGATCCTGCGGCGCGAAATGGCCGAGGCTGGGCTCGCGTGCGGCGTCCATGCGGCTGCGTCCACGCGCGCCAAAGTGCTGCGCATTCTCGACGCGTTCGATGCGCGCCTTGCCGCGGGCGTGCTGCACGCGCATCGCGACGTGTGGAAAACGCCCTTCATCGTCGAAATGCGCGAATGGCGCCCGGTCGGCGGTGCCCGCGACGACGGGCTCGACGCTGTTGCGGGCTGCCTGCTGGCCGAGCCCGTGCGCGTCGAGCCCGTCGAGCGGCCGGCCGCCAAGCGCAGTTGGCGGGCGGGCGGCCAAGCCCATCGCGCCAAGACCGACTTTTCCGTTTGACCCCCTTTTTCAGAGGAGACGTCTTGCCATGGATCTTTCGAATCTCGAACCCGGCCTCGCGCTGCTGGCCGCATCGGACGCTTCGTCGTTCGGCGCGATCGCGTGGCTGTTCTGGAAGCAGCGCGAAGAGCACGAGCGTGCCCTTGCCAAGGCGCACGAAATCAATCTGCGCGAGACGCGCGATCTTGCCGCACGGCTTGCCGATTTCAAGCTCGAGATCGCGCGCAACTACGCGTCCATCGCCTATCTCAAAGACGTCGAGAATCGGTTGACGGCGCATCTCTTGCGCATCGAAGCCAAGCTCGACGCCAACCCCGTTGGCGACGCAAGGCTCTAGGAGAGCGACCATGATTCCGGCCCTTCTTGCGCAAATCGGCTTGCCCGTCCTCGTCCGGCTGGTGGGCGGTGCGCTCAAGCACATCGACAATCCGGTCGCCAAAACCGCGTCGGGCGCTTTGTCCGACGTCGTCCAGGCGATCGACGCGGCCAAGCTCGATCCGGCCCAGATCGCCGAGGCCAATCGGCATCTCGAAACATTGGCCAAGCTCGACAGCGACGATTATCGCGAAACGATCCGCGAGGTGAACGCGACGATCCGCGCCGAGTCGGCGTCCGAAGACCCTTACGTGCGCCGGATGCGGCCGACCTTCGGCTACGTGATGGCGGCGACGTGGGCCGCCCAAATGTCGGCGGTCGCTTGGATCGTCGTTGCTGCACCGCGCGAAGCTGCCCCGGTAATCGAAGCGCTGGGGGCCTTGTCGCTGATGTGGTCGGTCGGCCTGTCGGTGCTGGGCGTCTATGTCTACAAGCGCTCGGCCGATAAGGCGCTGGGGGCAGGCCAAGCGCCCGAAAGCCTGATCGAGAGGCTTCAATCCGTCGCCAAACGGCGCTAGTAAGGGGCCATGAACACGCCGATCTACCATATGTGCAAACACGCGGAGTGGCAGGCGGCTTTGGCTGCCGGCCGCTATCTCGGCTCGTCGCAAGACCAAGCCGACGGCTTCATCCATTTCTCGGATCGCGGCCAGATCGTCGCGAGTGCGGCCAAGCACCGCGCGGGCCAGGACGATCTTGTGCTGATCGAGGTCGAGGCCGAAGCGCTGGGGCCTGCCCTCAAATGGGAAGCCTCGCGCGGCGGTGCCTTGTTCCCGCATCTCTACGGGCCGCTTGACCCTGCCAAGGTCGCGCGCACCGCACCCTTGCTGTTGGATGCGAATGGCCGCCACGTCTTCCCGTGGGACCTCGCATGAGCTGGTACGATCTCGTTCGGCCGTTCGTGAACCGCGTCGATCCGGAAGTTGCCCACGGTTACGCGATCGCGGCCTTGCGCAACGGGCTTGTGCCGCGCCCGGCCGCCGTTGCCGATCCCATCCTGCGCGTCGATCTGTGGGGTCTGGCGTTTCCCTCGCCCATCGGGCTTGCTGCCGGTTTCGACAAAGACGCCGAAGTGCCCGATGCGATGCTCGACCAAGGTTTCGGCTTCGTCGAAATCGGCTCGGTCACGCCGCGCCCGCAGCCGGGCAATCCCAAAAAGCGCCTGTTTCGCCTCACGCAGGACGAGGCGGTGATCAACCGTTTGGGCTTCAACAGCCGCGGCATTGGCGTCGCCAAAGCCAATCTCGAGCGCCGGCAGCGGCGCGGCATCGTCGGCGTCAATCTCGGCAAAAACAAAGAGACGCTCGAGGCCGGCGACGACTATGTCGCGGGCGTGCAAGCGCTCGCTCCCTTTGCCGACTATCTCGTGTGCAACGTGTCTTCGCCCAACACCCCGGGCTTGCGCGCGTTGCAAAGCCGCGAAGCGCTCGAAGCACTCGTGGTGCGCGTGCAGGCCGCACTCGCCGAAAGCAACGCGACGATCCCGCTGCTGTTCAAGATCGCCCCCGACCTCGCCGACGCCGATCTCGAAGACGTCGTGCGCGTGGCGCTCGACCGCAAGCTTGCAGGCTTGATCGTGGGCAATACGACCCTGTCGCGGCCGGCCTCGCTCGTCGACGCGCAGAAAATCGAAGCAGGCGGTCTCTCGGGGCGGCCGCTGATGGCGCTGTCGACCGAGATATTGGCGAAGACTTACAGCCTCGCGGGTGGCGCCTTGACGCTCGTGGGTACAGGCGGCGTTTTCGATGCGGCCGATGCCTATGCGAAAATCCGCGCCGGGGCCACGCTCGTGCAGCTTTATTCGGCGATGGTCTATCGCGGCCCCGGCGTTGCCGCCGCGATCGCGGCCGATCTTGCGGGCCTGTTGCGCCGCGACGGTTTTGCGCGCGCGGCCGACGCGGTCGGCGCTGATCGGCGTTGACCGGGGCCTTGCGAAAGGGGATACCAACGCTATGTCGCCGATGACGCTGATTCTGCCCGCGATCGCCTATCTCGTCCTGTCCGCGGCCTTGGGCTTGACGCTGGGTCCCGCTTTGGGCCTGGCGGCGTTCGGTGCGGCTGCCGGCGTGCATGGCATTTGGCTTGCCGCACGCGCAACCGAAACGGCCGAGGACGGCAAGCGCGCCCTGGCGCAAATCCGCCGCGAGCTTGGCTCTGCGCGCGAAGAAGCGCGCGGCATTCTCGAGGCGATCGAAGACGCGGCGCGCACGCGCCCCGATCTCGGCCATGTGATGACGGAAGTGCGCGTGCTGCAGGGCCTCGTCGAGCAGCTGTCGGGCCACCCGCTGCCCAAGTCGGGCCTGCCGATCTCCTCGCCGTCATTCGCCGATGCGCAAGTGCTCGACATCGTGCGCGACGCGCTGCGCGAAAACCGCGTCGAGCTCTATGTGCAGCCGATCGTCGATTTGCCGCAGCGTCGCCGCCGCCATTTCGAATGTTTCTCGCGCATGCGCGCCCCCGACGGCACGCTGATCGGCCCCGACCGCTATCTGCCGCTCGCGGAAAGTGCGGGCCTCGTCTCGGCGATCGACAACATGCTGCTGTTCCGCTGCGTGCAGCTCGTGCGCCGCATGCAGGGGACCAGCACGGATGTGGGCGTGTTCGTGAACATCTCGGAACACACGTTGGCCGACACGCGCTTCTTCTCGGAATTCGTGAGCTTCATGGCGCAGAATGCCGAGCTTGCGCACAATCTCGTGTTCGAACTCGCCGAGAGCCACACGCGCCGCTTGACCGAGACGCAGTGGGCCGAGCTCGACCGGCTCGGCAGCATCGGCTTCCGCTTCTCGATGGATCAGGTCACCGACATCGACGTCGAATCCTACACGCTCGCCAAGCGCAATTTCCGCTTCGTCAAAATCGAGGCGCGCAAGCTGCTCGATTTCGCCAACAGTGCCCGTGGCTCGGCCTTCGCGCGCATCCGGGCTTCGATGATGGACGCCAAGCTCGCCTTGATCGTCGAAAAGATCGAAGCCGAACCGCTGCTGGTCGAGGTCCTCGATCTCGAGGTCGACTACGGCCAAGGCTTCCTGTTCGGCGAGCCCCGCCCGCTCAAGGAAGCCAAGTGACGCAAGCGCTGGACGGCATCGGCGCGGTTGCGCAGCAATACGACGTGTTTTTGTTCGACATGTGGGGCTGCCTGCACGACGGCATTCGCGCCTTTCCGGGCGTGGCCGATCTGCTCGCCAAACTGCGCCAGCGGGGCAAACGCAGCATCGTGATCTCGAACGCGCCGCGCCTTGTGGCGTCGCTGCGCGTGCAGATGCCGGGCTTCGGCCTCGATCCCGACGCGTTCGACGGCATCGTCACGTCGGGCGAAGATGCGTGGCAGGCGTTGGTTGCGGACACGCACAAGCTCGGGCGCCGCTGCGTGCATGTGGGCTCGCCCGTCAATCTGGGCGATACGGCGGCGATCGGCCTCGAACTCGTCGCCGACATGGACGACGCCGATTTCATCCTGGCGACCGGGCCTGCCGGCGACGGCACGCTCGACATGACCTCGTTCGGCGCGATGCTGGCCAAAGCGCGCAAGCGCGATCTGGCGCTGATCTGCGCGAACCCGGATCTCGAAGTGCTGCGTGGGCAGCAGCGTTTCTTGTGTGCGGGCACGCTTGCGCAAGCCTACGAGGCGATCGGCGGGCGCACGATCTATCACGGCAAGCCGCATGCCGGCGTCTATCGCCGCGCGATGGGTTTGGCCGGTGAAGTCGCCCCGTCGCGCGTGCTCGCACTCGGCGATGCGATGCGCACCGACGTTGCCGGTGCGCGCGCCTTCGGCTTCGACCAAGTCTTCATTTCGGGCGGCATTCACGCCGAAGGGCTGCAAGCTCCGATTGGAACTTTGCCGACGCAAGCGGCGATGGCGGAGTTGTCGAAGACCTTCGGATTTGCTCCCACTTACGTGCTGGCCGAGCTGCGCTGGTAGGAAATCCGGATTCGGCCGCGCGAAAGCGCTGCGAGCGAGTTTTCCCCAGGGCTGTGTATAACGCCCCTTTATCGATCTGAATCAGCAGTCTAGAGCGCATAGTTGCGATTCAAGGACTCGTGCGGCTTTGTGCCCGCCACGGGGACAAGTTACAGTTCTATCAAGGGAGTAGCCGATGGCCGAGTTTGCACGCCCCACGATCGCGGATTGGGAAAAACTGGCGCGCGCCGAGCTCAAAGGTGCGGGCCCCGAGACGCTTGCTTGGACCACGCCCGAAGGCATTGTCGTCAAACCGCTTTATACGAAAGACGACCTCGCGGGTTTGGCGCATCTGGACGGCATGCCCGGTATCGCACCTTATGTGCGCGGGCCCCGCGCCACGATGTACGCGAACCGCCCGTGGACGATCCGCCAATATGCCGGCTTCTCGACGGCCGAAGAATCGAACGCTTTCTACCGCAAGGCGCTCGCCGGCGGCCAAGCGGGCCTGTCGGTCGCGTTCGATCTCGCCACCCATCGCGGCTACGACAGCGACCATCCGCGCGTGACCGGCGACGTCGGCAAGGCCGGTGTGGCGATCGACTCGGTCGAAGACATGAAGATCCTGTTCGACGGCATCCCGCTCGACAAAATGTCTGTGTCGATGACGATGAACGGGGCGGTGCTGCCCGTGCTCGCGGCCTTCGTCGTGGCGGGCGAAGAGCAGGGTGTGTCCGCCGACAAATTGTCGGGCACCATCCAGAACGACATCCTCAAAGAATTCATGGTGCGGAACACCTACATTTATCCGCCCGCACCCAGCATGCGCATCGTGGCCGACATCATCGCGCACACCGCACGCCACATGCCCAAATTCAATTCGATCTCGATCAGCGGCTACCATATGCAGGAAGCCGGTGCCACCTGCGTGCAGGAGCTCGCCTTCACGCTCGCCGACGGCCTCGAATATGTGCGCGCGGCCTTGTCGCAAGGGCTCGATGTCGATGCGTTTGCGCCGCGCCTGTCGTTCTTCTTCGCGATCGGCATGAACTTCTTCATGGAGATCGCCAAACTGCGCGCAGCCCGCCTGCTGTGGGCCGAAATGATGCAGCCTTTCGGCCCCAAAAAGGCCGATAGCCTTGCGCTTCGCACGCATTGCCAGACGTCCGGCGTGTCGCTGACCGAGCAGGATCCCTACAACAACGTGGTGCGCACCGCGTTCGAGGCGATGGCGGCAGCGCTTGGCGGCACGCAGTCGCTGCACACCAATTCGTTCGACGAAGCGCTGGCCCTGCCCACGCCGTTCTCCTCGCGCATTGCGCGAAATACGCAGCTGATCCTCCAGGAAGAGACCGGCATTGCCAACGTCGTCGATCCTTTGGCGGGCAGCTACTATCTCGAGCATCTGACCGCGTCGATGGCAGACGAAGCGCGCAAATTGATCGGCGAGGTCGAAGCGCTGGGCGGCATGACCAAGGCCGTCGAAAGCGGCATGCCGAAGCTGCGCATCGAAGAAGCGGCCGCGCGTCGCCAGGCGCGCATCGACCGCGGCGAAGAGGTCGTGGTCGGCGTCAACAAGTACAAGCCCAGCGAACAAGAGCCGATCGAGATCCGCGACATCGACAATACGGCCGTGCGCGACTCCCAGATCGCGCGCCTCAAAGCCGTGCGCGCCAAGCGCGACGCAGCCGCCGTCGAAAAGACGCTCGCAGCCTTGGGCGAAGCGGCCAAGACCGGCAAGGGCAATCTCCTGGCGCTGGCGATCGACGCCATGCGCGCGCGCGCCACGGTCGGCGAAGTCTCCGACGCGCTCGAGAAGGTCTATACGCGCCACCGCGCCACGATCCGCTCGGTCACCGGCATCTACGGCTCGGCCTACGAGGGCGATGCCGGGTTCGCGCGCATCAAGGACGACGTCGCGAATTTCGCCAAAGCCGAAGGGCGGCGCCCGCGCATGCTGGTCGTGAAGCTCGGCCAGGACGGCCACGACCGCGGTGCGAAGGTAATCGCCACGGCTTTTGCCGATATCGGCTTCGACGTCGACGTCGGGCCGTTGTTCCAAACGCCGGAAGAGGCGGCACGCCAGGCGATCGAAAACGACGTGCATGTCGTCGGCGTTTCCTCGCAGGCGGCGGGCCACAAAACGCTTGTGCCCGCCCTCATCGACGCGCTCAAGGCAGCACGCGCCGAGGACATCGTCGTGGTGTGCGGCGGGGTCATCCCGCCGCAGGACTACCAAGCGCTTCTCGATGCCGGCGTGGCCGCCATATACGGCCCCGGTACCAACATTCCCCATGCTGCTGCAGAGGTGATCGGCCTCGTGCGGCGGCGCAAGAAAGCGGCGTAAATCGACATGAGCGACGACACACAAGGCGGCACACCGGGCAGCGGTCCGCGCCGTTTGCGCACCCTCGAAGCCCCGACGGCCGAAGCCGTTCGCCCGGCCAACGATCTGGGTGCTCCCGTCTACGAACCGCTGCCGCCGGCCGGCAAGCGCAGCTTCGCGGCGGCAACCGCGATCAGTGCGGCGTGGCTCGGGCTCGTCGCGTGGTATGCGCTGTCGCAAGTGGGCCTCGGCGCGTTCGAAGTCATGCTGCCGCATGAGCTCGGCGCGTTCTTCGGCGGCGCTGCAATGCCGCTGCTCGTGCTGTGGTTCGCGGTTTCGTATCTGGCGCGCGGGCGCGATCTCTTGCGCCATTCGCGCGCCCTCGAAGTGCGTTTGGCCGAGCTTGCCTATCCGGCCGAGCGTGCGGAAGGCAAGCTGCGCACGATCGGCGACTCTTTGCGCGAGCAAGCGCTGGCGCTTGCCGATGCCTCGGACCAGGCCACGCGCCGCTTGATGGAAGCGCGCCAGGGCCTGTCCTCGCAGGCGGGCGAACTTACGACCGTGTCGGACCAGGCGGCGATGCGCGCCATGCAGGTGATGGCGGGCTTGCGCCGCCATGCCGACGGGCTCGAGCGCGTGACGGCGTTGCTCACGAGCCGCGTGCAGATCGTCGAATCGGCCGTGCGCGAACAGGCCGACGCGCTGGCGGGTGCGTCCGACCGCGCCTTGTCGCAGTCGCGCGAAATCAACGCGACCTTGCGCGAGCAGATCGAAACGTTGGCCGCGACCAACGAGCGCACGTCGGCCAATGCCGGTGCCATCCGCGAATCGCTGCGCGAGCAGTCGCAGGATCTGGCCGAGACGACCGAGCGTGCGCGCGCGCGTGCGAGCGAAATCCGCGCCGTACTGGCGGACCAAGGCAGCGCTCTGACGGACGCCACCGAAGCAGCCCTCGCGCGCGCGCGCGAAGTGGGCGAGCTTCTGCGTCGCCAGTCCGACGCGTTCGGCGATGCCGCCGAGATGGCCGAAGGTCGTGCCAGCACGGCCTCGGTCGAAATGGGCGCCGCGCGTCGTTCGGCCGAAGCCGCGAGCGACCATCTGGCGGATGCCGCCGAAAAACTCGTCGCGATCGCGCGCGAACTCGCCAAGCAGAGCGACGCCGCCCAGAACTCGTTGCGCGCCCAGACCGCAACCTTGGCGGAAGCGGCGGGCGATGCGCAGTCGCGCGTCGATACGGCCGGCGAAACCATCCGCGCGCGCACGACCGAGGTCGCCAGCGCTGCGATCCGCATGAACGAGGTCGCGACGAACCTCGCGGCCGAAACGCGCAACATGCAGGCGGCGATCGAGCGCATGACCGTGCGCACCGAGGCCACGAGCGAGTCCGTGCGCCGCCAGGGGCACGAGCTTGCGACGGCGGCCGACCAAGCGGTCGCGCGCGTGCGTGCAGCGGGCGAAACCTTCCAGTCGCAATCGCGCGAGCTTGCCGATGCGGCAGCCCAGGCGCTCGCGCGCATGAGTGGCGCCAGTGCCGGCTTCACCGAGTCCGCGCGCGACATGGCCCAGCGCCTGCAGGATGCGGAAGCCAAAGCAGCCGCCATCGGCCAAGACATCCGCCGCCACGGCGGCGAATTTATCGAAGCCGTCGATGCGGCCGGGCGCAGTGCGGTCGACACCGGCGCCAAACTCGCGCGCGAAACCGAGACGATTCTGCGCGCGGCTGGAGCCTTGTCGGCCGAAGCGTTGGCAACCGAAGCCGCCTTGCAGGCCGAAACGCGCCAAGTGGCCGAGGCGGCGATGCGCGCCAAGGCGAGCGTCGATTCCGCCGGCATTGCGCTCAAGACGCGTGCCGAAGATCTCGATGCGGCCGCCCGCCGCACGGCGGAATCCCAAGTCGCCCTCGACGGGCTTGCGATGCGCGCGCAAGAATCGCTCGACCGCGTGGCCGCGCGCGTCGATGCCTCGGGCGAAGTCGCGCGCCGTCGTGCGGAAGAGCTGCTCGTCGCCGCCGAACAGGCCGCCCAGCGCGTGCGCGCGACCGGCGAAGGCGTGCGTGTGCAGACGCAGGATCTCACGCATTCGTCCGAATTGGCGCTCGCGCGCGCCGAAGAACTCGGCGCCACGCTCAAGCGCCGCGTCGAGGAAATCGACGGCACGTCCGAGCGCACGACCCAGCGCCTCGACCAGCTCGCGGGCCATGTGCGCGACCAGACGCAGGTGCTTGCCGAAGCAGCCGGCGACGCCGCCCAGAAGCTCACGCTCTCGGGCGAACAAGTGCGCCTCAAGACCGAAGCGATCGACGCGACGGCCGATGCCGCAATGGCGCGGCTGGGCGATGCGGGGGCCACGATCGAACGGCGCACGAAGGAACTCGACACGGCCGCCCAGCTCGCGGCCCAGAAGCTCGACGACAGTGCCGAGCGTCTGCGCGCGCGCGCGCTCGAAGGCGAAGCCAACGTCGCCTCCGCGACCCAGCGCCTCGATACGAGTGCCCAAGCGCTCGTCCAGGATTCGCGCGAAGTTGCCGTGGCCCTCGACCGCACGTCGGCGCGCATCGAAGCGACCGGCGAGGTCGTGCGGCGCGAAGCGTCCCAGCTCGAACTGGGTGCCGAGCAGGCGGCTGCGCGCGTGCGCGCCACCGGCGAAAACTTCCGCATCGAAGCGCAAAGCATGGTGCGCGCCGCCGAAGCCGGCATGGCCGAGGCCGACGCCTATGCCGAAACGCTCAAACATCGCGCCGAAGACGTCGCCGCGACGGCCGCGCGCACGGGCGAGCGGCTTGAAGCGCTGCATGGCGATCTGCGCGCGCAAGCAGGCGCGCTCGGCGAAACGGCCGATGCCGTCGCAAACCAGCTCGATCGTGCAGGCGAAACATTGCGCCTCAAGACCGTCGCGATCGAAGCGACGGGCGATGCCGCGCGCAACCGCATCGGCGAAGCGGCCGAAGACGTGGCGCGCAACGCCAAGGATCTCGACGCGACCGCGCATCAGGCGGCCGCCCGTCTGCGCGATGCAGCCGACCAGCTGCGCGCGCGCGCCCAAGAGGCGGATACGAACGTCGCCGCCGCCGCCCAGCGCCTCGATCTCACCGCAAGCCTGCTCGCCAAGGACGCAGGCGAAGTCGCGCAAGCGGTCGACAATGCCGCCGCGCGCATGGAAGCCAGCGGCGACGTCGCAAGGCGCGAGAACGACCAGCTTGTGCTGGCGGCCGACCAGTCGGCGGCGCGCATCCGCGCCACGGGCGAAGCCTTCCGCACAGAGACGCATGGGCTGGTGCGCGCGGCCGAAACCGGCATCGCGCAAGCCCATCTCTACGACGAAACGCTGAAGCGCAGCACCGACGAACTCGGCCTGCTTGCCGCGCGCACGAGCGAACAGCTCGACACGCTGCATGCCGCCCTCAAGAATCAGACCGTGGAATTGGGCGATGTTGCGGCCGAAAAAGCGGGCGTGATCGAGCAGGCGACCGATTCGCTGCGCGAGCGCACGGCGGCATTGGGCGCCGAGGCCGACCGCACGCGCGGCAGCGTGGACGCCGCCCGCGACGAGATCGCGCGCAGTGCCAAGGATCTCGACGCGACCGCGCACCAAGCCTTGCTGCGCCTGCGCGATGCGGCCGAGCAGCTGCGCCAGCGCACGGCGGACGCCGAAGCCAACGTGGCTTCCGCCACGCAGCGCCTCGACGCAACCGCCGTTGCCCTGTCGCGCGACGCGGGCGAAACGAGTGCCGCCGTCGACCGTGCCAGTGCGCGCATGGCCGCCAGCGGCGACGTCGCACGGCGCGAGAACGAACAGCTTGTGCTCGCGGCCGACCAGTCGGCCGCGCGCGTGCGCCATGCGGGCGAGACGTTCCGCAGCGAAACGCAGGCCCTCGTGCACGCGGCCGAAACCGGTCTCGAGCGCGCAAGCCTGCTCGAGACGGCGATCGCCCAGCGCGCACTCGAAACCAATGCCGCCGCCGACCGCGCCTTGGCGCGCCTCGACGAGGCGGGCGACGCGCTGCGCAAGCGCGGTCTCGACGTCGAGGAAACCGCAGGAACCTCCGTCGCCGCCATCGGCACCGCCGGCAATGCGCTGCGTCGCGAGACCGAAGCGCTGCAGGCTGCGGCTTCCGTATCGAGTGCGCGCATCGACGAAACGGCCGCCTTGCTCGGCCAGCGTTCGAGCGAACTTGCTTCGATCGCGACGCAAGCAGGCCAGCGCCTCAAGGAATCGTCCGAAAGCCTGCGCGCGCGCACGGCCGAACTCGAAGGGGCGGCCGACCGCTCGGCGACGCGCGTCGGTGCCATCGACGCAGGCCTGCGCGACCAGACTTTGCTGCTGCTCAAGACGATGGAGCAGGTCTCGGGCCGCGCCAACGATGTGGGTGCCGTGCTCGAAAGCCAAGTTGCGGCCGTCTCGCGCGCATCCGACGACGCGATGGCGCGCTTGCGCGCCTCGTCCGACCTGTTCCGCGACCGAGCAGGCGAAATGCAGACGCTGTCGCAAGCCACGACCGAAAAGGTCGCGGCGACGGGGGCCGAGGCCGAGCGCCGCTTGCATGCGCTGGCAACGCAGGCGGTCGAAGCGGTTGGGCGCCTCGAAGAGGGCGGGGAGACGTTCCGCAACCGCCTCAACGACATGAACCGTGCGGCCGCCGGCGTGGGCGGGCTCATGGCCGAGGCGAGCGAGAATTTCCGCCGCCATACGGGCGATCTCCAGATTGCGGTCGATCAGGCGACGGCGCGCGTGGCGCAAGTGGGCCAGGCGCTGCGCGAGCGCACGGTCGATCTTGGCGGCGCGGCAGACGCCGCCGAAGCGCGCCTGTCGATGGTCGCCGAATTGCTGCGCGGCAATGCCAGCGGCCTTGCCGACACGGCCGACCGTTCGGCGATCAAGCTCGATGCGCTCGGCGAAGCGCTGGTGCGGCGTGCGGCCGAATTGTCGGCCATGTCCGACGGCACGGCAGCACGCCTCTCGACCGTGGATCAGGCGCTGGGCGAACAGCGCGAAACGCTCGTGCGCACGCTCGAAACGCTGGGTTCGCGCGCAAGCGAACTCGGCCAGGTGCTGCGCGGCCAAGCCGACCATCTCAACGGCGTGGTCTCGGAAGCGGGCGAGCGCTTGTCGGAAATCGGCGCGCAGTTCGATCTGCAGGCGCGCGAAGCCGCCGACGCAGCGACCGTCGCAAGCCAGCGCATCGGCGAAACCGGCCAGTCGCTGCGCCGCCGCTCGGACGAACTTTCCGCGGCTGCCCAAGAAGGCGGCGTGCGCCTCGAAGCGACGGCCGAAAGCTTCCGCCGCCGGGCCGAAGAGGTCATGGCTGCCGTCGGCCAGGCCGCCGCGCGCATCGCCTCGGTCGGCGAAAGCTTCGCCCGCCAGTCGCGCGACATGGGGCTTGCGATGGATGCGGCAGAGCGGCGCATCGCCGAGGCCGAACGCCTGCTGGCCCTCCAGAGCGAAACGCTCGATGTCGCGGCCGGCAAGGTCACGCGCGAAGCAAGCGATGCGACCGACGCGTTCCGCCGCCAGGCGGACGATCTGGCCGCCGCCGCTGCAGCCGCCAACGACGCGCAGCGCCAGCTCACCTCGAGCGAGTTCGAGGCCAAGCGCGGCCGCTTCCTGCGCGCCTCGCGCCTCGTCGTCGAAGGGCTGAATTCCTTGTCCATCGATCTGGCCCGCACGCTCGATCCGTCGGTCACCGACCGCGTGCTCAAGGAGTTCCTGGGCGGCGACCGCGGCGTGTTCGTGCGTCGCTTGCTGCGTCTCAATTGGGGCGAAACGGGCCGCCTTGTGCAGAAGCGCTACGGCGACGACGCGGAATTCCGCCGCTACGTCACCGACTATCTCACGCAGTACGACCGCCTGCTGTCGGACGCGCGCGAGGCCGATCCCGAGAACGTGCTGGTCTCGACCTTCCTGTCGGCCGACGTCGGCAAGCTTTACATGACGCTTGCCTCGATCGTGGGCTGGAAGAAGTAGCTAGAGAACGCCGTGCAGTTTGGCGAGCGCGTAGGCGGCCAGCGTCGTGCTGTCGTCGATCGTTCCGTTTTTCAGCATTGCTTCGAATTCGGCCACAGGCCATTCGCGATGGACCATGTCGATCTCGGTCTTCTCGCGCTGCGGCGGGCCGGGCGTTAGATCGCGCGCCACGAACACGTGCAGGCGCTGGGCAACGAAGCCGTTGGCCATCGCAAGCTCGCCGATCTTGTCGAGGGTTCCTGCTTCAAGCCCGGTTTCTTCGCGCAGTTCGCCGCGCGCCATGGCCGCCGCGTCGGCGTCGGGCGCGAACTCCCAGGCCCCTTGCGGGATCTCCCAGCGGCGGCGCGCCTGCGTATAGCGATATTGCTCGACGAGATGGATGGTGCCGGCGCCGAGGGCAATCAGCCCCACGCCGTCGCTTTTGTCGACCACGCCGTAGATGCCGCGCGAGCCGTCGGCGAACGCGACATCGTCTTCGCGCACCCGCATCCAGCGGTTGGCGTAGACCTCGCGCGAGCCGAGCGTGCGGATCATCGAATGCCGCGCGTCAGACGCGCCCGTGGCAGTGCTTGTATTTTTTGCCCGAGCCGCACGGGCACGAAGCGTTGCGCGCCGTCGCGCCCCAGGTCGCCGGATCGGCGGCATCGACGCGCGCCGCGCGTGCTGCCTTGGTCGGCGAGGGCGGCGTGCCGGCTTCGAAAGCCTGGCCCGTCGGCGGATGCTGGGCCTGCATGCGCGCTGCGTCCGGCTCGTTCGGCAGGAAGTCGCCGGTCGGGGGCGCGTCCATGCGGATCTGCACGAAGGCGAGCAGCAGCGTGATGCGCTCGCGAAGATCGCTCAGCATCGTCTCGAACAGTTCGAAGGCTTCGCGCTTGTATTCGTTCAGCGGATCGCGCTGGCCGTAGGCGCGCAGATTGATGCCTTGGCGCAGATGGTCGAGCGTCAGCAGATGCTCTTTCCAGGCATGGTCGAGTTCCTGCAGCAGCAGGCTCTTTTCGACCTGGCGCATGATGTCGGGGCCGATATTGGCGGTCTTCTCGGCCATCTTGCGCTCGACCGCGTCGGAGATGCGCTCGGAGATTTCCTCTTCCGCAATGCCCTCTTCCTTGGCCCAATCCGCGACCGGCAGGTCGAGGCCGAAAATGCGGCGCACGTCCTCGTGCAGCAGGCCCGTGTTCCACTGTTCGTGGTAGGCGTTGGCCGGGATGCAGCGCGCCATCAGCGCTTCGAGCGTTTCGCGGCGCATGTCGACGATCTGGTCGGCGACGTCGTCCTGGCGCATGATGTCGCGGCGCTGCTCGTACACGACCTTGCGCTGGTCGTTCATCACGTCGTCGTATTTGAGCAGCTGCTTGCGGATTTCGAAATTGCGCGCTTCGACCTTCTGCTGCGCCTTTTCGAGCGCCTTGTTGATCCAGCTGTGGACGATCGCTTCGCCCTCTTTGAGGCCGAGCTTCTGCAGCATGCCGTCCATGCGCTCGGAGCCGAAGATGCGCATGAGATCGTCGTCGAGCGACAGGAAGAATTTGGATGCGCCCGGATCGCCCTGGCGACCGGAGCGGCCGCGCAGCTGGTTGTCGATGCGCCGGCTTTCGTGGCGCTCGGTGCCGACGACGTAAAGCCCGCCCGCCGCCAGAACGGCCTGGCGCGCGGTTTCGATTTCCGCGCGGATTTCGGCGATGCGCGCCTCGCGCGCGGGGCCCTCGGGCACGTCGCCGAGCTCGAGGCGAATGCGCATGTCGAGATTGCCGCCGAGCTGGATGTCGGTGCCGCGGCCGGCCATGTTCGTGGCGATCGTGACCGCACCGGGCCTGCCGGCCTGCGCGATGATGGCGGCTTCCTGCTCGTGGTAGCGCGCGTTGAGCACCTGGTGGGGCACTTTGCGCTTCTGCAGTTCGGCGGACAGCGCTTCGGATTTTTCGATGCTGACCGTGCCGACGAGGACCGGCTGGTTGCGCTTGCGCGCTTCGTCGATGAGATCGACGATGGCCGACGCCTTCTCGCGCGCGGTGCGGTACACCTCGTCGTCGGCGTCGATGCGTTTGACCGGCTGGTTGGTCGGAATTTCGACGACTTCGAGCTTGTAGATCTCGCCGAACTCCGAGGCTTCGGTCATCGCCGTACCCGTCATGCCCGACAATTTCGGGTACATGCGGAAATAGTTCTGGAAGGTGATCGAGGCGAGCGTCTGGTTTTCCTGCTGGACGCGCACGCCTTCTTTGGCTTCGAGCGCCTGGTGCAGGCCTTCCGAATAGCGTCGGCCTTCCATCATGCGGCCCGTGAACTCGTCGATGATGATGACCTTGTCGTCCTTGACGATGTAGTCCACGTCGCGCGCAAAAAGCTTGTGCGCGCGCAGCGCCTGGTTGGCGTGGTGGACGAGGCTCACATTCGCGATGTCGTAGAGCGAGCCGCCTTTCAGCAGACCCGACTCGGTCAGCAGCTGTTCGATCTTCTCGGCACCCGCTTCCGTCAGCGAGACGGCGCGCGCCTTTTCGTCCTTCTCGAAGTCGCCGGGCACGAGGCTCGGCATCAGCTTGTCGACGGCGAGGTAAAGCTCGGACGAATCGTCCGTCGGGCCCGAGATGATCAGCGGCGTGCGCGCCTCGTCGATGAGGATCGAGTCGACTTCGTCGACGATCGCGAAATTGAACGGGCGCTGGCTCATATGGTCGAGCCGGTACTTCATGTTGTCGCGCAGATAGTCGAAGCCGAATTCGTTGTTGGTGCCGTAGGTCACGTCGCAGGCGTAGTTGTCGCGCCGTTCGACGTCGGTGAGGCCGTGCACGATGGTGCCCACGCGCATGCCCAAGAACCGGTAGACGCGCCCCATCCATTCGGCGTCGCGCTTGGCGAGATAGTCGTTGACGGTGACGACGTGCACGCCCGTCCCCGGCAGCGCGTTCAGATAGCCCGCCAGCGTGGCAACCAGGGTTTTGCCTTCGCCGGTCTTCATTTCGGCGATCATGCCCTTGTGCAGCACCATGCCGCCCAGCAGCTGGACGTCGAAATGGCGCTGGCCCAGCACGCGCTTGGCCGCTTCGCGGACGGTCGCAAACGCATCGACCAGCACGTCGTCGAGCGTTTCGCCCTTGGCCAGGCGCTCGCGCAGCCACGGCGTGCGCGCGGCGAGGGCCGCATCGTCGAGGGCTTGGACTTCCGCTTCCTTGGCGTTGATGGCGGCGACCGTTTTGTACATCCCCTTGAGGATGCGCTCGTTTGACGAGCCGAAAAGCGCGCGGGCGATGGCGCCGAACATGCGGAAAGGTCCTTCGCGTGAATGCAAAATCGCCGTTGGGCGGCCCATTTGGGTGTCGAGGCCCAGGACAGATAGGGCGAATGGCGGGGCATGTCAATTGAGCGGCCGGGGCAATGCTGTTCGCCCGTTCCGGCCTTGTTTCCGCCCGGTTTTTCGTGCCAAAGTGCGCGCGAAATTTGGAAAGGATGTTGCCCGATGCTTCGTTTTTCAGCCCTCGTTTTGGCATTTTGCGCATTTGTCGGCGTAAACGCGGACTTTTCTGCGCAAGCGCAAACCCCGCGCCCGGCGGCCGACGACCCCGTCGTTGCCCGCGTCGACGGGGCGGCGATCCGGCGCTCGGAAGTGCTGGCCTTCCAGCGCGCTTTGCCGCCGCAGTTCCAGCAAGTGCCGATCGAAGCGCTGCTCGAGCCCATCGTCGACCGCCTTGTGTCGCAAAAGCTCATCGCCGCCGAAGGGCGCCGCGCCAATCTGCAGAACGACCCCGAGGTCAAAGCGCGGCTCGCCCAGTTCGAAGAGCGCGTGATGCAGGAAACCGTGCTGAACCGCATGCTCGAAAGCCGCCTCAACGACGCGGCCCTGCAGGCGCGCTTTGCCGAGTACCAGAAGGAAAATCCCGGCCGCGACGAGATCCGCGCGCGCCATATTCTGGTCGCCAACGAACAGGCCGCCCAAGGGATCATCGTCGAGCTTGGCCGCGGCGGCGATTTTGCGAAGATCGCGAGCGAACGCTCGGTCGATCCGGCCGGCAAGCAGTCGGGCGGCGATCTGGGCTTCTTCGGCAAGGACGATATGGTGCCGGAATTCTGGACGGCCGCGTCCGCGCTGAAGGCGGGCGAGACCACCAAGGCGCCGGTGCGCAGCCAGTTCGGCTGGCACGTGATTCGCGTCGAAGAACGCCGCGTGGTGCCGGAAACCTTCGAGGAGCTGCGCGAAAAACTCGCGAGCGACATGTCGCAGGAAATCATGACGGGCTACGTCGACGGTCTCACCAAGAAGGCCAAGGTCGAGCGCTTTGGTCTCGACGGCAAGCCGCTGCCCAAAGCGCCCTGATCCAAAGCATCCAATCGCGAGAGACCAATCGATGGCCCACGCCGTTTCGCCGCTGGCACCTGCAGCTTTTCCCGAAATCGGCCCGGTCGCGGGCGTTCGCTTTGCGACCGCACTGACGGGCACACGCTACAAAGGCCGCAGCGATCTGCTGCTCGCTTCGTTCGCCCCGGGTACCGCCGCGGCCGGCGTTTTCACGACGAACAAAATGCCGGGCGCTCCGGTCGATTGGTGCCGCAAACTGGTCGGTACCGGGCGTGCTGCCGGGCTTGTCGTCAACGCCGGAAATTCGAACGTTTTCACCGGCAAGGCCGGTGCGGCCGTGTGTCTTGAAACAGCGAAAGCGGCCGCAAAGGCGCTTGGCTGCAAGCCCACCGACATTCTGCTCGCCTCGACCGGCGTGATCGGGCAAGTGCCGGACGGCGCCAAGATTGCGGGTACGGCCGCACGCGCGGCCGAGAGCTTGGGGCAGGCGAATTTTCTCGACGCCGCCAAAGCCATCATGACGACCGACACCTTCCCCAAAGGGGCGGTTGCCAAAGTGCGCGTCAGCGGCAAGACGGTCACGATCGCGGGCATTGCCAAAGGCAGCGGCATGATCGCTCCCAGCATGGCAACGATGCTGGCCTTTGTGTTCACCGACGCAGCCGTGTCGCCTGCCGTGCTGCGCACGCTGCTCAAAGACGCTACGCAGAACAGCTTCAATGCCGTCACGGTCGACAGCGACACTTCGACCTCCGACACGCTGCTCGTGTTCGCAACCGGGGCCGCCGGCAACAAGCCGATCGCGCGCGCGTCCGATCCGGCATGCAAGGCCTTCAAAAAGGCGCTCGATGCCGTGTGCCTCGATCTTGCGATCCAGATCGCGAAGGACGGCGAGGGTGCGCAGAAGCTGATCCAGATCGACGTGACGGGCGCTGCAAGCGACGCGGCGGCGCGCAACATCGCGATGTCGATCGGCAATTCGCCGCTCGTCAAAACCGCGATTGCGGCGGCCGACGCCAATTGGGGCCGCATCGTGATGGCGGTCGGCAAAAGCGGCGAGAAGGCCGATCGCGACCGCCTCAAAGTGTCGATCGGCGGTACGACGATCACGCGCAATGGTGCTCCCGTCGCGGGCTACGACGAAACGCCGGTGACCGCGCATATGCAGGGTCGCGACATCCGCATCGCGGTCGATATCGGCATCGGGCGCGGCAAGTCGCGCGTGTGGACCTGCGATCTCACCCACGCCTATATCGACATCAATGGCAGCTACAGAAGCTGAAGGCTGCGACGATCCGCGTCTGTCGGCGTTGCTGGCGGCCCCTGCGCGCGTGCTGCTCGTCGTTGCCGCCGCGTTGATCGATGCCGACGGGCGCGTGCTTTTGGCGCGCCGCCCGCCCGGCAAAGCCATGGCGGGCCTGTGGGAGTTTCCGGGCGGCAAAGTGGGGCCGGACGAAACGCCGGAAGCGGCCCTCATCCGCGAACTCAAAGAAGAGCTCGGGCTCGACCTTGCGCATGCGTGCCTGGCGCCTTTGACGTTCGCCTCGCACCGCTATCCCGATTTCCATCTGCTGATGCCGCTCTTTGCCGCACGCAACTGGAAAGGCACGCCCGTGCCCCGCGAGGGCCAGGAACTTGCCTGGGTGCGGCCGCTCAAAATGTCCGACTATCCGATGCCGCCGGCCGACGTGCCGCTGGTGGCAATGCTGCGCGATCTGCTCTAGCCGCCTGCTAGCTGTCTTTGCCGACTGCAGCGGCAAGGCTGTTGGCGGCCGAGCCGGGGCGCATCGGTTTTTGCTGCGACTCGTGCGGCGCCCAGGCCGTGAGATTGAGGATCTGGAAGGTCGCAGGCATGCGGCCTTCTTGCGCGAACATGTCTTCGTAGATGGCGGCCGCGCGCAGCAGCGTCGAACGGCGCGTGAAATCCTTGCGACGCTCGGCGATCGCGTTGGCCTCGCCCATGCCGCGCAGATCGCGCATCAGATCGAGGGCGTTTTCGTAAGACACGGTCAGCGTGTCGGCGTCGGCCACGGGCAGCGCGAAGCCCGCGCGCTGCAGCAAAGCGCCTGCGTCGCGCAGATCGGCGAACGGCGAAACGCGCGGCCCCGCCCCGCCGGTCTCGGCGACTTCGGCCTCGATCAATGCGCGACGCAATTCGCTCAGCGTGTCGCCGCCCAGCATCGCGCACAGGAAAAGGCCGTCGGGCTTCAGCACGTGGCGGATCTGCAGCAGTGCCCCCGGCAGATCGTTCGTCCAATGCAGCGACAGGCAGCTCACGACGAGATCGAAACTGCCGGGTGCGAAGGGCAGGAACTCTTCGTCGGCCACGCACACGGTATTGTGCACGCCCGGCGTTTCCGTGCAGGCGCGCGCGCGGGCCGCGCGCATCATGCGCGCCGACATGTCGCATTGCACGATCGACTGCGTGCCGGGCCGCTTGGCCAGCAGCGGGGCGAGAAAGCCCGTGCGCGCGCCCAGATCGAGCACGCGCGGGAACACGCGGTTGAGATCGTCGAGCCGTTCGGCCAAGCGCTCGCCCGCTTCGCGGAACAGAAAATCGTGGTCGGCAAAATGGCGCGCCGCCCGTTCGCGATGGCGGCGAACGATGTGCCGGTCGAAGACCTGCGGAGGAATCTGGGCGCCCATGTCCGAATTGGTAGCGCGTTTCCGGCCGCTGCGAAACCGAACATGCACGCACCTGCATATTGACTTTGCGGGGGCGCGCGTGCTGCGATCTTTGGCTTTGAAAATCCTCGACCGCATGCAGGCGCTGTTTGCGCATGGAGCCCGGGCGGCTCTCGATGCGGTGATCCCGCCGCTGTGCCTCAATTGCCAAGCCGTGGTGGCCGAGCCCGGTGCCTTGTGCCCCGCATGCTGGCAGCAATTCGCCTGGATCGACCGGCCCTATTGCGAGACCTGCGGCTTGCCGTTCGACTACGACCCAGGGTTCTTGGGCCGCACGGGCTTGGCGTGCGGTGCCTGCCTGTCGGCCCCGCCGCCATTCGGCAAAGCGCGCGCCGTGCTGCGCTACGATGCGGCAAGCCGCGGGCTGATCCTTGCCTTCAAAAACGCCGACCGCACGCATGCGGTCCCTGCCTTTGCGCGCTGGCTTGCGCGCGCGGGCCGCGACGTGCTCGACGGCGCCGATTTGATCGCACCCGTGCCGCTGCATTGGACGCGGCTCGCGTTCCGGCGTTTCAACCAATCGGCGTTGCTCGCCAATGCGCTGGCCCGCGTCGTCGGCATCGCGAGCGTGCCCGATCTTCTGCGCCGCCAGCGCCGCACGCGCGCGCAAGGATTGCTCGGTCGCGGCGAACGCTTGCGCAATGTGCGCCGCGCTTTTGCATTGTCGGCGCGCCATCGGGCCCGCGTGCGCGGCAAAATCGTGGTGCTGGTCGACGACGTGCTGACGACGGGGGCGACCCTCGGCGAGTGCGCACGCGCCTTGCGCCGCGCCGGGGCGGCCGAAATCCGCACTTTGACGCTGGCGCGCGTGGTGCGCCCCGGCGAGGGCCGGGTCTAGCGGGCGCGGCCGCAACAGTGTTAATCTCGAATTTCGGTTCCTCCTTTCGCGAGTTCGGGCGATGTCGAAAGTCGAGATCTACACGAGTCCTTTCTGCGGGTATTGCGCACGCGCCAAAAGCCTGCTCGAGCGCAAGGGCGTTGCCTTCGTCGAATACGACGTATTGGCCGACACGAGTTTGCGGCCCGGCATGGAAGCGCGGGCGGGCGGGCGCACCTCGGTGCCGCAGATTTTCATCGACGAAAAACATGTCGGCGGCTGCGACGATCTCTACGCGCTCGATGCTGCAGGCAAGCTCGATCCGCTCCTGAAAGCCGCTTAAGCGCTAGTTTCGTACGGCCGCAATGCGCTGCACGAGCGCTGGGCGCGGGCTGTCGATATAGCCGTGCATGTACGCAACCACGCGCAAATGCGGCGCGAACGCGCTCAGCAATTCGTTGTCGTTCAGCAGGAAATCCGGATTGTCGGGCTTGCCGTACTGGCCGTTGCCGTGCGCGAATGTCTCGTAGATCAGGGCCCCGCCTGGCGCCACGCTTGCGGCGAGCGCTTCGAACAGCGGCCGGTGCAGATAGTTCGTCACGACCACGCCCGCGAATTGCCGTCCCGGCAAAGGCCAGGGGTGCCCGTCTTCAAGGTCGGCGCGCTGGGCATCGATGCCGGCAAGGGCAATCAGCGCGCCGATGTCGCGATCGATGGCGGTCACACGATGGCCGCGCTCGGCGAAGAATTTGGCGTGCCGCCCGCCGCCCGCCGCAACGTCGAGCACCGTTCCGCCCGCCGGAACGAGCCCCGCATGCGCAACCACCCAGGCAGAGGGTTCCGACAGATGCGCGTGGACGGAACGCAGGGGCTCTTGCATGTCTTGCCTTTGGCGGACGGGGAGCCCAAATATAGCGCATGATCCTGTTCGATCTGCAATGCGCGAAGAAGCACGTCTTTGAAAGCTGGTTCAAAGACAGTGCGGCCTACGAGCGCCAGGCAAAACGCGGCTTGGTGACATGCCCTTATTGCGGCTCGGCGAAGGTCGAAAAGGCGCTGATGGCGCCGCGTCTGGCCGGCACCAAAAAGAGCCGGAAGAAGGCGGCGGATGCGGCGGCCGCGCCGGTGGCTGTCGCAGCCGACCCGGCAACGGAAAAGGCCGCCGAGCTGCATCGCCAATTGGCGCAGCTGCGCCAGCATATCGAAACGAATTTCGACCCGGTGGGCGACAAATTCGCCGAGGAAGCCCGCAAGATCCATTACGGCGAAACCGAGCAGCGCAACATCTACGGCCGTACGACCGCCGAAGAAGCGCAAGAACTTGCCGAAGAGGGCGTGGAATTCGCCCCCGTCCCGTGGCTTCCCGACAAAAACGCCTGAAGCTTAGGCCTTCACCGCGAAGGCCATATAGTTGACGTCGAGATCGCGCGTGAGGCGCCACACGTCGAGGATCGGGTTGAAGGCAACGCCCGTGAGGTGCGTGACCGCAAGGCCCGGTGCGCGCAACGCATCGCTCATCTCGCCGGGGCGAACGAATTTGGACCATTCGTGCGTGCCGCGCGGCAGCCAGCGCAGCACGTATTCCGCCCCCACGATCGCGAGCAGAAACGCTTTGGGTGTGCGGTTGAGCGTGGCCACGACCAGTGCGCCGCCCGAACGCACGAGCGTGCCGCAACTGCCCAAGAAGCCCGCGACGTCGGCGACGTGCTCGACCACCTCGAGCGACAGCACGGCGTCGAATTTTTCGCCGGCCGCGACGAGGTCTTCGGCGGTGGTGTGGCGATAGTCGATCGCAAGCCCCATGCGCTCGGCATGGTTGGAGGCGATGCCGATGTTTTTGGCCGAGGCGTCGATGGCCACCACAGTGGCGCCGAGCCGGGCCATCGGCTCGGCGACAAGACCGCCGCCGCAGCCGATATCCAGGAGCCGCAGGCCCGCCAGCGGCTTGGCCGACAACGGGTCGCGGCCGAAATGCTGGGCCAGCCGGTCGCGGATATAGGCCAAGCGCACCGGGTTGAATTTATGCAGCGGTTTGAATTTGCCGGTGGGGTCCCACCATTCGTCGGCCATCGCGGCAAAACGGGCGATTTCCGCGGGATCGACCGAACTGCCGGCCGCCGCATCGGGAGGGACCGGGACAGGGGCCAGCGCAGGGGATTCGGTCAAACGCGCGCACTCCTTGAAGCGGGCCACCGGACGCGCGGGCAACGACTTGCCCTTGGACCCGCAAACCTTTAGATAAGGCGCAGTTGCGGTCGGGGCAAGAGCGGTTCCGCTGCACCTTTCCCAAGTCCCTGACGGGAAAGGGCTTTCTTCGAATCGGTTTGGATTTGCGCAATGGCACGTTTGGTTCTCAAATTCGGCGGCACTTCGGTTGCAAACATCGAGCGCATCCGCAACGCGGCTGAGCACGTCAAACGCGCGGTCGATGCCGGGCACGAGGTCGCCGTCGTCGTCTCGGCGATGTCGGGTGTGACCAACCAGCTGGTGGCTTGGGTCAACGAGATCTCGAAATTCTACGACCCGCGCGAATACGACGCGGTCGTGGCAACGGGCGAGCAGGTCACAAGCGGCCTCATGGCGCTCACGCTGCAGGAGATGGGCCTCAAGGCGCGCTCGTGGCAGGGCTGGCAGATTCCGCTGCGCACCGATGCTACGCACTCCAAAGCCCGCATCGAAGGAATCGATACCGACGGTCTGTCGGCCGCTCTTGCGGCGGGCGAAGTCGCTGTCGTGGCTGGGTTCCAGGGTGTGGCCGAGGGCGCGCGCGTGACCACGCTCGGGCGCGGCGGCTCCGACACGTCGGCCGTGGCGCTCGCCGCCGCCCTCAAGGCGACGCGTTGCGACATCTACACGGACGTCGACGGCGTCTACACGTGCGATCCGCGCATCGTGCCCAAGGCGCGCAAGCTCGACAAAATCACCTACGAAGAAATGCTCGAAATGGCCTCGCTCGGCGCCAAGGTGCTGCAGACGCGGTCGGTCGAGCTGGCCATGAACCATCGCGTGCGCGTGCAGGTCCTCTCGAGCTTCGAGGACAAGCCCGGCACGCTGGTCGTCGATGAGGAAGAGATCGTGGAAAAGCAAGTCGTGAGCGGGATCGCCTACAGCCGGGACGAGGCGAAAGTCACTTTGACCAAGGTCGCCGACCGGCCGGGCGTTGCCGCCGCCATTTTCGGCCCACTCGCCGATGCGGCCATCAATGTCGACATGATCGTCCAGAACATCTCGGACGACCGCAAGGCGACCGACCTCACCTTCACGGTCGGCAAGGCCGATCTCGACCGCTGCGTGAAGCTGCTGGGCGAGCAGAAGGCGAGCCTTGGCTATGCCGAACTCAAGCCCGATCCCAACGTCGTCAAAGTGTCGGTGATCGGCGTGGGCATGCGCAGCCACGCGGGCGTGGCGCTCGCGATGTTCCGCACGCTTGCCGAGAAGGGCATCAACATCCAGGTCATCTCGACCTCGGAGATCAAGATCTCCGTGCTGATCGGGGCCGAGTATCTGGAGCTTGCGCTGCGGGCACTGCACACCGCCTACGGGCTCGACGCGGCATGACCGCGTTGTTGCCCGCCGCCGAGATCGCGGCCCGTCGCCAGCTCGACCGGCTGTGGGCGCGCGGCAACGCGTTCTTGGGCACGAAAGCCGCCATCATGGGCGGTGCGATGACCTGGGTGTCGGAGCGCAACCTGGTTGCGGCCATTTCGAATGCAGGCGGCTTCGGCGTGCTGGCTTGCGGCTCGATGCCGCCAGCATTGCTCGAGGCGGAAATTGCGGCGACCAAAAAACTGACCGACCGGCCGTTCGGCGTCAATCTGATCGTGATGCATCCGCAGCTCGCCGATCTCGCGCGCGTGTGCGTCGCGGCCAAGGTCGGGCATGTGGTGCTCGCGGGCGGCATGCCGCCGGCCGACACCGTCAAGATCCTCAAAGACGGCGGCGCGAAGATCATCGGCTTTGCGCCCGCGTTGGTCATCGGCAAAAAGCTCGTGCGCTCGGGCATCGACGCGCTCGTGATCGAGGGCATGGAAGCAGGCGGGCATATCGGTGCGGTCTCGACGGCCGTGCTTGCGCAGGAGATTCTGCCCGCCATCCGCGACGTGCCGGTGTTCGTGGCCGGCGGCATTGGGCGCGGCGAAGCGATTTTGTCGTTCCTCGAAATGGGCGCGGCCGGCGTGCAGCTCGGCACGCGCTTCGTGTGCGCAGACGAGTGCGTCGCTCACCCCGATTTCAAGAAGGCCTTCATCCGCGCTTCGGCGCGCGATGCGGTCCCCTCGGTGCAGCTCGATCCGCGCTTCCCCGTGATCCCGGTGCGCGCTTTGGCCAACAAAGCGACCGCCGCCTTCATGGCCACACAGCGCACCGTGATCGACAAGGTCGATCGCGGCGAGCTCGACATGAAGGCCGCCCAGCTCGAGATCGAGCATTTCTGGGCCGGTGCCTTGCGCCGGGCCGCTGTCGACGGCGACATCGAAAACGGCTCGCTGATGGCGGGCCAGTCGGTCGGGCTCGTCACGCAAGCCCAGCCGACAGCGGCGATCCTGGCCGAGCTCGTGGATCAAGCGCTGGCCGCCCTGGCCGCACGCGCGCGCGACGCCGCCGCAGCCGACGCCAACGCCGAAGCCGGAGCCGCGTAATGCAGGCGACGCTCGGGCCCGGTGCAACGCGCCGCCTGCTCAAGCGTCTGCGCGACATGATGGCGGCGGCCGGCACCGCCCAGCAGCGCCTCGACCGCATCGTCAAAATCATCGCCGCCGACCTCATTGCCGAAGTCTGCTCGGTCTATGTAATGCGCGCAGGCCAAGTGCTCGAGCTGTTCGCGACCGAAGGCCTCAACCCCGACGCCGTCCACAAAACGCGCCTGCGCGTGGGCGAGGGGTTGGTTGGCGAAATCGCGCAGACCGCGCGCACGCTCGCACTTGCCGACGCGCAGTCGCATCCGAACTTCGCGTATCGCCCCGAAACCGGCGAAGAGATCTACCATTCGCTGATGGGCGTGCCGATCCTGCGTGCGGGCCGTTCTTTGGGTGTGCTCGTTCTGCAGAACCGCACTTACCGCGAATACACCGACGAAGAGGCCGAAGCGCTGCAGACTGTGGCGATGGTGCTGGCCGAGCTGGTGGCGGGCGGCGAACTCATCGGCACGGCCGAAATGCTGCGCGTGGACGACGCTGGGGCGGGGACCAGCGACCGCATCGAAGGCTTGCGGCTCAACGAGGGCATTGCCATCGGTACGGCCGTGTTGCACCAGCCGCGCGTGTCGGTGCGCCAGATGGTCGCCGACGATCCGCAGGCCGAAGCACGCCGCCTGCGCGAAGCGATGAGCGGCATGCGCGTCGATATCGACCGCATTTTCCAGACGTCGGGCCTGTCCGAAGGCGACGAACGGTGGGAGATACTCGAAACCTACCGCATGTTCGCCGAAGACCGCGGTTGGCTGCAGCGCATCAGCGAGGCGATCGAGACGGGCCTCACGGCCGAGGCGGCCGTGCAGAAGGTGCAGGAAGACAATCGCGCCCGCATGGTGCAGATCCCCGATCCGTACTTGCGCGAGCGCATCGCCGATTTCGACGACCTCGCCAATAGGCTGCTGCGCCACCTCACCGGCGACCGCACGGCGGCGGACGCGGCGGACCTTCCCGACGATACGGTGCTCGTGGCGCGCTCCTTGGGCCCGGCCGAGCTCCTCGAATACGACCGGCGCAAACTCAAAGGCGTGGTGCTCGAAGAAGGATCGCCCACCGCGCATGTGGCGATCATCGCGCACGCCCTCGATTTGCCGATGGTCGGGCGCCTCTCCGATCTCGTCGCGCGCGTCGAAGCGGGCGACACGATCGTAGTCGATGGCGGCTTCGGCCAAGCGATTTTGCGTCCCAGCGACGACGTGCGCGAGACGTTTGCCGCCGCGATCCGCCAGCGCGAAGCGCTGCGCCAAGGCTATGCCGCGATCCGCAAATTGCCTGCCGTCACCAAAGACGGCACGCCGATTTCGCTGAACATGAATGCGGGCCTTGTCATCGACATCGACAACCTGGCCGAAAGCGGCGCCGACGGCGTGGGGCTCTACCGCACCGAAATTCCGTTCATGATCCGCACGTCGATGCCCGACGTGGTCGAGCAGACCGATCTCTACCGGCGCATCCTCGACCGCGCGCAGGGGCGCCCGGTCGTGTTCCGCACGCTCGACATCGGCGGCGACAAGCTGCTGCCCTATATGGAGAACACGCCGCAGGAAAATCCGGCGATGGGATTGCGCGCCGTTCGCCTCACGCTCGAGCGGCCGGCGATTCTGCGCGAGCAGGTGCGCGGGCTTTTGCGCGCAGGTGCCGGGCGCAGGCTCGATCTCATGTTTCCAATGGTCGCGGACGTGGCCGAGTTCGATGCGGCCAAGGAACTCGTCCAGATCGAAATCGCGCGCGAGCGCAAGCGCGGCCGCAGCCTGCCCGATCCCATCCATATCGGCACGATGATGGAAGTGCCGTCGCTTTACTGGCAATTGCCGCAGCTTCTGAAGCGCGCCGATTTTCTGTCGATCGGGTCGAACGATCTGCTGCAGTTCTTTTTCGCCTGCGATCGCGGCAACCCGGAAATGGCCGGGCGCTACGATGCGCTGTCGCCGCCGGTCTTGCGCTTTTTCCGCGCGATCGCGACCGAGTGCGAGGCGGCCAACGTTCCGCTGTCTTTGTGCGGCGATATGGGCGGTCGCCCGCTTGAGGCCATGGCGCTGATCGGTGTGGGTTTCCGCCGCCTGTCGATGCCGTTTCCGGCGATCGGTGCGGTCAAAGCGATGGTGCGCAGCCTCGATTTGCCGCCCTTGGCGAAGTATCTCGAAGAGTTGTGCCGCCTTGCCGACCATTCGGTGCGCAAGAAGCTGCAGGATTTCGCACGCGACCATAATATCCCCGTCTGAAGGGGGTAAATCCGCTTTTCCGCAGTGCGGCAAGGAGTTGCCCGTTTTCCGGCCTTTTGCTACAAAGACGGTGGAAATTGGCTCTCAAGGCCAAACACGACCGGCCTTGCGTTGGGAAAATCCGCTTGTCGAGCGATAGCAACGATCCGACCGCGCCATCTCGCAACAACGCTGTGCGGGCACCTCGTGCAAACGCCAGCGTGGGCGAATTGCTGCGTGCCGAGCGCGAGCGGCGCGGCTGGCAGATCGTCGATATCGCGCGCCAACTCAAAATCCGCCGTTTGATGCTCGATGCGATCGAAACCGGTCGCCATCAGGATCTGCCGCGCGGCGCTTATGCCGCAGGTTTCGTGCGTGCCTATTCCGATTTTCTCGAGCTCGACAGCACCGAGCTTGTCCGCCGTTTTCGCGCCGAGACAAGCGGCCTTGAAGAACGCGCCGAACTTTCGTTCCCCACGCCGATCAACGAAACGCGCCTGCCGGGCTCGCTCGTGGTCGCCAGCGCGTTGCTTGCGGCCGTGCTCTCCTACGGCGGCTGGTACTACTACACGCTCGACAATCGCACGCCCGCCCAGCGCGTAACGGCCGTGCCCGAGACCCTTGCCGCCCGCGTGCCCGCTCCCGAGCCGTTGCCGCCGCGCAGCAACGGGCTGTCGTCGAGCGAAGCGCGCGCAGGCGCCTTGCCGCAGCCGATCCCTTCGCCGGTGCTTGAGCCGCCCGCACCGCTGCCGCCTGCGGCGTTTGTGCCGACCCCGGCCGCCCCGGCCGCCCCGCCCGCGCAGATCGCCGCCTTGCCGCCGTCTGCCGCTCCTGCATCGGTTCCGCCGGCCGCCGAAGGGCCGCGCAGCTTCGGCGAACCGCAGGAAGGCCGCATCGTCATTCGCGCGACGTCCGACAGCTGGACGCAAATTCGCGACGCGGCCGGCAACATCGTGTTCTCGCGCATCTTGCGCGCGGGCGAGAGCTACAACGCGCCCGATCGCGAGGGCCTTGCCTTGTGGACCGGCAATGCCGGCGGCCTCGATATCCGCGTCGACGGGCGTTTGGTGCCGGCGATCGGCCGTGTGGGTTTCGTGCAGCGCAGCGTGCCGCTCGATCCCGTGCGCCTCGTGGCCGGTACGGCCGCCCCGCCCGAGCCGCCGCGCCCTGTTGCCCCGCTGCCGACGGCAGCCCCTGCCTTGGCGCCCGCACCGGCTCCCGCTTCGGCTCCCGTGTCGGACGGCTCGCCTGGGTGACCTTGGTTGGGTTATAAGAGGGGCCTGAACGCGCCTCCGCCGCCAATGCGAGCAAACCCGCCATGAGCATCCGCCCCTATCGCCAGATCCTTCGTCGCAAATGCCGCCAGATCATGGTCGGCAAGGTGCCGGTCGGCGGCGACGCGCCGATCACCGTGCAGACGATGACCAACACGCTGACCTCCGACGTCGATGCGACGGTCGCACAGATCCGCGCGGCCGAAGCGGCAGGGGCCGACATCGTGCGCGTCTCGTGCCCCGACGAAGAATCGACCGCGGGCCTTGCCAAGATCGTCCCGCAGGTCGGCGTGCCGATCGTGGCGGACATCCATTTCCACTACAAACGCGCCATCGAATCGGCCAAGGCCGGGGCCGCGTGCTTGCGCATCAATCCGGGCAATATCGGCTCGAAGGAACGCGTGCGCGAAGTCGTGAAGGCGGCCAAGGATTACGGCTGCTCGATCCGCATCGGCGTCAATGCGGGTTCGCTCGAGCGCGAATTGCTCGACAAATACGGCGAGCCGTGCCCCGAAGCGATGGTCGAGAGTGCGCTCAACCACGCCAAATATCTCGAAGACGAAGATTTCCGCGAGTTCAAGATCAGCTGCAAAGCCTCGGACGTGTTCCTGGCCGTGGCCGCCTACCAGCAACTCGCCGAAGCGTGCGACTATCCTTTGCATCTCGGCATCACGGAAGCAGGTGCCTTGCGCATGGGCACGGTCAAGTCGGCGATCGGCTTGGGCTCGCTGCTGTGGGCCGGGATCGGCGATACGATCCGCGTGTCGCTGTCGGCCGATCCGGTCGAGGAAGTCAAAGTCGGCTACGACATGCTGAAGGCGCTGGGCTTGCGTCGGCGCGGCGTCACCGTCATCGCGTGCCCGTCTTGCGCGCGCCAGCAATTCGACGTGATCAAGACCGTCGAGCGGCTCGAAGAGCGTTTGAGCGCCATCACCGTGCCGATGACGCTGTCGGTGATCGGCTGCGTCGTCAACGGCCCCGGCGAAGCGCGCGAAACCGATATCGGCTTCACCGGCGGCGGCAACGGCACGCACATGGTCTACGTGGCGGGCCAGCAAGACCATCGCCTCAAAGACGGCGACATCGTCGAGCATCTGGCGCAGATGGTCGAAAAGCGCGCGGCCGAACTTCTTGCCCAAGCGGCCGCGACTGCCGCGGGCGAGAAAGCCGCCGAATGACGGACCCCGCGCGGCCGCCGGCTTTTTTGTAGCGAGGCCCCAGCGATGGAGACGCGTGCGGCACGCGCCCGGCTGGGCGTCGTGGGCGCCAATCACCGTTCGAGTTCTGCAGCCACGCGCGACGCGCTGTTCGTGCCGGACGGCGAGATGCGCGGCGTTTTGGCCGAATTGCGGCGGATGGGTCTCGGCCAGGCCGTGCTGATTTCGACCTGCGACCGCGTCGAGGTGCAGTTCGCGCACGAAGATCCGGTCGCCGCTTGCGAAATCGTGCGCCATGCCTTTGCCAATCGTTTGGGACATGCGCCGGAGCGCGAGCTTTACGCGCATGCGGACGCCGACGCGTTGCGGCACGTGTTTGCCGTCGCCTGTTCGCTCGACAGCCAGGTGATCGGCGAGCCGCAAGTGCTGGGCCAGCTCAAGGCCGCGCACGCGCTGTCGCGCGAGATGGGGCTCGTGGGTGCCGAACTCGATGCGGCACTCGCGCACGCCTATTCGGCCGCCAAGCGCGTGCGCAGCGAAACCGCGATCGGCGAGCGGCCCGTGTCGCTTGCCGCCGCCGCGGCGGCCGTCGCGCGCGACGTGCACGGCGATCTCAAGCAATGTGCAGGGCTCCTGCTGGGGCTCGGCGAGATGGGCGAATTGCTGGTCGAGCATTTCCGCCGCAGCGGTCTCAAGCAATTGGCGGTCGCGGCACCTGCGGCCGCACGCGCGGGCGAGCTTGCGCGGCGTTTGGAAGCGCACCATGTGCCGTTCGACCGGATCGGCGAGGCGCTGGTGGGCGCCGATCTTGTGGTCACCGCTCTTGGCACCGGGCGCATTGCGATCGACGGTGCGGCCACGCTTGCCGCCTTGCGCAAGCGCCGGCGGCGGCCGATCCTGTTTCTCGATCTGGGCGTGCCCGAAGACGTGGCGCGCGAGGTCGAAAAAATCGACGGCGCCTATCGCTACGGCATCGACGATCTCGAGGGCCTTGCCCTCAAAGGCCGCGATGCGCGCGAAGCGGCCTTCGGCGAGGCGGTCGCGATCGTCGATGCAGAGCTTGCGGCGTTCCAGCGCGCACTTGCCGTGCGCGAGGCATCGGGCACGATCGTGGCCTTGCGGCGGCATTTCGAAAGCGAACGCTTGCGCGTGCTGGCCGAAAAGCCCGACGATCCGGCGCGCGCGACCGAGCTTCTCGTCCATCGCCTGCTGCATGCACCCACCGCCTTGCTGCGCGAACTTGCCGCCGACGGCACGCCCGCCAGCCTTGACGCCGAAGCGCTGATTGCGCGCGCTTTCGGCCTCGACAAATCGGAGAACAAGAAGTGAGTTTCGACGCCAGTCTCGACAAAGTCGTTTTCCGCTATCGCGAACTGGGCGACATCCTGTCCAGCGGCACGGCCGATTCGAAAAGTCTCGCCAAACTGTCCAAGGAATATTCCGATCTCGGCCCCGTGGTCGCGTCGATCGAAACGCTCGCCAAGGCCAAGGCGGAGATGCTCGAGCTCGAAGCCTTGCGCAGCGGCGACGACGCCGAAATGCGCGCCATGGCCGAGCAGGAGTTTTTCGTGCTGAAAGCGCGCCTGCCCGAGATGGAGCGCGATCTGCAGGCGATGCTGCTGCCCAAGGACGCCGCCGACGAGAAAAACGCCATTCTCGAAGTGCGCGCAGGGACGGGTGGGGACGAAGCCGCTTTGTTCGCGGCCCAGCTCTTCCGCATGTACCAGCGCTACGCGCAATTGCGCGGCTGGCGCTTCGAGGTCATGGAAATCGGCGAAACGGGCTTGGGCGGCTATCGCGACGCGACGGCCAACATTTCGGGGGCCGGCGTGTTCGCGCGCCTCAAGTTCGAATCGGGCGTGCACCGCGTGCAGCGCGTGCCGCAAACGGAAGCAAGCGGGCGCATCCACACCTCGACGGCGACCGTGGCCGTACTGCCCGAGGCCGAAGAAGTCGACGTGCACATCGAAGAAAAGGATCTGCGCATCGACATTTTCCGCTCGAGCGGTCCCGGCGGGCAGTCGGTCAACACGACCGACAGTGCGGTGCGCATCACGCATATGCCGACCGGCATCGTGGTGCAGCAGCAGGACGAAAAATCGCAGCACAAGAACAAAGCCAAGGCGATGAAGATCCTGCGTGCGCGCATCTACGAGGCCGAGCGCGCGCGCACCGACGCACTTCGCGCCGCCGACCGCAAGGGCCAAGTCGGCTCGGGCGACCGTTCGGAGCGCATCCGCACCTACAATTTCCCGCAAGGCCGCGTGAGCGACCATCGGATCAATCTCACGATCTACGAAATCGACAAGGTCATGGAAGGCGAACTCGATCGCTTTGTGGACGCGCTGATCGCGGAGGATCGCGCCGCCAAGCTCGCCGAGCTCGGGTAAAGACCCATGGGATCCATCCGGCTCGACGCGCTGATGCGCGATCTCACGCGGACGATTGCGGCTGCCGAAATCGAAAATCCGCGGCTCGAAGCCCGTCTGATCGCCATGACGGCGAGCGGTTTGGGGCTCGAGGCGATGATCGCCTATCCCGACACGCCGATCGATCCGGAGGCATGCGCCTACGCCTATGCGCTCGCCGAAGCGCGTGTGTTGGGCGCACCTTCGGCCTATCTCGTCGGGCGCAAAGAGTTCTGGAGCCTCGATTTCAAGGTCTCGAGCGCCACACTCGTGCCGCGCCCCGACAGCGAAACGCTTGTGTCGGCCGCCCTCGAATTTGCCGAAGGCCGCGCTTGGGCGGGCCGCGTGCTCGATCTGGGGACTGGCTCGGGGTGCCTTTTGCTGGCGTTTTTGTCCGAGCGGCGTTTGGCGCGCGGGCTCGGTATCGATGCGAGTGCCGAAGCGCTCGAAATTGCCGCTGCCAATTCGCTGTCGCTGGGGCTCGCATCGCGCGCGTCGTTCGTCTGCGCCAATTGGACCAGCGCTTTGCGCGGCAGTTTCAATCTCGTTTTCGCCAACCCGCCTTACATTCGTGCGGGCGATATCGACGGGTTGGGCCACGAAGTGCGCGATTTCGAACCGATCGAAGCGCTCGACGGCGGGCCCGACGGTTTGATGTGCTACCGCGCCATCTTGGCCGATCTGCCGCGCGTGATGGCGCCGGGGGCCCGCGTGTTTTTCGAGGTCGGGCAAGGCCAGGCGGCCGACGTTGCCGCACTCTGCGCCAAGGCGGGCTTGGCGCCGATCCGGCTTTATCGCGATCTCGCCGGCATAGAGCGCTGCGTGGTGGCCGAAAAAAACCGCTTGGATTGAAGCGCCTGCGGGTCTAGTTTCGTTTTCTAAGGTTCGGTATCGAACCAGCGGCGGCCCGCGACATTTAAGGGCGCCGCGCGACCGGGATCGCGGCCTTCAGCGCCCCTCCTCGTCGTCCCATTCCAGAACGAAGTCGTGCATGCGGGCAATGCTGTCCGACGTGCCGAAGTTTTTGCCACAACACCCAAATCCTTCGCACAACACAAGGGAACGACGATGAAACGGCAGCGCAATCGCGGCGGGCACAGCAACAATTATCGCGGCGGCGGAGGTGGCGGC
>VYKU01000066.1_pt1 | contig 87788 bp, 81 predicted proteins | sample 5114491 | NCBI WGS metagenome assembly VYKU01 (sample SAMN12291796, study PRJNA351875) | freshwater metagenome | isolation source: freshwater lake | place: USA: Michigan, Gull Lake | collected 2011-07-05 | reverse complement strand
GCCTAGTGAAAGACTTGACCTCCGGCTTCACACGGCAGTCGGTCTTGAGCACACCGGGCATAAGGACAGCTAATCCTTATGAAAACACGAGGCAGCCACGTCTGCCCCGATTAACCCCGCTTACCCATCCCCAACCGGTGTCACCGCTGCAGCAACAACGCCCTCTCGTCGGAGATGGGACTAGGTTAAGGGCGGCAGTGAGGGGGTGGGATAAGTTTTTGTCTGTCCCTACCCGATAAAGGGAGCGCGCAGCACTAGCTGCGCACGTCAGCGCGTCCAGATGCGCAGCTAGTGCTGCGCGCTCCAAGGTCCCGGATCGGCTGACGCCGTCCGGGATGACAATCTTAGGACTGAAGGGGTCCTTGGTGCTAGACCAAACCCGCCCAAACTAACGCGTTGGGACCGGCGTTTCGCCGCGATAATCATAAAAACCGCGATCGGTTTTCCGACCGAGCCAGCCTGCTTCCACATATTTCACCAAAAGCGGGCATGGACGATACTTCGTATCTGCCAAGCCTTCATTCAGGATCTGCATGATCGACAAAATGGTGTCGAGGCCGATAAAGTCTGCCAATTCCAGCGGACCCATGGGGTGATTGGCACCCAGACGCATAGCCTTATCAATGCCTTCCACCGTGCCAACGCCTTCATAGAGCGTATAGACGGCCTCATTGATCATTGGGATCAGGACGCGGTTGACGATAAAGGCCGGGAAATCTTCGGCATTGGTGATGGTCTTGCCCATGGCGGTAACCACTTGGGTGGCCGCTTCATAGGTTTCCTCGTTGGTGGCAAGGCCACGAATAACTTCAACCAGTTTCATCATCGGCACGGGATTCATAAAGTGTAGGCCGATGAACCGCTCTGGCCGATCCGTAGATGAGCCAAGCCGGGTGATGGAAAGCGATGAGGTATTTGAAGCCAAAATCGTTTCTGGCCGGACGATGGCACACAGCGACTTGAAGATCGCGCGCTTGATATCTTCTTTCTCGCTGGCCGCTTCAATGGCCAAATCGATGGCTGAAAGGTCCTCAATCGCCGTAGTGGTCACGATGCGGGCCAAAGCGGGGGCGATTTCGGCATCTTTAATGAGGCCGCGCGCCGCTTGGCGGGTCAAATTGCGCTCAATTAGGGCGCGACCTGCGTCCAGCTTCTCTTGGGAGATGTCGTTCAGAAAGACATCATATCCTGCCAAAGCTGCAACATGGGCAATGCCATTCCCCATTTGACCCGCGCCAACAACGCCAATTGTTTTGATTTGTGCCATTTGATGGAAAGACCTGCCCTTTGATATCTAACTGCTTTCTTCGCAGTTGCAGCAAGCTAAGCGCGAGGCGCGATTACGGCAAGCACCTTGTGCTGCAAACCACGCACTTCGGCGGCATGGGCCTTGCAATCTACCCATCGTAACAGCGTTGGCCGTCCCGTTTCGGATCGTTTAGATGGCACGACGCTTCTGTTTTTAAGGACCAGGAGGACTAGATGGCCAATTCAATCGACCTACATGTGGGCCGCCGCTTGCGACGTCGCCGTCGTTTGATGGGCATGACCCAGCAGCAATTGGCCGATAGCGTGGGCATTCGCTTCCAGCAGATCCAGAAGTATGAATGTGGTGCCAACCGCATCACGGCTAGCCGCTTGTTTGAGCTGGCTGGTGCGCTTTCGATTGCAGTGCAATATTTCTATGATGGCCTGACTACCATGACGGCAGCGAACGAGCCGCCAGCCAATGATGATGAGATCGGGCCAGAAGTATTGCGTCAGAAAGAAACGTTGGAATTGATCCGCGCCTATTATCGTTTGGGCGAACGCCCACGGCGTCGCCTTCTGGACCTTGCTAAGGCTTTGAAGGACGACGCCACAGACGCGGCCTAAGATTCAGGCGCACTATTTCTTCAAGACAGTCGGCCAGTTACGGTTGGCAGCAGCAATGTTGCCGGCCGTGTTTTGCTGCCAGCGGGTCTGAATGTCCTTGTTATAGTTCAGGTAGAGCTTGCCGCCGACAATGGCCCAAGCATTGGGATCAATCCCAGCCGTATAGCCTTGGCTGACGGCCCAAGCACAATAACCACCAAATTGGGGCGCGTAACGCGCGGGATTGGCGGCAAAGGTGTCGCGATTGGCAGCGCTCGCAAACTGGAACTCGGCACCCTGATAAGTGGTTTTAAATTTAGCCGAACCTTGCACCGGCTTTCCAGCGGAGAAATAAGCGACGGGATCATAGCCCTTGATGGCGACGTTGGAGCCAAAGCTGGTCCAGACGGGGGCTTTGTCGGCTAAGGCAGGGCCAGCAATCACGAGGGGGCTGAAGGCTAAGGCCAAAATCAGGGCAAGTTTAACGGGTTTCATGGTGGGAATCCTTTCCGTGAATGAGATGTTTGATTGGGTTTGGTCGGGGGAGGAGATGGCGGCGTTGGTCTAAATCGCCGCTTGCGTCATAGGATTTATATTTTTGGCTCACGGGGGCATCGGCCACAAAAACGCGGCGTAGATCACCCAAAAGCCCTAGGATATCCGGCAATCGAAGGCCGATCAGAACGATAGAACCCGCCAGTAAAGTCGCGGCAGCTGCAAACAAGCCACCACCGTCGTGATTTGGATCAATGCCCAAAGGCGTGAACAAATGGAAGCTGACCGCGCCTGCCATCACTGCAAAAGCGATCAAAGCACCGAGCGCATTGACGCGTTGTAGACGGGGTAAGAGACCCACGATCAACAAGGTCGACGCCACAAGCTCTGCCGAGCCGATGACATATTGGCTGAAAAGCCCGGTGTGGGCGAAAAGCCCGGGCAGCCCCAAAGAGCCTGCCCAGCCGTCCAGCGCCCCAAAAATCACTTGGGTCTTTGGGTGGTCGGTGAACTTATAGCGCAAGCTATCCAGGAAGATGGCTGCCCCAAAAACCGAAATGGCCGCAGCCGCAATGCTTTTAAACTTCATGGCCGTGGCCTCCTCATTGTGTCTTGCAGGAGGATACGGGGGTAGGTCGGCTTTGGTTACAGGGGGAGTTAAAACTCGAGGCGACAACTCGGCAGCGCAAGATGCGGCCTTACAGTACCTGCTCAAGCGCGCGGAACTCGGATGGGGTTTGGCCGGTTATCGATTTGAAAGCATTATAGAAAGCTGATCTTGAATTATAGCCAACCGCAAAAGCGATATCAATAATCAGGGCATCCGTTTCCCGGAGTTGGGCCTTTGCAGTTTCAATGCGGAAAAGATTCACATAGTCGTAAAAGCTTGTCTTCAACTGCCGCGTAAATGTCTGAGACAAATGTTGCTCCGGAACGGCCAAGTGCTTTGCAAGCTTACTCAACGACAGGACTGGATTGAGGTGCAGTGCGTCGACCTTAAACGCATGCGCAATCTTAGCAGCGATGCGGTCCAAACGATCCTCCGGTAACAAAGATCGCTCATATTTGACCGATCCATTCGACGCTTGATCGGCCAATTCATCCAAGTCTGGATAAGTCGTGCGGCTGCCATCCGCCTCCATAAATGTTGGCTTCTGCAAAATGGACCAGATGCAAAAGGATATGGTGAAGGCAAAACCAAGGATTCCGAAAACATATTCCGGAACTTCGATCAATCCCAAATTATAAGCCAGTGTCACGAACCAACTCAAAACCAATAGCGCAATAACCAGCCACAACCAAGTGGGCTGTCGTTCGCCGGCGTCTGAGTAGAGCTGCTGGAGCTGTACGCTTAAGCCGCTTAGTCTCGTCGTGATTTTCCAAACATAAAAGCTCGCTTGCAGCAGGATGCAGATCTGAACGAATGAACCAAAATAGATAAAGGCATAACTCAATGCTGAGGGCGATTGGGTTTGAGTTGTGAGCTCTGCAACAACAGTTTTGGGAAGGCTTGCCGCAAAGAGCACTAAGGCGAGGGCAAGAAAGATCGTCCATAGCTTCCAGATATCTGCTCGCTTCCAGATTCGAACGACCGGCGACGTGATATCGTCCACGTAGAACCACATGAATGGCGCAAGGCCCGCGAGAGTGACAGCCGATAGAGTTTGCAGCCAAAGCGGTGGCGATGGCCAGACCAGCAACGTTAAATTGAGCAAGCTGTTCACACTCAATAGCGCGGTAAACGCGAATATCGACTGTGCGGCGACAGACCTGTCGGCTTTGATGATCACTTGAAATGCCGAAAGCGCTGCAGCCCCCGATGCCGCCGCATAAAAACTTACAGCAATTTGGTTAATCAGCTCCATCTCGGGTTGCCCTAACCAAATCCCGCAGCTTTCTCAAGCAAAAAGTGCCCTAAACATGGGTGTCCTTCCAACGTGGAAAGGACACCAGCCATGTCCTTGACCCTTGGAAAGGACGCATAACGCCCAGCATAGGACGTAGAGGAGCCGCACTTCGAATGCGGCCATTCCGGTCGCATTCAGTGAACTTCAAACTGAGGACCCTCCCACCTATGTCAAACTCAAATCCAAAAAACAAATTCCCGCTGGCACAAGGCTCTTTCAAGCTCTCCGCTCTTGCCGCGCCAATTCTTCTCCTAACCACCTCTGCACTGGTGCCAACACATCTACTCGCCCAGTCGGTTGTCGTATTTGGCGACTCCAGTGCCGATCTCGGCTCGCAAGGACCTGACCGTCGCCCGACAAATAAGGGGGAAATGTGGAGTGAATCTCTGGCCAAACGGATTGGGAAAACCTCAACCTTTGCCCGAAGCCTAACCTATGACGCGGACGGCAACCTAATCGGCAACAAATACACGGGCGGCAATTCATACGCGATCAACGGCTCCACCGCGTCGCGATTTACGGGTGTTCCGACGCTCTCCGATCAAGTCAATTTCTATATTCAAGACCGAAAGACGTTCAATAAGGACGACCTAGTTTTCGTTTGGATCACGCGAAACGACATCACCAGTGCATTCTTTGAGGGGCAAGCCTATGATCCCGAGACTTATGCCAATGATTATGTTGCTGCGATTAAGTCGATGCAGACTGCTGGCGCCCGCAACATTGTAGCCTTCGGGGCCGAGACGAAATTTTTGCCGGTCCAGCTCTCCCTAGACGCTGGGCTGCCGCTGGAGCTTATCGATACCCTGAGCTTGGCGAGTCGAGCCTCAGACGCAGCCCTATGGCCCAAATTGACCGCTCGCAATGTCTATATTCTCGATCTAGATCGGCTGGCAGAGGATGTCCGGACCAGTCCCGCAAAATATGGCTTTAAGTTTACGACCAATAGCTATTTGGGCCGTGGAGACACCTCTGGCGTTTCCCAACAATCCCAGCCAAACGACGGCAATGTCTTCACGGAAGACGGCCACTATACAACGGCCATGCAAGCCGTCGTTTCGGATTTCGCCTTGGCACAGGTGCGGGCGCGAGACCAATATTTGACCAACCTCTTGCAGACCGGCTATCGCTTCCGCGCCAATCTTGCGACAATCGATGCTAATCGCCTCGCAGGCCAAGCCAGTGACTCGACTGGATGGCGGACCTACGGCGGAACAAGCTTTGATAAGACCAAATCGGGCGGCGAGCGGTTCGCCGATGTGAAGTTGGAGCAAGAGACCCTTTATGGCCAAGCTGGTGCCGACTATAGGACACAAGGCGGCCTCTTGATTGGCGGCAGCTTTGATCTCGGCATTGGTTCGGGTGACTATACCGACAAAGCTGGGAAGGTTGAGCAAAACACCGTGCAGATTGCCGGCTATGTTTCAAAGCAACTCAACTTCGGCTTCTTTATCCACGCCACAGCTTCGGGCGGCGGCGTCCGCTTTACAACAATTGAGCGCACGACCAATTTGGGTGCTACTGCGAAAGCTTCGGTAAAAGGTGACACGGGGGCCCAATATCAAAGTGCGGCCATTGGCTTAGGGCAAACAACGCGTCTTCGTGGCATGATTTTAACAGGCGACGCCCAGTTCGCAGCCGAAAAGGCCAAAATCAAGGCCTATCGCGAGGACGAAGGCGTGCTAGCGCTATCTTACGGAGATTCTGAGTTTTCTTCAGAAATTTTGAGCCTTGGGCTTCGTGTCGAGCGGGAACCAGAAATCGGCCAATTCAATCCATATGCGGCGGTAAAATGGTCGCATGACTTCAAGGATGACAGCGTCAAGGTGAAAGTTGGCCCTACAAGCGCAACCATCGTCGATTATGTCACAGAGCGTCCATTCACCAATGAGTTCACATTACAGATTGGCGCAAGCTATCAAAGCAAGCACGGTCTTGAAGTGCGGGGCGGCCTGACCACGACCCAATATTCTGGCGCCTCTGGCGATTGGGGCACCGTTGGAATTGCCCTCAACGTGAGCAAGAAACTCTAGAGCCTTCCGGCTTGGCCCAGCTTGTCACCCATGGTGATCGGCTGGGCCAAGTGTGTCATTACCGCTTCAACACGTCGCAGGAAGGGCGAACCAAAAGGGCTTTGTCATTGGGAGCGGATTCACTAGGATCGCTCTGACAATTCAGCGCTTCATTGCCGCGCACAGCAAGCACTAGGTTCCCATCATGCCAACCATTCGCCCCCTTCATATTCAACGGCTGATCTCCTTGCCTTATCTCATGCTAGGCGGGTGGTGCTTGCTTGCCCCGCATATGGTGGAGGGCCTGATGATCAATCCGCCGTTTCAGCATTTGAGCACGACGAGTGCGCTTTTGATTGGTTGTTTTGGGGCGCAGGCGGTCTTAGGTGGCCTGTTCATTTGGTTTAGCCGCTTTACCGCGCAGACATTTCTCGTCTACGCTTTTGCGTTAGTGCCGTTTTTTGTCTTCAATTATTGGTTTGTGTTTGAAGTCCCAATCTTCAATCGTTGGATGGCCCTAGACCTAGGTGCTAACGCTTTCATGCTAGCCCTCACCCTCTGGGGCTGGCGACTAATGCGACGAGACCCAGATCAACCCGCCAGCTGACGCAGTTTCGGCAGCCAATCACTCAAGCCCCGCGTCGTGCGGCCCACGACCTTGGCCGCTTCATCGGCGCGGCGCAGGCGAACAGCGTCTTGCCACCAAGGCTTGGCTTCAAAAGCCGCGACCTCCTCTGGCGTCATATCGCCGCCCTGCATCCTTAAAGTCTCGACGCTGCCGGGCGACAATAAAGCGCGATAATGTGGATCGGTCGTCACGAGGTAGCGCTTGGCGGCAACGTGCAAGCCAACAATCGCTGCAACACGGCTGCCCAACAGCCCTTCCAGCAAAGCGGCCCCGTCTTCGGCATGGGTTTCAGGTGAGGTGATCTTGTGGCCAATATCATGAACAAGACCAGCAATGGCCAATTCGGCATCATCGGGCGACTGGGTGGCTAGGGTTTCTGCGCATTGAAGACCATGGTCAAGCTCTGTCAGCCCCTCAACCTCGACCGAGCTTTGATCGGACCATGCTTCTAAATGGGCGATGAGGACATCGATATTGGTGAAAGGTTCATTCTGCATATCTAGTTCCCCAATTTTCAGGCATAGGCGGCCAGCGCCCAATCCCACCCGCCTCAATCAACATCCCGGTCATCGTCCGATCCGCGTGACAAGCGCGCCAGCTAAGCAAGGCTTGCGCCGCGCTGAGTAATCGCGCTGGCTCTGTCACTGGCGTGCGCCAAGTCGGGTCAATCGATAGATCAAAGGCGATGGCCTCGCCACTGCCAAACTGCACATAGCCAATCGTGTCGTCGCGGTGGACCATCAAGGTCTTGTCTTCAAGCCTGCGGTCCCAAGGCCACGGATGGGGTCCAAACGGGATGTGGGTATAGCGCCAATCCCATTCCCAATGCGCCGCCACCCGCCAGTGCGCAGGCTCTGCGCCGCGCAAGAACGGCGTCAGCGGCAGACCATCACATTGCAACGGCACCTCGATGCCCATGGCTTCAGCGATCGTCGGGAAGATATCGACGGCTTCGGTAAAGCGATTGACCACGCTGCCGTGGGCCTGCGGTGCGCGCGGGTCGCGGAGGATGGAGAGAATATGATAGCTCGCCTCAAACCAAGCACATTTTTGAATGAGGCCATGGTCGCCAAGATTTTCGCCATGGTCAGACGTAACGATGATAAAGGTATCTTCCCATTGACCGCTGGCTTTGAGGGCCTCCCAAACGCGTGCCAGCTGGGCATCGACTTCTGAGATCATGCCAAAATATTGGGCCTGAATTTCGGCCATCGCTGCGCCGTCTCGGGGGGCTGCGAGGCCCTCGACTTGAAGCAATCGCTGGTGGAACGGGTGGCAATCCGCGGCGGGCTCTATCGGAGGCGCACAGTCGCCCGGATCATAGGCCTGCGCATAGTCCCCAGCCGCCGCAAAAGGCTCATGCGGGCGAATGTGGCTAAGGTGGGCAAACCACGGCTCTTGCTGTTGGGGAAGCCAGTTTAGAAAACGGTCGGTCAGCCAAGCTGTAATGCTGTGTTCCGCTGGCCTGTCGGGTTCGGATGAAGCAGCCTCTCGCCAATCATCACTCACTGTGTGGCCTTGTTCGCGCAGAAATTCGAGCCATTCAGTTGGGTGCCCGGGGCGAGAGACGAGACCCGGTTCAAAACCCGGAAGAACGCCTTCATAGCTTGATAGGCGCGGGTCGTCTGGCCCGGTGGTCACGCGGGGGTCAACGCTTTGATCCGTATAGCCAAACAGGCAAGGTCTATAACCCGCCCGCCGCGCGGCGAGCGCGACATTATCAAAGCGCGCATCCAAGGGCGTGCCATTGGCAACGACGCGATTATTCATCTGATACGTGCCCGTATACAAGCAAGCGCGACCCGGCCCACAGGGGGCTGCATTGCTGTAATGACGTGCAAACCGCACACCGTGTTCTGCCAAATGATCCAGCGCGGGCGTGCGCACCAAAGGATGGCCAGCAGCAGACAGACAGTCCGCGCGAAACTGATCGAGCGTTATCAAAAGAATGTTCATGGCCTATCCCCCTGCCCATTGGTATGCACATGCGCCATGACAAGCCCGTGACAAACTATTGCGTCGCAACCCACCAAATGTGGCCCGCAGGATCGCGAAATCCACCGCGTAAATCATCTTCAGCATCTTTACGGATCGGTGGCTGAATGGCCTCCGCGCCAAGCCCTATCGCGCGATCAAAGACGGCCTGTGCATCGGCGACATAGACGTGCAGATGAACCTCTGAAGACTTGTGTTCCGTCGCGCCGCCGCCCAGCATGACAATGCTGTCATCGATGCGAATTTCCCCATGCATGAGGGAGCCGTCTGGTCGATCAAAGCGGCGCACCAGCGATGCGTCGAACACGGACTTCAAAAACGCAATGACTTGATCGGGGTCCTGACAAATCAGATAAGGGCTTACGGAAGGATAGTTTGTTGGCTTCCAGTCGGGCATAGGATCTCCTCGCTAATCTCGAAGCGACAGGTCGCTCACCGCTTGCGTCGCCAGTGGGTGAAAGGCTCTTGATAGACCTCTTGATCCAAGTCCGTGATCACGCCTTGAATGCGGGCTTGGGCGTCTTTGACGCCTTGATTATAGAAGAGCGGGCCGATTTCGGTTGCCATAAAGTCGAACAAGGCCTCAACCGCAAGATTGCCTACAGGCTCATCAAATTGTTCGGCGCAAAATTGCTCCAGCGAGGTGACGGCCTCTTTGCGCAAGGTGGTCGGTAAGGGCTTCATGGCATCTGCGCCTTTCGGTGCTTAGCTGGCGAGTGGGCCGGGCCCCAGCTTGCGAAACGCATGGGCCTTATAGACGCCGAGGATTTTCAGTTCTGCGGAAAAGAATTTCAATTCCTGCAGCGCCAATTGCACATTGCGCTCATTGGGATGACCTTCAATATCGGCATAGAATTGGGTGGCGTTGAAGCTCCCTCCGATTTGATAGCTCTCCAGCTTCGTCATGTTCACGCCATTGGTCGCAAAGCCACCCATGGCTTTATAGAGGGCGGCAGGAATATTGCGGACTTGGAACACAAAGCTGGTAATGCACTTGCCATCTTCCAAGTCTGCGTCGTCTGGTGTGGCGGAAAGGATAACAAAGCGGGTGGCGTTATGGGGCTCATCCTCCACATCGGGCCGCAGGATTGGCAAATCATAAAAGGCCGCCGCCAAGGTAGAGCCTAAAGCTGCAACACTCTTGTCGCCCATCTCGCTGATTTCGCGGACAGCGCCAGCCGTATCCGCGGTTTTGACTGCTTCGGCGTCGAGTTCGCGAATGATTTTGCGGCACTGGCCAAGGGCCATGGGGTGCGAGCGAATCTTTTTGATATCGCTCAAAGTCGCGCCTTTCACGCCCACCAATTGGTGGTGAATCGGGGCGAAATATTCGCCAACAATATAAAGACCCGCCTCCGGTAGAAGATGGTGCACATCGCCGACGCGGCCGGCCAAGGTGTTTTCAATTGCAATCATGGCGCGAACAGCCTTGCCACTGGCCACCGCGGCAAACGCATCCTCAAATGTCTGACACGGCAAAGGCTCTAAAGAAGGGCACGCCGCCTTGGCGGCTGCATGGGAATTGGCCCCCAATTCGCCCTGAAAGGCGATCTTACCTTCAACAAAATCGCTCACGATGCCTGCTCCTGATACCACGCTCTGGCACTTTCTAAATGTTCTGGCGTGTCGACGCCTTTGGGGAACTCATCGACGGCGCGGGCAACAATAGTCATGCCCAGTTCTAGCGCGCGCAATTGCTCCAGCTTCTCGCGTAGCTCCAATGGCGACGGGGGTGCGGCCACAAAGCGGTCTAAGGCTCGGCGCCGCCAGACATAAAGGCCGACATGGCGCTGAATAGGTCCGGGCCCGGTTGGCGCGTCGGCCCGCGTGAAATAGAGACAGCGACCCGTTGTCGCACCCCCTGCGCCATCGACTGGCCAAGAAACCACAGCCTTCACCACATTGGCATCAGCGCGCTCGGCTGGATCGGAGCTGGGCGATACCAAGGTAGACAGCGCAGCGTCTGGGGCGTCTTCAAGCGCTGCCAGCGCTTGTTGGATCAAAACAGGGTTGAGCGTCGGCATATCGCCTTGAAGATTGATGATGGGATCGAAATTGCCGTCAGGGTCTAATTCCGCCAATGCGGCATGAATTCGGTCCGAACCAGAGGGCAAATCTGGGTCTGTCAGCACAGCCAAGGCACCAGCAGCGTGAGCCGCGGCAACAATCTCGGGCTCTCCAGCAGCGACAGCGACAGGGCCGAGCCCCGCCAAAAGCGCGCGCTCTATAACCCGCGCAATCATCGGCTTGCCGGCGATATCGGCCAAAGGCTTGCCAGGTAGCCGGGTCGCCGCCAAACGGGCTGGGATGACAATGAGGGGTTGCGACATGGAGATGACCCTTTGCGAGGAGGCGTTCTTAATGCCCAAAGCCTCAGAAGGCGAGCCTGAGTCTAAGCGGTGCCACAGCACAAACTGTTGAAAGCCGCTTAGACGCATGCCATAGGACAATCTAATACGCAAAGTCCGCAAATCGCCCTTGAAAGAACGAGGTTTGGTTGAGGACTGCCGCGATGCAACAGGGATATTAGCACCGTTATGAGCAGCAACAATCTGTGGTTCAACATGGTAGCTGGCGCCGTTTTGGCGACCGGCTTGGGGATTATGGGCCTTCGTACGATGGGCGATATGGTTTATGCCAACGATCACGAAGCTGTCGGCTATCCAGTGGAAGTCGCGGAAGCACCCGCTGGCGGAGCAGAGGCTGCTTCTGGCCCTGAATTGATGCCCGACTGGGGCTCTTTGATGGCCGATTCCGTGCAGACCGCTGCCCTGATTGAGCAAGGCGACAAATTACATAAGGTCTGCGCGTCTTGCCACAGCGTTGAAGCGGGCGGCGCCAACAAAACCGGCCCAGCCCTTTATGGTATTTTTGGCCGCACGGCTGGCACCCATGCGGGCTTTGCTTATTCAGACGCAATGAAAGCTTATGGCAAAGCTTGGGATTATGACGGGCTCTACAATTTCTTGAAGGCTCCCAAAAGCTATATCAAGGGTACCGCCATGGCCTATGCCGGTATGGGCAAGTCCTCTGACCGTGTGGCCTTGGTTGCTTATTTGCACTCCTTGTCGCCATCGCCAGCCCCGCTGCCAGCGCCAGACCCAACGCGCGATCCAGCTCAAGCTGCCGCTGCTGCTGCGCCGGCAGACGCTGCCGCCCCGGCTGCTGAGGGTACTGCTGCGCCTGCGGACGCCGCTGCACCAGCCGCTGAGCCAGCAACCGAAACCGCACCAAAATAAATCTGGTCGGTTCCCTGAACCGACCCATGTTTAGATCAGACTCAAACGAAAATTGGAAAATAGGGCAAGTTAGGCTAGCTTGCTCTTGATAACCAAAAGCTCACTCAGTGGAGACGCCCCATGAAAGTCCTCGTACCCGTTAAGCGGGTCATTGATTATAACGTGAAGGTCCGCGTAAAGCCCGATCAAACCGGGGTGGACTTGGCTAACGTCAAAATGTCGATGAACCCTTTCTGTGAAATCGCGGTTGAAGAAGCCGTTCGCTTGAAAGAAAAGGGCGTTGTGACAGAGATTGTGGCCGTGTCGATTGGCCCTCAACAAGCGCAAGAAACCATTCGGACAGCTTTGGCCATGGGTGCTGATCGTGGCATCTTGATCCAAACCGATGAGGACCTTGAGCCTTTGGCCGTCGCGAAATTGCTGAAAGCCGTTGTTGGCGAAGAAGCACCGGAATTGGTCTTGATGGGCAAACAGGCCATTGATGGCGACAACAATGCGACCGGGCAAATGATGGCAGCGCTTTTGGGCTGGCCACAGGCCACCTTTGCGTCAAAGGTTGAAATCGCAGACGGTAAAGCCACTGTCACCCGTGAAATCGATGGTGGTTTACAAACGCTGGAAGTGGCCCTCCCTGCAATCGTGACCGCCGATTTGCGCTTGAACGAGCCACGCTATGCTTCGTTGCCAAACATTATGAAGGCCAAAAAGAAGCCAATCGACGTCAAGTCGACGGCAGATTATGGCGTCGATGTCGCGCCACGTCTCAAAGTTTTGAAAGTGACCGAACCACCCAAGCGCGCTGGCGGCATTAAAGTTGAAAGCGCCGAGCAATTGGTTGGCAAACTCAAAGAAGCAGGGGTCCTCTAATGGCAGTTCTCGTTGTTGCAGAGCACGATAATGCGTCGGTGAAGGACGCAACGAACAAAACAGTTACGGCTGCTCTAGCTTTGTCCTCAGATGTTGATGTGTTGGTCGCGGGTCAAGGTGCCGGTGCCGCAGCTACGGCCGCTGCCGGTATTGCAGGGGTTCGCAAAGTCCTCCACGCTGAAGGCGATGCCTTTGAGCAAAATGTGGCAGAGGCAGTCGAAGGCCTGATTGTGCCATTGATGGCCAATTATGACGCCGTTCTGTTTGCAGCCACCGCAACCGGCAAGAATGCGGCCCCCCGCATTGCGGCCGCTTTGGATGTGTCGCCAATCTCGGAAATCCAAGAAGTGGTCAATGCGACCACCTTTGTTCGCCCAATCTATGCAGGTAACGCACTGGAGACGATTGAAACCTCTGACGCCAAAAAGGTGATCACGGTTCGCACGACCGCCTTTGCTGCTGCAGGTGCCGGTGGCTCTGCGGCCGTGGAATCGATCACCGCAGGCGCACCTTCCGCCACTGTGGTGTTCAAGGGTGCTGAGATCGTGAAGTCAGATCGTCCAGAACTGGCTGGCGCGAAGCGCGTGGTCTCCGGTGGCCGTGCCATGGGTTCGGCGGACGAATTCCACAATGTGATTGAGCCTTTGGCCGACAAATTGGGTGCAGCCGTTGGTGCATCGCGTGCAGCAGTGGACGCAGGCTATGCGCCGAATGACTATCAGGTTGGCCAAACCGGCAAAGTGGTCGCGCCAGAGCTTTATGTCGCTGTTGGGATTTCCGGTGCCATCCAGCATTTGGCAGGCATGAAGGATTCCAAGGTCATTGTCGCCATCAACAAAGATGCCGACGCACCAATCTTCGCGATTGCCGACTATGGTTTGGTTGCTGACTATAAGTCAGCCGTACCAGAACTGATGGGTGAGTTGGCGAAAGCTGGTCTCTAATCTTAAACTGGGCTTTCGAGCACAGGACTTAAAAAGCGAACGCTTCCCTGCTTTGCGGGGAGGCGTTTTTGTTATGGGCAGTAACACCTAAACCTGAAAGCGCCGATCTTGGACGGCCAAATAAGCAAAGCGCTTCACCTCGCGGCGACCGCGCGTCACCGTGTCCAAGACAAAGCCTGAGAATACCGAAATCACGGCTGTAACCATCAAAGCGCTGGCCAAAATGGCGGTTGGGAAGCGGGACACGAGGCCTGTCGCTAAGAACTCCATCACCACTGGAATGCCAAGTCCTAAAGCGATGAGCGCGAGGACAGCGCCCAAAAAACTGAAGACGGCTAACGGCCGTTCTTCGCGCACAAACAGGCCGATGATGGAGACGATGCGAATGCCATCGCGAATGGTATTGAGCTTGGAAATCGACCCCTCGGGTCGTTCGGCATAGGGGGTTGGTTGCTCCTTGATGGTCATGCGCAGCTCAAGGGCATGCACCATCAGCTCTGTCTCAATCTCGAAGCCACTCGAATGCGCCGGGAAAGACTTCACAAATCGGCGAGAGAAAATCTTGTAGCCCGACAGCATGTCAGTGGTCATTTGGCCAAAGACAGCGCTGACCAAACCGGTCAACAAACGATTGCCAAAGCGATGGCCAGGCCGATAGGCCTTTACCGCTGTATCGACGCGGGCACCATTAACCAGATCGGCATGAGTGGAGATCATCAAATCGATCAGCTGCGGGGCCGAGGGCGCGTGATAGGTCGCATCGCCATCAATCATCACATAGATGTCGGCCTCAATGTCGGCAAACATCCGGCGAACAACTTCACCTTTACCGGGGCGATCCTCGCGACGCACAATCGCGCCGGCGGCGACCGCGCGCTCAAATGTGTCGTCGGTTGAGCGATTATCATAGACATAGATCTTGGCATTGGGCAGCGCTTGCGCGAAGTCTTTAACGACGGTAGCGACGGTCGCGCCTTCATTATAGCACGGCACCAGCACCGCAATCGACAGATCGTGTTTATGTAAGTCTGACATGAGAACCTCTACGCCACTTTGCCATAGGGTGGGTCGCCCAAATTACGAAGCGGGATTCGCACAAATTGCCCAAGGTTGCCCAAGGAAGGGGGGGGCGAATTGCCACGGTCTGACGGAGTAGCTAGAGGGGGTAAGATTTTCGGCGATGATCACATCGTGGCTCGATTGAGGAAAACGACGTGTCTGAACAAGTCCAAGATGTCACAGCTCAAAAGACGCAGGGCAAGGCCTTAGACCTTCTCGATTTCTTCAGCCAAGGCTGGCGGCCCCATGCTATGATCCTTTTGGTCTTGCTTGCATGTGCCCTCCCCGGCTTCTTTGCGCTGCAACCCCTCGACCGCGATGAGAGCCGCTTTGTGCAAGCGACCACTCAAATGTTCGAAACCGGTGATTTCATCCGCATCAGCTTTCAAGATGAGCCCCGCAACAAAAAGCCTATTGGTATTCACTGGCTTCAAGCGGCAACCGCAGGTCCACTCAACGGACCAGAGACCCGCACCATACAGGCTTTTCGGATTCCGTCTCTATTGGGCGCTGGCCTCGCGGCTTGGTGCGTCTTTCAGATCGGGGCCCTGCTCTATAGCCGTCGCGTTGGAATTTTGGCCGGCCTAGCCATTGCCTGCGGCCTGTTGTTATCCACCGAGGCTGGTATTGCAAAAACCGATGCGGCACTCGCAGGTTTTACCGCTTTGGCTTATTTGGGGCTGGCTAAGCTGCGCGCATCGCCCTCAGGTACAGCGACAGATTGGGCACCTTGGGCGCTGTGGGTCGGCCTTGGCATGGCAGCGTTGATCAAAGGCCCCATCGGACCGCTCTTGGTTATCCTGTCGGGCGTCATGCTACTGGTGTGGGAACGTGATTTCAGCTGGCTCAAGCGGGCGATGCATGGGCCGTCGATGGTGTTGGCAGCGGCGATTGTTTTGCCGTGGTACATCGCAATCTGGCAAGCGACCAATGGTCAGTTCTTCTTCGATGCTGTAGGCCAAGACCTTGCACCCAAGCTTGCCGGGCAGTCTGAGAATAAGAGCGTGCCGCCCGGGGCCCATCTTTTGCTGTCGCCCGTCATCTTTTGGCCAGGCAGCATCCTGATTCCGCTCGCACTTTGGACTGCATGGCGAGAGCGTAAAGACGCACGCGTGCGCTTTCTGCTTGCTTGGCTGGTGCCTGGCTGGTTGATGTTTGAAGCAGCCCCAGCGAAGCTCGCTCATTACACGCTGCCGGTTCATGGCGCTGTCCTGCTCCTAGGGTCAGTCGGGCTTCTCAGTGCAGGTTGGCACAAGGCGTGGCTGCGCTGGACAAGTGTGGTTATTTTAGGCATCGGCACGTTGATCATGACGGCACTCCCCCTTGTCCTCGCGCAGGATGTCGCAGCGAGTGCGCAGAGCAAGGCCATGCAAGCCAGTGCTTCGATTGGCCTTGCCGGATTAGTCGCCCTTGTGCTGGTCCTACGCCAATCACGCTGGGCTGGAAGTGCCTTAATTGGCAGCGCTATTGTCGCCAGCCTTGCGATCAAAGGCCTGTTCGTGCCGTCGATCCCGCAACTGGATTTAAGTCAGCGGGTTTCTGCCGCCCTGGTCCAAGAGGGTTTGCACCCCCGCTTGTCTCCCGGACGGCCGGGTCCTTTGATTGGGGTGGGTTATCAGGAACCCAGCCTGATCTTCCTGACACGCAGCGACTCAGCCCTTTCCAGCGTTACAGCCGCTGTTGCTGCGGCCAAGCCTGGGGTAGGCGTCGTGGTCAATGCGGACCCACAATTTGAGGTCCCGCTGATAGACGCCTTAGCCCTAAAAGGCTTAAACGTTGCATGGCACGGCAACCCGATTGCGGGTCTCAACTATTCAAAAGGCGATGAGGTCACCCTGAAGATTGGGGAGGTCGTGGCTGCCCCTAAACGAACTCAGGCGCGCGGCCCCCACCAGCGCTAGACCGTGGAGCATGGGCCGCAGGTGGCGCAAACTCTAGGTAAGCTTGGCGAATGTCGGTTGCTAGGTGCTGCAATTTGGGCAACAACTCACCAATCGCGCGGTCATCGCTCAAGGCCGAGCGAATAAAGCGCACCGTTACCGCAGCCAAAACCTCCGGTCCATCGCCTGCGGAGGGCCGCAGGACGGGAACTGCAATGTTGATCTCACCGCCAATGGGTTTCGCGTCAAAGGCGAAACCGCGTGTGCGAATGTCTTGCAATTGCCCCTTGAGCGACGTTTGCCCTTGTCGGTGGAGGCCAATTTCCTCCAGCAAATTGCGCTTCTGCGAAGTCTCAAATGCCTGTACAACTTGCCCAGCACCGGACTCAAACAGGTCCAAATGCGCACCACTGGTTAGGCGATTGAGGGCCAGCGGGCTCGTCCGATCGGTCGCAGCCCGCAAGATCAAGTCAGAGCCTGTGAGAGTCCAAATCCCAACTGGCCAGAGGATCTGCTTACCCAGAGCGGCAATGAGGGGCCAAGCGCCTTCCCGGATCCAAGCTTCGTTTTGCGCACCCTCGGCGAGATTGGTTACCGCCAAAGTGGGACGATAACGATCATCCATTTCATCGCGAATCACAAAGCCACCCTGACACAGGGTTTCTAGAATGCGATAGGCGGTTGTTCGAGGGACACGGGCACGCTCTGCCACTTCAGTGACGGTCATGCCGTCTTGACCGTTTAGGGCGCGCAGCGCCTCTAAACCGCGAAGTAAGGCTCGGATTGGGCGCACTGGCTCTGAATGGTCGTCTATCATTAAGTAACCCCTTATCTCCGGGTGCGCACTCGATCCCCCATAGAAAAGAATGTGACTAATTTTATTGACACAATCATGCGTCCAAATTTTTGGAATATCAAGCTCTATCGCACAGGCTGCTGCGCTAATTGATTATTTAACAGCGATAACTCGCATCAGAATCGCGAGAGCCAGTACGGGAGCGACTAGGATGACGCCGATATGCCCAAAGGGCGGGCGAGCAAATTTCCAAAAATAATACAAAAAGCTTCGTAATTTTGCCATTTCGACGCGCCACGACGCCGCTTGACTCGTGCCGCCGATATGCGTGGCGCGCGCGCTTGGATCAAATATGACCTTGCCGCCTCCCAAGCCATAACGATGGCAGAGATCAATATCCTCGACATGGAGAAAATAGGCTTCGTCAAACCCGCCAATCTGCCAAAACGCATCGGCACGGGTTACCATCAAAGCACCTGACACAACTGGGGTCTCTATCGCGCTAGCGGGCAAGGGCTCGCGGTTGCGGTTAAAATCCCGCCAGATCCCAGCTTGTTCACCGGGACGGCCGGCGCCGGAAAAACTGACGCAAGCAGACCAGACCGATAGCATACCTCGGCGGGCACCGCGTTGTTCAAGGCCTTGGGGGTCACAAATGCACCCGCCCACGAGGACCGGACTGGGTGCATCGGCGAGCAAGGCCATTTGGGCTAAAGCATCAAGCTCAACCACGCAATCAGGATTCACAAATGCCAAGATGGGGCTGGTCGCGTGCTTTGCGCCAAGATTGCACGCACGGCCAAACCCAACATTGCCATGCCCGGTTAGTAGCTTCAATCGCGGCTCGGCCTCTGTCCAAGCCCTCAATTCTGCAACGACCTCGTCGGGATTGCCGTTATCAACGAGGATGATCTCAACACAAGTTGGACTCGCCAGCAGGTTTGATAGACATAAGCGAAGAATATCTCCGCTAAAATAGGTGACCACAATGGCGCTGATCCGTGGCTCATCCCTCACGGCGCGCTCGCAAGGCACTGGCCCACCGGCGCGGGTTACGTAACATGAATGAGAAGGCGATTAAGGTGGCGAGACTGGTCCATACCCATTCCCGCCACGCAGAATGGCTAAAGCCCCAAGTGAGGACAAGGAAGGTTAGTCCGCCCACCAAAGCGGCCGTCGCGACGCGATACCGCCCGAACACGCGAATGGCTACACCCCCTGCCATGATCAATGTTACAGAGGCCAAAAGCGCCCCAACCCCACCGGTCTCCAGCCAAATATGTAAGGGTGCGGCATGGGGGTGTAATTGAATAATTGGCCACTCAAATCCACCGTACATGATCGGCGTATCAAACGTGCTACCTGCCCCTAAGCCCCAGCCTGTCAACGGCTTTTGCGCGATGTAATTCGCCGCCGTCTCCCACATTTGGGCACGCCGACCATAGGATAAAGGCATCTTATCGCCGGGCAAAAGCTGAAACGCGACGTGTGCGATTGTGGGGTAAATCAAAGGTGCCGCTGCAATCAGTGTCGCTGCACCACCGCTGACCAAGCCCAAAGCTAAGCGTGGAAAGCTCAAAGCAAACAAGGCAGCGATGGTACCTAAAGCAAGTCCAACAGCGTTGATGTCGGTCCCAAACTGAAGCGATGCAAAGATTCCCACGACAACCAAAAGAAAGCGGATGCGGGCATCAGACAATTGCTGATACAGACATGCATAAGCCACCCAAAAAAGGGTGAGGGTCGCAGAAGCAGCGCGGCCCATATCCCCCGCAATCTCTAATGGCTCTTTCTCTGGAGAAGCAAACCTGTTCATTGCATAGTGATTCATGGCTTCGGTTACCAAAATCCCTAGAGACACAAACACACCTGCAATAATGGCGCGCTGTGCCAAAAGCCGGTCTTCACCTTCGCAGCCATAGACCGCCCAAATACCCACAGGCGCTAGCACGCAGACCGCAGTGAGACGTCGTACCGATTCCGCGGCCAATTCGGGTGCTGGTGACCAGATGGCGGTTAACAATACCCACATCGCAAATAAGAACAGGCACAGCCAAGCTTCGCCATGCTTCTTCAGGGCACGAACAAAGGCCTTATCAAGGGGCTTGCCCTGCGCTCTTAGCCCGTAAATTAGCCCCCACAAACCGGCTATGCCCAAGCTCATCGCGAGGCCTGAAACACCTGTGCCAGCAAAAAAGCCAAAACCAATGCCAAAGGCCCCAGCGATTTTCGCGCTGGGGTTCATCGGTCTGATTTGCTTTAGGCTTGGTTGGCGAACACTCAAGCAAGCGCCTCTTTCAGATCGGGGGCCAAACACTCTGCCGTCAGGATCGCGACCGCCTCATCCAACGTCATGATTTCTTGGCCCTGGCTACCAAAGCGGCGCAGGGCGACCTTGCCCTCTTCGGCTTCGCGTCGCCCCACCACTGCCATGACCGGCACTTTGGCAAGTGAATGCTCCCGCACTTTGTAATTGATCTTTTCATTGCGCAGATCGGTCTCAACACGAATGCCCGCCCGCTTGAAGCGCGCGGCAACCTCGTGCCCATAATCATCGGCTTCAGACGTGATGGTCGCAACAACCGCTTGAACCGGGGCCAGCCACGTTGGCAATGCGCCAGAGTAGTTTTCGATCATGATTCCGATAAAACGCTCAAACGTGCCAAAAACGGCGCGGTGCAACATGACTGGGCGGTGCTTTAAACCGTCTTCACCCGTGTAGACCGCGTCCAGCCGTTCGGGCAGAACATAGTCCAGTTGGAACGTGCCGCACTGCCACGTCCGACCAATGGCATCGGTCAGGTGGAATTCCAGCTTTGGACCATAAAAGGCACCGTCACCTTCCGCGATGACAAAGTCCACGCCAACACTGGTCAAGGCATCGGCCAAGGCTTTTTCGGCCTTATCCCACGTCTCATCCGTGCCAGCCCGCTTTTCTGGCCTTGTCGCCAAGCGGTAATGGATATTCGTCAATCCACAGGCCGTGTAGGCGCGATTGAACAGGTTCAAGAAGCGCTTGGTTTCTTCGCCAATTTGATCTTCACGGCAAAAGATGTGGGCATCGTCCTGCGTCATCTGGCGAACCCGCATCAAGCCGTGCAAGGCACCATTGGCTTCATTGCGGTGACAACAGCCAAACTCAGCCATGCGGATCGGCAAATCACGATAGCTGCGCTGATCGGACTTGAAAATCTGAATATGCGCGGGGCAGTTCATCGGCTTTAAGGCCAACAAATCTGCTTCGCCCGAGAAGATGGGCGCACCTTCTTCCACGGACGGAGCTTCATCGGGCACCACGAACATATTTTCGCGGAACTTCTCCCAATGGCCCGATTGCTCCCAGAATTTTGACGCTAAGAGCTGCGGCGTCTTCACTTCGACATAGCCATCGGCGTCAAGTTGGCGACGGATAAAGGCCTCCAGCGTGCGCCAGATCATATAGCCCTTTGGGTGCCAGAAGACCGAGCCTTGCGCCTCTTCTTGGAAATGGAACAGATCAAGTGCCTTACCAATCTTGCGGTGGTCGCGCTTTTCAGCCTCTTCCAAGCGCATCAAATGATCGGCCAATTGTTTATCATCGGCCCAAGCCGTCCCATAAATCCGCTGTAACTGCGGGTTCTTCGGATCGCCACGCCAATAAGCGCCCGCCAGCTTCATCAGCTTAAAGGCTTTGCCCAACCGACCCGTCGAGGGCAAATGCGGCCCGCGGCACAAGTCCTTCCAGCTATCGCCTTGACGATAGACGGTAATGACTTCGCCTGGCGGGATGATGTCGTCGATGATATTGGCCTTAAACGTCTCCCCAATCGCATTGAAATGCGCGATTGCCGCATCGCGGTCCATCTCCTCGCGGACGATGGGAAGGTCGGCATCGACAATCTCGCGCATGCGCTTCTCGATGGCTTCAAAGTCATCGGTTGAGAATTTTTCTTCGCGATAGAAGTCGTAATAAAAGCCATCTTCAACCGTTGGCCCAATCGTCACCTGCGTGCCGGGAAACAATTCTTGCACGGCTTGAGCCAGCACGTGGGCCGTATCGTGACGCAGGACTTCGAGGCCATCGGCGCTGTCGCGCGTGACCAATTCGAACTTACCGCCGTGATCCAGCGGGCGGCTTAAGTCCCACCACTGACCATCGACCTTTGCAGCGACGACTTTCTTGGCGAGGGATTTAGAAATGGCTTCGGCAATGGCCAAAGGCGTAACCTGCGGCTCATAGTGGCGGACGGCACCGTCGGGGAATTCTAAGTTGATCATTTGGTTTACTGCCAGTGTGGAATCTCAAAAAGTAGCTTGCGTGGTGGTGCTTTGACTGTTCTGCGCGACATCTGCCCTATTCGGTTCGGCAAGACGTGGACCTAACTTCCAATCGCCATAGCGCCAAGGCGTAAAGGCTGAGACAGGCTCGCATGACATTGGGGCAGGATCATAGCCGGACCCGCCACCAGGGCGACACCGGCAGACCCGCGCAAACCCCATCCAAGATCCCCGCCATGCCCCAAACTGACGAACGCAGTCTGCCGCATAATCGGAACAACTTGGCAAATAACGACATTGTTGGCCGATCAGTGGCGACAAGGTGACCTTGTAAACACGTTGCGCGACGAGGAGCGCCCGCGCGGCTGCTGAAAGGGTCGTAGGTGTTGCCATGATTTTGTCAGCTGCGTCGTCAATCTGATTGGAAGCCAGATGCGCTTCACCCAGTGTCAAACCTCAGAAAGGAGAAGTCTCTGTCGAACAGTCAGGCAGGGTGAAATCTTGCCGCAGCGAAGCGCCCTGCCGCGCCTCGCCGGCTTTAGTCAGTAGTCAAATGGGCAAACAGAAAGCTATTCATGATGAGTGCCTATACCCTGACATGGGGTGGCTTGTCACCTCCCCTCCCTTCAGATTTCACCCACGCTGGCCTGCTTGGCCAATGCGCGCTCGCTGGCTTCAACCGCGGCTTCGAATGCCAAAAGCACAGATGTGTGGCGCGGGGGATATTCCTTGACAGCTTCGAGGTAACGTAACTCCCAGAAACGGCCTGTGGGGGCTGGGCCTTCCCCTTTCAGCATGGCCTTAAACCCATCGCGTGCTGCACGGAGTTCAGCGGGGGTGGCACCCACAATATGGCGCATCAAAATGCTGGCGCTCGCCTGCCCCAAAGCGCACGCTTTCGGCTCAATTCCGGCCGCGATGACCTGACCATCCTGCAGACAAATATCCAATTCAATCTCTGACCCACAAAGCCGCGAGACCCGGTGCGACCGCCCATCAGGGCTTTCCAGCAAACCGACATGGGGAATGTCAGCGGCCAGTTCGATAACGCGCGAAGAATACAGGTCTTGGCTCATGAGGCTAACATAGGGATTTATTGGGACGTTGGAAGGGTGTGGGGTCTGCTATGCGGCAGGGGTGGTTGTTTGGAGCGGGTTGGGGGTTGCTCGATAGCGGACATTTGCCAATACGTAGGGTGCGGTCCGACAGGACTGCACCATCTCAACGACATTGGTCTTCGTTTTGAATGTTCCCACTTGGAACGCCTTTGCTGCAGGCTATGCCTACGCAAAGGCTTCGTTCGAGTTTGTGCGCGCAAGTTGGAGTGTCAAGAGGCGCGCTTCGCGCGTCGGCTAAGCCGATTTCACCTCTTGACACTCCAACTTGCGCAATAAGAATTGTTGCGCGGCTTCAAGGCAAGCGAAGTGCGGCCTGAAGCCGTTCCAAGTCGATTGGCGTAGCACCAGCATTGTCGCTTTCAAGTTTTTGCATGACTGCTCAGAACTTACGATCTCTTGCCTACAGATGTTTGCCTTGCAGTCACCGCTCACGAATACAACCCGCAAGAAAATCATAGGCTTCGTGAAAGATTGGGTGCCAGCTCGCGTCAAGCGGAAGGTCTATTGGATGCCAAAAGAAGTCAAACGTATGGCCTTGGTCATCCTGAGTGGCATGGGACCATGTATCAAGAAGCCCAGATGAATGCCAAACATAGAAGTGCCAAGTTGTCTGGTCGGGACCGATGGGCGCACTGCCAATTAGATCCATGGGTACGGGGCAGACCAAACCACTTTCTTCGAACAGTTCACGCTTTGCGGCATCTAAAGGCGTCTCACCTTTTTCAATCGTACCTTTCACAAATTGGAATCCTGCCAAGGGATGGCTGAAGGCAAGGACCTCCAACCCCCGATCCGTCGTTCTGGTCACGACGGGGCATGCTTTTTCAACGTTCAACATAAGGCAATGAAGGCTCGTGGCTAATCTGATGTCATGGTCGCACATCACACGAATTCTGGCCAACCTTGAATTAATACGACCGGTTTCAGAGACCCAATGTTAATCCAAATGAGTTAAAAGAGGTATGGAATTATTACGAGTATACCGCCTTGATACGTCCATATGCGCTGCACAAACACTTTGCCAACGTCCGTCAGGAAGCCCCCGTCATCGCCTTGATGATTATGATTGCGGGCAGTGCATTTGCCTTAACATCCAATCATATTTGGCCATTGATTTGGGCGGCTGGGTTTTTAGCGCTGTTTACGGTCGACTCTTGGTTTGCCGGCCGGTTGCTTCGAAGTGGGCGCGATCATTTACGCACCAAATTCGCAGCAATCCAGTTAGGTGCGATGTGCGCCCTAACCGTTTGTGGCTTCATGATCGCCCCAATCGCGATGATTGCGACAGGTGATTTGGCCTTGGCGATTGCCGCAACGGCGATGTTGGCCGCTTCTGCAACCAGAGCCACAGGCATTTTATCGATATCCCGTCTTTCTGGCAGCATGACTTTAGCGCCATTTATCGTGTTACCGCTCTTGAGTTTGTGGCACCCGTATGTCGGCCACAAAGCTCACCCAGAATTTAGCCATTTTGTCGCCTGCCTCGCCGCAATCTGCGGCTTGGCTTATGTGGTTATGGCGTGGCGCACGCGTGATATCGTTGAACGCAAGCTGGAACGCGCCCGCAGAGAAGCTTTGGTCCAAGGCCGCGCTGCAGCCCGCGATGCGATGATCTCAAAACTGATCTTCAAACATACCAGCATGCGGGCGGCGCTGTTTGACACGAAGGCCCGCTTTATGGCGGTCAATGATGCATGGCTCGGCGCAGTCCAGATGAGCGAGAAAGACGTTTTAGGCAAGACCATGGCCGAAGCTATGCCTTCTGCCAAGCAAGACTGGCAACAAGCAATCGCCTTGGCCCTAACGGGTGTCAGTAGCCAACAAGCAGGCGACCATCGGGTACGGGCGGACGGGGTTGAAGTCTATCTCGATTGGGAAGTCCACCCTTGGTACACGCCTGACGGCAAGATTGGCGGGGCGATTGGCTATGCCCAAGACGTCACCGAAGTTTTCCTCGCGCGCGCAGATGAAAAGGCCAAGCAACAACGTTTGACCGTCATGATTGCTCGTGCGCAAGAGGCCTTGGACGAGAAGCGCAAACTCTTGGAAGAAATCTGTGGCCCAGAGGTGCTGAGTTTAAAGCCCAGTCAGCCATCTTGGTTTGCGAAACTCGAGATTTTGAAAGAGCCGCTCGACATGTCGGGGGATCAAGATCCCAACAATCAAAGTGCTGGGCAATTGTTGGCAGGCTTTGAGCGCGTTTTGAGCGACATCGACCAACGTGACAACTTGCTGGCAACCGCCGTGCAACAATTGAGCGAAGCTCGCCTGAATGCAGAGATCGCCAGTCAAGCGAAATCGCAATTAATGGCCAATGTCAGCCATGAGCTTCGCACCCCACTTCACGCCATTTTGGGCTATACTGAAATGCTGATTGAAGATGCCGAACAGGAAGGCAGGCAAGACGCAGCCCGGGATGCCCGCAAGGTCCAGGATTCTGCCCATCACCTCTTGAAACTAATCAACGAAATCCTCGATCTTGCAAAGATCGAGGCAGGTAAGATGGAAATAACCCACGAACCTGTGAATTTGGTTGAGCTTGCCGATGAAGTCCTGCAAAGCTTGGAACCTTTAGCAAAGAATCGCGGCAATCAGTTGATCTTGGCAGCTCCCGATGAGCCAATCGTGGTTCTAACCGACGGGTTCCGCCTGCGCCAATGTTTGATGAACCTCATCTCCAATGCGATCAAATTCACCCAAGACGGGCAGGTCGCTGTCACGTTTGAAAAGCAGGGCACAGCAAGGGGGCGTGCACATTACGAAATCAAAGTGGCCGACACGGGCATTGGGATGAGCGCGGAAGCCCAATCCCGATTGTTTGAGCCGTTCCAACAAGGTGATGGCTCTGTCACCCGTATTTATGGCGGAACAGGGCTTGGCCTAGCCCTCACCCGCGAAATGATGCAACTCCTTGGCGGGACGGTTCGTGTCGAAAGCGTCGCCGGACTGGGATCAACGTTTACCCTGTCGCTGCCCGCGAAAGGCCTGCAAGCCAGTGATGTGGCTGTGCAGATTGCTGCAGACGAGTCTGCGCCATTGATCCTCGTGATCGATGATGATGAGGTCAGCAATACATTGGCGCAGCGGGCGGCCCAAAGCTTGGGCCTGAATAGCGCGATGGCCTCTACGGGCAGTTCAGCACTCGCCTATCTGGCCAACCGCTCCGTTGATCTGGTCATCTTAAACCTTGAGCTGCCAGATATGGACGGTTATGCCTGTCTGGCAGCTCTGCGCGCCAACCCGGCGCTAAGTGATACACCCATTGTTGTGATTGCGGCCGATGATGATCAACGAAAGTCGATCGCCCTTGGCGCTCAAGAGCATTTCATGAAGCCAATTTTAGCCTCAGTATTGGGCGCTGCGATTGCGCGGCTCATACGCCCGAAGAGTGAAACCCTCCATGCCGAGACCATTGAGTTGCCGCGCTATCGCCTGTGGAGAGCCAATTCATGACCCTTGGGATACAGTTTTGTCTATTCAAATGCACGCAAATCATGAAATTGTTGAACGATAGGTAACAGGGGACCGTCATGCAAAGAATTTTGCTGGCCGAGGATCATGACGACAATCGCCAAATGCTGATGCGTCGTCTTACACGGGCTGGATTTGAAGTGCGCGGGGCCAGCGACGGTCAAGATGCCCTTGACCAAGCCTTGGCATGGAAGCCGGACCTAGTGTTGATGGATGTGTCTATGCCGATTATGTCAGGCCTCGATGCGACGCGCATGATCCGCGCGAAGCTCGGCTCCACCATCAAAGTTATTGCCTTAACCGCCCATGCCATGAACGAGTCCAGAGAGGCGTGCTTTGAAGCAGGCTGTGACGCCTTTGCAACCAAACCGGTAGATTGGCCGCAATTGATGGAAGAAATGACCCGCCAGTTTCAAGGGAGGACGGCGTCGTGACCGAAGATCTCCAGGACCAGTTTGCCAATACCAACATCCTAATTGTCGATGATATGCAGGATAATATCGATGTGCTGGCTCGCCGCCTGCGCAACCGCCAAGCCACTGTCTACGAGGCCAGTGACGCGACAGAAGCGCTGGATATTCTGAGCGTCTCGCCGATCGACATCCTCTTGTTGGACGTCATGATGCCGGGTCTAAGTGGGCTGGATGTGGTCAAGAAAATCCGCACCAAACGCTCTGCCGCTGCTTTGCCCATTATCATGGTCTCTGCCCGGACCGACCAAGCCATGATGGTGGAGTGTCTGCAAGCAGGTGCCAATGATTATGTGACCAAGCCCGTGGACTTTCAGATCGTTAGCGCCCGGATTGCCACGCAATTAAGCATCCGCGATACCTATCGCGCAGCACTTCGGGATCGGTCGAAACATATCGGCCTGGCTGAAGAAAGCCGCGTTCGGCTGGCAGAAGCTGAAGCCAAGATCGCAAGTCTGACGGGCAAGCGTTAGGCTGGGCAAAGCCCTTTAGCCCTTATAATCATGCCACAGACCAGTGCCGTCTAAGAGCTGCAGCCCACCTTCGGTTTCCCGCACATAGTTTGGGTCGAGTGGGGCTTTGAATGCCCCACCGGGTACATCCAAAACATAAGTAGGCTGGGCGAGGCCCGTCAGCGTGCGGCGCAACCCCGCCATGAGGTCTTGGCCTTCTGAAATTGGCAATCGAAAATGACCAGTGCCGGGGGCAAGGTCTGGGTGGTGCAGATAATAGGGCTTTACCCCAAGGGCGACAAAGCCGCGCATGAGGTCTTGCAGCACGTCCAAGCGATCATTCACCCCCCGCAGCAAGACGGACTGACTCACTAAACTAATCCCCGCCTCACGCAGCCGAATAATAGCGGCTTTGGCCTTTGAGGTGAATTCGCGCGGATGATTGGCATGAATGGCGACCCAGCTTGCGACGCCCTCTGCCCGTAGCGCGCTAACAAAGTCATCGGTCACGCGTTCAGGCGCAACCACGGGCACACGTGTATGCCAACGCACGACTTTGATGTGGTCTATGCCGGCCAAAGCCTGCACCAAGTCCCGGGCGCGACGGGCCGACAGCATAAAAGGATCGCCACCTGTCAAAATGACCTCAAAAATCTGAGGTCTCGCGCGGATGTAATCCAAAGCTTGGTCGAGTTGGTCACCCACCAAAGCCTCGCCACCCGGCCCCACCATCTCACGGCGGAAGCAGAAGCGGCAATAGACGGGGCAAACCGACAGAACTTTCAGAAGAACGCGGTCGTCATAGCGGTGGACGAGGCCCGGCACTGGCGAAAAAGCCGCATCATCAATCGGGTCGGCGCTTTCCTCTGGGCTGTGCAGCATCTCAAAGGTGGAAGGAACAAATTGCGCTCGGATCGGGTCTTGCGGATCGGCGCTATCGATCAGGTCCAGCATCGTCGGCGTCACCGCCACGGCATAACGTTCTGCCACTGCCGCTAATCCGGCTGCCTCTTCTAATGTTACGAGGCCAAGGGCCTGAAGATCGACAATTTTGGTGCTCGATGCTTCTGCCGGAACGGGGGGCGACAGTGCCTTAATCTTTGCCTGTGGAGCCAAAGCCGCCTGTTCCCCGTGCCGTTTCATCGAGTTCTTCAAACTCCATCCAGCCAATCTGCGTGATGGGGGCAACGACCATTTGCGCTATGCGATCGCCGCGATGGATGCGGAAGCCCTCCCAACCATGATTGATCAGGATCACAGCGACTTCACCCCGATAATCCGCATCAATCGTGCCGGGGCTGTTGAGACACGTAATGCCATTCTTCAACGCAAGCCCTGAGCGCGGGCGAACTTGAGCTTCATAGCCAGCCGGCAAAGCAATGCACAGACCGGTTGGGATCAGGGCCCGCCGACCGGGCAATAAATCGATATGGCTACCTTCAGCCAAAGCGGCCCGTAAATCCATGCCCGCTGATTGGCCGGTTTCATAGGTCGGCAGCGGCAAGTCACCAAAATGAGAGAGCTTTTTGACGGCAACCAAGGGACGAATGGTCTCCGCGGCCTCAGAAGGCGTTGTGGGCGCACGGGTCGAGAACGGCTTCAACATCCTTAGTCCTTCATGGGGCACTTGCCTTTGGCACGCCGGTCAAAAATTTCTGCGCGGTAGAGGCGCCGCGGATCTAGCTTAATCCAGTAGCCAGATTCGGTTGAACACTGGGCTCAAATCCATAATGCTTCAACCAGCGGACATCGGCCGCAAACATGTCGCGCAAGTCTGGGATGCCATATTTCAGCATCGCCAAACGGTCGATCCCCATGCCGAAGGCAAAGCCTTGATACTGATCTGGATCAATGCCGCAGGCGCGCAGCACATTGGGGTGAACCATGCCGCAGCCCAAAATCTCGAGCCAATCTGTACCCGTACCGATTTTCAACGCACCACCGGAGCGGTCACAGCGGACATCCATCTCAGCGGAGGGTTCGGTGAACGGGAAATGGTGCGGGCGGAAGCGCACGTCCACATCGTCGATTTCAAAGAAGGCGCGCATGAAATCCATCAACACGCCCTTGAGATGGCCCATATGGACCCCGTCTTCGATGACGAGGCCTTCGATTTGGTGGAACATCGGCGTGTGGGTCTGATCAGAGTCGCAGCGATAGGTGCGGCCCGGTGCCACGATCCGGATCGGCGGCTTTTGGGTCAGCATGGTGCGCACCTGCACAGGGCTGGTATGGGTACGCAGCAGCATGCGCGAGCCATCTTCTTTTTCTTCAAAGAAGAAGGTGTCATGCATATCGCGCGCTGGATGCTTGGGCGGGAAATTCAGTGCGGTGAAATTGTGGAAGTCATCTTCCACATCCGGACCCTCAGCGATAGAGAAGCCCATATCGGCAAAGATGGTTTGAACTTCTTCAAACACCTGCATGATCGGATGAATCTTGCCACGCCGCTCGGGTCGCGACGGCAAGGTCACATCAATCCGTTCTGCCAAGAGGCGCGCGTCAAGGGCGGCATGGGCCAGCGCCTCTTTCTTCTCGGCAATCGCGTCGCTGAGACTTTGCTTTAAGCCATTGACCAAGGGACCAAAAGTCTGGCGCTCCTCCGGGCTCATCCCACCCATGCCTTTAAGAAGTTCCGACACGCTGCCCTTCTTGCCAAGGGCGTTGACGCGCACCTGTTCAACGGCCGCTTCATCTTGGGCGGCATCCAATTGGGCAAAGAGTTCGCGGGAGAGAGTTTCAATATCGGTCATGAAACGGTCCTAGCGGATTGGACGCCCAAATGGGAGGGGGGTGGCGCAGATGAATGGGGGACGTCAGCCCCGCTCAGCGCAAAGCGCGCATCCACCCCGCTCTAGGCCGCTTGCGCCCGACCTTGTTCCACACTTTGCGCATGGCTGATGATCAGATCAGCCATGTGCTTGGTCTTCGAAGGGGGGAGATCATGGGCCATTTGGTCGATGACCTCTAGCTTTGCACCTGGAATTCGCCGCGCGGTGTCGACGCCGCATGCCAGTGGCACCAATTCATCCTGCTTGCCGTGAATAACCAAGGTGGGCGCTTGGATTGAGGCCAGCTTTCCGGCACGCGCGCCATCGGCCAGAACGGCAATGAGTTGTCGTAGCGTGCCTTTGGGATCATAAGCGCGATCATAGGCCGCAGTCGAATGATTGACGAAGGCGTCCGGCGCGCGCGCCGGATCAGGGTAAGAGATTAATTCCAGCGTCCGCCGACCAATCTCAATCGCTTCATCGCGGCTTGGTGCCTTGCTACGCCGCGCTGTCAGACGTTGGCGCAGTTTCGCTGGGGCGCTGGGCAAGCCGCGTGCACCGCTGGTCGACATCACAGAGATCAGGCTGCGTACCCGAGTCGGGTAATGGATCGCCATGGTTTGCGCAATCATGCCGCCCATAGAAACGCCAACAACATGGGCGGCATCAATCCTGAGATGATCCAAAAGCGCAACCGCATCTTGGGCCATATCCTTGACGTGATAGGCCGTCTTAAAGCCGATCCCGAACAATAGCCCGGCAATGGCGCGCAGAACGCTTGCCACTTGTGCATCATGAAAATGCGTTGAAAGGCCCACATCGCGATTATCAAACAAGATCACGCGATGCCCGGCAGCTACCAACTCTGCCATGAAATCTTCAGGCCAAGCGATCAATTGCCGCCCCAGCCCCATCACCAACAACAAAGGCACGCCCGAGGCATCGCCCCGTTCCTCATAATAAAGCTCAATGCCATTGGCTTGAATGGTCGGCATGCATGTGTCCCCCGATGCAGGCGTGGTCTGTCGGTGTCGTTGCACGGTAGCAGAAACAAAAAACGGCCCCGAGATATCTCAGGGCCGTTTTCAAGTCATGTCAACCGGGCTCGCGTTGCTCGCATTTCGACTGGCGCGCAACTTTGATCCAATGGATCAAAACGCGCTTAGGGGCTTACGCAGCCAATGCGGCCTTTGCCTTTTCAACCACGGCTGCGAAGGCGGCGGGTTCGCGGATCGCGATATCGCTCAACACTTTGCGGTCGACTTGGACGCCTGCTTTCAACAAGCCGTTGATGAAGACCGAATAGGTCATGTCATGCTGACGGGCTGCTGCGTTGATGCGCTGGATCCACAAAGCGCGGAAGTTGCGCTTCTTGGCCTTGCGGTCGCGGTAGGCATATTGACCAGCGCGCCAGACGGCGGCGGTCGCGGTGCGGATGGTGTTCTTCCGGCGGCCTTGGAAGCCTTTAGCAGCTGCCAGGATGTTCTTCCGACGGGCGCGGGTTTGTTGCCCTGCTTTAATACGTGCCATTGTCTATATCCTTACAGCCCGTAGGGCGTCCAAAGTTTCACGCGAATTGCATCGCCAGTCGCGAGCACCGACGTTCCACGGTTTTGACGGATATATTTGGATTTGTGCGACATCAAACGGTGACGCTTGCCCACAACACCATGCATAACTTTGCCGGTAGCCGTGATCTTGAAGCGCTTTTTGACGCCACTCTTAGTCTTCAGTTTCGGCATTTCGCTCTCCTGTGCTATGATGCACGGACTTGTTTTCATAAAGAATTCAAGTCAGCTAAAATAACCGCCACGGCATGCCGTTTCGCCGGACGATCAGATGGGAGGCGCGATCTAATCTAAGAGCGTGCAAAAAACAAGGGATTGGACTGAGTCTAAGCCTCGTAAGCCCCACACCAACCCACACCCATCTGCAATCATATAAAGACATGTTTATATCTTTCCTTGCCTTTTCTCGAAGCCTCGGTTAGAAGCCGCCTTCATAGGCCCTGTGCGCGAAGGTCGCTGGCGCAGGCATCGACTCTTCGAGGACTTTTCATGACTGACTATATCGTGGCCGACATCGGCTTGGCTGACTGGGGCCGCAAGGAATTGGCAATTGCTGAAACCGAAATGCCTGGTTTGATGGCAACGCGCGCCGAATTTGGCCCAGGTAAGGTTTTGAAAGGCGCCCGCATTGCTGGCTGCCTACACATGACAATCCAAACCGGCGTCTTGATCGAGACCTTGACGGCTTTGGGTGCGGATGTTCGTTGGTCTTCGTGCAACATCTACTCGACCCAAGACCAAGCTGCCGCCGCGATTGCTGCTGCTGGCGTGCCGGTTTTCGCCATCAAGGGCGAAACGCTGCTGCAATACTGGGAATATGTCCACAAAATCTTTGAATGGTCCGATGGCGGCTATCCAAACCTGATCTTGGACGATGGTGGCGATGCAACCTTATTGTGCGTCTTGGGCCCCAAGGCTGAAAAAGACCCCAGCATTTTGAACAACCCACAAAACGAAGAAGAAGAAGCGCTTTACACGGTAATGAAGCGCTATTTGGTCGAAAAGCCAGGCTTCTATTCGGCGATCCGCGACGCCATCAAAGGTGTGTCGGAAGAAACCACAACAGGCGTGCATCGTTTGTATCAAATGGCTGAGCGTGGCGACCTGCCATTCCCAGGCATCAATGTGAACGACAGCGTGACCAAGTCGAAATTCGACAACCTTTATGGCTGTAAGGAATCCTTGGTAGACGGCATCCGCCGTGGCACCGACGTGATGATGGCAGGCAAGGTCGCGATGGTTGCAGGCTTTGGTGACGTGGGCAAAGGCTCTGCCGCTTCGTTGCGCAACGCAGGTTGCCGCGTGATGATTTCTGAAATCGACCCCATCTGCGCGCTGCAAGCCGCGATGGAAGGCTATGAAGTCGTCACCATGGAAGATGCTGCCCCTCGTGCAGACATTTTCGTCACCGCAACCGGTAACCTCGACGTTCTAACGCTCGACCACATGCGCGCGATGAAAGATCGCGCCATTGTCTGCAACATCGGCCACTTCGACAGCGAAATCCAAGTCGCAGCCCTTCGGAACTACAAGTGGCACAATGTGAAGCCACAGGTCGATGAAGTCGAATTCCCAGACGGCAAGCGCATCATCGTCTTGTCAGAAGGCCGCTTGGTCAATCTGGGCAATGGCACCGGTCACCCAAGCTTCGTGATGTCGGCTTCCTTCACCAACCAAACCTTGGCTCAAATCGAGTTGCACACCAACCGCGATAAGTATGAGAACCAAGTCTATGTGTTGCCAAAGCACCTCGACGAAAAGGTTGCAATGTTGCACCTCGAAAAAGTAGGTGCCAAGCTGACAAAACTGACCAAGGCCCAGTCGGACTATATCAGCGTTCCAGAAACCGGCCCGTTCAAGCCAGACACCTATCGCTATTGATCCTGTGCCCGGGCCTGTCCCGGTGCAGATCATGGGGCAATCGGGGGATTGCAAGGCGGCGGCGCAGATTTCTGCGTCGCCGTTTTCTTTTGGGTTGCGAGGTGTATTGCCCAGCACCAAAATTTCAGCCCATTAAATTATTCCGCAGAACTTTTGAATTGAGAGCTTGCGCCAATCGAAGCCTTTGATATTGCGTGTGTCATAATAGAATAACGGAGTGTACTCGTTATGGTGCAGCCCAATCGAAATCCAGATGCCCTGCGCCAATGTTTAAGGCTTCTCGGTCTGTCTCAATTGCCCAAGGTCAGTGGTTTTGTCTGGTGGGTAGATCGTCGATTACCAATCTCTGACGCGGTGTTCGAAGTCGATTTTTTTGGGCATCGGTATGAGGGGTGCCTTAATCAGAAGATCGACAAAAGTGTTTGGTACTTTGGCGTGTATGAGCCAGTTGAGTTGAATCTGGTTAAAGGGATTCTCGAAGAAGTCCGCCGACAAGGTGATGAACCAATTGTGCTTTTGGATATTGGTGCAAATGTCGGTCATCATTCGCTATTCTTGTCGTCCTATGCAGATCAAATCATCGCTTTTGAGCCCGCCACTGAGGCATCAGAAAAGCTTAGGACGCGAATGGCCAAAAATAATATTCCAAATGTCACCATTTATAATGTCGCACTTGGAGAGTCGGACTCCCTTGGTTCCTTGGGAAGCGGTTTTGAAGGCAATTCAGGCTCTAGGTCGCTCATGTGGACTTTTGATGCTGGAAAGAATGAGGAAGTGACCATTCGGCACGGCGACGCCTTCATGAAAGAAATTGATTGCCCCAAGATTCACGCGATTAAGATGGATGTGGAAGGTTTTGAGAAGACCGTATTGACCGGATTACGTACGAAGATCGCCGCGGATCGACCGATCATCCTTTTCGAAATGGTCGGAGATCGAATACGCGGTGGATTTGAAGGAATCGAAGATCTTCACTCGACGATTTTGGGAGACTGCACCCTATTCGGCCTTCACGGGCGAACAAAGCCATTCCTTCGAGATTACGTTTGGGAGGACGACGCGGCTCTTCTTGTTCCAAACGAAAAGCTCATGCTTGTTCAAAAATTTAGGCAGTGAGTTAACCTGCTAGACTTTTGTCCAATGACACCACTTTGCTAGCTGAGTTCATCGAGAGCTTTACCTCTAGTTCAGAAAAACCCTACCAAGTCATCTTCACAGGTGGCGGACCTTTGTAATTGGGGTCGGCCGCAGATGGGGGAGGCGGCACAATCGTGCTGGGGGTCGAAACCGTTGTTGCAGCGGGAGGCTGGCTGGCCTGAACTTCGGCCCGGATGGCGGCCAAAGCGCTGACCGACGCATAGCCATCGGCAATCTTCCCGCGGCTCTTTTGATAGGCCTGCAAAGCAGCCCGCGTGCGCGGACCGGCTTGACCATCGGGTGTGCCGACATCAAAACCCAAGCCATTGAGCAAGGTTTGTAGCTCGGTCGCCCCGGCCCGCCCAATTGGCGGGTCATCGGTCGGCCAACGGGTTGGCATTTGGCCACGTCCGGCGATTTGATCTGCTAAAATCGCAACTGACAAGGCGTAGGCATCGGCCGCATTATAGGCCCGGATCGCGCCATAGTTCACGCCCACCAAAAACGCCGCGCCCTGCGCGCCTGCGGGTGCTAAAAGCCGGACTTGCCACCCATCTTCGTCGAGAGAGACGGACTGGCCTTCAGGCAGCTCGGTGACGATTGGATTGACGCCCAACGCCTTCCAGAACGAAAGCGGCCGGCGAACCCCGTCAGCGAGGCTCCAATCAAAATCTGCGGGTACGCTTGCTTCTACGCCCCAACGTTCACCTGCCTGCCAGCCCGCACGCGCCAGATAGTTTTGAGTCGAGGCCAAAGCGTCGATTGGGTTAGACCAGATATCGCGCTTGCCATCGCCATCGCCGTCAATCGCGCGGCTTAAGAAAGAGCTCGGCATGAATTGGGTGTGCCCCATAGCACCAGCCCACGAGCCGATTAGATCGCTGCGGGTTGCCTCTCCGCGCTCAAGAATGTCAAAAACTGCGAGCAATTCGGATTCACCCAAGGCAGTACGACGACCCGTATAAGCCAAAGTTGCCAAGGAGCGAACCACATCGGACGAGCCCTTATTGCCACCGAAACTGCTTTCGACGCCCCAGATGGCGATGGCAAATTCGACAGGCACGCCGGTGCGTTCAACAATGGGAAGCAACGCATCTTTGCGCGCGGCGTAAGCGGCACGGCCCTGTTCAATTCTGCTTTGTGATACGGCTCCGGCCATATAGGCCCAAATCGGGCGGACAAATTCGGGTTGGCTTTCATTTAGCCGCTTCACATCGCCATTGGGCGCGATATCGGCCAAAGTCGCATCGACAATCCCGGGCTGCTTCTTGCCGATCAGGACCGCGCGCGTCGCAAAGTCATTGCGCCAAGCGTCAAACTCAGCCGAGCCAGAGGATGTGAAGGGTGGCGGCACATAGGCCAGCGGCTCTTGCGCGCCAGCCAAGGTCGAAGTTGCAACTGCCAAAGCTGCCAAGCTAAAAGTTCGGGCCATCATGCGGTCAGTGTAAGACGCTCTGGGTGAAGCCGCAATGAACAAGATGCGCGAAGTGCCATTCTGCCCTGTGCACTGCCTTGATATCCCTCTAAGTAAAGCGGATAACAAGTGAGTGATCGAAAAGCTGGGGCACGTGTGACAGACCAATCAAGTCAAGCAGTGGCAACGCCACCTGCAGCCCGGCCCGGTGCCATGATCTTTATTCTGGCAACTGTGGTGCTCGATATGTTGTCAATCGGCCTGATCGTACCGATCATGCCGCGCTTGGTTGAAACCTATTTTACCGATGTGACCGCCGCGGCGCATGCCTTTGGGTGGTCCATGACGATTTGGGCTTTCTTGCAATTCTTCATGTCACCAATTTTGGGAGCTCTATCAGATCAATTTGGGCGCAGACCCATTATTCTCCTGTCCTGTGTGGGCTTAGGTGTTTCCTATTTTGCCACCGCTGTTGCGCCCACCTTTCTAGCATTTATGGCTGCACGGGTGATTTCGGGGGCCACGGCTGGCAATATTTCCGCCGCCAATGCTTATGTGGCCGATGTGACCCCCCCTGCTGGACGGGCGAAAGCTTTTGGGATGCTGGGTGCGGCATTTGGTGTTGGCTTTACTTTTGGCCCGGCCATGGGCGGCCTTTTGGGGTCAATTGATGTCCGCCTGCCCCTCTATGTTGCTGGCACCCTATGCTTCCTCAATGCGGCTTATGGGTACTTCGTCTTGCCTGAGTCCCACAAGCTCGAGAACCGGAGCGCATTTAAATGGCGCAAAGCCAATCCGATTGGAGCATTAGCTGTCTTCAAGGGCCAGCCCACGCTTTACGCCCTTATACCGGTTTATGCCCTGTTCGCGTTGGCGCAAAATGTGTTTCCCTCAAGCTTTGTTCTTTATGCGGAGCATCGTTATCATTTTGATACCATTACGACCGGCGCCACAATGGCGGTATCGTCGACGTTGATGATATTGGCACAGCTCTTCATTGTTCAGCGGGTAGTGGGGCGATTGGGCGAGCGGCGCTCTCTCATGGTGGCCTTGTTCTTTGGCATGAGCGGCTTTGCCCTGTATGGCTTAGCCCCGACGCCGATTTGGTTCTGGGCCTCAATGCCTGTGATGACGCTGTGGGCGTTATTCAACCCAGCCGTGCAGAGCCTTATGACCCAGCGCGTCTCAGCCAGTGCACAAGGACAATTGCAGGGGGGCCTTGCGTCGCTCATGGCTCTGATGGGCATTTTTGCACCGACACTTTATACCAGCCTGTTCGCATTAGGCATCGCAAAGCAATTACCCGGCGGATTAGACTTGCCCGGGGCCCCGTTCCTGACGGCGTCGCTCTGTCTAGGTACCGCGCTTGTAATCGCGATCTTTGCCGTCCGCCGTAGCCCAGGCAGCGGAAAACCGCAGTGAGACAGTGCAAATCCTCACAATATGGTGACAACAAGTCCAACACCTTGTCCGTCATTCGTCACAGCCCCGTCATGGGAACGTCCTAGCACGTTCAGGGATTGAGCAAACTGGCCTTTAGGAGAGCGAGTGATGGGACAGCGTAAATTTTTGGCAGCCAGCGTCATGGCCATGTTGAGCCTTGCCGCACCTGTCCTCGCCCATCCAAATCACAATGCACCCGCCCCACTTGCCCCATGGCAACAAGCTTCAATTTGGCCGGATCGTATCATAACGACCTTTGAAACCGACCCAACAACCAGTTTTGCTGTCACGTGGCGGACCGATGGCAGCGTTACACAAGCTGTGGCCGAAATTGTTCTAGCCACGCCCGATGCCCGCTTTGATCTGGGCGCGACCCGCAAGGCGGCGGACTCCGAGCCGCTCGACCTCGAGACCATCAAGACGGCCGGGCAAGAGCTAAAGATGACTTGGAATGCCGGTCTGGCACCTGTCACCTATCATTCGATTAATTTTGACGGGCTGCAACCCGACACGCTCTACGCCTACCGTGTCGGCGGCGGCGACGGCAAATGGAGTGAATGGTTCCAAGTCCGCACCGCGCCCAAGTCAGGCCCGATCAAATTTCTCTATGTCGGCGACGCACAAAATGGGGTGCTGTCGCATTGGTCGCGCTTGATCCGCGCTGGCTACCAAAAAATGCCAGACGCGCGCTTCATCATTCATGCAGGTGATCTGGTCAATCGCGGCTCTCGCGACATTGAGTGGGCGGAATGGTTCAAGGCCGTTGGCTTTATCCATGGCATGATCCCCGCCATCCCAGTTTCAGGAAACCACGAGTATGATAGCTTTGGAGAGGGGCCAGCCCAACGCAGACTGCTTTCTGCGATGTGGCGGCCGCAGTTCCGCTTAAACTCAGTGGAGAGCCTGCCCGCCACCCTGCGCGAGACGGTTTACAAGGTCGCCTATGGCCCAGACCTCGACATCTTTGTGCTGGACACTACGTCGGAAGACTTGGCCAGCCAGGCGACTTGGTTGGACCAAGCCCTCACCCAGTCCAAGGCCAAATGGCGCATCGTCACCATGCACCATCCGATTTTCTCGTCCGGCCAAGGACGGGACAATCTCTCGCGGCGCAATCTTCTCTTGCCGGTCTTTAGCAAACATAAGGTCGATCTGATCCTACAAGGCCACGATCATACCTATGCACGTGGCACGATTGCTGAAACCGATCCGCAACGGCCTGAGCGGGCGGTTGTTGGTGGTGCAGAAGATGTCGCCATGATGTTTGTCAATTCGGTTTCAGGCCCTAAGCAATATAAATTCAAATCCACACGATGGGACGAATATGCTCCATCAGGCGTAAGGCTGGATCGGTTTGGTGAAGGCACCCAATTCTTCCAAACTATTGAGATCAATGGTGGAACACTTGCGTATCGCGCCTATGCCGCCACCGGTGAACTCTATGACAGCTTTGATATGAGCAAAGACGCCGCTGGCAAAAAGCAGGTGACCAAGGGACCAGCTGCGACGATGGAACAACGCGCCTATGGCCCGAATTTCCCCCATCGCGACTTCAAAGACCCGCAATAGCGTTGCCGGAGCTCAGAAAAGTACTTAGAGGCCAATCCGAACGACTTGGATGATCAGGGTCCACGCGATGAGCGAGAAGACCACGGCGATGGCAAATCCAATGGGACGCAGATCCCTCATAGAGTCGTCATCTTCATGGATTTGCGCCGCAAACTCCATTTCCAGTCGCTCTTGAATGGATTGCACGGGCGAAGGAACATGAGCGGGATCTCGCGAAAAACGTGCAGCGTTTTCAGCAGTTACCAGAACCGCATCCTGCACCTGTATCTCCGCATCCTTATGGACTGATTCCAAGTCAATTGCTTGAGCCTCTGTCGCGTCGCGCAGACCCTTTGGTTTCGCTTTAGCCATCCCGAACCTTCCCCCAATGGTTTTGTATAACCCCCGCGTATTTCCGTGCACTTAAGCCGATTAGATAAATTTGAGAGATTCATGAATAACGGACTAAGCCAGATTTCGTGGCAAAGGCGCGCATTTGCTCATATACGTTATCTGCTTCACAAACTTGAGGTGAAACTCTGGCATTGAAATTGCTACCAGAAGGATAGACGTCACTTTTCAGGACATTGTGGCGTTAATCATTCGCATCTGATCCACTTTTGCAGGCGAGTACTTGCGAGATTTATCGGTGTTTTCGAAGGTAGATAAAATGCACGTCACGATGATTGGTTCAGGTTACGTCGGCCTTGTTTCGGGTGCCTGTTTTGCAGATTTTGGTCATGATGTGACATGTGTTGATAAGGATTCGACAAAGATCAATCAGCTGAACACTGGCATCATGCCAATCTTTGAGCCGGGCCTAGATCTTTTAGTTGCTAGAAACGTCGAGGCCGGTCGGCTGCGCTTTACAGTCGATGCAGGAGAGGCAATTGCTGCCTCCGATGCTGTTTTTATTGGTGTCGGCACACCGGCGCGCAGCTCTGACGGTCATGCAGATCTGTCTTATGTCTATGCCGCCGCAGAAGAAATCGCAGACTTGATCAAGGGCTTCACCGTGATCGTAACAAAGTCAACAGTGCCTGTTGGGACTGGCGATGAAATCGAAGCCATCATTCGCAAGCGGCGACCAAACGCAGAATTCGCAGTGGTCTCCAATCCGGAATTCTTGCGCGAAGGCGCAGCGATCCGCGACTTCCAAGAACCTGATCGCGTTGTCATCGGCGGCGCAGATGATCCACGCGCCCGCCAGATTATGCAGGAACTCTACCGTCCCTTGATGGAACAAGAGACGCCGATCTTATTCACTTCTCGTCGAACATCAGAACTCACCAAATATGCGGCGAACGCATTCCTTGCGATGAAAATCACTTTCATCAATGAAATCGCAAACCTATGCGAACGCGTTGACGCCGACGTCCAAGAAGTATCTCTCGGGATTGGCTTGGACGAGCGCATTGGCAAGCGCTTTCTGCAAGCTGGGCCCGGTTACGGCGGCTCTTGCTTCCCGAAGGATACTTTGGCCTTGATGAGGACGGCCCGCGACGCCGGAGCGCCGGTTGAACTGATAGAAACAACTGTTCGCATCAACGATGCCCGCAAGCAGGCCATGGCGCAGAAAATCGTGCAGGCTATGGGTGGTGATGTTCAAGGCAAAACGATCGCGGTTTTGGGTCTAACCTTTAAGCCAAATACAGATGATATGCGCGATGCGCCGTCGCTCGACATCATTCCAGCGCTACAGGCCGAAGGCGCGCGCATTCGGGCCTTTGACCCTGAGGGCATGCATGAAGCGCAGCGCCACTTCAAAAACATGGATTATGCCGCCAACGCCTCTGACGCCATTGAAGGAGCTGACGCGTTAGTAATTCTAACTGAATGGGACGCGTTTAAAGCGATAGAACTCGGTAAGTTAAAAACGATGCTTTCTGTTCCAATTGTGGTCGACTTGAGGAACATGTTCAGCGTTTCTGAAATGAACAGATATGGAATTCGGTATTTTGGTGTAGGAAGACCACAAAACTCTCGCCAGATTTCAGACATTAAGGAACTACACGATGTATCATGCTAACAAACGCGTTTTGGTCACTGGCGGGGCCGGCTTTTTGGGCTCGCACTTGTGCGAGCGCTTACTGGAAGCAGGGGCCGAGGTTATTTGCGTCGACAATTTCTTCACCGGCACCCGACGGAACGTTGAACATCTGATTGGCCATAAGCGCTTTGAATTGATGCGCCATGATGTGTGCTTCCCGTTGTTTGTCGAGGTCGATGAGATCTACAATCTCGCCTGCCCTGCTTCACCAATCCATTACCAGCACGATCCCGTGCAGACGACAAAAACCAGCGTGCATGGCGCGATCAACATGCTGGGCCTAGCTAAGCGGGTCCGTGCGAAAATCTTCCAAGCCTCAACCTCTGAAGTTTATGGCGACCCCAGCGTCCATCCGCAGCCAGAGGAATATTGGGGCAATGTGAACCCAATCGGGCCACGCTCGTGCTATGACGAAGGCAAGCGCTGTGCCGAGACCTTATTCTTCGATTATAATCGCCAGCATAAAGTGCGCATCAAAGTTGCGCGCATTTTCAATACCTATGGACCGCGCATGCATCCAAATGACGGTCGGGTTGTTTCGAACTTCATCGTCCAAGCCCTGCAAAACCAAGATATTTCGGTTTATGGCGCGGGCGACCAGACCCGTTCCTTCTGCTATGTCGATGATTTGGTCTCAGGCTTTATGAAGTTGATGGCGACCGCGGATGACGTCATTGGTCCGATCAATCTGGGCAATCCCGGCGAGTTCACCATCCGTCAGCTAGCCGAGTTGGTCATCGAATTGACCGGCTCCAAATCGCGCATCGTGGAGTTCCCATTACCCCAGGACGACCCCAAGCAGCGTCGCCCGGTTATCGAGAAGGCAAAAGCCCAACTCGGTTGGGAACCAAAGGTGCCGTTGCGCGAAGGCTTAGGCAAAACCATCGTTTATTTCGACAAATTGCTCAAGGAAAATGACCCCAGCGTAGCCGTCGCGGCGTCCTAACAGCGATGAAATCAATAAGACAACAAGTGAGTAGAAACGATGTCAGTGCGTAAACGAGCTCTAATCACCGGTATTACGGGCCAAGACGGTGCCTATTTGGCCGAATTATTGTTGAGCAAGGGCTATGAAGTCCATGGCCTGAAGCGACGCTCTTCGTCTTTCAATACCGCTCGGATCGATCAGATCTATCAAGACCCACATGAAGAGGATATTCGCCTGAAATTGCACTATGGCGACATGACAGATTCCACCAATCTGATCCGGATCGTCCAAGAAGTTCAACCTGACGAAATCTACAATCTGGCGGCGCAGAGCCATGTGCAAGTCAGCTTTGAAACACCTGAATATACAGCCAATGCAGACGCCGTTGGCACGTTGCGTTTGCTGGAAGCCATCCGCATTCTAGGAATGGAAAAAGCCACGCGCTTTTATCAAGCCTCGACTTCTGAGCTTTATGGGCTGGTACAAGCCGTACCACAAAGCGAAACTACGCCCTTCTATCCACGCTCTCCCTATGGTGTGGCCAAGCTTTATGCCTATTGGATCACCGTCAATTATCGCGAAGCCTATGGCATTCACGCGTCTAATGGCATCTTGTTCAACCACGAGAGCCCGCTGCGCGGTGAAACCTTCGTAACGCGCAAAATCACGCGCGCCGTGGCCGCAATCGCTCAAGGGCTGCAAGACAAGCTTTATTTGGGCAATTTGGATGCAGAACGCGATTGGGGACATGCGCGCGATTACGTCGAAGGCATGTGGCGGATTGTTCAGCACGAAGTCGGCGACGACTTTGTGTTGGCAACGGGCGAAAAGCGCTCGGTGCGCGAGTTTGTGAACTTGGCTTTCAAGGAAGTAGGCATTGAAGTCGCTTGGGAAGGCTCAGGCGTCAAGGAGATCGGTCGCGATGTGAAGACCGGCAAAACTTTGGTCGCTGTTGATCCACGCTATTTCCGCCCGACTGAAGTCGACTTGCTTTTGGGCGATGCCGCCAAAGCCAAGCGCCTACTCGGCTGGGCCCCAGAGACCAGCTTTGCCCAAATGGTAACAGAGATGGTCAAAAGCGATTTTGGCCTTGTTGCTCGCGAAGCCTCACATCGCCGGCTGGATGAGGACTTTGGCAACGTCGCGCGTTGACCTGTAGGGCGCGGAACGCGCCCGACCTGTCGGACCAAATTTGATCGGCTGTGTGTGGAGATCGATCCCATGTTAATCTCAGTAATCATGGTGACGTGGAATTCTGGGGCCACGGTTCGCCATACCTTGGACAGCTTCTTTTCCCAAACCTATGGGCCAAAAGAATTAGTTGTTGTCGATGGTGGGTCTCGGGATGAGACGATGGAGATCGTTAGATCCTATCCACAAACCAACATAACTTGGATTTCAGAGCCCGATAACGGCATGTATGACGCCTTGAACAAAGGTCTCAAGTTAGCTTCGGGGGATGCAATTGGGGTGCTAAACTCCGACGATACCTATCATAGCCCGTCGAGCCTAGAGGCGATCGGCAAAGGCCTTAGGATGGCCGATACCGTCCATGGCCATCTGAATTTCGTCACCGATCATGGCACCAAGACAGTCTCACGGGTCTGGCGCGGGCAACCCCGGCCTCGACAAGGCTTTAAAGCTGGGTGGATGCCGGGACACCCGACTTTCTATGCGCGGCGGCACGTTGTCGAAAATGTTGGTCCGTTCGATTTGGCACTTGAGACATCCTCAGACTATGATTGGATGTTGCGCGCATTAGAAGTGCATGGCTTCAGTACCCATCTGATTGATGAGGTGCTAATCGATATGCAACAAGGCGGGCGCAGCACCTCTGGTCTTGCCTCCTACTTGCATCACAATCTTGAGGCTTTGCGGGCACGACAGAAGTGGCTCAAAGCTGGATTGATCGACTATGCGCTGTTTGCTAAGCCCTTGCGCAAAGTTGGCCAATTTTTGGCTGTGAAGCCTTAGGATCCGACAGCGCCACGACTCATTTCTTGCGGGCCAAATGTCTCTCATTCAGACAAAGGTCTTCAGCCCTTTTTGAACCTAGCCTGAGTGCACTTGCACCCTATTCGAGGATTGTATGACACCTTCTCCCGTGTTTGATTTGAGCGGCAAAAAAGTCTGGGTCGCCGGGCATCGTGGCATGGTCGGCGGTGCCTTGGTGCGTCGCCTCAGTACTGAAGGATGTAATGTCGTCACCGTAGGTCGCGATCAAGTCGACCTTGTCCGGCAAAGCGCAGTCGAAGCATGGCTCGAGGCTGAGAAGCCTGATTGTATTTTCTTGGCGGCTGCGAAGGTTGGCGGAATCCAAGCCAATAATTCAAGACCGGCCGAATTTCTCTATGAAAACTTGATGATTGAAGCCAATATCATTCATGCGGCCTATCAAGTCAGCGTGAAAAAGCTGATCTTTCTTGGCTCGACCTGCATTTATCCCAAAATGGCCCCGCAACCGATCCCCGAGAGTGCGCTTCTTACGGGGCCATTGGAGCCAACCAACGAATGGTATGCGATTGCCAAAATTGCCGGGATCAAGTTGTGCCAAGCCTATCGCCGCCAATATGGCTGCGACTTCATCGCGGCTCAGCCAACCAATCTTTATGGCCCTGGCGATAATTATGATCTCGAATCAAGCCATGTTCTGCCAGCACTTCTACGCAAAGCACATGAGGCCCACTTAAGCGGCGCTGAGGAGCTCGTTGTATGGGGCTCTGGAAGTCCAAGGCGCGAGTTTCTCCACGTCGATGACTTGGCTGATGCCGTGGTCCATCTTGCCAAATTCTATAGCGATGACGAGCATGTCAATGTTGGCTCTGGCGCTGAGGTGACCATTAAGGAATTGGCCGAGCTGGTTTGTGAGACCGTTGGTTTCCAGGGGCAGTTGCGATTTGATGTCTCAAAACCGGACGGCACGCCCCGAAAATTGTCTGATGTCTCAAAATTACACGGATTGGGCTGGAACCAAGCTCGTCCTTTGCGCGTTGGTCTGGACCAAACTTATCGGACGGCGTTTATTGAGACCTTAGCAAAGTGAATATCAGGCATTCTTTGATGTAAAAGTGACGCACAATACCCCTAAAAGGCGTCCACAAAAGACCCGATAGGTAATTCGATATAGAGTGGCACATTCTTTGCTGCTCTCGTCATGCAGCGCCTGTAGCTTTGCGTCTGAATACCTATCGAATGAAGATAGCGCGCGCGAAGCGTTGGTTTGACGTTGGGGTTAGCGGGTTTTTATTGTTGTTTTTGTTGCCATTTTTGATGTGTGTTTGGGTGGCGGTGAAGGTAACGAGTAAGGGTCCTGGTTTGTATTGGTCGCGCCGTGTGGGGCTTGGCGGTGGATTGTTTATGATGCCGAAGTTTCGGACGATGCAGGTAGAGGCTCCGTCGATGCCGCGCGAGGCGTTTGATGCGTCGTGTGGATATTTGACGCCGATTGGTCAGTTTTTGCGCAAGCTGAGCATTGATGAGCTGCCCCAGCTATGGTCGGTGGTTGTGGGGGATATGAGTTTGGTGGGTCCGCGTCCGTTGTTGGGCAATGATCCGACGACGAAGATCCGTCGGACGCTGTTTCCGGAGTGTTTTAGTGTGCGTCCTGGGATTACGGGTTTGGCGCAGGTGAATGGTCGCAACAGTGTGAAGCCGAAGGCGAAGGCGCGTTATGATGCGTTTTATGCGGTGCATTGTCATGCGGGGATGGATTTTCACATTTTGTTGCGGACGGCGGGAGCGGTGTTGGATCTGCGTCGGATTTTGTGATCCCCCCCTCTCTCGCGGGTTGGAGCCTGCGAGAGACAAAAATCAAGCGGGTTGGAGCCTGCGAGAAGCAAAGATCAAGCGGGTTGGAGCCTGCGAGAGACAAAAATCAAGCAGGTTGGAGCCTGCGAGAAATAAAAATCAAGCAGGTTGGAGCCTGCGAGAAATAAAAATCAGAATCAAGTGGGCTGGGGCCTATGAGATTGAAGGACAGACGATGCTTGTATCTGGTGAAGGTATGAAGAGAGTTTTAGGCGGTTTATTGCTGGCGTTGAGCTTGGTGATGAGCGCGCTTGTGGTGAATGGTGGGTTGGGTTTGGCGCAGGTGCAGGCCCAAACCCCGACGAAGTCGCAATTTGTGCCCTTGGTGGGCCAGAGTCAGAACCAGAGCCAGAGCCAGAACCAGAGCCAATTGGGCGCGCCGATGAATGCGCAGGTATCTGGCACTGAGGCGGTGAGCGCTGTGGGCGCGGGTACGGGGTTGGATTATGTGTTGGCCCCCAATGACCGAGTGCGGTTGATTGTGTTTGGCGAGGCGGATTTATCGGGTGAGTTTGTGATTGATTCTGGCGGTATGGCGTCGCTGCCCTTGGTGGGCGAGGTTCAGGCTGCGGGGATGAATTTGCGTACGTTCCAACGCGAAGTGGAGCGCCGATTGAAGAATGGCTATTTGGTAGATCCCCGGGTGAGTGCGCAGATTTTGAATTTCCGGCCGATCTTTGTGTTGGGGGAAGTGAAGGCTCCTGGTGAGCATCCGTTTGCATCGGGTCTGACCTTGTTGAATGCGGTGGCTCAAGCGGGTGGATTTACGCCTTTGGCCAATACCCAGCGTGTGTTCATTCGCCGGGAGGGTTCGTCTGAAGAAGAAGAGCTTGTGGTGCGCAGTGGGGTTCCGGTGATGCCCGGCGATACGATCCGGATCGCGAAGTCGGCTATGTTTATTTATGGCGAGGTTCGCATCCAAGGGGAGCAGCCGATTCCGCCGGGTTTGACGGTACGTACGGCGGTGGCCCAAGCGGGTGGCTTTACCGAATTGGCGGATACCCAGACGGTGTTTGTGAAGCGGGCTGGCAGTGAGAAAGAGATAGCGGTGCCGTTTGATTCAGGTGCCTTGGTGCAATCTGGCGACACCATGCGGGTGGATAAGTCGTCGTTTTTCATCATGGGGGAAGTTGGGAGCACGGGTGAGTTTCCGATGCGGCCTGGTCTTTCTGTGACGACGGCAGCGATTTTGGCGGGCGGATTTACGACACGTGCGGATACTCGCAATGTATTTATTCGTCATGCTGGAGAAGCAAAAGAGAAGCGTTATAAATTGACCAATGATTTGGTCGTGAAAAAAGGTGACACAATCCGAGTTCCTGAGAGGTTCTTCTAAGCGCGTTTTGATCCGCAGGATCAAAGTTGCGCGAGAAACTAAACTAAGCGCGTTTTGATCGGTAGGATCAAAGTTGCGCGAGAAACTAAACTAAGCGCGTTTTGATCGGTAGGATCAAAGTTGCGCGAGAAACTAAACTAAACGCGTTTTGATCGGTAGGATCAAAGTTGCGCGAGAAACTAAACTAAGCGCGTTTTGATCCGCAGGATCAAAGTTGCGCGAGAAACTAAACTAAGCGCGTTTTGATCCGCAGGATCAAAGTTGCGCGAGAAACTAAACTAAACGCGTTTTGATCGGTAGGATCAAAGTTGCGCTTGAAATCTAGGCTGGAGGAACAGCTTTTGTTCCTTTAGGTAAGACTGGACTCTTCAGGGTTGCTCCTTGATAATAACTGGGCGATTGCCTGAGAGCTGACTGAGAAGTCAGGTGGGGATATTGGTGATGATGAGAAAACTGATGATTGGCTTTGCTGGCATGACAATTCTTGGTCTTGGCAGTGTTGCGGGTGCGGCGGAAACGTCTCAATCCCTGCAGATGAAACTGATTAGCGCGGTCCAAGCAGCAGCCAGTGCGAACCAGCCTGTGGTACCGGCGGTATCGGCGACGATTGAAGCGTCGGGGGCAAGCCCTGCGGTTGTGGTCGATGCGCTGACGCGCTTGTTGAACCAATGTCCCTCTGGGGCTGTGCTGGAAGAATTGCGCAAGCGCGCGCCTGAGCGTGTGCCTTTATGGTGCAGTGAAGCCGATCAAGCGGGGCTTCGTGGCTTGCGGTCTTTGACTTTGGCTTCTTTGGGATCAGCGACTGGGGATACCGGGGGTGGCACGGGTCTGCCTTTGCCACCAGCAGGATCTGGGGCTTCCACAGGCTCAAGCCATCAACCAGCACCTTGATGGGCTCTATGAAGGGCCCATTGGAGAAGAAGGACTTTTGAGGAAGTCTGGTTGCGACAATTTTCATGGGGACAGACTGTAAGTCTGTTGAAGATCAATCCGACGCTGGTAACGGCGTGAGTGTGGTGGACGAGATGATGCGAACGATACAAATGGGACTGGTTGCGGGCCTTGTCGGGCTTCCGGGCTTGGCTTTTGCCCAAGTTATTAATCCCAATCCGACTTTGATCCAATTTGGGACCCTGCAAGCGGTTGGCTCTAACACATCGGTGTCGAGTTATCGCGGTCAGTTTGTTGATCGGGGTCGCAACAGCGGCGTACGCGATAAGCCTCGGGCGTCTGCCAATGGCTCGCCGTTAGAGCCGGTCAATGTGCGTCTGGGTGCTTTCATCTTAAGCCCGACGATTGATTATGATACGTTCCAGACCGACAATGCCAAGCGGGCCAACACCAATGGCCAAAGCGATACGGGCTATATTATTCGCCCCCGTATGACCTTATCGTCCAATTGGAGCCGCCATGCGGTGAGCTTGGGGGCAGGGGTTGCGGGTACGGTGTATCAGGATTTTTCGACCGAAGATGCAACCGATGTTGAGCTTCAAGCTTCGGGTCGTCTCGACGTCCGCCGTGGAGCCAATTTACAAGCAGCTTATCGCTATTATGAAGGTACCGAGAGCCGCTCGACAGCAGGCTTACCCGTTAATGTGGCAGAGCCTGGCGAGTATGAGTCGAGCGCTTTGACCGTGGGTGGGGTATGGGAACTGACCCGTACGCGTTTGTCGGCCAATGTGGATGTGAGTGACATCAGCTTTGATCCGGTCCCTTTAACCAATGGCACCATTTTGTCACAGGTTGATCGCAACTCTGAAGGGGCAGCTCTGACCCTGCGCGCCGACTTTGCGCTCACCCCCAGCACGGCGATCTTTGCCAGCGGGACCTATGGCACCCGCAATTATCAAGAGCGCACAGGTGGATTGTTCCCCTCGCGCGATTCCGATCAGAACCAAGCTCTGGTCGGGGTCAATTTTGACCTCTCCAACCTTGCGCGCGGCGAAGTCGCTATTGGCTATTTGTCGCAGAGCTTTGATGCAGCCCTTTATGATGACAGCGAAGCGTTTGGCTATCGGGCGGCTGTGGAATGGTTCCCAACGACCTTGGTGACCGTCGGTTTGGTGGCGACGCGCAACATCACCGACTCTCCTGTTCAGGGCTCTGGTTCGGCGATTACGACCGGTCTGGGTGGCCAGTTGGATTGGGATGTACGTTCCAATTTGGTCCTCTCTGCACGGGCCCAACGTGAGATATTTGAGTATGACAATGTTGTGCGCCGGGACGAGCGTACCACTTTGACGGCTTCAGGTGCGCTTTTGCTCACCCAATGGCTGTCTGTGGTGTTTAATGTCACCAATGAGAAGCTTGAAACAAACAATGTGGCTGGCCTGAATTTTGAAGAGACACGCTACGGCGTACGTCTGTCGCTGCGGCGTTAAGCTTCTAAAGGGTTTTGGAGACATCTCTGGAACCCAGGCAGGGCCTGAGCCGGTCGAAACGGTGTGGGGCGTCCCAATTTGGCCCAATTTGGCCCAATTGGAATAACCATAGTGTATCATAGCAGGATTCAAACTGGGCCGACTGAGGGATTCTCAGCGCGCCTGTGTCAGTATGTGATTGGAGTTAGGAATGTCGGACGCAGCTTCGCTGTCGTACTCAAACGCCCGTACCGCCCGAATTGCCCCCAGTGATGACGGTTCAATTGGGGCGATGGTGGATACAGCGTTTAATCTGCTGCGTCGTCGCTGGCCGATTTTGCTCGCTGGCATTGTGCTGGGTTTGGTTCTTGGCTTTGTGAAGACAGCTGTGACCCCGGTTCGCTATGTGTCCTCAACCTCCATTCTGATTGAGGATCAGAGCAATCAGATCGCCAGTGAAGATACCGCTGCGGTTAAAGCGGTTAGCCCGCGTCTGTCCAATGAAGTGCAATCCTTGCGGTCGCCAGCTTTGATGGAGCGGGTGGTACGTCAGTTGAACCTGCAGAATGATCCAGAATTCAATCCCTATCTGTCCTATCAGGCACCTGCTCCGACCTCTCCCGCAGCGGCTAAGCCGGCATCGGCTGGCCAGACAGCCGTTCAAGCACCCGATGCCCGTCAAATCGAAGTAACTAAAGCCATTCTAGCCCGTGCTCTCAGTGTTGAAACTGTCACCGGCAGCACGGTTATCGTCATTAAAATGACAGCTTCCAATCCGGTTAAGGCTGCCCAGATCGTGGATGCGGTTGCGGAAGGCTATTTGGCCGAACAATTGGATTCCAAACTCTCCACCACCCGTCAGGCCAAGATCTGGCTGCAACAGCAAGTTGACCAAGTGGGTCTCCAGCTCAAGCAACAATCAGCAGCCCTGCAAGCTGAGCGCGCAGCCAGTGGCCTCAATGTGGGGGGCGGTACAGGTCTCGCGGATCAACAAGTCAGCGCGCTTTCAGCCCAATTAAGCCAAGCCCGCGCCGATGTGGCCGCCCGCCAAGCACGAGGGTCTTCAGGCTTTAGCAGCGCTAGTGGTGTCGATTCTTTTGAATCACCATCTGTCCAAGCCCTGCGTGTCAGCGAAGGCGAAGTCCAACGTCGCATCTCTGAACTCTCGGTGCGCTACGGACCTTCCCACCCCCAAATGCAAGTCGCTCGCGAGCAACTCAATGACATACGTCGTCAATTGCAACAAGAAATGGCCAGGTCATCGCGGGGCACCTCCAACGAGTTACAAGTCGCTCAGCGCCGGGTAGCTGCCATTGAAGCCGAACTGGCCCGTTGGACTTCTGTTCTGGGCCGCGACACCCGCCGCGCTTCGATCCAGCAACAATTGCAAAGCCAAGTCACCGCCACAGAAGCCACCTATCAAGGCTATGTCCAGCGTCTGCAGCAAATCACAGACCTTGAAAAACTCCAGCGCCCAGATGGTCGCATCATCGTGCGCGCCCAAGTCTCGGGCCGACCAGCCTCGCCCAAGCCTACCCAAGATCTCGCCCAAGGCCTGCTCGCAGGCCTCGCCCTCGCTGCAGGTCTGATCGTACTCCTCGAAAGCCTCCAGCGCGGCCTGCGCACCCCTCAAGCGGTTGAAGACTGGACCGGGGCTCCCTGCCTCGTCTCCGTCCCCAAGCTCACCGCGCGCGAAGTCAAAGACCTCGCTGCAACCGGGGGACAGGGCCCAGCTGACTATGTCGCCGTCAAACCCCTCTCACTCTATGCCGAGGCCCTGCGTCAACTCCGCGCCGACCTCATCCTCGCCCCAGATGGCGAAACCGTCCCCCAAGTCATCTTGTTCTCGTCGGCCGTCGCCGGGGAAGGCAAATCCACCACCGCTCTGGCCTTCTCCAGAACCCTCGCCATGTCCGGGGCCAAAACCATCCTCATCGAAGCCGATATCCGCAGGCCCACAATCGCCACCATCGCCGGCATCGAAGCCAAAACCAATCTCGTCGATGTCATCAACCATCACGACCGCCTAGAAGCCGCCCTCTCCCGCGATCTCCTCACCGATCTCGACATCCTGCCAACCCAAGCCATCAACGACCGCACCGGCGTCGATCAAGCACTCGAGCGCTTCTCAGGCCTCCTCGACACGCTACGACCCCACTACCAATTCATCGTCGTCGATACCGCACCCGTCCTCGCCGTCGCCGAAACACAAACCATGGCCCGTCAAGCCGACGCCGTCATCCTCGTCGTCCGCTGGGGGGCCACAACCGGCGCCCTCGCGGCGTCGCTCTCAACTCCGTCGACTTCAAATCCCAATCCAAATACACACGCGGCGACTCCGCATCCTACTACAACTCTTACTCCAAATATTACTCTTCTTAAGGATTCTCGTGATAAGCGAATTTTCGCAATAAGTGTTTGGAGTGCTTGAAGATGGACGCGCAAAGCGACCAAGTTCGCGGAACAGCTTGGTATCTAGTCCATACCCACTCAGGGAAAGAAAAGCTTGTACTTAGCCATCTTGAACGGCAGGGTTTCCGCGTATTTCTGCCATTACACACGAAGAAAGTTAAGGTAGGACGGGCGAGCAAAGAGGTCACAGCAGCCTTTTTCCCAGCCTATCTTTTTGTCAGTTTTGATCGAAATTTCCAGAACTGGCGCCCGATTAATGGGACCTTTGGTGTGAAGCAGTTAGTTTGCTTTAATCAGGTTCCCGCGCAAGTTCCAAGTGAGATAATGGCTGCACTTTTCGCGCGTTTGGAGGCAAGTGGCTTGATCCAGGCGTCGCCTGCGCTGCACGCTGGAGACAGGGTACGGATCGCGGACGGTCCTTTTACAGGACAGATTGCGAAAATCGAGGCTCTGCCGAGCCGTGAACGTGCGCGCCTTCTGCTGGATATCATGAGTCAATGGGTCCCCATTGAAATTGATCAAACATCCTTGGAACTGGCTTGATCCTTGCGCGGATTGCCTAAGTCTTGTCCACAGAGATTTTGATGACAGTTTAGGGCGCAACACGGCAGTTGTTGGCATTGTCTTTGCTGTTCTAAGCCCTGATCAGCATATGTCTAAAAATACGACATATGTGTTGGATATAAGCTAGAAGCCCGAGAAACTGGCAATGGCAAGTCAACGTGCGACAAAACAGGTAGAGATTTAACTGTCTGTTTTTGTTAGCAGGTGATCACAATTCTAACACCCGGACCTTGTAAGGTCCGGTGCGGTAGCTTTTGAAGCCTATGCTGCAAAAAATTGGTTCTTGACTGACCTTTTGGTGCGGGCATTAATCTGAAGAAAGAGACGGCTCACTTTTATGTGTGGCATAAACGGCATCTTCGCCTATCACGCCTCGGCGTCGCCCCCGACCGAGGCCGAGCTGGTCGCGACGCGTGACCACATGTACCGCCGCGGACCTGATGGAGTCGGTGCTTGGTGGAGTGATGACCGCCGAATCGGCTTTGGCCATCGCCGCTTGTCGATCCTTGACCTTCTCGAGCGCGCTAACCAGCCTATGACGGATAGCTCCGGCCGCTACACCATTGTCTTTAATGGCGAGATTTACAATTATCCTGAACTCAGACGCGATCTGGAATCCAAGGGCTGCGTGTTCCGCACAACGTCGGACACCGAAGCGCTCTTGCACCTTTATGCGCTGGAGGGCGCGGCCATGGTTGGTCGCCTGCGGGGCATGTTTGCTATCGGAATTTGGGACAGAGATGCCCACAGTCTGTTTTTGGCTCGGGACCCTTACGGCATTAAGCCACTTTACATTGCCAATGATGGATGGACGTTGCGCTTTGCAAGCCAAGTCAAGGCGCTTTTAGCGGGCGGAAAGATCAGCCGCGAACCTGAACCAGCAGGAATCGTTGGTTTCTACTTGTGGGGCAGCGTCCCTGAACCGTTCACTTGCTATCGCGACATCCGCCAATTGCCAGCAGGCCATACGCAATTAATTGATGCAGCTGGGGTACATGCACCAAAACCCTATATTTCCATCGCCTCAATACTGGCGCAAAAACCCAATCGCACCTTCTCAGGCCCTGAAATTGAGGCACGAATCCAGACTGCGGCGCTCGACAGTGTGCGCGCGCACCTATTGGCCGATGTTGAGGTTGGGGTTTTCCTTTCTGCCGGGATCGATTCTGGGGCCCTCCTCGGACTAATGCGAGACGCAGGCCAGGAAAGGATCCGGGCGATAACCTTGGCCTTCTCCGAGTTTGTCGGCACGTCGGAAGATGAAACGCCTCTCGCCCGCCTGGTCGCATCTCTTTACCAAGCAGAGCATGTTGTTCGTACCGTTGATGAAGCGGAGTTTAAACGCGACCTCCCAGAAATACTCGAAACCATGGACCAACCCTCAATAGATGGCATCAATACGTGGTTTGTGTCGAAGGCAGCCAAGGAGGCGGGCTTGAAGGTCGCCCTGTCGGGTTTGGGTGGCGATGAATTATTGGCGGGCTATCCCAGCTTCCGGGAAGTACCCAAATGGGTCAAATATCTATCGGTCCCAGCTGCAATCCCAGGTGTTGGTGCCCTAGGGCGCGCAGCGTTTGGCCTGTTTAAGCAAGTGGGCGTTTCCCCAAAGCTGGCCGGTCTTTTGACCTATGGCGGTACTTATCCTGGCGCCTATTTGTTGCGTCGCGGCTTGTTCTTGCCCTTTGAGTTGAAAACCGTTTTGGATCCTGAGGTTCTGACCGAAGGTATGCGCCGCTTGAACCCACTTAACCGGGTCGCCGAAAGCTGCATGCCCGATCCCGGTTCCCCAATGGGAAGAGTTAGCGTATTGGAATCCTGCAATTATATGCGCAATCAATTGCTACGCGATTCAGATTGGGCTGGCATGGCGCAAAGCTTGGAAATTCGGACGCCGCTGGTTGATCGGGTGCTGCTGGAAGAAGTTGGCCCGACTTTGCGGTCATTTGGTCCAGGTTTTGGCAAGCAGGCGCTAGCAAAGGCTGCCAGTAAGCCCTTGCCTGACATCATTACCCATCGTGCAAAGACCGGCTTTGGCGTGCCGACAGGACGCTGGATTGCCAATCAACAAGGGGCGAACATTGGTTCCAAAGGCGAGGCCTCCCGGGCTTGGGCCATGGGGCTTTTAGCATCGGCTGGGCAGAGCAACTAGCATGCGCGTTCTGGCTCTTGTTACCGAAGCTTATGGCGGCCGAGGCGGGATCGCCTGCGCGGCGCGGGACTTTCTTCAAGCCCTCGCGAGGGACTCCCGTGTGACCGGAATTGATGTGTTGCCCCGTAGCGCGACCGATCCAGTTTCTGGCTTGCCGCCAAAAGTCCGTCAATTAAAGGCGGTTGGCAGCCGGCTTGGCTATAGTTTGAAAACCTTGCTGGCCTTAACCCAGTCTTGGGACATTATTTTTTGTAACCATGTCTATATGGCACCGCTCGGCGCACTGGTTGCGCGATTGTCCGGTGCAAAGCTTGTTATTCAAGTCCATGGCATTGAGGTTTGGGGTCAGGTGCGTGGTCTACGCCGCGCTGCCCTTGAAGCCGCAGATTGGATTGTGAGCGTCAGCCGCGACACACGCTCTCGCATTCTAAACGAATGTGACATACCCTCAGAGACGGTTCTCGTCATTCCAAACACGGTGAGCGAAGCCTTTGCGCCGGTTGACCACGCAGGGGCCCGCGCGAAATTTGACTTGCGTGGGCATCCAGTTTTGCTTGCCGTGGGTCGATTGAGTGCTCAGGAACAGTATAAAGGCCATGACCGGGTTATTCGGGCGCTCAAGGCTATCGTACCAAGCCATCCTAGCCTACTCTTTCTAATTGCGGGCGATGGCGATGATCGCGCGCGGCTCGAAGCCCTGGCGACCCAGGAAGGTGTAGGCGAACATATCCGGTTCCTTGGGCAAGTCCCGCCGCAAGATTTGAATGACCTGTACAATGCGGCAGACTTGTTTGCTTTGCCATCCACCGGTGAGGGCTTCGGCATCGTCTTTCTTGAAGCCATGGCAGCCGGCACCCCTGCGATCGGCTTAGCCGTGGCCGGAGCCAAAGATGCGCTTGCCGATGGTGACTTGGGTTATTGTGTCACCGAAGACCAGTTTGCCGATGCTTTGAATAAAATTTTGAGCCAACTCAAAGCCGCACCACCAACCGCGCGCAAAACTTTGGCCAAAGAAGTTCATCGGAGATTTGGCAAGCCAGTCTTTGAGACTTCGATCCACAATCTTTTGACCCGAATTGCCGCTTAGAGTTTGGAAAATATGACAGAACAGGTTTCACCCGCAGCCCACACTGAAGATGCCGCGACCCAAAAGTCGCAGCGTGTTCTCATTCTTGAGGCTGGCCGCACGGAGCGTAATTATTGGTCTGACCTTTGGTCATATCGGGAACTTTTCGCGATCTTGGCTTGGCGCGATGTCGCGGTGCAGTACAAACAGACTGTAATCGGGGTTGCCTGGGCCGTCATTCGCCCCCTCTTGACGATGATTATCTTCACCGTCGTATTTGGAACCCTTGCAAAATTACCGAGTGAAGGTTCAGCGCCTTACCCAGTGATGGTCATGGCGGGCATGTTGCCTTGGTTCCTGTTCTCGACCATCTTGTCTCAAGCCGCGAACAGTCTGGTCAGCAATTCAAACTTGATTGGCAAAGTCTATTTCCCAAGGCTCATTGTGCCTGCTGCGAGTTCGATCGTGGCCTTGGTGGATTTCGCGGTTACGTTTGTTCTCTTGCTTGGCCTTATGGTGATCTTGGGTTTCTTCCCGAGTTGGCAAATTCTTCTCTTGCCGTTCTTCGTGGTCCTGGCGGTTTTAGCGGCTCTTGGACCAGCCCTTATTCTTGCTTCGCTAAACGTCCGTTACCGCGACTTTCGCTTCATCGTCCCATTCATTGTGCAATTTGGGATGTATGTTTCACCGGTCGGGTTTGCCTCGAGTGTCGTTCCCGACAACCTGCGCCTGATCTACTCAATGAACCCGGTAGTCGGGGTGATTGATGGCTTCCGATGGTGCCTTTTGGGCGGGCAAGCTGAGATTTATTGGCCCGGCTTTGCTTTAAGTCTTCTTGTCGTCGCTTTCTTTCTTTGGCTGGGTGTTCGAACTTTCCGAGCGACCGAAAAAACTTTTGCGGATTTGTTCTAATGACCTCTGACATCGTGATCCGCGCCGAAGGGCTCGGAAAAAAATACATCATCGGCCACCAATCGGCTGACCGTTCAAACACGTTCCGGGATGTAATCACCCAGAATGTTCGGAACTTTGTCCGCGGTGCCAAGGAGATGGCGCAAGGAAAGGCGATCGTGGCCGGTGACGAATTGGAGGAGTTTTGGGCGCTGAAGGATGTGAACTTCGAAATCAAGCGCGGCGACGTGGTCGGCATCATTGGTCGCAACGGCGCGGGTAAGTCGACTCTTCTGAAAGTGCTGTCTCGCATCACGGAACCTTCCGAGGGTCGAGTTGAGATCAAAGGCCGGGTGGCCAGTCTGTTGGAAGTCGGCACCGGGTTCCACCCTGAATTGTCGGGCCGCGAGAACATCTATCTCAATGGTGCTATTCTTGGCATGAGCCGCTCTGAGATCAATCGGAAGTTCGACGAAATCGTTGATTTCTCGGGCGTTGAGAAGTTTCTAGACACTCCGGTCAAAAGATATTCCAGCGGAATGTATGTTCGGCTCGCTTTCGCGGTCGCCGCTCACTTAGAGCCTGAGATTCTGATTGTTGATGAAGTTTTGGCTGTCGGCGATGCCGAGTTCCAAAAAAAGTGCCTTGGCAAGATGCAGGATGTTGCTGGCCAAGGTCGGACTGTCTTGTTTGTAAGCCATAATATGGGCGCGATGCAGGCACTGTGTAGTAGCGGAATGTACTTGATCGAAGGCAGATTAGCTGAAATGGGGACTACCTCTAAAGTAATTGAAAGCTATCATTCAATTCGTGATTCAAGAGCCCACACCGTTGTCGGAGAGCTGGCGCTGGGTCAATTCGAGACACGCTATGATCCGGTCACGAAAGAAATTTACGTCTCAATGGACATCTCAGCGAATGATCATACAAATCTGAGGGAGCTTTCTATTTTATTTTACTCCCAAGATGGCGTTAGACTTGGCATTACGGATTTGCGTAATGACCTGAACCTGCCGTGTCCGCTTCAAATTGGACGGCACCATTTGACGGTGACCATTGGTCCGATTGGGCTGGTCGAAGGCACCTACAATATTGGACTTTATCTTTCGACAGACAAAACATCGTCAGATTTGCTGGATCACTGCACGCTTCAAGTTTCTCCTGGAAGGTCAGACACCAGCCCTTATCCAGCCGCAAGTCGCGGTTACATTAGTTTTCCTATCAAAGGAGCGCACTTTGCTTAATTCTATAAGAAACAATGTCCCATTAGCTGTTCGCAGAAAACTCAGGCAATTGCGAGCGGCCATAAGTCTTCGGAAGAGCGGCCATTTTGTGTATTTTGGCCAGCCAGTGTTCGCCTCGATGAATTCTGTCATTGTTGAGCGAATTATGAGGGAAGGGGTATTTGAGCCTGAGATTTTATCTGCAATGGATTCTTTCTCGGCGCAGGATAGCTGTGTCTTTGACGTCGGAGCAAATATTGGAGTGATGAGTGTTGCTCTATTGGCTAAGCGCCAGGATCTTAGATGCGTTAGCATTGAATGCTCTCCGTTTACATTTCCGCTTCTAAGGAAAACGCAGCAGATTAGTTCATGGAAGGAGCGTTGGACCATTGTTGAAGCCGCCGCATCCGATGCAAATGGGACAGTTAGCTTTTATACTTCGGGTGCAGATCGAGGCGCATATGATGGACTCGAGGATACGGGTCGAGGGGGCGCTACTCAGGAGGTTTCGGTCACGGCCAAGACCATCGACAATATTTGGCTTGAAGTTGGGAAGCCACAGGTTTCGATGATAAAGATAGATGTTGAGGGGGGCGAAACCCTGGCAATCCGTGGTGCTAGGTTGTTAGTCGAGACTTGCCGTCCGACGATCATTTTCGAATGGAACCAAGACAATTTGAAACCATACGGCCTTGATGCACATGAAATTTTTAATCTTGGACTTCCGAGTTATGATGTCTTTGCGCTTCCGAGTTTGGTAAAAGTCAGGCCCCAGACCGTTAGGGCTCTGATGGCACAAACCGAGATGTTTGCTGCTGTTCCACGCACGTAGACCTGTTGACGGAAGAGGTTCCTCAATCTCAAAGAAACTGGGCATATCTATTCTCTGTCCGGAATTGCACTCGAGCGAAGAAACGGGCTCGCGCCGTGGGTGTCCGGTGATTGCGCAACAGGGTTCGAAAGCGCTTGCGTCTGCACAGTCCAGCAAATTTCTAAGATCATTACGCTAATTTGTGGAGTTTGTCTTGAGTTCTCCGACCCTGTCTGATCTGCCTGCACCGCCACCTGGTAAGACTGGATGGCCTTGGACAGAAGCATGTGACCTCCTGCCTGAATTGCGACCGGACGGCTCGCCATGGCCGCGCATTACGATAGTTACCCCCAGTTTTAACCAAGGTGAATTCATCGAAGAAACAATTCGCTCTGTGCTTTTGCAAGGATATCCAAATCTTGAGTATTTTGTCATGGATGGCGGATCAACAGACGAAAGCGTCGAGATCATAAAACGCTATGCCTCGTGGATCGACTATTGGGAAAGCGGGCCAGATGATGGGCAAGCGGCAGCAATTAATAAAGGCCTTGCTCGGGCAACCGGCTATTGGTTTCACAATATCAATTCAGATGACGTGATATTGCGAAACGGCTTGTTATCAATCGGCTCTTCAACAAAAGAATGCGACGCCCTAGCATCAGACGTTGTCGTTTTCGACGACACCGGTGAGTGGGTATCGGCCAATCGCAACCTCACTGCTCTAAAGCTAATACAAACACGGCCAAAAGGTTTGGCTTGGCATCAACCAGGCGTAATTTTTCAGACGAGCAAATTGCGCGAAATCAATGGCTATCCGACGGATCTATATCTGTTCGACATGTATTCGACTGCCCGTTATTTAGAGAAATGGCCTCAGATATGCTATCTGGAAGAAAAAGTAGTAAAATTTCGAGTTCATGCCCTAGCACAAACTTCATTGACTCAGACCCGGACGCTTGGTCACTTCGTGAAAATGCGCGTGTCCTTGTCAAAAACGCTCAGCAGCCAATACCTTCGAAACCTTTCCCGGTTGGAGGCGGTTAGGTCGGAGATTGAGCAGCTCCTGTTAAACCAAAACGGAGAGCACTATCGAAACAATGAGAAAGTCTGGACTGCCTTAAAATTGGCTGCCCAAAGAAATCCAAGTTTGCTCTTTGATAGAGTGCTGCTGGCTGGCGTCAAACAGGCTTGCTTCCCGGCTAAATCAATTCCCAAAGGGAAATCCTAGGAGCGGGACGTGGCAGATAATAGCTTTGGCATTACAATCCCGTGCTATTGGGGCGACAGAGATTTACTCACGGGTTGCTTAAGCAGCATTCGGGATTTCTATCCTAACACGCCGATTTGCTTAATCCCGCATGGGCGGGTTGTTATCAGCCCGTTGATAAAGCGCTACGGCGTGACATACATCGACCCCTCGGATGCAGACCCTCGGCTCAGGGCTAAAAGTTATGGGTACGGTCTAACTAAGATGCTGGCCTTTTGGCATGCGCCGTTCGAGAGGTTCCTGCACATTGATGCTGACACTGTCTGCTGGGGTCGCTTTTTCGACCCGAACTGGCTCAATAGCGCTGATTTTGTAGCCAACACTTCTCACGAAACCGTGGATGACACGATTTTAAAGCAGCAATATTTCACCGTCGATGATCTGCCGAACCGCTGGAAGGTCGGCTGTAAGGATCGGTCCACGCTGTTTAACTCTGGTACTTTTGGTGCCAGTAAAGGACTGTTTTCGATTGATGAATATCTTGACCTGGTAGACCTCATGAACGCTCTACCGTCTTCGATTTTCTTAGATCAGGGCATTCTGAATATTATGGTCCAAGCCAAATTGGAATCCCAATCGTTTCGATTTGCTCAAAAAGACTTACAAGCGATAGTGGCCGTTTTGAGCGAAAGCGACTTAAATCAGCGTTTTCCTGCACCCCGTGCGGGGCCCATTGTGAATGAAGCGGATTCGACACTAATCCATTGGGCGGGCCCCAAACCCCGGCGAGGCCCAGCAACTGCATCAGGGTTTGTCGGACCGATGGATTACTATCGACTGAAGCACCTTAATCTTGAAGGGCTGCATGACTCCGGTCTTGGGAGGCGTGTGGTCGATTTGTCGGGTGCCCTTATGATGGCTAGAGCACGACTTTCTAATCGGATTGAGGCAGAGCGATCTGGCTCGCCGCTCAAGCTGCTTTCTCCGTTAATTGACTGACTAGGGCATCCGTTTTTCAGTTGGTCCCCCTATGTGGCCGCCCCTTTCCGCGCTGAGCACGGCGAGCCCATATTGACCTCCAAAGGGTTGCCACTGAACACAATGCAATTGGGATAGGACAAACAAGTGACGTTAAAGATCTGCTTTCTGTCACCGGAATACACCGGCTTTGGTGGCGGGATAGGCACCTTTTATAGAAATCTAGCACCTGCCTTGGTGCGCGCGGGGGCAGAAGTAACTGTCATCGAAGGAAGCTGCTTCGCCAATTCAGCCATACCTTCGCAGACATCCGTCGACGGTGTGGTGATTCAGAAGCTGGAAACGGCTCGGGTGCGCGCATGGTTGGATAAGATGAACCACCTAAGTGCATTGCCGTCTCTCAGCCGTCATCTCGCTGCCGCTTGGGCGAGTTGGGAACAAGCCCGAGAGAATGGTCCATTTGATGTTATTGAGGCAACGGATTTTGGGTTGCTAATGGTCCCGCCCTTGCTCGCCGGCAACACACCCGTGATTGCCCAAATGCATGGAAGTATTGGACAAATTCAAAGCAAAGACCCAGCCATCGGCGAAGAGATTGCCGGCGCGCTGTCACTTGCCATTGAGTCAGAAGTCGCTTCTTTAGTGGCCTCTTGTCAAACTTATAGTGAAGCAAATCGGGATTATTGGAACCGGGCGTCAGGCAGTCATGCGGTTGAATTGCTGCCTCCAGCTTGGATTGGGTCAGGCTCTCAAAGCCAGCCGGCAACGATCAGGCCCGTGATATCTGTCTTCGGCCGCATTCAAATGTGGAAGGGGCCCAAGATTCTTTCGGAAGCTTTGACCTTGCTGCCTGATTGTCCAGTCGTGCATTGGTATGGTCGCGATCTCGTTAATTCTGAAACGGGTATCGGTTCGACCAAAGACCAATTGCTCAAGATGTACCCGGCCATTTGGCAAGGACGTGTTGTTACGCATGACCCTGTACCACCTGAGACGGTTCAAACCCTACAAGCCTCTTCTCAAGTGAATCTTGTTCCATCGACATGGGACGTCTTTAACTTCACGGTTATCGAGGCTTTGGCTTCCGGGCGTCCAGTTGTTTGCTCGGACCGTGCAGGCGCTGCCGAACTGATTGAAGACGGCGTCAACGGCTTTATCTATGATGGCACCTGCCCGCAGGCTCTCGCAGCCGCCTTGCGACGGGCTTTGGAACTCAGCGCTGAGCAGAGTACGACCATGGGCTCTGCTGCGCAGAAGACAGTTGCATCGTTATTGGACCCGGAACTGATTGCCAAGCGGCGCATCGAATCCTACAAACGAGCAATCGACAGAAAACAAAGTGGTGGAGAAGTGCCGGATTGGTTGAGCCAAGTTGCGCGGCCTAGACAACCTGGGCCCGAGAAGTATTTCTTCCTCAACAATCTCCCACTTCAGCCGTTGCTAAAGCATATTGGGCATCGTTTCGTCCGCAAACTCAAAGGCAAGTAGTCATGTCTAAGCCTACCCTCTCGCTTTTGATCCCCGCTTATAATGCGGCACCTTATTTGCCGCGCTTGTTGGACTCTGCACGAGCGCAAACTCGGCCTTTTGACCAGATTTGGGTGTATGACGATTGCTCCACCGACAACACGGCTGAAGTAGCTGCGGCCAATGGGGCCATGGTTTTGCGAGGCGCCGTCAATAAGGGATGCAGCGCTGGAAAAAATGCGCTTGCCGCTTCGGTTGAGACCGACTGGATGCATTTTCATGATGCGGACGACGAGCTACTCCCGAACTTCGTCGAACTTGCACATAAGTGGATCGCAAAGGACAAGTTCGATGTTGTGCTTTTTGATTATGAGTATCGCGACAACGAAACGAACGAACTGATTTTAACACAAAGGTTTGATCAAACCGCCCTCGAAACGGATCCAAAGGGCTATGCTATCGGCAAACAGATCAATCCATTCTGTGGTCTCTATCGTCGATCAGCTTATCTTGCGCTTGGCGGGTATGATGAGGACCCGAAAATTCTGTATGCTGAGGATTCAGCGTTTCATCAGAAACTGGCTTTTGGTAATTTGGCATTTTCCAGTGAAAGCGAATTGTCCATCATCAACTATCGCTTGAGCAATTCAATGTCCGCACAGAACAAGATAAAATGTGCGGTTTCAAATCTCGAAGCCCTCAAGCTTTGTTTGACCTACTCGGATTCCAATGCATATCATCGCGAGATTGCTGCAGGGCTTTGGAGCGTTTCGGCGTTGCTTTTATCTTATGATCAGAAAGCGCTTGCAGTCGAAGCGGCAAAACTAGCCCTCAGATTAGCTCCTCAAGTGCGCCCAACTGGGTCACCACTTTTTGAAAGCCTCGCTTATCTTTTTCCCCTGACCGGGCTCCAGTTGCGCGAGCAAGCAATTCGATTTTTCAAGCCCGCGCTTAGAAAATTGTCTTAAGAGCAATTGGCTAAGTACCGAATTGAAGGCGTTGCGTTACATGTCCAGTGCTCACTTTTGGCATGAGCCATGCATGTCTCAATGCCGAAAAGCGCGTAGAAGAGAATCATGCAATGGCAGAAAGTAGAAAGGCGATTTCAGTACTTATCGCCTGCTATAATGCGGCCGCCTATATCGAAGCAGCGATCCAGAGCGTGCTTAATCAAAGCTTTCATGACTTTGAGATTGTGGTTGTTGATGACGGGTCGACAGACGACACGCGCTCTATCCTGTTGCGTTACCAAGATCCGCGAATTCAGGTGATCTCGCAGGCCAATCGCGGTGCATCATCGGCACGTAATGCGGCATTTTCTGCGGCAAATGGTGACTTTGTCATTTATTTTGACGCTGATGACGTCATGCATCCAAATCATCTCCAAGCCTTGTATCGGCGTGGTCAAGAGGGGGAGGGCGTAGTCGCGTTTTCGCCTTGGGTACGGTTTAAGGGTAAGACCTTGCCCGAACAGTTTGAAGTTCGTCCGAGCCAGATGGACATGCCTGGCCCTGCGTGGCTGGTGCAAGAGTGGATAGATGCGAGACAAATGATGCAATCGGCAATGTTCTTGTTGCCGCGCAGTATGATTGAGCGGTTTGGTGGTTGGGATGAGCAGCTAAGCTTAAACGATGATTTCGAGTTCTTTGGCCGTATCTTGTCTCGTACGAGATTGATGGCTTACACACCTCAAGCTGGGCTGTATTATCGTTCATCGGTTTCAAATAGTTTGTCAGGGAAGCGGAGCCCGAAAGCAATTAAATCAGCTTTCCGATCGGTCCATACAGGCACGACCTATCTGCTTCAAGTTTTGGATAATCCAAGTGCGCGCTTAGCCTGCGCCAATTGTCTCCAAGACTTTATCTATTTGACTTATCCAGACTACGCCGACCTACGAACTGCCACTGCCAAGCGGATTAGAGAATTGGGTGGTTCGACACTCGCTCCCGATGGTCCCCCTGGCTTTCAAAAGTTGCGAACCTTCATGGGGTGGCGCGCAGCGCGCTTGATACAAAAGGCGGCAGAAAGACTGCGTCTAAATGGTGCTAATCGGGCCGATTAGGAAACGAGGATTTGTTTTGACAAAGACCAAATTAAAAATCGCTCTCACAGCGGATCCAGAGCTGCCGGTCCCACCAACTCTTTACGGGGGCATCGAGCGAATTATCGATATGCTGGCTCGCGGACTGGTGCGACGCGGCCATGAAGTAACCTTGTTCGCCCACGCCGATAGCCAATCAGCGGGCGATCTGGTTAAATGGCGTGGTAAAGATAGCCGGAACCTTTGGCACACAGTTCAGAATGCAGGTGCCTTGTGGCAGCAGGTGCAGGCGGGCAAATTTGATATCGTGCATAGCTTTAGTCGCATAGCCTACCTCGCGCCGATCCTGGCCAATTCAACGCCCAAACTCATGTCTTATCAGCGCGAGATCAGCCGCAAGACAACCAAGCTTGCGCTTCAGTTGGCTGGGGGTAGCCTAGAATTCAGTGCAATCAGCGACTGGATGATTAAGTCCGTCAATGACATTGGTACCTGGCACATGATCCCAAATGGGGTAGACCTTTCAATATACGACTTTGTCCCAACAGTATCGGCTGAAGCACCTTTTGTTTTTTTGGGCCGTATTGAAGAAATCAAAGGTCCACATTTGGCCATCGAAATCGCCAAGCGGACGGGCAGGCGACTCATTATCGCTGGAAACATACCGACAGATAAACAGGTCTGGGTAGATTCCCACGTCATGCCCCATATTGATGGGGACCAGATTACGTATATTGGTCCAGTCAATGATGCTCAGAAGAACCGGCTCCTTGGGCAAGCCGCCGCATTCTTGATGCCGATCCTGTGGGAAGAGCCATTTGGAATTGTCATGGCAGAAGCGCTTGCCTGTGGCACGCCCGTCATCGGACTTAACCGGGGTGCTGTACCAGAGGTCGTTGAGGACGGCGTTTCAGGCATTGTCAGGGACAGTCTAGATGAACTAGTCGAGGCGATTAATGCGCCCTTTGACCTGAACAGACAGGCTTGTCGGAAGCGTGCGGAAAGCGCTTACTCAGAGAGCGTCATCGTTGATCAATATGCTCAATTATATCGCCAAATGGTCAACAAAAGGGTGCATTCGTGACCCTAAAACGCGCCCTTTTTATCACCCATTATCAGCATATTGGCGAAGGGCAAGGCGGGGTTCAACGGTGCACGGCTGAATATCTGGATACGATAGAAGCCATGGGATTTAGCATTGAGATTGTCCGAATAAACAATGACCAGCGCTTTGACACTAAGGTCCTAAGGCGGCTCAATTCATCACCGTATTTTCGACCCGTCGCTCAAGCGGATTTGGCGCGCGCTTGCCAGGCAGCGCGACAAGCAGATATAGTCTTTCTCAATCAAGTGACTCTATGCGCCATCGCGGAGCCATTAAAAGATGTTGTCGGGTCAACGGTTCCGATTATTGCCCTATCACATGGGTGCGAAATCACTGACCTGTTGCATCTAGCACGATTGCATCGAAAACTGCCGCTCTCGGGTCGTTTGCATCCAACCCCGAAGCAAGCCTTGGCGCAAGTCTTAGCCGATGAGATTGCTACTCGGGCGCACATTGACGGGGTTATTGCGCTTTCAGAATACGACGCGCAAACCGAAACATGGCTCGGCGCGATCAGAAGCACATGGTTACCCCGAACTGTCAAACCACAACCTTTGGCTTGGTCACCCTTATTGGGCCGGTTTGGTTTTGTGGGAACATTAGACCATGCACCCAATTTAGAGGGTCTGGTTCAAGTCCTCGACGAGATTGAACGTCAGAAAGCCAATCAGCTTTCGGTACGAATTGTTGGGGCCCCACCACGAATTGGTCAATGGTTGGCAGAACGTTATGCCAGCGTCACGTATTTGGGTGCATTGAATGATGCAGACTTAAATGAAGAAGCCAGCAGTTGGAACGCGTTTCTCAACCCTATTTTTTGCCAGGCACGGGGGTGCAGCACGAAGCTTGCGATGGCGCTAAACTGGCAAATTCCGATCTTGACCACGTCTATTGGTCGCCGCGGTTATCGATGGTCAGAGGGCAGCGTCGTTGAGGCCGAGCATCCACGGACTTACGTCGAAGCCATGATCCATGCGCAGGCCGACGAAGCAAATGCCCAAAACCTGCAACACAATGTGCAAGTTGCATCCATGGCATCGCCAACTCTTACAGAGGTGGCAAACGCGATGCTGGCATTCTGCAAATTAGATCGCGGATGACGGTGGCGATGATAGCTGGGCGGTCTTCAAAATCGCCAATTGGCAATCGCCAAACGAACCAAACCGGCGACACAGGCGATCTAAGGCTTGGATAAAGCTCTAAAAGCCCAAACATCCGTTGAGGCATTTATACTTGGGAGCCCCAGTTGACACAGCCTAATCCTGACAGCATCTCAACGTCGCGGATTGCGTTTCTGGATGGGTGGCGGGCTGTTTCTGTTTTTTTGGTGATGGTCGGGCATGGCCTAGGTGCCTTGCATGCCCACTCAACCCTTCCAATAGATTTGTCGCGCCTAGGCGTGTACATATTCTTTGTTATTAGCGGCTATGTCATTACACGGCTTAGTCTCGCCGAACGCGCACGAACAGGCACCTTTAGTCAAAGACAGTTTATGATAAGGCGTGCATTGCGAATCTTGCCGCCGTTAGTTCTGTATGTTGTCGTGGTCACCTTCCTAGGTGCGAGCGGCGACACCCCTGCCTTATCGGCTTTTAGAGCTCTGACATTTACATGCAATATGGACATTCCAATCGGGGGCTGTGGATTTATCTTTGGGCACACTTGGTCTTTGGCGTTTGAAGAGCAATTCTATTTGCTCTTCCCATTTATCTTCCTGCGCCGCACATCCCTTTTGGCTCTGCTTGCCTTGATTTTTGCGCTCCTTCCCCTCGTGTTTGACGTACCTTGGCTTGGCAAACTTACTTATCTACAGGCATTCCTGCTTCTGACCGTGGGTTGCCTGTATGCAGTTTATCAAAAGCAGATTGAGCCTCTACTTGCTAAATTGCCAGCGGTCATCATGTTGGTTGTTTCCTGTCTAGGCATTCTTTGGTTTGCACTGGATCTTGGGCTTTTGCGGGTTCTGACCGCGCCGTTCGTTCCGTTTGCCATTTTGCTCTTGGTTTTCGCCTTACCGGCTCGTTTCACTTGGGTAAAGCACGGCTTGAGCTTAAAACCGCTCTGCCAAATTGGGCTTTACTCCTACAGCATCTATCTTTGGCAGCAATTTTTCTTGATGCCGGGCAGCGCAGGTAGCTTGATTGAGGCCTGTTCGGCCATGCTGATTGCAGTCCTTATTTCGGCAGCATCTTATCACACTTTTGAAGCCTTCTTCCGTAAGATGGCACAAAGGTTCAATACCTAACGCCTTAACCTGAAGAGTTTAGAGTCACGTGCCGAAAGTTGTTATTTTGTCTCCGCATTTCCCGCCGGCTACGCTCGCCGGCGTGCATCGTGCGCGACACATGGCGAAACATTTGCCTACCTTTGGGTGGGAGCCAATCGTCGTCCGGGCACATGAGGACCACTATACGGAAAAGCTAGATCTTGATTTGGCTGAGCTGGTCCCCCAGACGTTGCGTCAAGTACGTACCACTGCATTTCCAGCAGCCGTCGCCCGCAGGTTTGGCGTGGGCGATATAGGCCTACGTGCTTACCTGCCATTTAAGCGAGCTCTAGCCCAAATAATCCCTTCAGAGCGCCCAGATGTTATCTTTATTACGGGCTCGCCCTATTACCCCCTTTTGTTGACGAACTGGATCAAGCAGAACTTTAACATTCCAGTTGTACTCGATTTCCAAGATCCTTGGGTTTCTGCAGAGGGCGCTTTGCGGCCAAAATTGTCGAAGGGGGGACTCTCCCATGTCCTTTCTACGGTGCTTGAACCGATCGCTATTAGACACGCACAATTCGTCACGTCGGTGTCTGATCGACAGAATAGCGAAATGGCTGACCGTTACCCTTGGCTAGACCGCCAAGCTATGGCGGCTATCCCGATCGGTGGAGATCCGGAGGACTTTGACGCATTGAGGTCCAACCCGCCACAAAATCCTATTGTTAAACTTGACAGTGATCGTATCAATCTAAGCTATGTTGGAACCTTTCTGCCTAGAGCTGGGCCTTTAGTCTCGACTCTATTTAGGGCGTTAAGCCAATTTAGGGATAAAGCGCCCAACCTCGCCAACAAATTGCTGCTCAATTTTGTTGGCACCAGCAATCAACCAAATGGCGGTGGTAGGCATTTGGTTAGTCCGCTCGCGGCTGCGGCAGGTGTTTTAGACCTCGTAAACGAAGTTCCTCAACGCGTGCCATTTCTTGAAGCGCTGAACATCTTGGCAAATTCCGATGGCCTAATGATGATCGGGTCAGATGAACCCCATTATACCGCTTCAAAAATTTATCCGGGCCTAATGTCGGCCACACCGTTCTTGTCGATGTTTCATTCTGCCTCAAGCGCGCATAAAATCCTGTCTGAAGCAGGTGGCGGCTATCCGCATGGCTTCCATTCAGTTGATGAATTGCCTAGCTTGGAAAGTAGCTTGGCTCTTGCTCTAGAACGCTTCGCGACCAGGCAAGTCGATGTCTCGCCACCGAACCCCGCTGCCTACGAGGCATATACAGCCAAGCATGTCGCCCGCAGCTTTGCCGAAGTGTTCAATCGAGTCATTTCATGACCCATCGCCCCGCGCGCATGCTTATGCTGGAATATTTGCGCGGTTTAGCCTCCCTATCCGTTGCTTGGTTCCATATGACAAACGGCTTTAAGGATTCTTGGGTCGCTTGGGCGGGCTCAGGTGGGTGGTTAGGGGTCGAGGCATTCTTTGTCATTTCAGGCTTTGTCATCCCCTATTCGCTTTGGTCAAGCTATGAAGATTACAGCTTGCGAGATTTGCCTCACTTCCTCGGGCGTCGCGTACTTAGAATTGAGCCGCCCTATCTTATCAGCATCCTCATGGTTTTGGTTTTGGGATGGGCTTCAAGTCTAGCGCCAGGGTTTCAAGGCCAACCACCTGCCTTTGAACCAGGGCAGGTCGCAGCGCACCTCCTGTATCTGGTGCCCTTTACGCAATTTTCATGGCTGCAGCCTGTCTATTGGACGCTTGCCTTTGAGTTCGCCTTCTACATTACCATCGCGTTCCTGTTTCCGAGCCTGAGCGGACCTGGACGATTTCTTGTGTTTTTGGTTGTCGCTGCGGGTCTGGCCATTCTAGTCGCGTTCGGCTTGGCATCGACCCTTATTTTGTTGTTTGTGATGGGGGTCGGTGTTTATCGTTGCTTGACCGGCCAGGATCACCACCTCAAGACCTTGACCATTCTGGTCGCTTGTGGGCTCATCATGGCACTTGAAAAAGCATCGGCACAGGCTGCCGTGGGCTTCATCACATCCGCCCTAATTCTATATCACAGCTATTTAGTTAAATATATTAAGACTTTTTCCAGACCATTAGCTTGGCTTGGTGCGATTTCCTATTCGCTATATCTTGTGCACGTTCCCATTGGCGGCCGCGTGGTCAACATTGGGAAGCGATTTGTGCAAGATGATCTTGGCTATTTGGCCGTGGCCTTCATCGCTTTGCTGTGCTCTCTTGTGGCCGCTTATGTGTTTTATCGACTTGTAGAAGTTCCTGCGATGCGATTGGCCCAAAAATTGCTGCCAAGCCAGCTAAAAGTTGCGTAATCGAGTCCCATTCAATGACGCCCAAAATCCGCCTTGCAATCTTGGCATCGCACCCGGTCCAATATTATGCGCCAATGTTCCGAGAACTCGCGCAGAAAATTGACTTGCATGTGTTTTATGCCCACTCAGCGACACCAGCCCAACAGGCGGCTGCTGGATTCGGGCATGCCTTTGAATGGGATATCAACTTAACCGACGGCTATTCTCATAGCTTTCTGACCAATGTGTCGAAACGGCCTGGAACGGACTGGTTTGGTGGATGCGACACGCCTGAGATCCATGCCAAGTTGAAGTCTGGAGGCTTTACGGTTGTTCTCACATTGGGCTGGCACCTGAAGTCCATGATCCAAGGTGTTGTAGCGGCAAAACGGCTTGGGCTGCCGGTTTTGGCTCGGGGCGATAGTCAGTTGTCGACGCCGCGGAGCCCAGTCAAAAAATGGCTCAAGGCTATTACCTATCCCATTTTGCTGCGGGCTTTTGACGCTGCCCTCTATGTTGGTAAGAATAATCAAGCTTATTGGCGTCATTATGGATTTCCAGAACAGCGCCAATTTTTTTCGCCGCATTGTATCGAAACCACCCGCTTCGCAGAGGGGGCTACAGCCAAAGCCCGCAATGCCCTTCGGAGCCGCCTAGGCATTGCGCCGAGCGCTTTTGTCGTTTTGTTTGCTGGCAAACTTCTTCCTTTCAAGCGGCCTCTCGACATCGTTCATGCCCTAGCCAAGGTCAGAAAAGCTGGAGGTGACACGCGGATGATGGTTGCAGGCTCTGGACCGCTGGAGGCGAACCTGACAGCTCTGGCGGCGGAACTGCAAGTCCCATTAGACTTACTCGGATTCCAGAATCAGTCGCAGATGCCAGCTGCTTATGCCGCCGCAGATGTTCTGGTGTTGCCATCGGATGGCCGCGAGACATGGGGCTTGGTTGCGAACGAAGCCCTAGCCAGCGGTAAACCTATCATTGTTTCCGACGCAGTCGGCTGCGCGCCCGATCTTACGGCAGATGTAAGGTGTGGCCAGGTTTTCGCCATGGGCGATCACGAAGCGCTAGCAAAAGCATTATCCACAGCGATGAATTCAACAATTGACCTCGCGTCCATCGCCAAAATAAGCGATACTCATTCTATACAGCGTGCGGTCGACGGTATCCATGCTGCCATTATAGCATCAGTCAAGTAGAGCGAAATTCTTGGAGAGTAATCGTATGCAAGTTTCCGCGTCTGTTGCACCGGTCCAGCCGCCAGCAAAATCTGGACGACCACCCGCGGCTAACGGACTTATGCTTGCGATCGCCTTCTTCACAGGGATCGGCGCGCTCTCGAGTTCGGTGCCAACCTTGTTGTTTGGCTGTGCAATATGCCTGATTTTTGTGACTTTACTTTTGTGGACAAGCGACGAGCCTCCGATCCTGCTTCTGCCCATTTTATTTCAATGGAGCGAGGTTGCGATCCTGCCCTATTCGACGAGTTGGCTTCATGTGCCACTGGCCGAGCTGTCTCCTTATGGTGCGGACCTAAACATGTCAGCCATTTACGGCCTGCTCGGGGTGACCGCGATGGCGATCGGGATGAAGCTTGCGACGCTAGCTGGTAAGCGGCGTGGGCCATCCTTTGCAGAACGGATCAAGACGGATGCCATGACGATCCCGTTTGAACGAGTCGTCTTCATCTCGTTTGTCTTGATCGGGGTTGGATATTTCTTTGCGGCCTTAGCTCCTTATGCGGGGCCACTGAGAGAACCCGCTGGTCAAGCGTCGAGTGTGAAGTATCTGGGTCTGTTCATCCTAACCTACGCAAGCCTTGTCCGAGAACGCGGTTATGCCCTGTTGATTGCTGTGGTCTGCTTCGAGGTCGTCTTTGGGATGACCGGTTTCTTTGCTCAGTTCAAAGATTCCATCCTGACCTTCTTTGTGGCGGCTCTATTTGCGAAGCCACGAGTCCGGGTAACAGATACTTTGGTTGTATCTTTTGTCGCCCTGATCATTCTGTCGGTTGGCATCTTCTGGTCTGCGATTAAGCCCGATTATCGTGAATTTGTGAACAAAGGGTCGGGCGAACAGATTGTTGAAGTACCGCTCGCTGACCGGATCGACTTCCTGTCGAATGCTGCTTTGACCTTCAACGATGAGAAGGTTGCTGAGGGCTTCCAGAAACTGGTTGCGCGGCACGGTTACATCGAGTTTCTTGGCTTGGTCATGCAAAACGTTCCCACAGGACTTGATTATCAGAAAGGGCAGATCACAATGTCGGTTTTCCGACACATCTCGGTCCCACGGTTTCTTTGGTCGGATAAACCGCCGCTTCCAAGCGACACCGAAGTCATGTCGAAATTCACCGGTCTTCCCATGCTCTGGGGCAATGAGACCTCAATTAGTATCGGCTATTTGGGCGAACTCTACGCAGATTTTGGCTACTGGGGCGGCATATTTGCCGCCGCATGTATCGGTGGCGTCATCGGATTCGCCTATCGTTTCGTGCGTGACTCAAAGAACACATCACCGCTGATGGCAGCGGGGCTTTGCGTGATGATCGCTCTAAAGGTCAGCTCCTTTGGTACCGCCTATGTGAAAATGGCTGGGTCGTTTGTGCTCGGGACGGTGATTGTATTGCTTCTAATGATGGTGGTTTTGCCGTTTTTGATGCCGTCACAGCGGGTCGCAACGCAACAATTTCCTGACGCAGGTTTGCCACGTAGGCCAAAGCGCATATGAGGCCGCTTGTTCAGCTATGACCCTCTCATGTCGTCACATCATCGCCGGACTTAGTCCGGCGTCAGGTGGCCCATCTTATAGTGTCCCAGCACTGGCCGAAGCACTCGCTGGACAGGGAAATCTTGTATCCATCTACGCGCTTCAAGATCAATGTTCCACACGCCTACCTATCGAGGACACGGTCCCGGTGCATCGATTTGAGCGATCAAAGCTGCCTTGGATGGCGATGATGCAGGGGTCAGCTGGGCTCAGCCAAGCGGTTGATGCAGCGGTAAATCAGGGAGATGTGATTCACAATCATGGCCTGTGGTTGCTGCCGAACTTGTATGCCGCTTGGCATTTGCAAAAGAAACCGGAGAGTCCTTCAAAGCTGATCCATGCGCCGAGAGGGATGCTTGGCGACGCTGCGCGTAAAATCTCGTCGTGGAAGAAAGAGCCAATCTGGTGGCTGTGGCAGAAACGGGCGCTTCAAAGTGCGCATTGCCTGCATGCAACCGCAGAGTCCGAATATGCCGAGATGAGAGCTGCCGGACTGACGAACCCTGTGGCGATTATTCCAAATGGCATTCATTTGCCGCCGCTTGTTACACGACCCGCAACACCACAACGGCAGAAAGTCGTGTTATCACTTGGCCGTATTCACCCGAAGAAGGGCCTTGACCGTCTGATCCGGGCTTGGGCGCGCATCGAGGACCGATATCCGGACTGGTGTTTGCGTTTGGTTGGCAATGCCGAGATCGGTCATGATGCCGAGTTGGCGGCCCTTGCCTCGCAATTGAACTTGAAGCGGGTTGAAATTCTCCCAGCAGTCTATGGCGATGCAAAGTGGCAAATGTTTCACGAGACCGATCTTTTCGTGCTGCCAACTCTGAATGAGAATTTTGGCATTACTGTTGCCGAGGCGCTCGCGTGCGAGATACCGGTCATATCCACAAAAGGTGCACCTTGGCAGGGGCTTGAAGTCGAGCGCTGCGGTTGGTGGATCGACCATGGCCCCGATGCAATTGCTGATGCTTTAACGGTGGCGATGGGCCTAGACCCCGACGCCCGTGCCGAGATGGGAAAACGGGGCCGCGCTTGGATGATGCGAGATTTTGCTTGGCCCGCCATCGGTGCCGAAATGGCCGGTGTTTATGACTGGCTTTGTCATGGCGGCAATCCGCCGCCTTGTGTTCGTTTAACCTAGTCTAGGACCTTGACAAGCTATGTCCAACATCGCTGCGCTAGACATTGACGCCAACCGGCGCGCTAGAAAATGGAGCCGTAAGGAACTCTTGGGGCGCCTCCTATGGGAATGCCTACAAACGCCCTTATTTACTTGGACACCCCGCCAATTATGGGGCCTGCGAAATGGTGTTTTGAGGGTCTTTGGAGCCCGCATAGGACGGAACGTCCAGATTCATCCGACAGCTCGGATTGCAATTCCCTGGAACTTAGAAGTTCTTGATAATAGTTCTATAGGCGATCGCGCGATTATCTATAGTCTTGGACCAGTTAGACTGGGAAGCAATGTCTCGGTTTCTCAGAACGCCCATTTATGTGCTGGCTCCCATGACTTTACCAAGCCAGACCTGCCGCTTACCAAGCCACCAATCGTGATCGAAGACGGGGCTTGGGTCTGCGCCGACGCCTTTGTCGGCCCGGGGGTAACTGTGGGTTCGATGGCCATCATTGGAGCGCGCGCCGTCGTGAGCAAGGATGTTGAGCCGCGTTCGATCATGGTCGGTAATCCAGCGCAAAAACTAAAAAAGCAACGTGAGCTCATCCACCCATGAAAGTTTCGATTTTGATCCTGACCTATAATGAAGAGGTCAACATCGCTAGGTGCCTGGATTCCTTGGTGTGGTGCGATGATATTGTGGTGATTGACTCGGGCAGCACGGATCAAACAGTCGCTATTGCCGAGCGCGCAGGTGCCCGCATCCTGACGCGCAAGTTCGATAACTTTGCAGAGCAGCGGAACTTTGGCTTAGAGCATGGCAAGTTCAAGCATGAATGGGTGCTCCATCTCGATGCCGATGAGGTTGTCACATCTGAGTTTCAAGCGGCACTTAACCATCTTGCGCCAACCGACGGGGTAGACGCCTATTTTGTGCCATCCAAAACAATGTTGTTTGAAACTTGGTTGAAGCACGCCGGTATGTGGCCGACCTATCAAGTAAGGCTAGGGCATCGCGACAGGTTGCGCTTTATCCAGGTTGGGCATGGCCAGCGTGAGGACCTTCCGCTCGATAAGACTGCAAAATTCGAAGAGCCCTATTTGCATTACTCATTTTCTCACGGCCTAAAGTCGTGGCTGCAAAAGCATATTCGCTATGCGGAGGACGAAGCCACCGAACTTGTCAAAGCCAGACTTAAAGAAGCCAAGAACGAAACGGATCCAGGGCCCCCAAGCATCGATCGAGATGTTGAAAAGCGGCGGCGAATGAAGTCGGCCGCTAATCGACTACCTTTAGTACTCAGACCAATCGCAAGATTTTTCTATGTCTATGTCTTACGTTGCGGCTTCTTAGATGGCCGGTTGGGTTTACTCTACAGCTTTATGCTCGCTACCTATGAAGGCATGATCGCAATCTTGGCATATGAAAAGCTTCGTCAGAAGTCCTAACCTAAGCCGAAAGTAAGCCTCTACAGGAAGCTCAATTTGTATGGGCTGAACCGATTAAGGTTCGGGAAGATATCCGGAAGCGTCGAATCGGGAACACCCAGCCAACTCGCCAATGTTGAGCAATATTGCTGGTTGCTGATGGTTGGGATCGACATCGGTGAGCCCCCGACGCTGATGACATCATTACTGTTCTCAGCAATATCGCCGAGCGATCCAAAAATGTCACCGCCGTTGACCGCGCCGCCGACAACGAAGCTTGCGCCACCCCAGCCGTGGTCGGTCCCATCACCGTTAGACTTTGTGCACCGACCAAATTCTGACGTGGTGAACAGTGTCACATTATTGGTCAGACCCATCGCCGCGAGTGTATCGTAGAAGTAGCCGATTGCTGCATCTAGGCGGAGGAAATTGCGGCCGTCGAGATCGGCCACCTGAGCACCGTGAGTATCAAAATTCCTCATATTTACAAAGAATACCTGACGATTTACCCGCAACACATTGCGCGATGCAATACACCGTGCCACGGTCCGCAAAGCTGCAACCACGTCATTGTCGCGCCAAGCCACACGATAGTTCGGTATTGACGTGTCGGTTGGAATGGGTGCGAGGTCACTGGTTGCAGCAAATGCCTGATTGAGTTGGGCATAGGAATCCATGACTCGTCGATTGACCTTCAGATAGTCTTGATCCATCGCTTGGCTTGCCGATGTCCGCTGGAGCAAGGCATTAAGTTCTGCAGACGCTACGGCTGAACCAAATACAGCGCCGTCAAGACCGGCGATGTTTGCGGCTCTGCCTGTTACGTCGGCTTTGATGACTTCTGTTGTGCTGCCAATGCTGAAGGCGTTATTCAACGGGCCAACAGCCATGCTCGAGAACAAGTTATCAGGGTTCATGGAAGCCAGGACATCCATCGCACGGCCACCCCAGCCATAACGTGTACCATCGTCACCGAAGGTGTGGATCTGGGCGTCGCCATTATTGTGCGAACCAGCCGCCGAAGGTAGGCGCACAGCGCCGCTAACGAGTTGGGACTTGGAAGCAGGAGCTTCCATACCGCCGTGTCCATAGACAATGGCCATCTTCCCTTGATCGTAAATCTGTTTCATGCGCGGCAAGTTCGGGTGTAATGCAACCGTACGCCCACCCTGAGGCGATCGTGTCGCGAGTGTGCTCAATGCGGCGCGATCAGGCATTGCAATCCCCGGACGCAAAGCGCGCAGGGCATCATAATTGGTTGGGTCTGACGGAATGATCGTATGCATATGATCAAGCCCGCCATCAAGATAAAGACAGACAAGGGCTTTGTAATCATTGCCCGCCGCTGTGGCGTTAGACGCCGCAAGTTGCAAAGCCAGTGGCGAGAAGCCTCCGAGAAGGGCTGCGCCGCCTAGAAAATGACGACGGCTGAGTTTGTGGGCGATTTCTAAGTTGGACATGACTCTTCTCGCTCTTCTTTTTAGCGTTGCACGCGATATTCTGGCGTAAGCATGGTCATCATGATGGCGAGCTTGATCCGATTGGTGCGATCAGCGTCCGTCACGGCCGGCAGACTATTGATGGAACGTACCAGTGCGGGCCGCAAGTCTGAAAGGCTAGCACCAGGTGCGAGCAAGGTCAGCACTTTGTCGGCCAATTGTTCGCCATCGGTACTTTCATTCCAGAACTCGCCGTACGAGAATGCGTTCTGGACTTTTGCGGCATGACCACAACCAGTCCCACCACGTTGCAACGAATGTTGGACAAAGCGTGACCAATCAAGCGCTGCACTTGTGTCGGTAATCTGCATTTCAGGCGCGGTAAGGTTCATTGCCGCCAAACGGCCATTAGCCGGCGTGTAGGTTGGGCGGTAAAAGTTGAAGACAGTCGCCGAGTTATAGGGACGTTCCATCTCGGAGATGATGTCAAAATAGACTTTGCAACCAGGTGACCCTGCCCACACATTCCCCTTGCCATCGCTTGCTTTTAGAACCCGATCCAGTTGAGCAATCGCGAGGATTGGTTCGCGGACCTTGCCGAACTCATAAGGAGTGCCAGCAGTTTGTACGCGGGCTTCGGGGTCAAGAAGGATCTGTTTGAGAACGGCTTTGAAGTCCCCACGAACTCCTTGTCCATTGTTCTCAAACTTCGCGACAACGCGCGAGACATAAGCGGGGCTTGGATTGCTGGTGGTAAAGCGTTGGATCAGCTGCTTGCTGATAAACGGTGCGGTATTTGGGTGGTTTGCCAATGTGTCGAGTGCGATGCCAATGTTCTTGCGACCATTGGCTTGAATTGCAGTTGGCGTTGAATCCGCCGAAATCGCAGGGATCTTAACACCCAAGAAGTTATGTTCACGAGTAGACGCGAATTCCCAAACTGATAACTCGCAGCGGATCAGTTTGTCCTCGTCTGTATTGGGAGGGATCAGATTGCCTGCACGATCGCGGCAGGTCCCGTAACGGTCGCCGCCGTATTGCATGCGCAGCCCGGTGAAGACGTAGGATAGGCCAGTTACATCCGATTGGCTATAGGTTGGAATACGGGCACCGGAAGAGTCCAGCTTCAGCGAACCATCTGAGTTAAGTTGCCAAAGCCCAATCGAGAACAATTGCATCACTTCGCGCGCATAGTTCTGATCAGGCGCATTCCCATTACGATCGGTGTTATTCATGTAGTCGAGATATTGCGCCATGATCGGACTGAACGTGGCGCGCTCGAGTAGCTCACGATAGGTGCCAAAGCTTGCATCCGCTGTAAGGTCCATCCAATGAATGGCCTTCCCGCCAACCTTATTCCGGCTGACGACAAAGATCTGCGAGATCGCCCAGGCCATGCGCAGGCGGAGCTGGTCTGGTTCTTGGGTTGAGAGCGTGAACCAAGCCGCACTCTCCCGATCTGAATTGCCGTCGGCATAATCTGTTGGATTAGACGATGGACCGTCTACGAAGTACCAATTGCTAAAGCTCTGCTTGCGAGGCATTGCGAATTGCTCGTCAATCCAAGCAGTGTAGCCAATGCTCATCAACCGATCGACTTCAGTAGATGTCGCCCCAAAGGTCGCTTGGTTGAGAAAGCGTGCAGCGTCCACGCGGGATGCCGGTTTGTCCGGGAAGAGTGGCTGAGCCGGCTGCGCAGCTGGCGGCGGCGGTGCCGGGGGTTGGGGTAAAGAAGATGAGGTACCTACACCGGGGTCTGGCTTTAGAGCAACCGCTCCGCCGCCACAGCCGATGATAACCATGATTGCACCAATTAGGGTACCAAGCTTCAGTCGCCGTTTTATTGTCATACTCTCGCCTAACCTGCTGGCTTATCCTTCCCTTGTACTTGAAGAAGGATACCGATCGGCTAAACGGCATGGTTAATGCACGCTGAAATGCTTTCCGGAGTTTTTATACGGCCTTTTTGGCATCTATTAAGCGGTATTTCGCCTTAATTACCTAAATAAAGCGTTGAGCACGGCAATTGGGTCGGTGCCTCCAATCTCGTTCTTTGGCAGCTTTAAGGTTCAACGCAAATGTCGCGGCAGAGCTTATAGGCCCTGCTTTAGCCTTGCTCGATATAGGCCGCGATGGCTGCAACAGCCTCATTGAGTGATCCATCGCGCTTGGGTCTTATCGCTGTGACCCCCTTGAGCCCGCGTGACATACCAAGCAGAATAATCCGTAATCGCGCTAGGTCCAGATACGCTGGGGCCATGTATGGCGGGTAGATGCCGTTCATCAATGTCGAGAAAGTTGCTGACCCAGACATAGGGGTTAAACTGATATCTTGCGTGTCCTCTCCCCAAGAGAGGCTCATGATGCCAACAATCTCGTCGCATTTGATTGTGCCGCGTCCGGGTGGGATCATGACGTGATACTTGTGTGGACGGAAGAAGTCGCGCTCAAGTTTGTCCCGGTCGATTCCTAGCGACATTGCCGCATCATCCCAGAGCTTTACTTTATTCACGCCGAAGTGACAGATCGCGCCCGCAGGTGAGCTATTGGGGTCTGGAAACTCCAGCACAGCCAGATCGTCACCCAACAATGGCCAACCCGTTGCCTTTGACAGGGCCACTGATAGGGTCGACTTGCCGGCACCTGATGGGCCGGTGAACAACCACACGCCCCGCGGCGATTCAACAGCGCTAACATGCAGCGGCACAAATTGGCGCTGAAATGCAAGTGTCGCAAAACCGCATGTGGTCATATAGGGGCGGACATCATCGTATGGGACGCCTTCAAATAGGTCCAGTGTTACGCGGTTCCCATTGCTGACGAGCATGCGACACTTCTCAGCTACAGAAAAGAGACATTCCGTCTTGGTCACTCGAATCCAGTCAGCGAGCGGAAGGCTGTCCTCCAACTGTTCCGGCACCTTGCCGTGCACAAGTTCTGCCCAAGGGTATTCGGTGTGATCTCGTTGCCCCTCCGACATAGATGTAAACTCGGGAAACTCGATTTCAGAGCGAACTGCCAGGCCAAAGAGTTGATAATGGTAAAGTGGCTTAATTTCTGACAACATAAACGATACCCTATCGACTCTTATTCAGCGCTAAATCGCGCGGCTTTTCATTGTGATATGTGCTGTAGGTTGCGACGGGTAGGAAGGTGTCATTGCCTTCATGCCCAATTACCTCAACAGAGCAACTTGTGACCCAAGCATGTGCCCCAAGCTTTTGGTCGCGCGTGTCTGTTGGCTTCCGGTGAACGCCCAGAATTAATTCGCTAGGAACCCCTCGTAAGCTCAACATGCCGCGGGCAGAGAGCGCGAGCATGAGGCACGTAAATCTGGTGCCGAACACGCGATGAATCACAAAATGAACCGATGCCACTTCGACAGCGATTGCCTTATTCTCGTCTGATGCATGTTTTCCATCGGAAGATGAGCCAGGCTTTCCCAACAATCCGCGCCATAATGCATACGGTACCAGCCGGATTAATGCCCAAGCACTCATCAGGCGGAAAAATGACTCAACATACATCAACTTGCGCGACAAGGGCACCTTCCAGAAGCGACCCATGATCCAAACAAGTTTTAGAAGCTTACGCATCATAGAGGTTACACCGTTGAACATTGACTGGCACAAAAATGGGACCGCCTAGCAGAACTTAAAGATAGCAAAAACTATGCCTTCGCGGCTAGCCTAATTGCGTTTATGTGGGACACCCAAGATGGGCTTACATTCTCTAGGTTGTTTGTGTTTTACTTTCTTTCTGCGGTGAAACCTCGCGTCTGCGCATCCACATAAACCACAATCTTAGAGCCGTCATCAATTCGCCAAAGCGGGCTACGCCAAAGCTAGTAGATTGGTCTATCGGATCGCTCGCAGCGGAACGTAACTTATCCATATCAAGCCACAGACAATCCTCTGCCAACATGCCTTCTTGAACCTTTTCACGGACAATCTGCCAACAGCTGAGCCGCGCTTCCTGTCGGAACAACTCATTGGCCGCATCCTGCTTGCTTACGTCTTCAGGAATAACGTCACGCAGGCTTGCGCGCGCCAATCCCCGGGACTGCTCATTCAAGAACAGGATTTCGGGCGGGATCGAGAGAAGGAATTCCAATAAGCGCCGATCCGTTAAGGGATAGCGATATTGCAGTTTATAGGGCGCAGACCAAGTGGCCCATGTTTCCATGCGCATGGATAGATGGCCGTGCTGGAGAAAAATCAAAATGTTCTTTTTGGGATCTGGGTATATTCGTACTGGCCGGGTCAAGCGCTCAATAAGTGCCCGATGTTGATCGGCCCGCGACTTCTCCATAAAGCAAAAGCCATAGTCCTTGTCCCGAAATGGATCAAAGAGCAGGTAGACGAAATCCGGCAAGCTCGGGTGAATACCGTTCCACCAAAGTTCAGACAGGACTAAGCGGAAGTTCTTCAAGCTTCTGGTCCGTTGCCGAATGAACTCAGCCAACTTTTTTAGCCTGAGACGACGCAGTAAATAGCCGACATACCCATAGCCATGTGAGGAGAACGCCTCATCTCCACCCCATCCCGACAAAAGAACCCTTACGCCGTCGCTTTCGGCGTTGATCAGGATTGGAAGCTCGTCTGCAAGGTCGGCATTACCCTCTGTCTCCAAGGAGCGTCGGAAGAATTCAAACAGATTTGCACCATCTGATCCCCCGAAACGGACAGGAATCCTTTCCTTCTCTGCGGTCGTAAGGATCCTTCGCCGTTCATCTGCTGGGCCCATATCAGGATGACTGGACGAGATCGGCGGAGACCAAGCATAGCCCCCACAAAGAACTTGGTTTTTCGCTTTTCGGTGCCGACTTGCCAGAACCGCAACAGCGGTAGAGTCGATGCCACCGCTTAGATGGGCACCGACCGGCATCTCGGAGGTGCACCGATCTGCAACGGCTCGTTCAAGAATCGCACGACATTTCTGAACATAGGCTTCTGGTGACGCCAATCGTTCAATAGGCAGACGTAGCGGGTTCCACCATTGGCGCTGAACCTCCTTGCCATCGACAAATTCAATCTGACAGCCGGCCTTGACCCGCTTTAGATCACGGAAAAAAGTGTCCGTCAGTGGGTCATTATAAGCGGCCTGGAATGAGGCCACGGCTTCGTCATCGATTGGCCATTGCCACTCACTTTGATCAACCAAGGCTTTGGCGCTTGTCGACCAGATCAGGCAATCGCCCCGCTGGGCCCAGTATAGGGGCCGAGACCCAATATGGTCCCGCGCTAGGAAAAGGTGCTTCTTTGCAACATGCGCAATTGCGAACGAAAAATCACCAATTAAGTGCTGAAGAGAGTCTGCGCCCCACTTCTCCCAAGCGAGCCCGATTAGCGCTGTGTCAGAATAGTGGTCGAGTTTTTCTGCTTCTAAGCTAAGCTCCAAAGCCAGCTCTGGTCGATTATCAAGGATCGCATCCGCGCAGACAATGTAACCGGAAGGAGTCTGGACGATACGTTCGCGTTTCGACTGTGGTGAAATCCAAAGAGTCGACTGGACAAAGTGCCCGATAGGCAAACTAAGACTATCTAAAGCATCGGGACCCCAAGCGTATAACTCTTGCCGTATCTGGTTCAAATCGGCATCTTGGAGGACATTGTCGCCCAGATTTAGACGGCCATAAATCGCCCCCATGGATCCAAATTTCCCTTGTGACACTACTGAATTAGAATGGGTTTCTCTGCGATGACTTTCAATGGCATAAGGTCAATTAGCTTGACAAGTCTTGATGGGCTTATTCATACGTCAGCCTCGCCAAAACCCACCCAAGAGAGCCTAAGTGCTCGTCGAGCATAGCACTGTACCGCTAACCGCAAATAGAATTGGGGCCCGCAGGCTGCGGGCCCCAATAAGACATTTCAAAACCCTAAAATCAGGATTTAGATCTTGGAACCAGGAATGGTACCAAAGTTGGTTACAATGCCGTTTTGGTCGTTTAAAGTCGTCTCAAAAAACGCTTTGGTGTTGCCACCAAGGGTAGCCGAAATGCTCAATTCTTCCACAACTGGTGCAGTCCAAGTTTTCTTCATCATAGCGCTATCTCCTTCTACGTATGATTACCAACGCTATAACATGCAAAAATTTCGAGTCAAATGATTTTTCAATAATACCAATGCATTAGTATCCTAAAAAGCGAAAATGCCTAACGGATCACAGTTAATACATGGTAATTTTGGCAATAAGAAACTTCATCTTTGTTCTATCAACGTAGAGATTTTTGACCGGTACCTGCAAATCCATGAAAACGAGATGTTTTTTTATTGTCATATTATCTGGCGGGGTCATTCAGGCCTCGACTGCCAGATTTGTTTTCAGGTGCCTAAAGATCGAGCACACCGCTTTGCGAGCGACTAATCTCCGTCCGCACGAAGCCTGTCGCCGCTCCACAAGCAACTGGAGTAATTCCTGCCGATCAGGATCCACATTCTGAACCTTCGCCTTCATACAACGTTGGTCGATCCAAACTCGACGATCAGCACAAACGCCAAAGGCGAATAACTTACAGGGGCGCAGATCAAAAGAGTTATCTTCCTAGGAAAGCAGCTTCTAGGTGAATGTGCGCCCAACGGGTTGAAAATTTTAGGGTTTTAATGTCTCGCGGAACGTGCGATGGACTTTAAGTTCAGGGCAAGGATCGAAGTACACAATTCCACTAAACTTGGCCGATTCTAGTGCACACTAGCCTATACAATTAACCACCTAATGAAAAAGGGCTGGGGGTTACGCACCTCCAGCCCTCATATTAGTCTCAGCGTTTTCATCATCTTACATAACAGCGCAGGAGAACCTTTGATGCCGATCTAAAATGACGACAGTGCATCATCCCTGAGATGACGCAAGCCTTACCTTACTTACACTTAGCAAGTGGACCGCTAACGCAGCCAGGAACTGTACCAAAATTGATGCTACCCAAAATGGTGGTAAGCGTCTCTTTAGTTGTCGGGATGATACCGCCGAGAGTTTGATCAATTCCCAATTCTTCGATCTGCGGCTGAGACCAAACTTTCTTTAACATTGTCGATTTCATTTCTGATTCCTTTCACTACAATAGCACCACTTTGGTAAAGATAGCTTTGGCCAACGTCAAGCAAAAATCATAGTATTCAATGTTGTACTCCCCTAATCGGGGATTTTTCCTGTTTACTCAGGTGTATTTACCTCAACTAGATTGATCTCTGCCATTTTACTTAGAAATTGATGGACCTGCTGGAAGCAGGTGCTCCGATCAACCTCATACGCCTCCATCAGCGCCTGACAGATTTCGTCCATCGTCATGGGCCGTTCCAATAATGCCCAAATGTCCGCCCCAACAGAACCAGTCGCAAAATACTTACCTACACGTTCATCAAAGAAGACGATCTCGTCGCCTAGGGCGCTACCTTGAACATTTGAACGCGAATAAACAGCGTCATTTAAATCTTGGCTCATAACTTTACTCTCTATTCTGTGGCTGTTGCTTTTGGTTGATCAATCTGCTGAGTAGTCGCATACCGATAGAACGCTGTTATCCTAGGTCTAGGGCTAAAATCGAACTATTTCAACCTAATCCGCTTTTTTGGAGTCATCTTTGTGAAGATTCTACAAATAGTGTTTGGCTTGCATGTTGAATAGTCGAGCATAGCGACCGTTCAATTCGATTAGTTGGTCGTGGGTTCCTGCTTCCATGATTTGCCCGTTTTCAAGCACGTAAGTGAAGTCAGCTTGTCGAACGGTTGAAAGCCGATGACTAATAATCAAAGCGCCACGGGCCCCTAAGCGTTCGCGGAAATTTTCGAACAATTCAAATTCAGCTGCCGGATCAACAGCGCTTGTCGGCTCATCCATGATCACAAATTGAGAGGCTGGGAATAGCGACCGAGCCAAGGCGATACGTTGCCATTGGCCAATGCTCAGATCATGGCCGTCATCGAATAGCTTCGTTAAACTTGTATCATACATCGCAGGCAAGGCGCTTATAAATCGGTCAGCGCCGGCAACCTCTGCCGCGCGCCGCACGGCCGCTTCGTCAAAGGGCAGGTCCACATTCCCAAACCGAATGTTGTTCGTGATCGTATCTGCATAGCAAGAATAGTCTTGGAATATCACGCTAAAGAGCGCGCGATAGGCGTCCGGATCTAGATGGCGAATATCGATGCCGTCCAATAAAATTCTTCCCTCCGTTGGATCGTACAGCCTGTTTAAGAGCTTGATTAACGTAGTTTTTCCTGACCCATTTTCTCCAACAAGGGCTACGATTTGTCCTGGCTTCATTTCAAAGTTAATCGCCTGAACCGAAGCGCGCGTCGCGCCATCATATCGAAAGGTGACATTTTCCATGCGAATGCCGGTGTGGAGAGGCAAGGCGATGTCGAGGGGCTTATCGTCCGCAACAATTCTGGCTTTTGTATCAAAGAACGCAAAGAGTTGGGTTAAATACAAATGATCGTCAACGAGTCGTGAAACGCTCGAAACCATTTCATTTCCCGCTCCTTCAGCTCGGCGCAAAAGCAAGACAAACATAGCCACCTGGCCAATCGTTAGTGTGCCTTTAAGCGCAGCATCGATCAAATAAGCGGCCGCGCCTATAAAGACCAGAGAACCGAACGCCGCTACCCCGAGCTCGAAAACAGCACGACTTTGCTCAATTGATAGATTCTCGGAACGAATTTTTGTCTGCAGCTCTTTGTATCGAAGCGCAAAGTAAGTGCCCAAGCCATTAATTCGCAATTCCTTCGCATGGTGATTCGAAGTCAGCATCCAATCTAAATAGCCTGAACGGCGCTCAAGTTGGGCACGTGTCATTCGCCAATCATACAAACGCTTTGTAAAAAGGAGCCGCACGCCCAAAGCCGCACCAACTGTCAGCAAGAGAATTGGCAAAAGTCGCCATTCAATGGCTGCCAACATGACGAGAATTGCGGCGAGGACCACAGTGCCTCGCGCCCCATTGATAACATTGCCTATAACCTGCGCCGGCCGATGGGAGCCTGCTTCTCGGGCCTTTTGTAGGGAGTCAAAATATTGCGGGCTCTCATAGAAGCCTAAATCGAGAGCGATTGCGCGATCATGTATTTTGCTATTGACCAAGTCACCAACCACAAACCCTTGCCGCATTCGCAACAGATTGGCTATTGATTGAGCTATTGCCGCGAGAATGAGGGCAGCGCCGGTCAAGCCGAGGTATAGGAAGATTTCGCCATTCCCTTGAGATGTTTGCAGCCCTTTGCCAATGGCGTCGACAAGTAGTTTGATAGCGTAGAGAGAACCAATCGAAAGTGCGGCTTCCAGAAAAGTCGCGAAGATGACCGCAGCCGTCAGCCATGGTCCACTTTCCATCAGGATTGTCCAGACCCTCGATGCGGTGATCCAAACCGACCTGCTTGTTTGACCGAAGCGGTCCAAAATATGTTTGAACTTCCCTATTGTCACTGTGTTTTCAACCGTTTGGAAAGATTTCCAGCGAGAGCGAAAAAGTTCTCAAAGTAGTAAAGCCACTCCATAGACCGAGGCCGTCGATTCTTAAGGTATTGATAAATGGTTGGCTGAATGCGTCTTAGAGCCGAGAGCGCCCAGAAAGAAAGCTTGCGGTTTGCGTCAAATTGCCATTGGTCGCCAAAATCGAACAGGAACATTGCATCCCAGCTTTCCAACTCGAAGGCCGAGTCGCCAGGCAATCCGCGCAACGCTGCATCTAAGAAGATACCGCCAGGAGTCTGCGCTAATTGTGTTGGCCACGACTTTGGTTCAGAGGTCAAACTTGCAAAAGACAGCGCTGCTTCAACGGTTGGGCGAAGTCCGACTTGGGTTGCTATATCCAATACTTCGGCTTCATCAAATGTCGGATGTGCACGCAGGGCGTGTAGATCTGCGACCCAATGAAGGCGAGACCAAAAATGCCGCGAATGGTGGTAGGTGATATAGACGAAGTGCCAAGCTGTAGAGAGAGTTTTGACTTTTTGACCGCCAACTTCGAGCTCATGCGATTCGCGCAGGATCCGCGAAACGGGGAATATGGGCGTTGACTTCTCAATATGGCGATGAAGCTCAATATGGGTATTGTCCTTGTCAAACATCGAAACTACGTCGGCATGTCGGATCAAGAATGACAGGTCCTGCTCATCGGAAGCGAAAGACCCATCTTCGCTATTCAACAAAAAGCGATAACCATTTTGCCGGGCCAGTTCCGCCACTTGAGCGTAATCAGCTTCGCGCACGATGATATCAATGTCACTGCAGGTACGCGTCGCCGGATCCTTGTAGAATCTTTGTGCCAGCGCCGGTCCTTTCATATAAGCGTGTTGCGCCCGAACTGGCGCAATACAGCTTCGCTGGAATGAGGCCATGGCAGCATTAAGTTTTAGAGCGCTAAACGTTCGTGACATGGCACAAATGCGCATGTCATCCAAGAATCCAACCGGCAATTCCGGTGGCTTTAGGGCCACAAAGTGCTTGTAAACAAAAGGGAGACTGGAGTTATTCAGAGAAAGTAGGAAGAACTCTTGCCAATCTTCAATCTGGGTAATCAATGCATGCGCGGTGGGCTGCATGTCTTCCGGTAAAGTATCGCGCGCCAGCAACAGTAAAAGCTGTGCAGTCGCATCCGTTCTTGCCGGGCCCTTCTCGGATAAGCTCTTCATGATAAAATTTTCCTGTTCTAACTACCCAAACGCCCGACAAACAGCACAACCAAAAAGACCCGACTGTGAACAATTCTCAGCTGTTGGCTGATGTTCATTTGATGCCAATACCTGCGCTCGTCATTTGCAAGCAATAAGCGAGCCAACCCAATCCTTAAGAAGAGTAATATTTGGAGTAAGAGTTGTAGTAGGATGCGGAGTCGCCGCGTGTGTATTTGGATTGGGATTTGAAGTCGACGGAGTTGAGAGCGACGCCGCGAGGG